>JAESFK010000013.1_pt1:0-300000 | contig 491464 bp, 479 predicted proteins | sample 9269391 | NCBI WGS metagenome assembly JAESFK01 (sample SAMN14506231, study PRJNA617097) | algae metagenome | isolation source: Drouetiella hepatica UHER 2000/2452 and co-occurring heterotrophs from... | place: Slovakia: Slovak Paradise National Park, Hrabusice, Kosice Region...
CGGTGGCGATACCTTCGGCCTGTGGGGCCTGGACCCCGACATCCAGCGCGCCCTCGACGACCACAACGCCCGCCTCGACCACATGCGCACTACAACCCACATCACCGACCCCTGGGGATAAGGGAGCGGGGCTACGCCTGAACCACCATCGCCGCCGGATCGCTCCGGCGGCGATGTCGTGTTGTGCCTCTGATAAGCCTCAGGCGGCTTGTGTAGCGAGCGATAAATCTACGGGAAGACGAACCGCCGCCAATGCCTGTTCCAGGTCGGAAAGCAGGTCTTCGGGATGCTCCAGCCCGACCGACAGCCGCAGCAGCCCGTCGGTTATCCCCGCGACTTCTCGCGCCTCAAGCGTCATCGCTGCGTGAGTCATAAGGGCCGGATGCGCGATGAGGCTTTCGACGCCGCCGAGGGATTCGGCCAAGGTGAAGATTTCTAGTCTGTCCACCAGCGCCCGCACGGCTGCAATGTCGTGCAGTTCGAAGCTGAGCATCGCTCCAAAGCCCGACTGCTGTTTCGCGGCGATGGCATGGCCCGGATGGCTCTTCAGGCCGGGATAGTGGACCGCGCGGACGGCGGGCTGCCGCGCCAGCCATTCAGCGATACGAGCCGCCGTCGTTTGTTGGCGCTCGATGCGGGCGAACAGGGTGCGGACGCCGCGCAGGGTCAGATAGGCGTCGAACGGAGAGCCCGTAACACCCAGACAGTTGGCCCACCAAGTGAGTTGCTGCAGGTCGTCCTCTGACTTGGCCACGACGCAGCCGCCGACCACGTCGGAGTGGCCGTTGATATATTTTGTGGTCGAATGGATCACCAGGTCCGCGCCGAGGGCCAGGGGCTGTTGCAGGGCGGGCGACAGGAAGGTGTTGTCCACCGCCGATTTGCAGCCGACGGCGCGGGCGCGGGCGCAGATGTCGGCCACGTCCACGATCCGCATCAGGGGGTTGGACGGCGTCTCGATCAGGATGAGCTTGGGGTTCAGGGCGAAGGCGGCGTCCAGCGCCTCCGTGTCGTTCTGATCGACGAACTTCACGTCGAAATGGCCGCGTCTGGCGCGGGCGCACAGCAGGCGATGCGTACCGCCATACAGGTCGTGCGGCGCGATCAGCAGGTCTCCGGGCTCCAGCGAAAACAGCGCCAGATCGACCGCCGCCATGCCGGTCGCCGTGACCACTGCGCCGCAGCCGCCCTCCAGCTTGGCCAAGGTCTCGCCGAGTACGTCGCGCGTGGGATTACCGGAGCGGGTGTAGTCGTACTTCCGCTTACCATCCAGGCCGTCGAAACTATAGTTGGACGACAGATACAGCGGCGGCATCACCGCACCGTGCGCCGGGTCGCTGTTCACGCCGTGACGGGCGGCGGTCGTACAGGGATGGGCGTCGATGGGGGCGGTCATGCGGCGAACTCTCTGGCAGGCGTGAAGGTGTCGGGGGTGGCGGTGTAAAGCGGGCTCAGGGCCTCGTGCAGGGCACGACCGACGACCTCGCGCTCTTTCAGAAAGGCGTCGTGGCCGAAGATCGAATCGGCCTCGACCAGTCGGATCAGGCGCGGGGCGCGGGCGGCCAGATCGCGGCTGTCCTGGATCGGCACCAGCCGGTCCGACGTGAAGCCGACCACGGTCAGGGGACAGCGGATGGCCTCGGGTGCGACTGAATGGCGATCCAGCGAGTCCGACAGGCTGATCCAGCGGGCGGCGCTGGTCACCGCCTCATAGCCGTCGCCGCGCGAGGTCAGGTAGTCGCAGACGGGATAGGGGCCGCCGGCTTGCTCGGGTGGCGTGGCAGGGAAGCGTAGGTCGAACTCCTCGGCCGTGCGATAGGTGGTCATGGCCAGCTCGCGGGCGAGGGCGATACCCTCAGCTTCACGTCCCGCGTCACGGGCGAAGGCCAGCAGGCGGCGCTGCACACCGCGCCAGGCCGTGGCGGCAGGATGGGCGCGATGGGTGGCGGAGATCACCACCAGATGGCCGATACGGTCAGGCTGCGTTTCAGCCAGGGCCAGACCCACGCAGCCGCCGTATGACGCACCCACAAAGGCCTCCACGCGGGTCTCGCCGATGGCGTCCAGCAGCAGAAGCAGTAGCCGCGCCTGGTCATGGGTGGTGATGGTGACGCCGGGATCGGTCCGGCCCGGCAGCAGGTCGATGGCCAGGACACGGACCCGGTTCAGGTCGATGGGGCTGCCGGGACGCACGGCCCAGGACCACCACTGGCCGACAAAACGTCCGCTGGAGATGCCGCCCATGACGACCACCAGCGGGCCATCGACCGGGCCGTGCAGCCTCCCGGTGACCTGGGTCGCCGCCAGCGTCTCGCCCGAGGCCAGGCCGAAGTCGGCCGGAATGGGCGCGGCGACGTCCCGTCCGGGGGCTTCCTCGATGGGCCAGGCGTGGGACGACACAGGTCTGCTCCGTTCTCGATCATCGAGCACGAGCGGGGCGGCCAAATCCTGGGGTGACAGACCCGTGAAGACGACGGTCCTCCAACGGAGAGCCATTCCCTTCACTCATCTCTCGCGGCCTTTCGAGGGGCCTCGCAGGAGTTGGCACCATCTCCAGGGTCGGGTGGACCGTGGAAGGTTGCCCCGGCATCAAAGGGCCTATCCCTCCGCCGGTCTTGATGAGTGCTCTTAAGCTGCATGTGTCAGCCGGGACCGTCAAGTCGGAATTTTCACGCAGAATCTTGTTGCGTCGCAACAGGACAAAAGGGGTAGAGATTTGCGGTTCTGGTATAAACTGCGACCGGCTGTTGCCTAAAGATTTAATAGCGGGCGACACAACGCAAGAAACTTTCATAAACCTTCGTCCGCCCACTTGCACATTTCGCGGATGCGGTAAACATTTCGCAAATGCGAGATCGCATGCCGTCGCAGCCAAGGGGGTTAGGAACGATGACACGACTTCACGGGGATACCGCAGGAAAGGGGGCGCTCTGGGCGCTCGGCCTTATGACGACCGTACTGGCCAGTGGGGCCGCCGCAGCGCCTGCTGCGGCGGCCCCTGTTCTTTTGGGGCATCAGGCGGCTCTGGATCTGGACGCGGCGGGCACGGCCTGGCTTGGCACCTCCACGGCGCTGGTCCTGCTCATGACCCTGCCCGGTCTGGCGCTCTTCTATGGTGGTATGGTTCGCCGCAAGAACGTGATTGCGACTATCACCCAGTCGGTCGGCGTCTTCGCCGTGGTGACCCTGGCCTGGTTCATCGCGGGCTATTCCATCGCCTTCGGTACGGCTCCGACGGAGAGCCTGAACACCGTCGTCGGCGGCCTGGAATCGCTGTTCCTGAACGGCGTGACGCTGGAGACGGCGCACAGCCTGCTGCCGGGCATTCCGGAGTTCCTGTTCATCTCGTTCCAACTGACCTTCGCCATCATCACCCCGGCGCTGATCACCGGGGCTTTTGCGGAACGGTTCAAATACAGCGCCCTGCTGCTGTTCACCGGCCTGTGGTCGCTGTTCGTCTATGCCCCGATCGCCCATTGGGTCTGGGGCGGGGGCTTCCTCGGCTCGGCGGGCGTGCTGGACTTCGCAGGCGGCGCGGTCGTGCACGTCAACTCGGGCGTGGCGGGCCTCGTCTGTGCCCTCTTCCTGGGTCGTCGCAAGGGCTATGGCATCGACCCGATCAATCCGCACAACCCTGTCCTGACCATGATCGGGGCGTCGCTTCTGCTGGTCGGCTGGATCGGGTTCAATGCTGGTTCTGCCGGAGCTGCCAATGGGCTGATGGCCGTCGCCCTGCTCAACACCATCCTGGCCGCTGCGGCTGCCGCCCTGTCGTGGAAGCTGATCGAGGTTATCGAGAAGAAGAAGGTGTCGCTGATCGGCATGCTGTCGGGCGTCGTGGCCGGTCTGGTCGCCATTACGCCCGCCGCCGGTTTTGTCGATCCCAAGGGCGCGGTGATCATCGGTTTGATCGCCGGACCGGCCTGCTACGCCGCCTCGATCTGGATCAAGAAGCTGCTGAAATACGACGACAGCCTGGACGCCTTCGGCCTGCATGGCGCGGGCGGCCTGGTCGGGGCGCTGCTGACCGGCGTGTTCGCCACCACTACGATCAACAGCCTTTCGGGAGGGGCCAATGTCTGGACCCAGCTGGTCGGCCTGCTGTGGACCATCGGCTACAGCGCGGCGGGCACCTTCGTCATCCTGCTGATCTGCAAGTTCACGACCGGCCTGCGCGTCACCGAAGCGCAGGAAGAGGAGGGGCTGGATACCCACCTGCACGGCGAGGCGCTGGAGGCGCACTGAGACGAGGCGATTGGCCGGGCGCGGGGCTCTCCCCTCGCGCCCGGCACCCAGTAGGCGTTCGACTGAGATCATCGAAAACAAGGGGATAAGAAGATGAAACGTGCCTTCGCCTGTGCGGCCGCCATGGCCGCCCTTTTCACCGCCTCGGCCGCCTCGGCCCAGGATGCGGACGTCGCCTTCAACGTCGGCGTCTTCAGCGACTATGTCTTCCGCGGCTTCAGCCAGACCAATGAGGATCCTGCTCTCCAGGGCGGCGTCGACCTGACCGCCGGCTCCTTCTACGCCGGGGCCTGGGCCTCCAATGTCGATTTCGGCGACGACACCGATGCCGAAGTGGACATCTACGGCGGCTTCCGCACCGAGGCGGCAGGCTACGCGCTGGACTTCGGCGTGGTCGGCTATTTCTACGTGAATGCGCCGGGCGGGGCCGACTACGACTATGTGGAGTTCAAGGCCGCGGCATCGCGGGCCATCGGGCCGGTGACGGCGGGCGCGGTGGTCTACTACTCGCCCGATTTCTTCGGCTTGGATGAGGAAGCCACCTATGTGGAGGGCAACCTGGCCTGGGCCTTTGCCGACAAATGGGCAGCGTCGGGCGCGGTCGGCTATCAGGCACTGGACGTCAATGACGACTACACCACCTGGAATGCAGGGGTGACCTACACCCTGGTGGAGGGACTGGGTCTGGATGTCCGCTACTTCGACACGGACGTGGATGGCCCGCTGTCTGACGATCGCATCGTGGGGTCGCTGAAATACAGCTTCTGAGCGGAGGCCAGTTCGGCCTCGCAGCATTATAACCGGCATGGTCTTGCTTGAAGCGGAGCCGTGCCGGTTTTTTCGTGCCTCATTGCCTCGTCTGGCTGGCAGCGAAAGGCACAACTTGCCACCGATGCCTGCGAACCATAGACCTGTGTGCAACAGCGAAAAGGAAGACGTGCGTTGGCGTCCGTGAACCAGAGATTTGTCATTACTCCCCGTGTCGGGCCGGCCAAGGCGGCCGCGTCCGATCGCGTGCGCGGCTTCGATGAAATCTATGCGGACTTCACCGTGCCTGCGGGCGGCGAGCAATCCAGCCGCTGTGCGCAATGTGGCGTGCCCTTCTGCCAGTCCGGCTGTCCGCTGGAGAATAACATCCCCGACTGGCTGAAGCTGGCCGCCGAGGGCCGTGCGGAAGAAGCCTGGCGTCAGTCCGAAGCGACCTCGACAATGCCCGAGATCTGCGGCCGCATCTGCCCGCAGGACCGGCTGTGCGAAGGCTCTTGCACGCTCGAGCAATCGGGCTGGGAGACCGTCACCATCGGCTCGGTCGAACGCTGGCTGGGCGACATGGCGTTCCAGAATGGCTGGGTCACCCCCATCCGCCCGATCGCCGAGAACGGCCTGTCGGTCGGGATCGTGGGCGCGGGGCCTGCGGGCATGGCCGCCGCTGATCGCCTCCGCTCGGCGGGCTATGCGGTGACGCTCTACGATCGGCATGATCGGGCGGGGGGCCTGCTGATGTACGGCATCCCCGGCTTCAAGCTGGAGAAGGACGTGGTCCAGCGGCGTCTGGACCGGCTGGTCGACGGCGGGGTCGAAATCGGGCTGGGCGTCGATGTCGGCGGCGAGGGTGCAGGGGCGATACCCTTTGCCGAGGTGCGGGCTGCGCATGATGCGGTGCTGATCGCGACGGGGGTCTATCAGGCCCGGCGGCTGACCGCGCCGGGCTGTGGCTCCGACGGCGTGGTGGCGGCTCTGGACTATCTGATCACCTCTAATCGCACGGGCCTGGGCGATCAGGTCGCGGCGTTCGAGGACGGGATGCTGAATGCTTCGGGTCGCCGGGTCGTGGTGATCGGCGGCGGCGACACCGCCATGGACTGCGTGCGCACGGCAGTGCGTCAGGGCGCGACCTCGGTCACCTGCCTATACCGCCGCGACCGGGACAATATGCCGGGCAGTGCTCGCGAGGTCGCCAATGCCGAGGAAGAAGGCGTCGTCTTCGAATGGCTGGCCTCGCCCCGCGCCGTGCTGGGCGGGGCGTCCGGCGTGACCGGCGTGCGGGTTCAGCGCATGGCCCTGGCAGCCCAGGCTGCCGACGGTCGCTGGTCGGTCGAGCCGGTGCCGGGCGGCGAATTCGACGTCGCCGCCGATCTGGTGATCGAGGCGCTTGGCTTTGAACCCGAAGACATCCCTGGCCTGTTCGCAGAGCCCGACCTGGCCCTGACCGACTGGAACACCATCCGCACCGCCGGCCACACCAAGGCCACCACGCTGGAGGGCGTCTTCGCCGCCGGCGACATCGTGCGCGGGGCTTCGCTGGTGGTCTGGGCCGTGCGTGACGGTCAGGACGCGGCGGCCGAGATCGACGCCTGGCTGACCAGCCGCCAGAGGGTGGCGGCATGACTTTCGACGCGGTTCAGTATCAGGGCGAGCGACAGCGGCTGATCGACGCCCATGCCTATGATCCGGCCTCGGAGCGCGATGCCTGCGGCGTCGGCCTGGTGGCCGCCATCGACGGAGCTCCCCGCCGGGAGGTCGTGGACCTGGCCCTCAAGTCGCTGAAGGCCATCTGGCACCGGGGGGCAGTCGATGCCGACGGCAAGTCCGGCGACGGCGCGGGCATACTGATCGGCCTGCCGCGCGCCTTCTTCGACGCCCAGGTTCGCGACGCGGGTCATGAGCCGCGTCCCGGCCCTCTGGCCGTCGGCATGGTCTTCCTGCCGCGTCTGGATCAGGGGGCCCAGGAAGTCGCGCGCACTATCGTGGAGCGCGAGGTTCTGGCCGCAGGGTTCTGGCTGTATGGATGGCGTCAGGTGCCGACCCGCGTCGAGGTGCTGGGCCAACGCGCCGCCGCCACCCGGCCAGAGATCGAGCAGATCATGCTGTCTGCGCCCGACGGGCTGGAGGGCGAGGCGCTGGAGCGGGCACTGTACCTGCTGCGTCGCCGCATTGAGGCGCGGGCGACCGCCGCCAACCTGCAGCATTTCTACATCTGCTCCCTGTCCGCCCGCTCGGTCATCTACAAGGGGATGATGCTGGCCGAGGCCCTGGCCGACTTCTATCCCGACCTGAACGACGCGCGGGTGGAGGCCAATGTCGCCCTGTTCCATCAGCGATACTCGACCAACACCTTCCCCGAATGGCGGCTGGCCCAGCCGTTCCGGATGCTGGCGCACAATGGCGAGATCAACACCCTGCGTGGCAATGCGAACTGGATGCGCAGCCACGAAATCCGCATGACGGCCGAGGCTTTCGGGGCGGATGATGCCACCGTCAAGCCGGTGATCCAGGCAGGTGGTTCGGACTCCGCCGCTCTCGATAACGTCTTTGAAGTCCTGGTCCGTGCCGGTCGGCCCGCACCCATGGTCAAGGCCTTGCTGATCCCGGAGGCTCCGATCGACGGTGTCATCTCCGACGATCACCGCGCCCTCTATGCCTACTGCAATGCCGTGATGGAGCCGTGGGATGGCCCCGCCGCCATCTGTGCCACCGACGGTCGCTGGGTCGTGGCGGGCAAGGATCGAAACGGCCTGCGCCCCCTGCGCGTGGCCGAGACCGTCGACGGTCTGCTGATCTGCGGGTCGGAGGCGGGCATGACCGGCGTGGCGGAGGACCGGATCGCGCGTCGCCTGCACATCGGCGGCGGGCGGATGATATCCGTCGATCTTGAGGCCGGCGTTCTCTATGACGAGACCCAGACCATCGACCGTCTGGCCGCCGAACACCCCTACCGCGACTGGCTGTCCAACATGGTTGAGCTGGAGCCGCTGGTCGGGCCGGGCGAGGAGCCGCGCCGTCTGTCCGGCGAAGACCTGACCCGGTTCCAGGCCGCCGTCGGCTGGACCCAGGAAGACATCGACGCCCTGCTGGACCCCATGGCCGCCGAGGGCAAGGAGGCGGTGGCGAGCATGGGCGACGATGCCCCGCCCGCCGTCCTGTCGCGTCAGGACCGGCCCTTCGCCCACTATTTCCGCCAGGCCTTCGCCCAGGTCACCAACCCGCCGATCGACTCCTTGCGCGAAGCCGGGGCCATGTCCCTGCGGACGCGGTTCAAGAACCTGGGCAATATCCTGGCCCAGGACGAGACCCAGACGCGGGTCTTCGTCCTGGACAGCCCCGTCCTGACGACCGGCATGTACGAGCGGATGCTGGATGTGGTGGGCGCCGGCGCCACCACGGTCATCGACTGCACCTTCCCGGCTCCCGACGTCGGCGCGACCCGGGGCGAGGCCCTCAAGGCCGCGCTGGATCGTATCCGCGACGAGGCCGTCGCCGCCGCGCGGGGCGGGGCTGGACTGATTGTCCTGACCGACGAGCGGGCGGGCGAGGATCGTCCGCTGATCCCCATGATCCTGGCCACGTCGGCCGTGCATGGCCGACTGGTGGACGAGGGCCTGCGCAGTTTCGCCTCCCTCGTGGTGCGCTCGGCCGAAGCGATCGACGCCCATGCCTTTGCCGTGCTGGTCGGTTGCGGGGCGACGGCCGTCAACGCCTGGCTGGCGCAGGAGAGCTTCCTGGATCGGCTGGAAAGCGGGCGCTATCCTGGCTTGTCCCTGCGCGACGCCTGCCTGAATCATCGGGCTGCGGTCGAGGCCGGGCTGATGAAGATCCTGGCCAAGAAGGGCATCTCCGTCATCTCCGCCTATCGCGGCGCGCTGGAGTTCGAGGCCCTGGGCCTGTCGCGGGCCCTTGTGGCCGAGTTCTTCCCCGGCATGACCTCTCGCATTTCCGGCGTGGGTCTGGCGGGGATCGAGACCCGGGCCGTCAATCGCGCGGGCAAGGGCTTTTCGGTCGCGCGCCCATCCTTACGCATCGGCGGGTCGCACCGTATCCGTGCAGGGGAAGAGACCCACGCCTGGGACGCCGAGACGATCCACCGGCTTCAGGACGCCACGACCCGCAACGACTACAAACGCTACAAGGCCTATTCCCGGCGCCAGCGGGAGATCCCGTCCACGGCTCTACGCGACCTGCTGGATTTCCGCGAGGCCGTGCCGATCCCGCTGGACGAGATCGAGAGTGTCAACGAAATCCGCAAGCGGTTCGTCACCCCCGGCATGTCACTGGGGGCCCTCAGCCCCGAGGCGCATGAGACGCTGAACATCGCCATGAACCGCATCGGTGCCCGCTCCGTCTCCGGCGAGGGCGGCGAGGATCCGGAGCGGTATCAGCCGCGTCCGAACGGCGACAATCCCAACTCGGCGGTCAAGCAGATCGCCTCGGGCCGGTTCGGTGTCACGGCCGAATATCTGAACCAGTGCCGCGAGATCGAGATCAAGGTCGCCCAGGGGGCCAAGCCCGGCGAGGGCGGGCAACTGCCCGGCTTCAAGGTCACCGAATTCATCGCCCGCATGCGCCATGCCACGCCCGGCATCGGCCTGATCAGCCCGCCGCCGCACCACGACATCTATTCGATCGAGGACCTGGCCCAGCTGATCTACGATCTGAAGCAGATCAATCCGGACGCCCGGGTAACGGTCAAGCTGGTGGCCTCGTCCGGCATCGGGGCAGTGGCGGCAGGCGTCGCCAAGGCCAAGGCCGACATCATCCTGGTCGCGGGCCACAACGGCGGCACGGGGGCGTCGGCCCTGGGATCAATCAAGCACGCGGGCATGCCGTGGGAGATGGGCCTGTCGGAGGCGCATCAGGTGCTCAGCCTGAACGGCCTGCGCGGCCATGTTCGGTTGCGCACCGACGGCGGCATCAAGACCGGCCGCGACGTCGTCATCGCCGCCATGCTGGGGGCCGAGGAATACGGCATCGGCACCGCCAGTCTTATCGCCGTCGGCTGCCTGATGGTGCGCCAGTGCCATTCCAACACCTGTCCGGTCGGGGTCTGCGTCCAGGACGAACGCCTGCGCGCCATGTTCACCGGGACGGCGGACAAAGTGGTCAACCTGTTTACCTTCATCGCGGAGGAGACGCGCGAAATCCTGGCGTCGCTGGGCCTGCGCTCGCTTGACGAGGCCGTGGGCCGGACCGACCTGCTGCGCCAGGTGTCGCGTGGCGGGGCACAACTGGATGATCTCGATCTCAACCCCCTGCTGGTGCGGGTGGGCGAGGGGGATGTGCGCTCGGCTGAGGCTCCGTTCAACGCGGTGCCCGATGCGCTCGACGCCCGGATCGTGCGCGACGCAACGCCCTTCCTTGAGCGGCGCGAGAAGATGTCGCTGACCTATGCGGTGGCCAATACCCAGCGGGCGATCGGCACACGCATGTCCTCGCACATCGTGCGCCGCTATGGCTCGGACCTGCCCGACGGCCATCTGACGCTGAACCTGCGCGGCGCGGCGGGGCAATCTCTGGCCGCCTTCGGCATTAAGGGCCTGCGCATCGTGCTGGACGGAGAGGCCAACGACTATGTCGGCAAGGGCCTGTCGGGGGCGGAGATCATCGTGCGCCCCTCGGCCTGGGCGGCCGGTCAGGCCCTGATCGGCAACACATGCCTGTATGGCGCGACCAGCGGCACTCTGCTGGCGGCCGGTGCGGCGGGCGAAAGGTTCGCAGTCCGCAACTCCGGTGTCACGGCGGTGGTCGAGGGCTGCGGGGCCCATGGCTGCGAATATATGACCGGCGGCGCGGTCGTCATCCTGGGCACCACGGGCTGGAACTTCGGTGCCGGCATGAGCGGCGGCGAGGCCTTCGTCCACGATCCCGAGGGCACCGCCCACATCCGTTTCAACACCGCCTCGGTCGTTCCGGGCGTGGTGATGGGTGAGGCGGCGCAACGTCTGCATGCCCTGGTCAGCCGCCATGCAAAGGAGACGGGCTCACCCCTGGCGCGGCGGCTGCTGGAGACTTGGCCGGTGGCAGTGACGCATTTCCGGCATGTGCTGCCGCGTGAGGAAGCGGCACAGGTAGCGGTGAAGCGGGCTTAAACTCCCTTCTCCCATTGGGAGAAGGTGGCGGGGCGGAGCCCCGTCGGATGAGGGTCGGCTATGTCCGTCGGCGCAAGCCGCCACAGCCGTCAGAGATACGGCTTACGCCGACTGAACGATACGGCCCTCACCCTTTCGCCTGACCGATCGCTTTGCTCTCGGAGGCTCAAGCCCTCTCCCAATGGGAGAGGGAAGCCGTATCAAGCCTCGCTCCACCCGCCTGCCAGCGCCTTGAACAGGGCGATCTGGTAGGTGGTGACTAGGGCGTCCGACGACGCCAGCTGCGCATCGGCTCCGGCCAGGGTGCGCTCCGCATCCAGCACCGTCAGGAAGCTGTCGGCCCCCGCGTCGAAGCGCAGGCGTGACAGGCGGGCGGCGGTGGCGGCCTGGTCCCGCGCGGCTTGCAGGGCCGTGCGGCGGTCCAGTTCGTTGGCATAGTTGGCTAGGGCCGTCTCGGTTTCCTGAAGCGCGGTGAGCACCGTCTGGTCGAAGGTGGCGAGCGCCGCGTCCGACGAGGCGTCGGCCTGTTCGATCCGGGCGCGGGCGGCGAAGAGGTTGGGGAAGGACCAACTGATCAACGGGCCGAACGAGAAGCGGAAATTCTCGCTGTCGCCCAGGCCACTGGCGTCCAGTGCCGTCGCCCCCAGCGATCCGCCCAGGGTGATGCGGGGATACAGGTCCGCCGTCGCCACGTTCACGCGGGCGGCGGCAGAGGCCAGATTGCGCTCGGCCTGACGCACGTCGGGGCGGCGGGCCAGCAGGGCGGCACCGTCACCGACCGGGATGGCTTGCGCCAGTTGCGGGGGGCGACCACAGACGCGGGCGGCCTCGCTGACTTCGGCGGGCGTGCGTCCGGTCAGGGTGGCCAGGCGGAACAGGGCGCCGTCCCGCTGGGCCCGCAGGGGCGGCGGGGTGGCGCGGCTGCTTTCCAGGGCCGAGCGGGCGCGGGCGGTGTCCAGCCCATTGCCCGACCCCGCATCCAGCAGGCGCTGGGTCAGGTCGACGGTCGAGGACTGCAGCTCGATGGTGCGCTGGGCCACGTCGATCTGGGCATTGGCGGAACAGGCGTCGGCATAGGCGCGGGCGGTTTCGGCCGCGACCGTGACCCGCACGACGTCCAAGGCAGCGGCGGCGGCGTCCGCATCGGCGCGGGCGGCGCGGATGGTCGATCCCACCCGGCCGAACAGGTCGATCTCATAGGAGACGTCCAGGCCGGCGTCATAGGTCTCGACCTCCGGCGCATCCGTGCCGGGCGGCAGGGTGCCCGCCGGGATGCTGGCCGCCGAGGGCTGGGTGTTTGAATAGCTGGCCGAGGTCGTGGTGCTCGGGAAGCGACCGACCCGTGCCTCGCCCAGGGCCGCGCGGACGCGGCGCAGGTTGGCGGCGGCGGCCTCCAGCTCGTTGTTCTCGGCCAGGGCCTGGGTGACCAGGCCGTCCAGAACGGGGTCGTTGTACAGCCGCCACCAGTCGTCGCGTGCGGGCGTCGCCGCCGACACGGGCGCGCTGGTGGAGCCCACGAAAGCACCCGACGCGAGGGGGGGAAGGGTGGCGTCGGGTGCCTTCGGCCCGACCGCACACGACGCCAGCAGCAGGGCTGAGAACGCGGTGGCGGTCAGGATCCGGGGGTTGGGGAAGGTCGTCATGTCACGCATCTCCCAGACGCGGGCTGGCCGGGGCGGGCGAACCCGGGGTCCGGTCGTGGGGCGGCATGCCGCCGGTGGTGATGTTTTCAGTCCTCGTCTTGGGTGCACCCGGCAGCTTGGAGGCCACCGCCCGCATCACGACATAGAAGACCGGCGTGAAGATCAGGCCGAAGAAGGTCACGCCCAGCATGCCGGAGAAGACCGCCGTGCCCAGGGACTGGCGCATTTCCGCACCGGCCCCGGTCGCCAGCATCAGCGGCACGACGCCGAAGATGAAGGCGAAGGAGGTCATCAGGATCGGACGCAGACGGGTGCGTGCGGCACTGACCGCGGCATCCCAGCGGTTCATGCCCTCATCCTCGGCCTGTTTGGCGAACTCCACGATCAGGATGGCGTTCTTGGCTGCCAGGGCGATCAGCACGACCAGTCCGACCTGGACCAGGATGTTGTTGTCCAGGCCCCGCAGGTTGACCCCGATCATGGCGGCCAGGATGCACATGGGCACGATCAGCACGACCGCGAACGGCAGGGTGAAGGCCTCGTACTGGGCCGCCAGCACCAGGAAAACCAGCACCACGGCCATGATGAAGACCACGGTGGCGCCGCCGGACGACTGCTTCTCCTGCAATGCCAGGCCGGTCCATTCATAGGAGAAGCCAGGCGGCAGGGTCGCTTCGGCCAAGGCTTCCATCGAGGCGATCGCCTGGCCGGAAGACACGCCCGGTGAAGCCTGACCCTGCAGCTCGGCCGCCGGGAACAGGTTGTAGCGGACGATCCGGGCGGGACCGGAATCCTCGCGCAGGGTCGCGACCGAACCGATCGGTACCATCGCGCCATTGGTCGCGCGGGTCTTCAGATTGGCGATGTCGGCAATGTCGTCACGCGCCGACGGCTCCGCCTGTGCCGTCACCCGGAAGGTGCGGCCCAGATAGTTGAAGTCGTTGACGTAGGACGAGCCCAGATAGACGCCCAGGGTGTCGAACACCGAAGACGGCTGGACCCCCATCATCAGCGCCTTGTCGCGATCGACGTCGGCGGCGATGCGCGGCGAACCGGTGTTGTAGGTCGAGAACACCTGCTCCACCTGATCGGGTGCGCCAGCGGCGGCTCCCATCATGGCGAAGGTCGCGCCTTCCAGGGGACGGTAGCCCGCGCCGCTACGGTCTTGCACCATCATCTGGAAGCCGTTCCCGTTGCCCAGGCCCTGAACCGCAGGCGGAGCGATGACGAAGATGTTGGCGTCCTCGATGCCGAAGGTGGCCCCTGTGATGGCTCCGGCCAGGGCGGCCGCGCCCTGTTCGGCGGTCTTGCGATCGTCGAACTCGTTCAGGCGCACGAAGATCGTCGCGGCGTTGGAGCCGAACGAGAAGCTGGTCCCGTCCAGACCCGCGAAGGCCACGGTGCCGTCGACGCCTTCGGTGTCCTTGATGATCTGGGCGGCGCGGCTCATGACCGCCTGGGTCCGCTCCAGCGACGCCCCGGGGGGCAACTGGACGACACCGATCAGGAAGCCTTGGTCCTGCTCGGGAATAAAGCCGGACGGGGTGGTGAACAGGGTGAAGCCGGTCGCGGCCAGCAGCAGCCCATAGACCACGAACACCATGGCCACTTTGCGCACCAGCCAGGCGGTGGTGCGACCGTATTTGTCCGACAGCCAGTCAAAGCCCTCGTTGAACTTGCGACCCGCCCAGCCGACGTAATACGTGGCGGTGCCGAGGGCACCCGGCTTGCGATGGGTGTCATGCTCCTTGTGCGGCTTGAGCAGCAGGGCGGCCATGGCCGGCGACAGGGTCAGCGACACCAGCAGCGAGACCACCGAGGCCGTGGTGATGACGATGGCGAACTCGCGATAGAAGATGCCGGGAATGCCCGGTACGAACATGGTCGGCACGAAGACCGAGACCAGCACCAGGCCGATAGAGATCAGGGCACCGGACACTTCCTTCATGGAGCGATAGGCCGCTTCCTTGGGTGTCAGCCCTTCGCGGATATAGCGCTCTACGTTCTCGACCACGACGATGGCGTCATCGACGACGATACCAACGGCCAGAACCAGGGCGAACAGCGACAGGGAGTTGATCGAATAGCCCAGCGCCAGCTGCACCGCGAAGGTGGCGACCAGCGCGACCGGAATGGCCACGATCGGAATCAGGGCCGCCCGCCAGGTCTGCAGGAAGACCACCACGACCAGCACCACCAGAATGATGGCTTCGATCAGGGTGTGCTGGACCGACTCGACCGAGGCGGCCACGAATTCGGTGGGGTTGTAGGGCACGGAGATGGCCATGCCCTGTGGCAGTTCGGCCTTGAAAGCCTCGACCTCGGCCAGCACGCGTTCGGCGGTGCCCAGGGCATTGGCCCCCGGCTGCTGGATGATGGCCATGCCGACGCCGCGCTCGCCGTCGAAGAAGCCGCGGATACCGTAATCCTGGGCCCCCAGCTCGACACGGGCGACGTCGCGGACGCGGGTCACGCGGCCTTCGGCATCGGTCTTGATGACGATGTTGGAAAACTCTTCGGGGTCGCTCAGACGCCCTTGGACCTGGACCGGCAGCTGGAAGGCCGAGGCATTGGTGGCGAACGGCGGCTGGCCGATGGCCCCGGCGGCTGCCTGGACGTTCTGAGAGGCCAGGGCCGCGACGATGTCGGAGCCCGTCAGGTTACGTTCGGCCGCCTTGGCCGGGTCGATCCAGACCCGCATGGAGTAGTTGCCGCCGCCAAAAATCTGCACGGCCCCGACACCCTCGACCCGCAGCAGGCGGTCGCGCAGCGTGGAGTTGGCATAGTTGCCGACATAGTCGTTATCCAGGGACCCGTTCGGCGACGTCAGCCCCAGGATCATCAGGAAGCCGCTCTCCTGCTTGTTCACCGTCACGCCGATCTGGCGCACGGAAGCGGGCAGACGCGGCTCGGCCAGGGCGACGCGGTTCTGGACCAGCACCTGGGCCGCATCCAGATCGGTGCCCGGGTTGAAGGTCACGGTGATCGCCACCGTCCCGTCCGAGGTGGACGAGGACGACAGGTACAGCATGCCCTCGACGCCGTTGACCTCCTGCTCGATGGGAGCGGCGACGGTCTCGGCCACCGTCTCGGCGGAGGCGCCGGGGAAGGCGGTGTTGATGGTGATCGTCGGCGGCGCGATCTCCGGATACTGCGACAGCGGCAGCAGCGGATAGGCGAAGATGCCGATCAGGGTGATGAACACCGCGATCACGGCCGCGAAGATCGGCCGATCAATGAAGAAGCGTGAGATGTTCATGGTGCGATCAGTCGCCCGAGACGCTGTTGGCAAAGGTGGCGCTGGAGGCCGGAGCCACGGTGGTCACCGGGGCCTCGTTCTGCTGCGCGACCGGCTGGATACGACCGTTGGTGGCCTGCACCTTCATGCCGGGCTGCTGGATGCGCTGGACGCCGTTGATGATAACGCGGTCGGTAGCCGCCAGCCCCGAGCGCACGACCCGCAGGCCGTCGACCAGCGGACCCAGCACGACGGGCTTGGGTGCGACCGAGCCGTCGGCGGCGACCACATAGACGATGCGGCGGGCCTGATCGGTCGAGACCGCGGCGTCGGGCACCAGCATGGCCTGATAGCTGCCGGAGCCGGCCAGACGCGCCTGACCGAACATGCCGGGCTTCAGGAAGCCGTCGGCATTGGGCACCACGGCCCGCAGGCGGATGACGCCCGAGGCCGTGTCGATGGCGTTATCGGTGAAGTCCAGCGAACCCGAGCGGCTGTAGGTGCTTTCGTCTTGCAGGCGGACCTGTATGGGGGCGGCTCCGTTCCGGGCCTGACGCTGATACTTCAGCATGACCGCTTCGGAGCCATCGAAAGTAAAGTAGATCGGGGCGCTGGAGACGATGGTGGTAAGGATATCGCCGGCGGACGAGCCTCCGCCGATCAGATTGCCCGGATCGACCCGACGGTCCGAAACGCGGCCCGAGATGGGAGCCACCACGCGGGTGAACTCCAGATCCAGCTGACGTGCGCGGATGCCGGCGTTGGCAGCAGCGACGGCGGCCTCGGCGGTCAGGACGGCCCCGCGACGCGTGTCGGCCTCGGCCTGAGACACGGCCTGCGATTCCAGCAAGGTCTGGGCACGCTCATATTCGCTGCGCGCCAAGGTCAGCTGGGCATTGGCCTGGGCCAGGGTCGCACGGGCCGAGGCTAGGGCCGCCTGGGCCGGACGGGGGTCCAGGGTGAACAGCAGCTGACCACGGCGCACGAAGTCACCGTCGCGGAAGTGCACCGCCGAGACATAGCCACCGACGCGGGCGCGGACGTCCACGTCCTGCGTCGCTTCGAAGCGACCAGTGAACTCGTCCCAGTCCTGGATGGTCTGGACCAGCGGGGTCGCCACCGTCACCGAGGGGGCGGGCGGGGCCTGGGCTTCGCTCCGGGGGGAACAGCCATAGAGCGCGGCCGCCACGAGGGCAGACGCGGCCACGATCTTCACCGTGCGCATGAACGATAGTCTCCAGAAGTAGGGAGCGAACCCTGTCATTGTCGACCACGGCAAACGGGGAGGAAGCCGGTAGTCAACGCCCGGTGACTTAATGGTGATATCGCTGGCGCTTGTCAACAGGCGATGACAAAGCCATATAGGCGGTGGGGCCATTCAGGAGATCACATATTGTTTTGCAATGTCGCGCCGCGACCCCGTAACGCCGAAGCCACCCGGGCGGCGATCCTGAAGGCGGCGACGAACCGTTTCTCGCGTGAAAGCTATGACGACGTCGGCATGCGTGACATCGCCGGCGACGTCGGCGTGGATGCGGCCCTGATCTCCCGCTATTTCGGCTCCAAGGAAGACCTGTTCATCGCCGTCCTGAATTCTTCGGGCGACAAGAGCTGGATTACCGAAATCGACCGCGCCGACTTCGGCAACCGCATGGCGCATGAGGCGATCTACAAGGAAAAGGACCAGGGCAAGCTGGAGCATATGCTGATCCTGCTGCGCTCCATCGGCTCGACCAAGGCCGCCGAACTGGTTCAGCGGAACAGCCAGCAGTGCTTCTTCAGCCCTTTCGAAAGCTGGCTGGGCGGCGATGATGCGCCGATCCGGGCCCGTCTGGCGGCCGGTTTCATGATGGGTATGTCCATCGGCGGCGAACTCAGTGCCGACGACCTGACGGACGAGCAGTGCGCCGAACTTCACCGGCGCATGGCCAGGATCCTTCAGGACATCATCGACGGATCGAAAGTCAGCCTCGCGGCGTGAACTTCCGGATCACGCCGGAATAGGTCATCAGGATGCGCTCGCCGGTGCTGATCTGGCCGCGCACGAAGATCAGGCTCTTGCCGGCCCGCACCACCTCGCCCATCGCCTCGACCAGTTCGCCCTCATAGGCCCCGTCGATGAAGGTGGAATCCAGCGACACAGTGACCCCCGATGCGCCCTCCATCTCCTGATAGGCGGTCTGGAACAGGGCGATGTCGGCGAACGTCATCAGACAGCCGCCATGCATCCGGTGCCCTGCGTTCATGTGCTTGGCCTCGGCCCTGAAGGCACAGCGCATCCGTCCGTCGGCATCGGGCCGGAAGTAGAATGGCCCCACCACCGTGTCGAAGGTGCCGTGCAGGTCATAGGTCTGCCATCCGGCGAACTCGCCCTCGCTGACCGTGATTTTCGCAACCATGATGTTCTCTTGGACTATCGCGCGTCGCGCTAGTTTAGCCGGGTCTCTTCTTATCTGTCTCGCAATGCAGCATATAGGCACGATGAGCGACCCCATCGAAACCGCCATCTTCGAAAAACTGGCGAAGGCCGACCCCAAGGGCGTCGGCGGCAAGAGCATCGAACCGGCCGAAGTGGCCAAGGAACTGCAGCCCGAACAATGGCAGCGCATGTTGCCCAAGGTGCGCGGCGTGGCGCTCAGCCTGATGCGTCAGGGCAAGCTGACCATCACCAAGAAGGGCAAGCCGGTCGACCCGAACGCGGTCAAGGGCGTGATCCGCCTGCGCCTGCCGACCGAGGCCGAGACCGCGGCGGCCGTGGCGGCTCTGCCGCCCGCGCCCCAGGATGATGACGACTTCATCTGATCAGGGCGGGACCGCCCTCGACGCGGTCCTTGCCGCCATCCGTGCCTGCCGTGCCTGTCTGGGCCAACTTCCCCACACCCCGCGCCCGGTCGTCCGCGTCTTTCCCCAGACCCGCCTGCTGATCTGCGGTCAGGCCCCCGGCCGCCGTGTTCACGAAAGCGGCCTGCCGTTCACCGATCCGTCTGGCGACCGCCTGCGCGACTGGATGGGCGTGGATTACGAAACCTTCTACGCCGACCGACGTCTGGGCGTCGCGGCCCAGGCCTTCTGCTATCCGGGGACCGCGCCGAAAGGCGGCGACTACCCGCCCCCGAAACGCTGCGCCGAGCTTTGGCGGCCTCAGCTGCTGGCTGAACTGCCCCAGGTCGAGCTGACCCTGCTGGTCGGCGGCTATGCCCAGGTCTGGGCCTTGGGCGACCGGGCCAAGGCCAATATGACCGAGACGGTGAGGGTGTGGCGGGACTTTGCGCCGACGATCCTGCCCCTGCCGCATCCGTCATGGCGCAACACCGCTTGGCTCGGGAAAAATCCGTGGTTCGAGGCGGAGGTCGTGCCGTATCTTCATCAGAGGGTGCGTGGCATTCTGGGCGGATGATCCGCTCGCTGGCCGTCCTGTTCTGCACGCTCGCGCTTACCTTGGCTCTGGCCGCCTGCGCCACGCCCGCCATCCAGCCGCCACTGACGCCGCCCGCCACCTTTGCTGGTCCCGCCGTTGAAGATCGCGCCCTGGTCATGGACGACGGAGCCCGCCTGCCCCTCACGCGCTGGGTCCCGACCGACGGGTCCGAACCCTGGGCGGTCCTGATCGCCCTGCACGGCATGAACGACAGCCGCGCCTCCTTCCGCCTGGCCGGGCCGTGGTGGGCCGAGCGGGGGATCGAGACCTGGGCCATCGACCAGCGCGGGTTTGGCCAGGCTCCCGGTCGCGGGGTCTGGGCGGGCGAGGCGCGGATGACCGAGGATGTTCGAACCGCCGTCCTGCTCGCCCGCGCCCGTCATCCCAACGCCACTATCGCCGTGGTCGGCGAGAGCATGGGCGGTTCGGTCGCCGTTGCCGCGTTTGGCTCCGACCGTCCGCCCCAGGCGGACCGCCTCATCCTGCTGGCCCCCGGCGTCTGGGGCTGGACGGCGCAAGGGCCGCTGAGCTCCAGCGCCCTGTGGATCGCAGCCCGGGTCGCTGGGCCGCGCGCGGTCGAGGCCCCCGAATGGGCGATCCGCGACCATCCGGCGTCCGACAATCGCGTGGAGCTGTTCCGCAATGGGCGCGATCCGAACAGCATTATCTCCACCCGCTTCGACACCCTGTATGGCCTGGTCGACCTGATGCAGAGCGCCTCGGTCCGTCTGGGCCGCATCCAGGCCCCGACCCTGCTGCTGTACGGAGCCTCGGACAATGTCATCGAGAAGGCGCCGATGCTAAGGGCACTCGAACAGGCCGGAGAACGCCCCGGCTTTCGCACGGGCTACTATCCCGACGGCTGGCACATCCTGAACCGCGACCTGCAGGCCGAAACCATGTACCGCGACGTCGAGGCCTGGCTGAGGAGTTCCGACGCGGCCCTGCCGTCGGGAGTTGCCCCTGTCTTGCCAGCGCTGAAGGCGGCGCGACGCTGACACTCAAATCTAAGTGACGACGCGCTTTTGCAAGTCGTCTCGCAGATGTGCCTCGCGTGGCCTGCCGACGTTCCAGACCAGACCGGCGCGTTCCAGTCCGCGAATGACGATCCACCCTGGATCGGTCTGCCCGGGCTCAAGCCCGATACGGGCGGATTCGGGGAACGCATGATGGTTGTTGTGCCAGCATTCCCCGTAGGTCAGCAGGCCAAGACCCGGCAGGTCCGAGGCCTGCACATAGGCCCCCTTCACCGTCCACCGGCCTGCCCCGGGGTTGTGACAGAAGTAGGTGATGGTCCAGTGACCCGCCGTGCTGACAACGACGCGCGCTGCCACGCCCCAGACGACCCAAGGCCAGCCGCCGATCAGGAACAGGATGAGCGCCAGCGGCACCTGCTGCCAGCGCCACGTGGCCTCGAGAAACCGATAGAAGGGGTCGGTTGAGATCGCCGGTTCGACCGTCAGGATTGGCGGATGCTTGAACTGAAAACGGTAGAACAACTGCCATGACAGATCCCGCAACAGCCCGCGGCGATGCGAGAAGAAGTCATGGCACCGCGTCTGGCGCTGCGCCCAGTCACGCATGTCGTGAACCCTGATGATGCCTATCGGACCCGCGACGCCGACGATGGTGCCGACATAGATCAGAAATTGCTCCAGCGGCTTGCTGCACTGGAATGCTCGATGGATCAGCATGCGGTGCATGCCCACGCTGTGACCAATCAGCAGGGTCAAATAGGTCATCACCAGAAACAGGGCGAAGGCCGACCATGTGAACAACAGCGGCCCGCCGATCACTGCGACCACCAACAATCCACCGTTCCAGATCGCCTTGGGCCAATCGATGACCGGTCGGCCTTCGCACGGGTCGGCATCAGTGCCGTCGATGCGCAGGACCGGTTTCATCATGAGCGTTGCTCCGGGCAGCGAGTGCAGAGGGACCACCGTCGACGAACGCCAGTGATCTGGCAATGCGTCTGTTCGGCCGCAGAAGGTCTGAGGCCTCCCTACAACCTAGCCCCTAAAACCTAGTCCCTACCTGACACGCAACCGCCATGCTTGCCGTGTTAAGCGCCCGGGCGTAAACGCGCGCCAACAATAAAATACCCCGGGAGTATCCGCTTATGGGCAAGACCCTGTTCGATTCGCCGTCGTTTGCGAACCACGAAGGCGTCCACGCCTTCACTGACGAGAAGACCGGTCTCAAGGCCATCGTCGCCGTCCACTCGACCGCGCGCGGCCCGGCCTGCGGCGGCACGCGCATGTGGAACTATGCCTCGGCCGAAGAAGCGCTGGAGGATGTGCTGCGTCTGTCCAAGGGCATGAGCTACAAGAACGCCATCGCCGATCTGGAGATGGGCGGCGGCAAGTCGGTCATCATCGGCGACAGCCGGACCCAGAAGACGCCCGAACTGTTCCGCGCCTTCGGCCGGGCGGTCGATACCCTGGGCGGCACCTATTATGCGGCGGAGGATGTCGGGGTGTCGGTGTCCGACATCGCCGAGGCCCGCAAGGTTACTCCCTATGTACTGGGCCTGTCCGACGGCCCCGAAGCCTCCGGCGACCCCAGCCCGGTGACGGCCGAGGGCGTGTTCCGCTCGACCCTGGTCGTGGCGCGCCGTCTGTGGAAGCAGGACGATCTGACCGGCTTGACCGTCGCCCTGCAAGGCATCGGTCACGTCGGTGGCTATCTGGCCGACAAGCTGCATGCGGCGGGTGCGAAGCTGGTCATGACCGACGTCAACACTGCCCTGCTGGCCGAGGTCGCGGCCCGCACCGGTGCCAAGATCGTGGCCCCTGACGCCATCTATGACGTGAAGGCCGACATCTATGCCCCCTGCGCCCTCGGCGCGACGCTGAACCCCCAGACCCTGGACCGGCTCACGGTCAAGGCGGTGGTCGGTGCCGCCAACAACCAGCTGGCCACGCCGGACATCGGCGATATCCTGTTCCAGCGCGGCGTGCTGTATGCGCCCGACTATGTCGTCAATGGCGGCGGCATCATCAATGTGGCGGCAGAGATGAACGCACGTCTGTCGGGTGAGGCCTATGATCCGGCCTGGGTCGAGGCCAAGCTGGCCCGCCTGATCGAGACCTTCGAGGAAATCCTGGAGCGGTCCGCCACCGAGGGCCGCTCGACCCACCTGATCGCCGACGCCATCGCCGAGGCCCGCATTCAGGCCGCGGCGGATGCGAAGGCCGAATTGCAGCGGGCGGCTTGAGGCGACGCCGGATTCGCAACCGGCGACCTGACGGCTCACTATCGCCTGCGGCTCTCTGATTCGGGCCGAAGACTGCCAGAGCCGACATGACCCGGACCGAACCCAAGCCCAGGCTGGATATCCTTCTGCCGCTGATGGTGGTCGGCTTCGTGCTGGCCACGGCGGCCCTGGCCTATCCAGCCTTGAAGGCGGACCCAGCGAGTGCGCCGGGCCTGATCCTGATCACGGCGGTCGGCACCGTGACGCTGCTGGGCATGCTGGCGTTCGCGCGGGCCGACCGGAAGCCTGCGGCCGACGAAACCTTGCGCCAGATGCTGGACGCCCTAGGCGAGCCCGCCGTGGTCGTCTGGGCGACCGGCCAGGTGCTGGCCTGCAACCGGGCCTGGTCCGAGGCCAACGGCACGATGTCGGCCCTCCCCAAGGGCAAGTCCGCCTCGGCCCTCTACATCGCCTTCGCCCAGGCCCGAGCCGGGCATCAGGGTCGGGCCATCGTCGTCATCGGCGAGCGCGAGCAGGAGGTTCTGATCGCCCAGGCCGGGGAGGGGCGGTTCCTCGTACGGGCAGCCCCGGACACAGCCATCCCTGCACCCGCGCCTGCGCAGGGCACCGTTGCCTCCTCCAACGCGTCCAATCCTGCCGAGAGCCGCGCTATGGCAGCGGGGGCGCCTTTCGGCTCGGCGGTCATCGCGGCCGACGACCTGTTCTCGGGCAAGGTGGAGCAGGCGAATGCGGCGCTCGCCCTGCTGACCGGCCCGGCCAGTGCAGGCGACGCCGCCTTCGGCCATCTGTTCGATCCGACAGGCGTGACCGATGCGCGGGTGCGTCTGAACGAGGGTTCGTCCGGCCCCATCGAGCTGGTCGCCCGCGCCTATCCCGACCGTATGCTGCATCTCTATGTCGCGCCGGAGGGGGAGGGGCGTCGCGTCTGGCTATTCGACGTCTCGGCCCAGAAGTCGATGGAGCTGCAACTGGCCCAGGCCCAGAAGATGCAGGCCGTGGGGCAGCTGGCCGGCGGGGTGGCGCACGACTTCAACAACCTGCTGACGGCGATCCAGCTTCAGTTGTCGGAGCTGCTGGAGCGGCACCCGGTGGGTGACCCGTCATACGACGGCCTGAACCAGATCCGCCAGACAGGCATCCGTGCCGCCGACCTGGTGCGCAAACTTCTGGCCTTCTCGCGCAAGTCGACGGTGCGTCGCGAACGGCTGGACCTGGGCGAATTGGTCGGGGAGTTCGCTGTGCTGCTGCGCCGCCTGCTGCGCGAGGACGTGCGGCTGGAAACCGACTATGGCCGTGACCTGCCTGTGGTGCTGGCGGACAAGAGCCAACTGGAGACGGCCGTCATGAACCTGGCCGTCAACGCCCGCGATGCCATGCGCGGCGTGGTCGAGCCGGGGGCGGGGGTGGTCACCATCAAGACACGCCGCCTGACCGCCGAGACCGCCCGAACCCTCGGATGGGCGGCCCCCACCACCGAGGCAGTGGCTCTGATCGAGGTGTCGGACACCGGCCGCGGCGTCCCGCCCGAACTGTTGGACAAGATTTTCGAGCCCTTCTTCACGACCAAGGCCGTCAATGAAGGCACCGGCATGGGTCTGGCTACAGTCTACGGCATCGTCGAACAGGCGGGTGGCCATATCGCCGTCAGCAATCTGGACGGAGCGGGTGCCGCCTTCCGCATCTTCCTGCCCGAGGCCGCAGAGGCCGAGCTGGCGCTGATCGCCCCGGTCGAGGTCAAGGCCAAGACGCCGCGAGACGTGTCCGGCACCGGCCGCATCCTGTTCGTCGAGGACGAGGCGGCGGTGCGCCTGATCGCGGCCAAACTGCTGCGTCAGCGCGGCTATGACGTGATCGAGGCGGCTGACGGCGAGGAGGCGCTGTTGTTGGCCGAGGAGCATGCGGGCACCATCGACATGATGATCTCCGACGTCATCATGCCCGGCCTCGACGGCCCCAGCCTGCTCAAGAAGGCCCGGCCCTATCTGGGAGATGCACCGGTCATGTTCATCTCCGGCTATGCCGAGAGCGACTTCTCGGACCTGCTCCAGGACGAGGTCGGCGTCTCCTTCCTGCCCAAGCCGCTGGACATCAAGACCCTGGCCGAGCGGGTCAAACAGGAGTTGCGCGGGGAATAGCGACGGAGCTTGGCCGTTCGCGCGTTGGAGCGATGCTTACGTCTTCGAAGGATCGCCCCATGCCCCTGGATCGCAGAACCCTCCTGACAGGCAGTCTGGCCATCGCCGGGCTGGCCACCACCGCCCTTCCGGCCTTGAGCCGCGTCGCCTTTCCGGCGGCGAACTATGCGGCGGCGGCCCGGTATTCCGCGGAGCGCAGCGGCGTGTCCCTGCTGGTCATGCAGGGTGGTCAGACCCTGTTCGAGGACTATCCCCGCGGCGGCCCCGAGAGCTTTTACGAACTGGCCAGCGGCACCAAGAGCTTCAGTGGCGTCATGGCGGCGGCGCTGGTTCAGGATGGACTGCTGACACTGGACGAAGCCTGCGCCGACACCCTGGGCGAATGGCGCAACGATCCGGTTAAACGGACAGCCACCATCCGCAGCCTGCTGTCGCTCGAGTCTGGTGTGGGCGGGGGGCGGCTGGGTCGACCCGACAACTATGCCGAGGCGGTCGCTGCTCCCTTTGCCGGTGCAACTGGAACCTTCCGCTATGGACCCGCGCCATTTCAGATCTTTGGCGAGATCGTACGCCGGAAACTGGTCGCTGCTGGGCAGGGCGAGGATGTTCTGGCCTGGATTCAGTCGCGCGTCCTGGAGCCTGCGGGTGTGGCGGTCGGAAACTGGCGACGACGGGACGGGCAACCGACCCTGCCATCGGGCGCTCAACTGACGGCGCGAGAATGGGCGCGGTTCGGGCGGTTCGTTATGGACGGAGCCGTGGTCGATGGCCGGCCCACGCTGGACCCAGCGGCGCTCGCTGCCAACTTCCAGCCTTCGAGGGCCAACCCCGGCTATGGATTGAGTTGGTGGCTTTTGCGGCCCGGCCTGATCCCTCCGTCGGACAACAGCCGCATCGATGCCGCACCGGCCAAGCTAGCCCGCCTGCCTGATGTGCGCATGGCGGCCGGTGCGGGAAACCAGCGGCTGTATTTGGTGCCGGAGCGCGACCTGCTGATCGTGCGTCAGGCCGACGGCATCCTGCGGCAGGCGCGCGGGCAGGGGGCGGCCTGGTCCGATCCCGACTTTCTGGCCTTGCTGCTGACCTGATTTATGCCGGCGTCAGCAGGTCGCCAGCAAACGCTTGCCAGACGGCGTTCAAAGTCGTTCCTTCCGCTCTGAGATTGTCTGGGAGATCGACATGCTGCACCGCCGCCACCTTCTTGCCTTCGCCGCCGCAGGGGCCGCGCTGGCCGCATCCGGGGTCGCGACTGGCGCGCCGCGTGTGCAAACCGCCTCCGACCCCGCCGAAGCGGCCAAGCTGAACGCCCTGCTTGACCGCATCTTCGCCGAAAGCCTGGCGTCCTCACCGCTGCTGGCTACCTATCTGGGCATCGACAAGGACGAGAACGCGGCGGCCAAGAGCCAGCTGGACAGCCTGAGCCCCGAGGCCCTGGCCCGCAACGAGGCCATGACGCGCAAGGCCCAGGCCGATCTGGAGGCGATCGACGCTTCCAAACTGACCGGTATGGACGCCGTCAATCTGGCGACGTTGCTGTATGCCGGCGGCACCCAACTGATCGGCTACGACCGCTATGAATTCGGCAATCGGGCCGGGGCCAATCCCTACTGGCTGCATCAGTTGGGCGGGGCCTATCGCGACATCCCCGACTTCCTGGACACGATGCACACCATCGAGACGGCCGAGGATGCCGAGGCCTATCTGTTGCGTCTGGAGGCCATGGCGGTCCTGATGGACGAAGAGACGGCGCTGGTCACGGCCGATATCGCCAAGGGGGTTGTCCCGCCTGACTTCGTGCTGGATCGCACCCTGGTTCAACTGCGGGCCTTCAAGGAACCGGCTGCGGCCGAGAATGGCCTGGTCGGCTCCCTGGTGCGGCGGACGGGCGAGAAGAGCCTGGCCGGAGACTGGGCGGCGCGCGCCACCGCCATCGTCGCCGACCGCATCTATCCGGCGACGGATCGCCAGATCGCCCTGCTGGAGGCCCAGCGTCCGGCGGCCACGCATGATGCCGGTGTCTGGCGGCTGCCCAATGCCGACGGCTACTACGCCTTCGGCATCCGCAACTACACCACCACCTCCCTGACCGGCGATCAGGTTCATGAGCTGGGCCTGACCCAGGTGGCGGAGATCACGGCCCGTGCCGACGCCATCCTGAAGGCCGAGGGGCGCAGCGAGGGCACAGTCGGTGCGCGGCTGGCCGCGCTCGGCAAGGAGCCGCAGTTCGTCTACCCCAACACCGATGCGGGCAAGGCCGAACTGCTCGAAGCCTTGAACGCCCAGACCGAGGCCATGCAGGCCCGCCTGCCCGAGATGTTCAACACCCTGCCCAGGTCCACGGTCGACATCCGCCGCGTCCCGCCCGCCATCGAGGCCGGTGCCCCAGGCGGCTATTATCAGGGGCCGTCGCTGGATGGGACGCGGCCCGGAGCCTATTACATCAACCTGCGCGACACGGCGGAATGGCCCAAATGGACCCTGCCGACCCTGACCTATCACGAGGCGGTGCCGGGTCACCATTTCCAGATCGCCATCCAGACGGAGGCCCAGGGTATCCCGATGATCCGACGCATCCTGGGTTTCTCGGCCTATTCCGAGGGCTGGGGTCTGTATGCCGAGCAACTGGCCGACGAGATGGGCGTCTACGAGGGCGATCCCTGGGGCCAGCTGGGCTATCTGCAGTCCCTGCTGTTCCGCGCCGTGCGGCTGGTCGTCGATTCCGGACTGCACCACAAGCGGTGGAGCCGCGAACAGGCCATCCGCTACATGGTCGACACCCTGGGCGATCAGGAATCCAGCGTGACCACCGAGGTCGAGCGCTACTGCGTCTGGCCCGGCCAGGCCTCCAGCTACAAGATCGGTCACACTGAATGGCTGCGCCTGCGTGATCAGGCCCGCGCGGCCTTGGGCGACCGGTTCGACATCAAGGGCTTTCACGACACGGCCCTGGCGTCCGGCGGGATGCCGCTGGAAGTGCTGGCCGATGTCGTCGAGCAGTGGACGGCGACGCAGCGGGCCTAGTCGAGTAACAGCGCCGCCTCGGCCTGTGCTTCCGCAACCAGCCAGTCGCGGAAGCGCACGATCTTGCGCGACCGCCTGCGATCTGTCGGCCAGCACAGCCAATAGCCGGCGGTCAGGGGCACAGTCTGTTCGAAGGGTCTGACCAGAAGGCCCGCCGTGATCTCGCGCCGGAACAGGATGGGCGAGGCCAGAGCCACGCCTTGCCCACCCATGGCCGCCGCCACCTCCAGCGCCTGATGGTCGGCCGTGAGGGTCAGGGCCGCGCGCGTCGGGGCCTCGACCCCGGCGGCGACGAACCAGGCGGCCCATTCGCTGTCCAGGCCGATGCGCGGAGCCGCCAGCAGGTCGGCCGGCGTTTTCAGGTCCAGCCGCTGGGCCATCGTCGGGCTGCACACCGGGGTGAAGGTCGCCGGCAACAGCCGTACGCTCTCCAATCCCGGCCAGTCGCCCGAGCCGGTACGCAGGGCCACATCGAAGCCCTCACGCGTCAGGTCGACCAGATGCGGGGCCGTATCCAGCCGCACGGCCAGCCCCGGATTGGCCAGCTGGAACGCGCCCAGGCGCGGGGCCAGCCACTGGGTGGCCAGGGTCGCCAGGGTGGTGATCGACAGAATGCCCTCATCCGCCTCGGTCAGATCGGTCACCGCCCGGCGGAGCAGGATCATCGCTTCGGTGGCGGCACGCGACAGCCGCTCCCCGCCTTCGGTCGGCGCGACCTCTCGAGGCAGGCGGCGAAACAGGCTCTGGCCGAGCTTGGTCTCCAGCGCCTTGATCTGCCAGCTGACCGCTGCCTGGGTCATGCCCAGTTCTTCGGCCGCGCGGGTGAAGCTGCGCAGACGCGCCGCCGCCTCGAAGACGCGGATGGAGGCGAGGGGAATTCCAGCGAGCGGATCGGCCATAAGCGCACCTTATGTTGACCTGCCGACTTCTGATTTGTCCGCCACGCTTGTCAAGCCCATCTTGTGGTCATCGAAGCAACGCCAGCAAGGAGGCTGACATGGAAGAAATGCATCGCACTCATAAGGAAGCCAACTGGGGATGGATGAACGCCATCCTGCGCTGGCTGCATCAGAATGCCGAGGACCGCATCCGCATGGAGCGTCGTCTCGTAGATAGATAAGTCGCTGAGCAGGACGTTCGGGCCCTCTCTTCCGGACGCCCTGCCGTCATCGGCCCGGGCGGGGTCATCCCCCCTCTCCGACCCCGCCCGGATTCTTCAGCGCGATCGCCAGGTCACGGGCCAGAGATCAGCCCACATGCCCGCGCAGTCCTGCATGACCCGCTCGTCGGTCAGGGTGAATTCCCGGCCCGTCCAGGTCCAGACATAGGCCGCCCCGCAGTCGCCCAGACCCCGGCCCTTGCTGAACGATGAGATCGTTCGCCTGTCCAGGTCGAAGCCCGCGTTGATGACGATGTAGTCGTCGTCCTGTCCCGCATCTTCTCCCTCCTGATCGGTCGTGGGCAGCAGAAGCGGGCGGGGATTTGCGCCGTCGTCGTCGGTCAGGAAGAAGCGATGGCCTTCGTTATAGGCCCCCTGGAAACAGAGAACGGACCACAGCAGGGTGTCTTCCGACAGCCGGGCCACGCTGGTCTGGTCAGGGAAGGACGATCCGCGCACTCGCTCCACATCGGCACGGCAGGTCCTGACGGCCGGCAAGGCCTCCAGACGAACCGCTAGGGCGCCGCTGTCCGTCAGACCCGCCTGCGAAACCAGGGGGGCCGCTTGAACTATGGGCAGCTCCGCCGCATCCGGCACGGCGGACAAGGGGCGCTCACCCCGGCTGACCAGCGCCGTCGAAGTGCCCAGACGCCCCTGCCGCTCGTCGATCCACAGAAAGGCGGCATAGGCCCCCTGCAATGAAATCGAGGGCGAATTTTCGGGGTCTGCGCTCTGCACGGCCAAGATCTGGCCCTTGGCCATATGGCTGATAAACCCGGGCAGGTCGTCGAACCGGTCGATCATGGCGACGTCGCGCTGTTCTGTGTTCAGGGACGCAGACGCCGGAATGGGCTGACCGTCTATCGACAAGGTCTGCGGGCCGGGTGTGTCGCTCCAGTCCCCGACCTTGACCTCTACGCGCGCCGACGGTCCGGCCGCATAGGTCAGCAAAAGCCAGCCACTTTCGTAGTTGGCGGGCTTCGCATAGGCCCAGCAGTCGTTGGCGTTGTTGCAGACAGCCGTCCAGTTGCCGAAAGTGCGGGTCACACTGGGGACCGACGCACGAGCCGAAGCGGAGCCGGAGCCGTTTGACGCCGAAACTTTCGGTGTCGCGGACTGACCGGCGTCACCACAGGCCACCAGCGCCAACAGGGTCAGACCGAAGGTGGCGGCGGTTCGCAGTGTCATGATGGGCTCCAACCGGACTGTGATTGGGGCCAGGGTCGATCCGGAGCCGCCCCGACGCAAGCCTGCGAGACCTGACGATTTCAGGCCTTGCGCAGTTCCGTCGGCTGGTGCGCCGCCTTGGCCCCGGTTTTGTTGCTCTGGACGATGTATTCCGGATTGTCCTCGGAGGCGGCGACCTTATGGCCCTTGATCTTGGTGGGGCTGGTGACCTTCTTGACCACCTTGCCCTGGGTCGTACCCTGGCTGTGGTCCCATTTCACGGCGTCGCCGGCCTTGAAGGTCTTCTCGGTCATGATCGGATCCCTGGGTGATGGTGTAACCGGCCAACGCCGAGGATAGCCAAAGCGTTCAACGCCTGACCGACCCCGCCATCTTCGGCTCAACGGTTTCAGCCTCTTCGGCCAAGCGCCGCTCCGCCTCGGCCAGCATGGGGCGCATCAATCCCGCGTCCAGCAGGACCGGCATTTCCAGGAAAACCGCGACCCACCGGTCGACCAGTCGCTTCATGTCTTCGTCCATAGGGGGACCACCACGCACGTTCATGGGGGCCAGAACGACATGGCTGCCAGTCTGTTCAGCTTGGCCGTGAGCGGTTTTTTCGAGGCGTGGTTAATGCTGTGCCGGTCTGATGGCTTTTGGTCGGGGTTTGCGCCCGCGTCCCCGACCGCTATACCGCCGCCCTGAACTCCCCATCATCAGTCAGAGGCATCCACGCATGGCCAAGATCAAGGTCGCTAACCCCATCGTCGACATCGACGGCGACGAAATGACCCGCATCATCTGGCAGATGATCAAGGACAAGCTGGTCTTCCCGTTCCTGGATCTCGAGCTGGACTACTACGACCTGGGCATGGAGCACCGCGACGCCACCGACGATCAAGTGACGATCGATGCGGCCAAGGCCATCCAGAAGCACGGCGTCGGCGTGAAGTGCGCCACCATCACGCCGGACGAGGCTCGCGTTCAGGAATTCGGCCTGAAGAAGATGTGGAAGTCGCCCAACGGCACCATCCGCAACATCCTGGGCGGCGTCGTCTTCCGCGAGCCGATCATCTGCTCCAACGTGCCGCGCCTGGTGCCCGGCTGGACCCAGCCCATCGTCGTCGGCCGTCATGCCTTTGGCGATCAATACAAGGCCACCGACTTCCTGGTCCCCGGCCCCGGCAAGCTGACCATGAAGTGGGTCGGCACCAATGGCGAAGAGCAGAACTACGAAGTCTTCGACTTCCCCTCGGCCGGCGTGGCCATGGGCATGTACAACCTGGATGATTCGATCACCGAGTTCGCCCGCGCCAGCTTCTCGTTCGGTCTGCAGCGCAACTATCCGGTCTATCTGTCGACCAAGAACACCATCCTGAAAGCCTATGACGGTCGCTTCAAGGACATCTTCCAGGACGTCTTCGACAAGGAATTCGCCGCCGACTTCAAGGCCAAGGGCCTGACCTATGAGCACCGCCTGATCGACGACATGGTGGCCGCGGCCATCAAGTGGTCCGGTGGTTTCGTCTGGGCGTGCAAGAACTACGACGGCGACGTCCAGTCCGACATCGTGGCCCAGGGCTTCGGCTCGCTGGGCCTGATGACCTCGGTCCTGATGACGCCGGACGGCAAGGTGCTGGAATCGGAAGCCGCCCACGGCACCGTGACCCGCCACTATCGCCAGCATCAGAAGGGCGAGGCGACCTCGACCAACTCCATCGCCTCCATCTACGCCTGGACGCGCGGCTTTGCGCACCGGGCCAAGCTGGACGACAACGCCGAACTGGCCAGGTTCGCCGAGACCCTGGAGCGGGTCGTGGTCGAGACGGTCGAGGCCGGTCACATGACCAAGGACCTGGCCCTGCTGGTCGGCGATCAGCAAGGCTGGCTGACCACCGAAGGCTTCATCGACAAGGTCGCCGAAAACCTGACCAAGGCGATGGCGGCCTGATTTAGGGCGCTACCCCTCGCCACGCGGTGGCGCGCTTCTTGAGCTCTTTTTTGCGCTACCGCTCGCCACGCGGTGGCTCGCTGCTTGAGCGCGGCTTGAATTCAACCCCGCCGGATTTGCGTCCGGCGGGGTTTGTGTTTGAACGGGTCGGACAGCGGCGCGTTGTGGTCACGCTTCCGCCGTTGGAGGCGAAGGGGGCAAGCCTTTGGGCCGACTGATCCGCAATCTTCTGCTGCTGGCCGTCATCGTGGCGGGGATCAGCTTCTTCGTGGCTCCGGTCGTGGCCTTCTATGGCATCCGGTCGGCGGCGGATGCGCGGGACGAGCAGGGACTGGTCCGGCTGATCGATTTTGCGGAGGTTCGCCGCAGCCTGCGTCCGCAGATGGTGGGCAACCCCGCGATCGTGGCTCCCGCTCCGTCGTTCTTGGAAAACCCGATCGAATCCATGCGCCGCCAGTTCGAGCAGGTGCGGCCGGTGGCGGCACGGCCCAACCCCGACATCTATCTGAGCCCCGCCGCGCTGGCGGCTCTGAGCCGGGGCGAGGGCAGGGCGGCATCGCGCGGGGCGGTGCAGGCCGAGCCGCGCGAGCCCATGCCGCGTCTGGCCTATTGGGGCGTGAACCGTACGCGACTGGCGGTGCGGGACGAGGCGGGCGCACAGACCATCTTCACCTTTGCGCGGACCGGGCCGTTCGAATGGCGACTGGTGCATATCGGCTTGCCGCCAGCCGCGACGGGTCCTGCCGCTGGCGCGACGCCCTGACTTCTGGCAACCCTAGCCGTCAGGGGGCGTTTCGACGCCAGAGGGACCCATGATCAATAAGTTGCTTACCGGCGTGGTGATCGCCGGCGTTATCGGCCTCGTGGGCTACTGGGCCGCAGCGCCCGTTCTGACCGGCCAGGCCATCATCCGCGCGGCCGAGCGCGGGGATGAGGCCGCGCTGGAGCGGCTGGTCGACTTCCCCGCCCTGCGCGAGAGCATGAAGGGCGAGCTGAACGACCTGCTGGTCGCCGAGATGCGCAATGACCCGCGCGTGGTCGAGAACGGCTTGGGCGGCCTGACCACCATGCTGGCCCCCATGTTCATCTCGGGCGCGGTCGATACCGTAGTGACGCCGCAGGGCGTGGCCGCCATGGTCACCACGGCCAAGGCCCCTGAAGCGGACGGCGCGCCCACACCTGACCCGGCTGCGGATCGCAACGAGCCCAACCTGCACAAGGCCTGGGGCTATCGCAGCCTGGATGTGTTCGCCATCACCCTGACCGACCGGGACCGGCCGGAGAACAGTCTGGCCCTGCTGCTGGAGCGGCGCGGCTGGTTCAAATGGCAACTGGCGGCGGTGGATTTGCGGACGGAATAGGCGGGATCAGCCCGCCAGTGCCGCCCGCACAGCCGCAAGACCCTCTTCAGCCCGCGAACCATCCGGAGCACCGCCCTGGGCGAAGTCCGGCTTGCCACCGGCTCCCTGGCCACCCAGCGCGACAACGGCGGCACGGGCCAGGTCGGCGGCATTGACGCGATCCGTCACATCCGAGGTCGCCGCAACGGTGATCGCGGCCTTGCCGTCGGTGACGCCGATCAGGGCGACGACGCCGCTGCCGACTTGTTTGCGGAAGTCTTCGGCCACGCCGCGCAGGCCCTTGCCGTCGACGCCGTCCAGGACGCGGGCGATCAGCTTGATGCCGTTGATCTCTTCCGGCGCGGCACTGGCCGAACCGCCGCCGCCGAGGGCCAGTTGCTTCTTCAGATCGGCGACCTGTTTCTCCAGCGTCTTGCGTTCGGTGGTCAGGGCCTCGACGCGGGCGGGGACATCCAGCGGCTGGATCTTGAAGGTCTGGGCCAGCTTGCGGGCGACCCCGGCCTGGGCTTCCAGATACTGGCGTGCGGCCTCGCCGGTCAGGGCTTCGACGCGGCGGATGCCAGCGGCGATGCCGGTCTCCGACGTGATCTTGAACAGACCGATGTCGCCGGTGCGGGCCACGTGGGTGCCGCCGCACAGCTCGACCGAATAGGGCTTGTCGTCGGTCAGGGATTTGCCCAGCGTCAGCACGCGCACCTCATCGCCGTACTTCTCGCCAAACAGGGCGACGGCCCCGGCGGCAATGGCTTCTTCCGGTCCCATCAGCTTGGTCTCGGCGGGCAGGTTCTGGCGGATGACGGCGTTGACCTCGGCCTCGATGGCCTCGAGTTGGGCCTCGGTCACGGGGGCGTTGTGGCTGAAGTCGAAACGCATCCGTTCGGCATCGACCAGCTGGCCCTTCTGGGCGACGTGGGGGCCCAGCACGTTTTTCAAGGCGGCGTGCACGAGGTGGGCGGCCGAGTGGTTGGCGCGGGTGGTCAGGCGGGCGTCCGGCGCGGCGCGAAGCTGGGCGCGGGTGCCGATGGACAGGGTGCCTGACGTCACCTCGATGGTGTGGGCGTACAGGTCGCCGGTCGGCTTCAGGACGTCGAGCACGCGGGCCGCACCGCCGTCCCATTCGATCTCGCCCCTGTCGCCGGCCTGGCCGCCGCCTTCGCCATAGAAGGGGGTCTGGTCGAACAGGACCTCGGCGGTCTGGCCGGCCTCGACGGTGTCGGCAGGGGTGCCGTCCTTGAGGATCGCCAGCACCTCGCCCGAGCCGTCGACGGCGTCATAGCCGGTGAAGACGGTCGGCCCCAGACGATCCTTCAACGCCAGCCATTCTCCGGTCGAGGCGGTCTGGCCCGAGCCCTTCCAGTTGGCCTTGCCACGCGTCTTCTGCTCTTCCATGGCGGCATCGAAGGCGGCGGTGTCGACGGTGAAGCCGCGACGGCGGGCCTCGTCCTGGGTCAGGTCCAGGGGGAAGCCGTAGGTGTCGTACAGGGTAAAGGCCGTCTGACCGGGGATGACGCCGCCTTCGGACAGACCCTGCGTCGCGTCTTCCAGCAGGCCCATGCCGCGGCCCAGCGTCGTTCGGAAGCGGATCTCTTCCTGCTTCAGCGTGTCTTCGATCGAGGCCTGGGCGCGGGCCAGTTCGGGATAGGCCTCGCCCATCTCGCCGACCAGCGTGGGCACCAGACGGTGCATCAGGGGATCAGCGGCGCCTAGCAGGTGGGCGTGGCGCATGGCGCGGCGCATGATCCGGCGCAGGACGTAGCCCCGTCCTTCGTTCGAAGGGGTGACCCCGTCGGCGATCAGGAAGGACGAGCTGCGCAGATGGTCGGCGATGACCCGGTGGCTGGCGGCGCGGTCACCCTCGGCCTTGGTCGAAGTGGCGTCCTCGGAGGCGGCGATCAGCGTCTGGAACAGGTCGGTGTCGAAGACCGAGTTCTTGCCCTGTAGCACGGATGTCATGCGCTCCAGCCCCATGCCGGTGTCGACTGAGGGCTTGGGAAGGTTACGAACGATCTCGTCGTTCTCCTTCTCGAACTGCATGAAGACGTTGTTCCAGATCTCGACGAACCGGTCGCCGTCTTCGTCCGGTGAGCCGGGAGGGCCGCCGGGGACGTGGTCGCCATAGTCCCAGAAGATTTCGGTGCAGGGGCCGCAGGGACCGCTGTCGCCCATGGCCCAGAAGTTGTCGGCACCGGCGATGCGGATGATCTTGTCGTCACTGAAGCCCGTGACCTTTTTCCAGATCGCGGCGGCCTCGTCGTCGTCGATGTAGACGGTGACCAGCAGGCGTTTGGGGTCGAGGCCGAAGTCCTTCGTGACCAGCTTCCACGCGCTGTCGATGGCGTGTTCCTTGAAGTAGTCGCCGAAGCTGAAATTCCCCAGCATCTCGAAGAAGGTCAGGTGGCGGGCGGTGTAGCCGACGTTGTCCAGATCGTTGTGCTTGCCGCCGGCGCGGACGCATTTCTGGCTGCTGGTGGCGCGTGGATAGGGCGGGGTGGCTGCGCCCGTGAAATAGTCCTTGAACGGCACCATGCCCGCATTGACGAACATCAGCGTCGGATCGTTCTGAGGGACCAGCGGGGCCGAGTGGACCTTGGCGTGACCGTCGGCCGCGAAATAGTCGAGGAAGGTCGAACGGATCTGTTTCAGGCTGGACATGGCGAACGGTCGTCTCGGTCAGGAAAAGGCGGAACGGGCGTCATATAGGGTTTCCGCCGCCAAGGCATCACCCGCCACGATGCAGCGCCTCCTCCATGCAAAAAAGGCCGCCCGATCCGCGTGAGATCGGGCGGCCGCTTCGTCCGGTCTGGCCCGGCAGGGTCATGGCGGGTCACCTGGACCCGACCGGAGAAGAAGAAGTGCACTCGGAAAAAACGAGTGCACATAGTGCACATTTGTCAGGTCAGGCTGACATCTCGTTGGGCGCTACCGCTCGGCTCGTTGAGCCTCGCTACCTGAGCGCGGTTGATCACCCCTCCAGGTCCTGGCCTTCGTCCGGCTCGGGCGTGCCCAGCAGTTCGTCGGCGATCTTGGTCGTCGAGGCGCGAACGGCCTTTTCGATCGAGTCGGCGACGTCGGGGTTGGCCTTCAGGAAGTTGCGCACATTCTCGCGGCCCTGGCCGATCCGCTGGCTGTCGTAGGAGAACCAGCTGCCGGACTTTTCGACGATGCCCGCCTTGACGCCCAGATCGATGATCTCGCCCAGCTTGGAGATGCCTTCACCGTACATGATGTCGAAGATGACCTCGCGGAACGGCGGGGCGACCTTGTTCTTGACGACCTTGACGCGGGTGGTGTTGCCCACGACCTCGTCGCGGTCCTTGATCGCGCCGGTGCGGCGGATGTCGAGGCGGACCGAGGCGTAGAACTTCAGCGCATTGCCGCCCGTCGTCGTCTCGGGCGAGCCGTACATGACCCCGATCTTGTGACGGATCTGGTTGATGAACAGCACGATGCACTGCGACTTGTTGATCGAGGCGGTCAGCTTGCGCAGGGCCTGGCTCATCAGGCGGGCCTGAAGGCCGGGCAGGCTGTCGCCCATTTCGCCCTCGATCTCGGCACGGGGCGTAAGCGCCGCAACCGAGTCGACCACCACGATGTCCACGGCCCCGGAGCGCACCAGGGTGTCGACGATCTCCAGCGCCTGTTCGCCCGTGTCGGGCTGCGAGACCAGCAGATCATCCAGATTGACGCCCAGCTTCTGGGCATAGCCGGGGTCCAGCGCGTGTTCGGCATCGACGAAGGCGGCGACGCCGCCGGCCTTCTGGATTTCGGCTACCGTGTGCAGGGCCAGGGTCGTCTTGCCGGAACTTTCCGGCCCGAACACCTCGATCACCCGCCCGCGCGGCAGGCCACCGATGCCCAGGGCCATGTCCAGGCCCAGCGACCCGGTCGAGACGGAAGGAATGGCCTCGGTCACGCCGTTCTTGCCCAGCTTCATGACCGAGCCCTTGCCGAAGGCGCGATCGATCTGTGCGATCGCGGCCTCCAAGGCGCGCTGCTTGTCGCCGTCGTCCTTGCCCACCAATTTCAGATTCGCCTGTGCAGCCACTTTACCACCCTCCTTTGCCATGATTCCCGTTCGGTACCCGTAGAGGGAGAGGCCCGCCTTCGATCCTGTGATCGTGACCCGCTCCCTTGTGAGAGGGACTATGTGCACGGTTTGTTCCGGTTGCCAATATGTTCTTTTCCGACGCGTTCCTGCTACGACCGTTTCTGACGTATCGGTTTGTCGTTTTCTGTTGATCGAATAGTCAAGCTGGGCGTTAAGCGGCCATGACAAAATCTGCCAAGCCTGCCGTCCTGAGCATTCGCAATGCTCTGCTCGCCGACGTCGATGCGATCGCCCGACTGGGGACCAAGGTTTACAAGGAGGGGATGTCGCTGACGCCCGGCATGCTGCGGGGGCAGATCGCAGCCTATCCGGACGGCCAGTTCGTCGTGGAGTATGAGGGCGAGATCGTCGGCTATGCGGCTGGTTTCCGCATCGATGAAGCCACCGCCATGGCTCCTCACACCTGGAGCCAGATCACGGGCGGCGGTTATGCGGCGCGGCATGATCCGGTCGGCGACTGGTTCTATGGCATGGAGGTTTGCGTCGATCCCGACCGTCGCCGTCTGCGCATCGGCCAGCGGCTGTACGACGCCCGGCGCGACCTGTGCGAAGCCCAGAACCTGCGCGGCATCGTCTTCGGCGGGCGGATGCCAGGACTGGCCAGGAAGAAGGCGGCCTATCCGCTGGCCCAGGACTATCTGGATGCGGTAACCGCGCGCCGCCTGAACGACCCGGTCATCGGCTTTCATCTGCGCGCCGGGTTCGAGCCGGTCGGGGTGCTGCAGAACTATATGACGTCAGACGCCGCCTCCATGGGTCACGCGGCCCATATGGTGTGGCGCAATCCCTATTATGCCGAGACGCACGGCAAGGGGGCGGCCTTTGCGGTCAAGGAAACGGTCCGCGTCGCCACGGTCCAGTTGCAGGCGCGCAAGGTCGCCAGCTTTGACGAGTTCATCGCCAACGTCGAATATTTCGTCGATGTGACCTCGGACTACCGCTCGGACTTCGTGGTCTTTCCGGAGTTGTTCACCCTCCAGCTGCTGTCGCTGGAGAAGAAGAAGCTGACGCCGCAGGAATCGATCGAGGCCCTGACCCGCTACACGCCGCGTTTCGTCGAGGCCCTGCGCAAGCTGGCGGTGGAGTACAACATCAATATCATCGGCGGCTCCCACCCGACCCGCACCGAGGACGGCGATATACAAAATGTTGCGTATGTCTTCCTGCGCGACGGTTCGGTGCACGAGCAGGAGAAGATCCACCCCACCCCGAACGAGCGGCACTGGTGGAACATCAAGGGCGGCGACCGGGTCCATGCCATCCCCACCGACTGCGGGCCTATCGGAGTTCTGATCTGCTACGATTCGGAGTTCCCGGAACTAGCGCGGCGGCTGGTGGACGAGGGCGCGCGGCTGCTGTTCGTGCCCTTCTGTACCGACAACCGTCAGGGCTATCTGCGGGTGCGCTATTGCAGCCAGGCGCGGGCCATCGAGAACCAGTGCTACGTCACACTGTCCGGCAACGTCGGCAATCTGCCCAATGTCGAGAACATGGACATCCAGTATGCCCAGTCCTGCATCCTGACCCCCTGCGACTTCCCGTTCGCGCGCGACGGCGTGGCGGCCGAGGCGTCGGAGAACGTCGAGACGGTGACCGTGGCCGACCTGGACCTGTCCGACCTGGCCTGGGCCAAGTCGCAAGGCACGGTGCGCAACCTTCGCGACCGCCGCTTCGATCTCTACAAAACGGTCTGGACCGACGGGGGCTGAGGCGCGCGCTCAGCCCGGGCGACGCCAGGCCACGATGTTCACGGTGAAGACCTGAACCGCTTCGCCATGTTGATTGCGGGTTTCGCTGCGGACACGGAGCATGCCGCGATCGGGGCGCGACCGGGACGGGGTGACCTGCAAGACCTCGCCGTGCACGGTCAGGACATCGCCCGGACGCGTAGGGCGAGGCCAGGCCAGCTCGCCGCCAGCACCGATGACCCCGCGGGCCAGCGGAAACCCTTCGACTAGCAGTCGCATGGTCAGGGCGGCCGTATGCCAGCCACTGGCGGCAAGACCTCCGAACAGACTGTCCATCGCCGCTTCTCCGTCCAGATGAAACGGCTGGGGATCGAACTGGCGGGCAAAGGCCTGAATGTCCTCGGTGGTCACTGTCAGTGATCCCGTGACGAAGTGGTCGCCGACAGCGATGTCCTCCAGAAAGAGCGGCTCTGTCGGCATGGCACTCAACTCGCTTTGACGACGGCTGACGGCTCGACGATCTGCGAGGTACCGGAAACCGTCCCCGCCAGAAACAGAATGGCCAGCCCCGCTGCCAGCAAGGGACGCACCCATTTCTGCTCTGGTGATAGCGGACGAAAAAACATCAGCATCAGCAGTCCCAGCAGGACCAGCACGGCGGGCAGGTCCATGCCGATCCCCAGAAAGACCGGGTGGGCCAGGGTCATCAGCCAGCCGACGCCGAGCACAGCCCCGATCGCCACAGGGATGAGGCTGGTGCGCCGTGTCAGGCCGGGATCGATGAAGGCCACGACCAGGGCGACGACGCTGGCCAGCAGGGCGGGCCACAGAAACAGGAAGGCGGTTTCGGGCGCGAGTGCCTGAGCCAGGGCGGCCAGGGCGACGACCAGACCCATGATGCCGCTCCAGCCGCCCCAGACGGTCTTGACCGCCAGCCTAGGCAGCATCGACAAGGCAATGGCGACGGCGGCGGCCCCGAGCACGACATAGTCCACACCACCCAGGCCGAGGGTCAGCAGCGCTGCGGCGGCGATGGCTCCGGCGGTAATGCGCGGGTCCGACCGCGACCGGCCGCCCAGCACGGCCAGGCCCAGCGCCAGAACGGTCAGGGCCGCGCCGGCCTCGATCCATGGCAGGCGGGCCAGCAGGGTATAGTAGGCCTCCAGATTCTCGGCCCTCGCCGACAGCGGCCCGGCCAGCAGGCGCACGGCCTGGGTCAGGACGATGCCGGTGGCGACGAACCACACCGCCTCGATCACGCCGCGTCCAGCGTCGGCCAGCGTCAATCCGGCTTGCGACCGCGCGCGCCATCCGGCGACCCCCAGGGCTCCGACCGCGAGCAGCAGCAGGCTCCAGCCCCAGGCCGGGTGGTGGCCGATCACCGCCCGCCCGAAAACGTCGGCATAGACGGTGTCATGGGTCGAAGCAGGCAGGGTCTCCGCCCTCAGCAGGGCGTCGGTCATCTCCAGCGCCTGGCTGCCGATATGCTGGACGCTGCCCTGATCCAGGGCGTCGGGGGTAGAGGCCTGGGCATGGTACTGATCCGGGCGGCCGATGAAGGCCAGATTGATTCCCTGCACGCCCCGCTCGCGCGGGACGGTGAAGTCGGTGCCATTGGGCATGACGCTATAGACGAAGACCGCCAGGGCGTTGGAGGTGACCCCGCCATCGACGCGCCCGGCGATGTCGGCGAACAAGTCGATGGTCTGGGCATTCCCGTTGCCGGTCTCGAACATCATGGCGCGGCCACCGCCGCCGCGCGCCTCCAGATTGACCACCGCACCGATCCGGTCGCGCAGGGGATGACCGCCCCAGAAGATGCGGGCTCCGTCCAGGTTCAGTTCCTCGGCATCGGTCAGGATGACGACCAGCGTCCGCTCGCTCGGGCCGCGCGCACGGATGGCGCGGACGGATTCCAGAATGGCCGCCACTCCCGTGGTGTCGTCCGCCGCGCCGGGGCTGTCGGGCACGGTGTCGTAGTGGGCCATCATGGCGACGGCGGGCAGGTCGGGACGGCTGCCCGGCAGGATGCCGATCAGATTGGTGGCCGTCAGGGCCTGCGGCGGCAGGTTCAGACCGGAACGCTCCACACGCTGCACGGCGCGGGGCGACAGGGGGCCGCGCTGGGCCGAGACCTCCAGCCCCAGCGCCTGCATGCGCCGGACCAGCAGGGCCTGAACCCGCGCGTGGTCCGCCGAGCCGATCGGATGCGGACGCTGGGCGATTTCACGAATGTCCACCATGGCGCGGGCGGTGGAGAAGGTGTCAGCGGGTGCATCAGCGCCCCGCGGTGACGGGCTCTGGAGTGTCAGCACGGCCAGCAGCAGCGCCAGAGCCAGTGATCCGATCAGTGCGATCAAGCGCATACGCTGTTCCTCCCCCGAGATGGGCGCAGGCTATCGATCAAATCCACCTCCGTCACCCTCGGGCTTGACCCGAGGGCCAGAGGCAAAGGCGAACACGGTGATTGGTCAAGGCCCATCAAACCGAGCCGCGATCGTGACATAGTCAGCACCGGACGGTCTGGTCCTCGGGTCAAGCCCGAGGATGACGGTCGTGGCGGTGGTGTAGCCTCAGGCCGCCCGCCTCAGCGCCGACGGGGCCTTTACATACAGCCCCTTGCGACCCGCCACCGGACGGAAGGCCACACTGTCGCCGGCCAATTGTTCGTCGGGTCCCAGGAACAGGCAGCCGTCGTCGACCAGTCGCCGCTCCAGATTGTCCAGAATGTCCCCGCGCCGCGAAGGCTCGGCATCGCTCAGCACATGGCGGCAGAAGATGACGTCGAAGCGGTAGTCGTCCTTGGGTGGCTCGACCAGGTTGGAGCGGGCGAACTGGACGGCGGCTTTCAGCTGGGGCTTGGCGACCCAGGTTTCCTCGACCTGATCGAACCAGCGCAGCATGGTCTTGGCCTTCAGCCCGCGCTGGATTTCAAAGCCGGTATAGGCCCCCGACTTGGCCTTCTCCAGCGCCCGGCGCGACAGGTCGGTGCCAGTCACCTCGATGGCCAGCCCCTGTTCCAGCGCCGGCATGGCCAGGGACCAGGCCTCCTGACCGGTCGAACACCCAGCGGACCAGACGGTGACCGGCGCTCCGCCTCGTGCCGCCGACAGGGCCGGCAACAGCTCGCTGGCAAAGGTGTCGAACGACGAGCGATCGCGCCGGAACCAGGTCTCGGGCGTCAGCAGGGCCTCGATCACGGCCCAGCCCAGCGATGCGACAGGCTTGGCCCACAGGGCCGCCAGCATGACCTCGACACTTTCGAACGACTGCGCCCGCGCCACGGGTCCCAGCCGATGCTCGACCAGCTTCATCCGGTCGCGCGTCAGCCGCATCCCCGCACGCGAGGACATCAAGGCTTGCAGGCGATCGAAATCGTCCGGGGACATCAGGTCAGGCGGCTCCCACTTCGGCGAATTTGGACGTCAGGATATCACCATCGAACGGCTTCATCACATAGTCGTCTGCGCCCGCCGCCAGGGCCTCGGCGATCCGGTCGGCGCGGGTCTCGATGGTGCAGAACAGGACCTTGGGTGCCCCTCCGCCCGGCAGGGTCCGCAGCCGACGCAGGAAGGCCATCCCGTCCATGACCGGCATCGACCAGTCCAGCAGGATCACCTCCGGCATGGAGGACGAACAGAAGATCAGGGCCTCGGCCCCATCTGCGGCTTCATCGACCTCAAAACCCAGCCCCTCGACGATGCGGCGGGCGACCTTGCGGATGATGCGGCTGTCATCGACAATCAGACAGGTTCTGGGGGTCAAGAGAACTCCAATCCGCAAAGCGTCCACAACGTCCGCGTGTGTGAACATCCCGATCATCGGCTGTGCCGGTTAACGGAACCTTGGCAAGGCGCGTTAAGATATCACCGTGGCATGCGAACGGTGAGGATAACCCGGCCCTCTTCGGCCTGAACGGACAGGTCTCCTCGGGCATCGTTTGCCGTCAGCCACAGCCAGTAAGGCTGGATCCACTGCCCTTGCAGCCCCTCGGCCAGGGGCTGACCCGCCAGCCCTGTCACCGCTTCGGGTTTCAATCGTGCGCGGGTGCCTTCCGCCAGGCCTTCGAACACGATCATGTGGTTTTCCACACGGCTGGACACCGTGGCGATGCCACCGGACGGCAATGCCGCCATGGTCAGATAAGCCAGGTTCACCAGCGCGCGCGACTGGGCCTTCGACCACGACTGATCCTCCACCTTCCAGACCAGAGTGGCTCGACCCCCGCCGGTCAGGGCATCGACCAGTCCACCGAGTTCACCCCCCGAGAACTTCTCCGAGGTCGTGGCCGCCCCGAAGGCGACACGGGCGAAAGCCACCAGGGCGATCATCTTGGCCGCGCTGGCCTCGATCAGACCCATGGCATCGTCGCGCATGTCCTGAGCCGAGGGGTCCTTCAGCAGGTCCAGCCCGGACGAGATCGCGCCTGCCGGACTGATGAAGTCGTGGCACAGCTTGCCCGCGATCAGGGCGGCCAGGTCCTGGCCATCGGGCATCCGGGGGGCGGGGGCATCATGCAAGCGTTCGGCGGTGGGCGTGTCGGTATCGGTCATCGGGCCTTGAGACGGTCGTTTGAGAGGATGCGACGACGCTGCCCTGATTTGCCGGTTCATGAAACCGTGCGGATGCTCTATCGCAGCGCGAATGACCGATCGCCCGTTTGCCGACCTGAAAGCCGACCTCGCATCGGGAGCCCTGACCGAGGCCTTGGCCGACATCGCCGAGGACGCGGCGCGGGTCATCCTGCCGTATTGGCGTGTCGGCACGGTGGCGACGACCAAGGCCGACGACAGCCCCGTCACCCTGGCCGACCAGCAGGCCGAGGCCCTGATCCTGTCGCGGCTGGCGACGCTGTATCCGGACGTGCAGGCCGTGGCGGAGGAGGCGGTGGCCGACGGCGGCGCGCCCGCGATCACGGGCGACTGGTTCTGGCTGATCGATCCGCTGGACGGCACGCGCGGCTTCGTGGCGGGCAAGGAGAGCTTCACCGTCAACATCGCGCTGGTGAACAAGGACACGGTCGTGGCCGGCGTCGTCACCGCGCCCGCGACCTCCACCACCTGGCGCAGCGGCCCGCATCCGGACGGCGGGGCCTTCCGGCGTCGCTTCGGCGAGGGCTGGCAGGTCATCAAGGTGCGCGACCGTCCGGCCGCACCCATGGCCGTGATGAGCCACAGCATGACCGATGTGGAGGCCAAACGCCTGGCCTCGCGCCACGGCTGCACCGAATGGCAGGGCACGGACTCGTCGCTGAAATTCTGCCTGATCGCCGAGGGGCGGTTTGACGCCTATCCTCGGACCGGCCCGACCTCTGAATGGGACACGGCGGCGGGCCAAGCCGTTCTGGAAGCCGCCGGCGGTCGCGTCATGGCGGAGGACGGCACGCCGTTCCGCTATGCCAAGCCCGGCTTCCTGAACGGCGCGTTCGTGGCGGTTGGCGGCTAGGCTCGAGCCATCCTGAAGGCGATCCGCTCAGCCTGTTCGGCCAGGGCCAGAGCTCCCCATTCGCGCGCGGTCGTCGCGCCTTCGGCCAGCATCATGCCGACGGCGTGGGCCTGCGAACCTGTCAGTCGAGCCCTCGCCAGCACCAGATGCGCCATGCCGACTTGATCGGCGGCCCAGTCGAGCGGGGGGCGACTGACCGGCGTGGCCAGACGGCGACGAACGATGGTCTCCAGCCCCTGAATGGCCTTCAAATCGCCCATGGCCTCGGCCAAGGCGGCCTCGGCGGCCATGCGTCGCTCGCGGGCCATCGCCCCCATGATCAGACCGGGCTCGCGCGTCATGGTCTCGGCCTGGGCCAGAACCATCAGAGGCGTCTGAGTGGCCCCTTGAGCCAACTGCACCGCGACCCAGTCCAGCGGGCTGTGGTCGGGTGTAAACTGGTCTGCGGCGGCGTCGAACAGGGCCTGGCCCTGGGCCTCGGCCTCTGTGTCCTGGGCCAGTCCTGCCAGCGCCTTCAGACCGACAGCGGCCAGACACAGCGCCCGGGCCCGTGTCACAGGCCGGTATTCTGGGGACGCGGTCTCCACGAGCGCCCGCAAGTCCTGTCCGACCCGGTCCAGCAGGACCACATCCCGCCGCTCGACGCCGCGACGCAGGGCCAGTCCCGCCCAGTCCAGCGTCAGCGCTTCCGCAACCGTGGTGGGCAGGTGGCGGTGGTCGCGCCGTGCGGTATCCAGCAGCGCCAGGGCGCGATCAGCCTCTTCGGTTGCCTCCGCCGGGTCTGCCCGGCGCGCGGTCAGGCGAGCGCCCAAAGCCCCGGCCCAGGCTCGGGTTGGGGCTCTCTCGGGGCTCAGACCCTGAATATCCATCAAGGCCGCGTTCAGCCGCTCAGGGCCGCCGAACAGGTCGAACCGCGCCAGGTGAATCTCGCTGGCTTCGAGGCCCGCTGCGACGGTCTGATCCGGCGTCCGCGCATGCCGGGCCGCATCGCTGGCGCAGGAGGCTGCGCGTCCCAGAGACGCCGCCGATCCCGTCCGCCGCGCGTGCTCGCGCCACATCAACGAGGCCCGCATCCAGGCTTCGAAAGGTCGAGCGCAGGACACCCGCCCCGCATCCGTGGTCTCGCGTTTCGCCTCGGCCTCCAGCAGGTCCGCGCCGATCAGCTCCAGCCAGCCCAGGTCGTCGCTTTCGCGCGCCTTTTCGAACAGCTTGCGCAGATCTCGACCGAACTCGAACATGGCCGTGGCGACTCCGTTATCCCGCTTCGGGACGAAGGATGCGCCCCGGTGGCTTCCTACGCAAACGCAGCGCCACCAAGGCGGTTCGGCTTCACCGTGGCGATCAGTCTTTCAAGGCCTCGTTCATGTTGGTCTGAAGCACGTCTGCCGAACCCAGAAACTCCACCAGTTCCTGGCCGATGTGGTCCAGCGTCACCCCACCATCGGTGATGACGTAGCGTTCGAGATACACCGCGTCCTCGACGATCAGGGCCTTGCCGATCCGAAAGCGGCTGTTGAAATCGCTGACCACCGGCCCGATGACGGGTTCATCGTCCGGTTCCATTCCCCACATGGCGCGCAAATTCAGGCCCAGGCACCCGGCGGGTTGTCCTTCGACGTCGCACGCCATCAGCACGGCGCGAAATCGAAACCCGCTCGAGGTCGTGATCATGAAACTGGTCTCGTCCTCCTTGGCGACCGTCGTATAGCCGCGGAGGCCCAACACCGCGTTCAGATCGACTGCGTTGAGCGAACGATAGATCGTCGCCGTCGTGGTTCGGTCAAGGGAAGCCGCATCCTGGGCCCTGACATCCGTCGGAGCCGCCACAATGGCGGTGGCCGCAGCCATCCAGAGGCCTGCCGTCATCGTGATCAGTCGCATGTGTTCGCTCTCCGGTTGAAGCGCCAGCTATCCTCCCGGGGCGTTTCAAGACAAGCTTTCAGGACCCTATGAAACCTGACGTCTGCAGGCGTCAGCCCAGCGATGGCGTGCGTGTGCGGCACTCACCCAAGGCGGTCAGGGCGGCCTCGTTCCGGGCCGTCAGCTCGCGGACAGCCTGCACACGAGCGCGGGTCATCTCCGTTTCGACCGTGGCGGCGGCACGGTTGGCCGTCTGCCCAACCTGGATCGTCGTCAGCGACCAGTACAGGGCGGCATCATAGAGCGCCCGCCCTTCGCTGCTCTCGCCACCCTCCAGTTCCGATGCGGCCTGGGTCAGGCCCGAGCAGCGCAAGGTCTCGGCATAGGAGGATGCGGCCGGGCGCGGAGCCGCTGCGCTTTGCTCGACCGAGAGCAGAAAGGCTGTCGCAATCATCGCGAACATGGAACCTCCGTAGACCGTTCACCTGCAATGCCTGAAAGCCTACACGACCACAGCCCGATCATCGAAAGACGATTGGAGCAGACCATCGCGTTATTCAGCCTCGGCCTGCTGGCGTCTCGATGCGATCTGCCCCAGAAGCTGGCGCGCCTGCTGCACACCCGGGCCGCCGTGCGGATCGTTGACGATGGGCGTCAGGAGCGCCACGGCCTCGTCATAACGCTCGTCTTCCAACATGGCGATGGCCGCGTCCCCCCGGATCGACATGACCTGGGGCGCATAGCGGATGGCCATGGCCCAGGTCATCAGATCGTCCTGCGTCGGATAGTCGGATGCCCTTCGGCGTAGCCGGGCCAGGGCGGCGTAGACACGATAGTCCTTGGGGTCCGCCTCCCGCGCGCGGTTGAGCATCTCCAGGGCGCGGCTGCTTTCGCGCTCGGCATCCGCGTCGTCTGTCGCCAGATCGGCTCGTTCCTCGACGATATCCGCCATCAACAGCAGACCCTCCACCTGCCCGGGCTCCAGCTCCAGGGCGCGCGTCAGGGCCGTTTCGGCAGCTATGGCGTCGCCCCACCGCTGCTCAGCCTGGCCGAGCGCGACCAGTGCCAGCGCATCATCGGGGAACCGGGCCGCATTGGCTCGGCTGGTGGCCAGCAGAGCGGGGCCGTCGGTCTCTTCTGGCCGAGGGCTGCGCGCATTGACCAACGGCAGTATGACGCTGTTCCACGACGGCGGCAGGGCGGAAACCGTAATCTGCGGCGTTATGGGCGGGATCTCCATCTCGGAAAAATACAGTTGTCCGCGGACATAGGTTTTCAGCTGGGCCTCGAGCGCCGCCAGGGGAAAGCCGAAGCTTGCCTGCCAGGCCTCGACCGGGTCCTGTCCATTCGCCACTGCGTTCAGATAGCCATTTAGCGCCCGGGCCCGGCCCTGATCGGCCAGCAGCCAGTGGGTCAAGGCCCATGACTGCGCATAGTACATGTTGCGCCCGGCCTCGGTGTCGATGTCGAACGAGCCCTTGGCCCTCAATAGTTGATCCATCGGCAGCCAGCGTCCCTGCTGCAGCCGCTGCTGGCGACCGGGATTGGGCATGCCGAACGCCGCCGCACCGCGGTCGCTGACCGTCGCGGTCGAATAGTATTCCGCTATGCCCTCGCTCAACCACCCCGGCAGCCTGCCCTGGCCCGTGTTGGCCATGAAATGGTGCGTGTATTCGTGCAGCAGCAGATCATCGTTCTGGCCGCGAACCAGGATGGCGAAGATGTCGTTCTCGCTGGCCATGTAATAGCCTTCGATGCCATCCGGCAGCTGAGGCTGGGCGATGCGCAGCGCCCGGTCGTCACCGACCAGATAGACGGGCAGCTTGCGTACATCATTGACGGCCGGCCCCCCCAGTCGCGCCCGCAGCAGACTGTGAAACCGCTCCAGCTTGGCGGTGTAGTCCCGCAGCGAGCGCTCGGATCCGTCGCTGTAGACGATAAAATGCTCGCTCTCTGCCTTGCGCCAATCAGCCCATGCCGCAGAGGGCGCGAGCGTCAGCAGGGCCAGAACTAGGGCGACGAACCGCGCGGTCGAAATCAAGGCAACCTCCGTGATGGAGCGTCATCTAGGCTCGAAATGCGACGAACAGTCCAGCCCCGGTTGCGCGCTAGCCCCGCTCCTTCGTCCGCGTGAAGGCCACGTTAGGGAAGCGTTCGCTGACATAGCCGGTTTCCCAGCTGGACTTGGCCAGGAAGACGGGGTCGTTGTCGATGTCGGTGGCCATCTGGCCGCGGTATTTGCCGGCGAAATCCTCGACGTCGGCCTTTGATCCCCCCACCCAGCGGGCCTCGGCATAGGGCGACGGTTCGAAGATCACTTCCAGCCCGTATTCCTCGCCCAGACGGTCGGCCATGACCTCGAACTGCAGCTGGCCGACGGCCCCGACGATGAAGTCGCTGCCCAATTCAGGGCGGAACAGCTGGGTGACGCCTTCCTCGGCCAGACCGTCCAGTGCCTTCTTCAGGTGTTTGGCCTTCAGCGGATCCTTGACCCGAACGCGCTGCAGGATCTCGGGCGCGAAGTTGGGCAGGCCCGCGAACCGGATCATGCCGCTTTCAGACAGGCTGTCGCCGACACGCAGCACGCCGTGGTTGGGGATGCCGATCACGTCACCGGCAAAGGCATCCTCGGCCAGCTCACGGTCGCTGGCGAAGAACATGATGGGGGCGTTGACCGACAGCTGCTTGCCGGTGTTCTGGACCTTCAGCTTCATGCCGCGCTTGAACGAGCCCGAGGCCATGCGGAACATGGCGATACGGTCGCGGTGGTTGGGGTCCATATTGGCCTGGACCTTGAAGACAAAGCCCGTGACTTCGTTGCTGCCCGGATCGACCGTCAGATCGATGGGCTCGGGGGCGTTGCGGGTCTCGGGCGGGGCGGCCTTCTGGGCCTTCATGACCTTGGGCGGCGGGGCCCATTCGCCGATGGCGGCCAGCAGTTCGTCGATGCCGAAATGGCGCAGGGCCGAGCCCCACAGCACGGGCGTCATATGGCCTTCCAGAAACGCCTGGCGGTCAAACGCCGGATAGCCGCCGGTCACCAGTTCGGCCGCGTCCATCAGCTCCTGATGCTCGCCCGGCTCGAAATAGCGTTCAGCCTCGGCCAAGGGCAGGGCCTCGGGATGGCCGGCATCCTCGGTCGCACCGGGAATCTTGCGGGCATAGGGCTGGAAGGTGCCCGTGCCCATCTCGACCATGCCGCGCAGGCGGTTGCCGCTCTGGGCCGGCCACCAGATCGGGGCAGGGTCGAGCTGCAGCTTGGACGCGATCTCGTCCAGCAGGGCCATAGGGTCCTGGGCCTCGCGGTCCAGCTTGTTGATGAAGGTGATGATCGGAATCTCGCGCAGGCGGCAGACCTCGAACAGCTTCAGCGTCTGCGGCTCGATCCCCTTGGCGGCGTCCAGCACCATGATGGCGCAGTCGGCGGCCGTCAGGGTGCGATAGGTGTCTTCGGAAAAGTCCTCGTGGCCCGGGGTGTCCAGCAGGTTGAACATCTTGGCCACGCCGTCGGACGTGGTGTGCTCGAACGTCATGACCGAGGCGCTGACGGAGATGCCGCGCTCCTTTTCGATCTTCATCCAGTCGGACTGGGTGCGCCGGTTCTCGCCGCGCGCCCGCACCGCCCCGGCCGCACGAATGGCTCCGCCGGCCAGCAGGATATGCTCGGTCAGGGTCGTCTTGCCGGCATCGGGGTGGGCAATGATGGCAAAGGTCCTGCGACGCAGGGCCTCCTGTTCAATGGTCAGTTTAGACATGGATATCCCTTGGAGCCGCGCGACCTAGCGCGGACAGGGCCAAAAGTCACCCGATGCGCGGACGCAGGCCCGGTCTGCCAGTGAAAGCGAATACCCCTTGGCAAGACAGGGTTATCGGGTTCATTGTGATTGCAGGCGAGACGTTCCGGTCACGCAATCGGGCGCCGCCTTTGGAAACGAAGGAACGGACATGGCCCTGATCGACGACCACAAGCCCCCTCAAGCCCACCGCGACGGCCCGCATCCGGCGATCTGCCTTGCCGCTGGCTTTGGCGTAATCATCGCCGCAGCGGTGATCGTGCACATCGCTTTCAACGCGCTGCTTTAGGCGGCGAGGCGGTTCCAGACCGCGCGGTCGGCGGCGACGGCATCCAGCTTGCCGCGCGCATTCTTGCGCTGAAGCTGGCCCAGAACGACGTCGGGCAGGGCGCAGAAGCGCGGCTCGACCAGATCGGGGTCGCATCCGGCCTCGGGCGCGGCGAACAGGGCGGCATTCACTTCCGGGCTGCGATCGTGGATCAGCCAGGCCAGACGGCGCGCGCGCTGCGGGTCGTTCAGATGCAGCAGCGGGTCTTCGGCGAACAGCTCGCAGCCCAGCTCCAGCACATAGTCCAGTCCCAGCGTCTCGAAACGGCGCGCATCGCCGGGCGTGACCGGGCAGGTCGCGTCCAGGTCGAACACCACGTCGTTCAGAAGAAACAGCATCGGGACACCACCACACGCCGGACCATTCTGGCCCGTTGGAGGTGACACTAGCGGCAAGCGCTTGCGGTTCCGTTTGCGAACGGGGTTAAGGATTTCGCACCAGCCGCGGTTACTGCTCAGCTTTGGTTAGGCACGCTCGCCAGCCACCTTCTCCGTAATGAAATGCCGCCCCTCGCGGTCCTCGATCTCGACCACCCAGACGTCCGGGTCATACCCGATCTGGCGCTGGATATAGGCGTCCAGTTCGCTCTCGAACTCGCTCTCGACCGGCTGCATCCAAAGGCGTTCGCCGTCGGGACCGAAGGCTTCACTATAGAGTCGGGCGCGGCGGGTGGAGGTGTCGAAGGCCTTGATGATGACGGTGCCGGCGCGGGCGTCACCCTTGCGTGCCACCGTGGCGAACGACCCCGCCAGTTCGGCGCGGCGGATCAGGGCGGATACCCACAGATCGCTGGAAAGAAGCAATTCGTTCACCCTGCTCGGAAACCGGACCGGAACGCCTCTGCGTCTAAAGCCACCGCATGACGATAGGGCAGAACGCCGAAAAGACGAAGCGCGACGGACCGTTCGCGCGACCCATGCTGACCGCGCTGGCGGCCGTCGGCACGCTGGCCGTGGCCATGCCTGCCTGGGCCGATGCGGCGCAAACCTATTATGAGCGCAGCTTCGTTCTGGCCGCCGATGCGCGGTGCGACCTGTTTCAGCCGCGCGTCAATGCGGCCCTGACCGCCGCCACCTATCAGGCCCGGGGCGCGGCCCTGCGTTCCGGTGCGGCGCATGCGGATCTCAGTGCCACGGCCGCCCGCGCTCGCTCGCGCGCCGCCTCGATATCGTGCGGCAATCCCGACCTGAAGACGGTGCGGGCACGCGTGGACAATGCCTTTGCCGGCTGGTCACGCACACCGCGCATGGATTTCGAGGGCTGGTCCGCCAATCGCGCGACGTATTCCGCCCCGACCTGGCGTCTGATGCAGGCCTCGGCCAGCGGCGCCGCCCCGGTTCAGTTCGGTTTCGGCGGCAGCGATCCGGTTCTCAGCGCCGTGGTGTCCTTTCCCGGCAAACCGCGCCCGGTCGCGGCGCGGGTGGTCATGCGCGATGCCGCCCTGTTGCCCCGGCCCTGGCTGACGGCCGACACCCTGCCGCCCGCGTCGGTCCGCACCAGCCTGTGGGCCACCGGCGTGTCGCCAGCAGACGAGGGCCTGCTGGCCACCGAGCGTCGCTCGGGCGAGGCCTGGCGGTTTCCGGCCCTGACGGCCTCGGCGCTGGAGGCGCTGGATCCGCGCGAGCCCTTCCTGGTCGAGTTTCACTTCCGCGACGGCAGCGTGGCGACCGCGCGCTTCACCGCGGGCGACTTCAGTGCCGGGCGCGCCTTTCTGGCGATGGGTTCGCTTTGAAGGGATCGGCACCAAAGTCATCGACGACCGTGCTTTCCCCCAACGAATGAAATTGGACTATGCGCGCGTCTTTAGCCGAAGCCCCTAGCCACCATTGCGCAGAGTTCGCACTCATGCATTCTCATGGGTGAGGCAAACAGGAAATCTTCGCCTTGCCACGGCCGAGCAACGGCGCATCATCCTTTGCATGAAGCCCACCGTCTGGATCCGCCTGCACTGGCCATTGCTGCTGCTGATCGCCGTCGTCACCTCCAGCCTGCTTTGGCCATTATCCGGCGGGTGGCTGTCGCGTCTGGCGACGGGCTGGGACGTCGGGGTCGGGCTGTATTTGCTGCAAAGCGCGATCCAGCTTAGCCGGCGCAGGACGACCACTGATATACGCACGCGGGCTGCGGCCATCGACGAAGCTGGACCGGCGGTCCTGCCGCTGGCCCTGGTTGCGGCGGTGGCCAGCATAGCCGTGGTCATTGGTGAGGCGGTGCGGGTCGCCTCGGACGGCGGCTCGACCGGCACGGCGGCGGTGCTGGCGCTGGTGACCGTGGCCCTGTCCTGGACCTTTGTGCACGTCATCTTCGCCTTCCATTATGCCCACATCTTCTATGCGCCGGATGCTCAAGGCAAAGATCGGGGCGGGCTGATGTTTCCCGGCGACGATGCCGAGCCCGACTATTGGGACTTTCTGCACTTCTCGCTGATCATCGGCGTCGCGGCCCAGACGGCGGATGTGCAGATTTCCGACCGGGGCCTGCGCCGCACCTCGACGGTCCACAGCGTGACCGCCTTTGTCTTCAACACCGTGGTGGTGGCCCTGACCGTCAATCTGGCGGTGGGATTGCTAGGCGGTGGCTAGACGGCCCGGCCGACCCTAACCAGCGTGCCGGAGGGGTCGCTGACCGCGAACTCATAGGTGCCCCAGGGTTTCATGTGCGGCGCGCCGGGTTCGATGATCAGCTCTCGCACCCGGTCGGCCACGGCGTCGACGTCGTCCACATAGAGATACAGACCGAACGGATTGTCCTCGATCCGGGCCGGCCAGCCGCGCGACAGGGTCAGGTGCAAGTGCCAGCCGCGGCCATCCGCCAGGATGCGATAGTCGCCATAGTCGCTGACGACCTCGAGCCCCAGCCGCGCATAGAAGGCGGCGCTGATGTCCAGATCGTTGCTGGGCAGGATGGCGGTCACCCGGTGCGTATCGTTCATGCGCGTTTCCTCGGTCACATGCGGCCCCGGATCATCTGGACGGCCACGATCAGCGACCAGACCCCAAAGGCGACCGTCGCCGTCACCGCAGGATAGAGACCGAACTCGCCCTGTCCGGCAAGCAGCCACCAGCCTGCCAAACCCCCGAGCGCCAGTCCCAGGCCACCGGTCAGCCGGTTCATACCGCCGCTGGCGAGCATACGGATCGACCACAGGCTGGTGGCCAGGCCGCCCAGGCCGATACCCAGACCGGTCAGGGCCTGATTGACAGCCCAGAGTGTGCGGAACGGCAGGACGAGGGCCGCTTGATCAGGGATGGCGTTCGCCAGATCGACCAGGACGAAGCCGTTGATCAGGCCTGCCCCGATCAGCGCCTGCATGCTAAGGCTGAAGGCGGTCATGCCCATCCGGACCGAGGCATGATCCTCATTCAGGCGTCGCGCCACGACCGAAAGGGCCAGCAGCAGGGCCACCAGACAGATCAGCATCCCCGCATGGACCGGGCCGATGCCCCAGTCGCGCATCAGCATGCCGTCGTCCGGCCCGGCCACCGAGGTCGGGTGATGCAGCATGAAGACCAGCGAGCCCAGGGTGGCGGCGATGATGAGCCCGCCCGCTATCTGGCCCTGTCGGGTATTGTCTTGTTCGGTCATGCGGGTGCCCCTGTTTCGATCGGACCAGCCTGTAATCCCTGGACCGAAGGAGGCGACCGACAAGACCGGCAAAAGTCCGCTTCCGGACGGACCGGTCCATTTGTCCGGCAGGCGGAGGCGTCCGGTGGCTCGATTAGCGCCGCGGTTCGGCTATCGTACGGACATGACGCGCGCCGAGACCGATCTGGACCGAAGGACACTGCGGACACGTACTGCGGTTCAGGACGCCTTCATCCGCCTGATGTTCGGGGGGCGCTACGACCGGATCAGCACGGCGGCGCTGATCGCCGAGGCGGGCATCGGCAAGTCGACCTTCTATGAGCACTACCGCAGCAAGGACGACGTCCTGGTCGCCGTGATCGACCCGCTGTTCATCCCGCTGGCCGAGGCGGCGGTGGGGCGGGGCGGCCTGATCCCCCTTCGCGCGATTCTGGATCACATCTGGGAGCAGCGGGCTCTCGGGCGGGCCCTTTTCGAGGGGGCCACTCTGGTCAGGTTGCAGCGCAAGCTGGCGGGGATGATCGAGGAACGGCTGGAGGCGACATCGACCGTGCAGGGCGTGCCGCACGGCCTGACGGCGCGGGCCGGGGCGGCAGCACAGCTGACCGCGCTGCGGGCCTGGCTGACGGGCGAAGTCGCCTGCTCCAGCCACGATCTGGCGACATGGCTGATGCTCCATGGGCGAGCATTGAAACCGTCCGTGCCTTGACTTGGCCGTATTGAGCGTCCATTTGCGCTGCATCGCACAATAGCGATATCCGGTGCGCTCCAGCGCGTGTGGGTCTTCCGTCTACCGAAGACCTGACTGTAGCAGCGGCCGGCCCTCAAGATTCATTCGCTGCCCGGACACGCGGGGCGGCGCCCGACCACCCCGGCGGCTTCGATTTCGAGGCTCTATCGGGACTGGCGGTGCGCGGTCCTCTCTGTGGGCGTGCGGTCAGAAGGCTCCGCCTTCTCGATCCGACGCACGCAGGTGCCACGCTCCGCCGCAAACGCGAAAGAAACGGCTCCACATGAGCAACAAGACATTCGAATCCTTCGGTCTGAACCCGGCCCTGCTGCAGGCGCTGACCAGTGAAGGCTATACCATCCCCACCCCGATCCAGGCCCAGGCCATTCCGGACGTGATGGCCGGCAAGGACCTGCTGGGCATCGCCCAGACAGGTACCGGCAAGACCGCCGCCTTCGCCCTGCCAATCCTGCACCGTCTGGCCGCCAACCGCATCGCGCCGGTGCCGCGCACCACGCGCTGCCTGGTGCTGAGCCCCACGCGCGAACTGGCGACCCAGATCGGCGAGAGCTTCAAATCCTATGGCAAGCACCTGGGCTTCCGCGTCGCCGTGATCTTCGGCGGCGTGAAGTATGGCGGCCAGGAACGCGCCCTGAACCAGGGTCTGGACATCCTGGTGGCCGCGCCCGGTCGCCTGCTGGACCATCTGCAGCAGCGCAATCTGGACCTGTCGCAGACCGAGATCTTCGTGTTGGACGAGGCCGACCAGATGCTGGACCTGGGCTTCATCAAGCCGATCCGCCAGATCGTGTCGCGCATCCCGGCCAAGCGCCAGAACCTGTTCTTCTCGGCCACGATGCCCAGCGAGATCGGCAAGTTGGCGGGTGAACTGCTGAAGGACCCGGTCAAGGTCCAGGTCACGCCGCAAGCCACCACGGTCGAGCGCATCAACCAGTCGATCATCCACATCGAACAGGGCAAGAAGCGCGCCCTGCTGACCGAGATGTTCGCCGATCCGGGCTATACCCGCTGCCTCGTCTTCACCAAGACCAAGCACGGCGCCGACAAGGTCGCGGCCTATCTGGAGGCCGGCGGCGTCGAGGCCGGAGCCATCCACGGCAACAAGAGCCAGCCCCAGCGTGAACGCACCCTGGCCGCCTTCAAGGCCGGCAAGCTGCGCGTCCTGGTCGCCACCGACATCGCCGCACGCGGCATCGACGTGGACGGCGTCTCGCACGTGCTGAACTTCGAGCTGCCGCATGTGCCGGAAGCCTATGTCCACCGCATCGGCCGGACGGCCCGTGCGGGCAAGGACGGCTCGGCCATCAGCTTCGTGGCCGGCGACGAGATGAAGCTGCTGCGCGACATCGAGAAAGTCACGCGCCAGAAGATCCCGGCCACCGACCGTCGCAACGACAAGTCGCTGGCCCTGCTGGACCAGTCGATCATGGCCTCGGGCGTCAAGTCCAAGGCCTCAATGCCCGACGACGGGCGCGGCGATCGTCAGCAGCAGCGCGGCCCGCGCAATCCGCGCCGCGACGGCGTCAAGCTGGAAGGCGGTGGCCAACCGCACCGCGTCCGCAAGCCGGGTCCGGGCCGCGACGCCCGCCCGACGCCGGAGCGCGCCTTCGATCCGCTGGCGCGCGAGCGTCCGCGCAACAGCAACAACGACCCGCGCCACACCAGCGCTCCCGCCGCCGAGGGCAAGCCCGCCGGCGAGATCAAGCGCCGCCCCCGCAACCGCCGCCCCTCCAACGGCGGCAAGGGCTATGTCGCCAAGGGCTGATCGCCTTGAGGTGACCTAGGAACAGCAACGCCCGCCCGAGTGATCCGGCGGGCGTCGTCGTGTCCGGGGTCTGTGGTCGCCTAGAACGCCCAGCGCGTGCCCAGCGACCAGGCCAGGCCATAGCCCTCGGCGGTGCCGCGCAGGCTGGACAGGGTGGCGGCGGGGGTGCCTTCGTACAGGGTGCGGTCGCTGAAGATATCGCCGTCCTCGAAGGCGACATAGGTCAGGCCCAGGTCCATCGTCAGCCGGTCGGTCGCCTTGACCGAGACGCCGCCCGAGACCAGCCAGCGGTTGGCGTCGGGGATGCGGGCCGTGCGTTCGGTATCGCGCGTCGGGGTCGGCGTATAACCCACCCCGCCCCGGAAGGTCAGGGTGTCGGTCGCGGCATAGTCGAAGCCGACCGCGCCGGTGGTCACATCCTTGTAGTCCTGAACGATGGTCTGGCCGCCGGTCGGATAGACCACGCGGATGGCGTCGAATTCCGACCAGCCGATGCGGTTGACCTGGGCGTTCAGGGTCAGCCTGTCGGTCGCGCGATAGCGCACCGAGGCGGCGAGGAAGGACGGAACGCTGAACCCGGCCGTGCCCGCCGTGTCGACATTGCCCCCCTCCAGCGGTCCGACCAGGCCGGAGATCAGGACGTCGCCGTCCAGCTCATGCTCGATAGACGAACGGTAGCTGAGCCCCAGGTCGAAGCGGCCGAAATGCGCTTGCGCCCCCACGTTCCAGCCATAGGCGATGCCGTCGCCTTCCAGCGAGGAGAACCCGTCCGGCAGCGCGGGCGACAGATTGGGCAGGGCGGAGGTCAGCTTGGCCTTGGCATACTGGGCATCGAAGCCTGCGCCGATGTCCAGCCAGTCCGTCACCTTCATCGCCCCCACCAGGCCGATGTTGGCGGAGCGCAGTTCGGACGTCAGGGCGTCATAGCGGGCGAAGGCCTCGGGCTGATATTTGGTGGTGAAGTTGTAGGGCGCGGCGATGGCCAGGCCGACGGCGAACCGGTCACCGACGGGCGTGGCGATGGCGAAGTTGGGCACCAGGCCGCTTTCGATCGGGCTGTTGGCATTGTTGCCCGCGACCGGAACCGTGATGTCGCCGGGATAGGTCAGGGTCGACCCGGCATTGTTCACCTCCGAGCCCACGGCCACGGCGTGGATGCCGGCGGTCACCTCGCGTCCGCTGCGGGCGATGGCGGCGGGGTTCCACCACAGCGACGAGACGCCGGTGTCGGCCGCCTCGCCCGAATAGGCCCGGCCGGCGGCGCGGGCGGACTGTTCCTGCAGATAATAGGCCTGGGCGGCGGCAGGTGATGCGGCGGCGACGGCGACGACCGAGGCCGCGCCGGCCAGAAGAAGGCGGGACGTTTTCATGGGACTGACTTTCACAACGCGGCACCGATCGGATCGGCGGCGGGACTGGAACTGTGCCGGGGAGGCCCGCGGGGAATGGGCGACCGCGCCGCGGGCGGCAACGCCTGCGCGGCCGTCTCGCGCGAAGGTGATCGATGTTTAGTCGGTCACCGAACGTTGGGTTTCGGGAAGGGGCAAGTTGCCCACAATGTCTTGTTTTGGAGGGCAACAAAAAGACCGCATTCGACCCATAGCAGACATTGACGTGCACGCCCGCTCAGCCTCAGATCGTCATATGGCAGAGGTCTCGACTGGCGATCAGGAAGGTGCTGTGGAAGCAGACCTTCGAACGACTTGGCGGTGGCTAAGCATCATCGCCATCGAACGACGCATTAGCGGGTTGGCAATTACGGTCCAGGACGACCAGCAGCCGACCGACAAGTTCGTCGTCGTATGGACTGACGTGCCTGCCTACGCTGTTCGAAACGAAAACTTCACCAACTTCGACAAGGGCGGGGACGGCGGTCCCCTCAAGCAACTCACCGAAACTCGCTTCCTCGATTGGGCCACTGAAGCGACGTGGAACCATGAAGGCGAGCCCTTGATGCATTGGCAAATCGCAGGCTCCGATGAGGTCGTTGATGTGGCAAGTCTGGACCGGCCCGTCATATCGAAAATCCGATAGGCGTGGTGTACGCTATCCACTCTTAGCGGACATTCAGCACAGCCGTTTCCCGGCCCACCTCGCACACACCAAAACGCCCGCCGGAGTGATCCGGCGGGCGTGGGTCGTTTCTGGTGTTTCGTCCCTGTAGATCAGGCGGCGGCGCTGGCCGGGGCGGCGTTTTCCGACGGGTCGCGCAGGACGTAGCCCCGGCCCCAGACGGTCTCGATGTAGTGTTTGCCGCCGGCGGCCGTGGCCAGCTTCTTGCGCAGCTTGCAGATGAAGACGTCGATGATCTTCAGCTCGGGCTCGTCCATGCCGCCGTACAGGTGGTTCAGGAACATTTCCTTGGTCAGGGTGGTGCCCTTGCGGAGGCTCAGCAGCTCCAGCATCTGGTATTCCTTGCCCGTCAGGTGGACGCGGTGACCGTGCACCTCGACCGTCTTGCCGTCCAGGTTCACGGCGATCTCGCCGGTGTGGATGATGGCCTGGGCGTGACCCTTGGAGCGACGGACCACGGCATGGGTGCGCGCGATCAGCTCGTCCTTGTGGAAGGGCTTGGTCATGTAGTCGTCGGCACCGCCGCCGAAGGTCTTGACCTTGGTCTCGATCTCGGTCGAGCCCGACAGGATCATGACCGGCGTATTGACCTTGCCGACGCGCAGCTGACGCAGGACTTCCAGGCCGTTCATGTCGGGAAGGTTGAGGTCCAGAAGGATCAGGTCGTAGTCATAGATCTTGCCTAGATCGATGCCTTCTTCACCCAGGTCGGTCGTATAGACGTTAAAGCCTTCCGACTTCAGCATCAGCTCGATGCTTTGCGCGGTCGCGTGATCGTCTTCGATAAGCAGAACGCGCATTCAAGCCCCTCCAGGCTAAGCTCAACCGTATGAATATGGCCCCGCTTAACGGGTAACCTTGTTCGGACGTTAATCTATCAGAACCTTAAGAAAGGTTAACGCCGTCCCGATATGAGAATCAGTAGGCTGATTTGCGAATCGCCGTCGAGACTCCGCGAGTCAATCCAGCGAAGATTTTTCGATCCACAGCCCCTCGACCCCTATTTGTCGCTTACGACCGCAACTGACGTAGCAGGACTATATTCCTATCCTCACGACCGGCGCATCGAACGACCGGGCGATCAGTGAGCAGAGGGGTGTATCGATGGCGCAGACATATCGGGTTCAGGTGACGCAGGCAGACCGGATCAAGGCGGGGCTGGCCCTGCAGATGGTGGCGGCCACCACGGGCGTGCCGGTGGAAAGCATGACGGCGCGGGCACGGCTGTCGGGGGCGGCGTGCAAGGCACGGTGGCTGGCCATGTATCTGGCCCATGTGACCTACAGCTGGACGCTGGACCATGTGGGCCATGCGTTTGGCATGAACCGGACGACGGCGGCGGCGGCCTGTCGATGGGCCGAGGACGAGCGGGATCAGCCCAGGCTGGACGCTCTGATGGACCGGCTGGAGCGCAACCTGCGCGACGTGCTGGACGCGCCGCGCTGCGAGCTGTCGGCATGAAGGACCTGGCCAAGGCGAGGCGGCTGCTGGGCCGCACCGGCGCGTGGATCGATGCGGTGAAGGACGGCTATGCCCTGCGTATCGGGGCGACCCGGCGGGCGCGGGTGTTGCTGACGTTCGACGAGGCGAAATTTCGTGACCTGATCGTTCAGCCCGGCCTGCGCGTTCGGCCCGGTGGGGGCTGGGTGCCTCGGGCGGTGCGGCCATCGGGCGAAGGAGCCGCGCCCGAAGCGGGACGCCCCGGCATGATCGAGGGAGTGGCCCTGATTGCGGACGGCGACGGGCGGCTGATCCATCGCCGCGCCAATCTGGGCCAGTCACCGATCGCCTGGCTGGCCCGACGCAAGGACGAGAACGGCGCGCCCTGGCTGTCGCCCGCCCAGGTGGCGGCGGCGCAAAGGCTCGGGCTGGAGGCCGAGGCCGCCCTGCGCGGCCCATCCCTGACCATGCGCTGGGATGCCCTGCCTCGCTCCGGCGGCGGTTCGGCGACGCGGGCGGAACCCGGCGATCAGGCCATGGCGGCGAGCCGTCGCGTAGAAGCGGCGCTGGCTGCCTGTGGGCCGGCCCGGTCGATGGTCGAGGCCATCTGCATCCGCGCCTCGTCCCTGCAACTGGCCGAACAGGATCTGGGGCTGAGGCGTCGCAGCGGCAGGGGGTTGCTTATCCAGGGCCTGACCGACCTGGCTGTGCACTACCGGATCGGGTGATCAGGCCTAGCCATCGCCGCCGCGCGTATCCGGCCCACCATATTGTTCAGGCCGTTGGCACGCTGGGGCGTCAGCGCCTGCGGCAGGCCGAGCCGATCCAGAGCCGCGCGGGCGTCGAAGGCCAGGATCTCGTCCGGCGTGCGGTCGGAATAAAGACTGAGCAAAAGCGCGATATTGCCCTTGGATATCGCGCTGTCGCTGTCGGCGGTGAAGACCAGGCGATCGCCGGTCGGATGCACGGCCAGCCAGACCTGGGCCGCGCAGCCGGGAACCTTGTGCGCCTCGATCCGGTCCGCCTCGGCCAGCGGGGCCAGGCCCTTGCCCAGATCGATGACATATTCGATCCGCCCCTCCCAGTCGCCCAGCAGGTCGAATTCCTCGACCAGTTCGGCCAGGGTCTCGTCGATGGAGCGGAGGTTGGTGGTCGCCGTTGCGGTCATGCGCGGCAGATAGGCCTGTACGGCGTTAACGACAACGGCTGCATCCATCCCCGGAAATCGTGACGCAGGGCGATGCAGCGACCTTGTGGCAGTCGCCTGTGGCGGGAACCACCTTGGGGCGACTCACCCCGTTCGCTAGTCTGGCAAGACCGGAGATATCGTCCGGACACCGCATGACGCCCACTTGACCTTACAGCCGCAGCCCGATTTCGCGCCGCCCCGTCCCCTCGCCGGTTCGCTCCGCGCCGAGGACGGCCCGGCGCTGGCCGCCTGGCATGCGGCCTGGGCGGTGGCGGCGGCCCTGCTGGCGCTGGGCGGGCGCTGGCTGGGGGCGGTCGATGGGGCGATCTTCTACGGCATCGTGGCCATGGTGGTGCCCGGCCTGATCGGGGTGGGGCTGCTGATCCGCAACACCCGGGCCGAGCGCCTGTTGCTGCTGGCGGCCTGGGGGCTGGCGGCGGTCATGGCTGCGTCGTTCTCGGGCGGCCTTAGCGGGCCGCTGGCCGGGTTCGTCTTTCTGCCGCTCGCTGCGGGTCTGGCCATGGGCGGTTCGAGAGCCGTTCAGATCGGGGCCGTTGGCGTGGTGCTGGCGACCTTGGCGGGACTGTTCTCGACCCTTTTGGTCGACGTCGGGCCGCACCGGCCCGTACTGGCGACGGTCGCGGCCCTGTTGACGGCGGGAGCAGCCATACCGGCGGTCCGCTTGTCCTGGCGTCAGGGTGAACGGCGTCTGGGCCATGCGGAAGACGAGGTTCGACGGCTGGAAACTCTGTTGGCGGCGCAGGGCAGTCTGACGCTGGTCGTGTCGCCCGACGGCGGGGTTCGCGCCGCCTATGGCCGTCCGCCTGCGGGCGTCTCGGTCGATCCGCTGTTTGCCGAGGGGCTGATCGCAACGGCCCATGCGCCGGATCGGCCCGCCCTGCTGGCAGCGATATCCAAGGCCCTGGCCGGTCAGGATGCGACCGTGCGGATCGCGCCGCGCGGGGCTCTGGATCGGCGCCTCCAACTGCACCTGCGCCGTCTGGATGAAGTCGATGGGCCGCGCCTGGTCGTTCAGGCCTTCGACGCCACCCCGCAATATGCGCATGAGCTGGGTCTGGAGGCGGCCCGGTTCGAGGCCGAGGCGCGCGAGGCCGGCAAGACCCGCTTCCTGGCGAACATGAGCCACGAACTGCGCACGCCGCTGAATGCTGTGCTGGGCTTTGCCGACATGATGCGCCAGCGCCTGTTCGGCCCTCTGCCCGACCGATACGGCGAATATGCCGACAACATCCATCAGGCGGGCGGGCATCTGCTGGACCTGATCAACGATGTGCTGGACGTCTCCAAGATCGAGGCGGAACGCTACACCCTGGCGCTGGAACGGTTCGATGCGCGAGAGGTGATCTCCGCCGCCGTGGCGCTGGTGCGGGTCACCGCCGATGATCGCGGCGTCAACCTGTCGGCCATCCTGCCGTCCGAGCCGATAGAGGTGTCAGCCGACAAGCGGGCCCTGAAACAGATCACGCTGAACCTGCTGTCCAATGCGGTGAAGTTCACGCCCGCTGGCGGGGCCGTGACGGTGACCAGCGAGGCCGTCGGGTCATGGCTGGAACTGGCCATAGCAGACACCGGCGTCGGCATCGCGCCCGAAGACGTCAAACGCCTGGGCCGTCCGTTCGAACAGGCCGGGGCCATCGAACAACGTCGTCAGGGCACGGGCCTGGGTTTGTCGCTGGTGCGGGCCCTGGCCGAACTGCATGGCGGCCAGATGAGCATCGACAGCACCCTTGGCGAAGGTACGGCGGTGACGGTGCGTATGCCGGTCGCCGTGCCCGCGCGGGCTCCGGTGCCGGAGGGCGGAGCAGAGATCATTCCGATGCCGCTGATGGGGGGCGTGGGGACGAGGGATTAGGACCGACTTCGAGCCGCCGAATCCTTCGACCACGCCTGCGACTACGCCCCGCTCAATGGCGCAAACGCACAGCCTTAACCGCCGCCTGCAGCGATAGTCTGGACCGCAGCTTGTCGCGCGCCGTTTTGTTGATAGCGTGCCATGTGAACGTCAACCGGACTGATGCTCTGTCGAGAGAAGCGCGCGCATGAAAACCTCTGCCCTGATCATCGTGGCGGCTCTGACCCTGACGTCCTGTGCGTCTGCACCCGGATCAGCGCCTGCGACGACGGCGACACCCGCTCCCCCACAGGCCCGCTCCTATCTCGTCAGCGACAATGCCTCCGCCGATGTGAATGCGGCACTGACCCGCGCCGGCCAGTCGGGCAAGCGGGTGCTTCTGGTCATGGGGGCCAACTGGTGTGGCGACAGCCGCGCGCTGGCTGGATGGCTGGCGACCGAGCGTTTTGCCGCGCTAATCGATCGAGAATACGAACTGGTCTTCGTCAACATCGGCATGCCGGGCACGGGCGACGGGCACAACCTGGGTATCGCGCGCAGGTTCGGCGTATCCGAGGTGCCGGGGCTGCCGAACGTTTTGGTCCTGACGAGCGATGGCGTCCTTGTAAACCCCACGACCGCCACCGGCTGGCGCAACGCGGCCAGTCGATCCGAAGACGCCATCTACGACGCGTTGGCCAGCCTCGCGGATCAGCCGGCCTGACCGGCAAACTCGAGGCGACTACCTACACCCTGGTGTTTGGATTGACGTTCCCTTCGCGGGTGCGCGGGCGACATCACCGCGCGCCGCAAGGTCGAGGACCGCCTGTGATCGACCGTGACGGGTATCGTCGTTGCCGTCGCCTATGTGACCGGTGCCGCCTCGCCCTTCATTATGGGCGAGTTGAAAGAACAGTATGGGCTGGAAGACGGCTTTAATCTGCTGGCCGTGGTTGCCCTCATATGCGGCAGCACATTCCTGATTGTCGTGTTGCGCAATCGCAGACGATGATAGCCGACCTGGACCCAGCTGCTGCTAAGGGAGGACGATGGTGGGTGATGTAGGGTTCGAACCTACGACCCGCTGATTAAGAGTCAGCTGCTCTACCAACTGAGCTAATCACCCGTACCATGTCGTCTGGGCGGGGCCCCGCAAGACCCGTGCCGTCTGCGCCTGTGTCATAACTGGACCGGCGAGAACGCGCGGAGATAGAGGCGAACGACGGTCAAGGCAAGGTGTTTCGACCTGACGTTCCGGTTTGTCGCAGGACGGTCTAGGGTCGGCGATGGAATCAGCCGCCGGGGAGCGGCACTGGGGAAAACGCATCATGGCCTTCTGGAACCGCCGTCGTTCGATCGACGCCATGCTGGCCCCGCACGACGGTCCGGCGCTGAAGAAGACGCTGGGCTGGCCGCATCTGATGCTGCTGGGCATCGGGGCCATCGTGGGCACCGGCATTTACACGCTGACGGGCGTGGGGGTGGAAAAGGCAGGACCGGGTATCATCGTGGCCTTCGCCATTGTGGGCGTGATCTGCGCCTGCGTGGCCCTGGCCTATGCCGAGCTGGCGACCATGATGCCGGCCTCGGGCGGGGCCTATACCTACAGCTATGCCGCGCTGGGCGAGGCCATCGCCTGGATTATCGGCTGGAGCCTGATCCTGGAATATTCCCTGGTGGTCAGTGCCGTGGCCGTGGGCTGGTCCGAATATGCGGTCGGCTTCCTGCGAACCATCGACATCATCCTGCCCCAGGCCCTGACGGCGGGGCCGCATGCGGACGGCATCATCAACATTCCGGCGGTGCTGATCATCCTGGCGGTGACGGGCCTGCTGCTGCTGGGCACCAAGGAAAGCGCGACGGTCAATGCCGTGCTGGTTGTCATCAAATGCAGCGCCCTGCTGGTCTTCATCGCCGTGGTCGCGCCAGCCTTCGATCCGGCGAACTTCGAGCCGCTGATGCCTTTCGGCTTCAACAAGAACGGACCGGCGGGGGCCGAGGTCGGGGTCATGGCGGGGGCGGCCATCGTCTTCTTTGCCTTCTATGGCTTCGACGCGGTGGCGACGGCGGCGGAGGAGACGCGCAACCCCGCCCGCGACCTGACCATCGGCATCCTGGGCTCCATGATCATCTGCACCATCCTGTACATGCTGGTCGCAGCCCTTGCGGTCGGCTCCATGCCGTTCGGTCAGTTCGCCGACAGCGGCGAGCCCCTGGCCCTGATCCTGCGCATTCTGGAACAGCCTCTGGCCGCCCAGATCGTGGCGGCGGCCGTCATCGTGGGCGTGCCGACGGTGATCCTGGCCTTCTTCTATGGCCAGACCCGCATCTTCTACGTCATGGCGCGTGACGGCCTGCTGCCTCGTCGTTTGGGTCGGGTGTCACAGCGCGGGGTGCCGGTGGTGGTCACCCTGTTCACCGCTGTGATCGTCAGCATCCTGGCCGGTTTGCTGCCGCTGGACGAGATCGCGGCCCTGGCCAATGCGGGGACGCTGGCGGCCTTCACCGCCGTCTGCGCCAGCCTGCTGGTTCTGCGAGTCCGCGAGACCGTGCGCACGCGGGTGTTCCGCGCCCCGCTGGCCTGGGTCATCGGGCCGTTGGGCATCGCGGGCTGCCTGTATCTGTTGTTCAGCCTGCCGGTGAACACCCAGGTCTGGTTCCTGATCTGGAACGTTGGTGGCCTGGTCATCTACTTCGCCTGGTCGGCCTGGAACTCGCGCCTGGCCAAGGGCGAAGAGGTCGAGGGCTGATGGCCCTGCGCGACGTCTCCGGCGCGGTCGATTTCACCGTGCTGGAGGCCATGACGGCAGGTGACGATGCCGTTGGCGAAGAGGTGCTGGGCCTGTTCGTGCAGCAAGCTTCGCTCTGGTCGCCCATGCTCGACGTGCGCGAGGAAGGCTGGCGCGACGCGGTGCATACGATCCGGGGGGCCGCGCTCGGCATCGGGGCGGGGGGGCTGGCCGCCGTCTGTGCCGAGGCCGAGGGGAGCAACAAGGCCACGGTCTCGCCCTTGCTGGACCGCGTACGCACCGCGCTGGATGCGGCTCTGGCCGATGTGGCGGCTTATCGACACGCGCTGATGCTGAGGTCGCTCAAGGCTTAGACGACCGTCAAAGCTGTGGTAATGTCTGACCATGGCCAAGCCCGAACCGTCCATTTTCGATGAGGTCGACGAAGCGTTCGACGCCGCCCGCGCGGCCGAAGCCGAGGCTGACATCGCGGCAGGACGGTTGATCCCGAACGATGAGGTCCTCGCCTGGGTCGAAACCTGGGGTCAGCCGGGCGAGAAGCCCATGCCGGACCGTTGGCGGAAGTAGTCTGGACCAACCGCGCGGCGCTGGAGGTCGGAGCGGTCCGGGCCTATGTCGGTCAGTTCAGCCCATTGGCCGCACAGCGATTGTCAGCAAGATTGGTGCAGGCCGCACGATCCCTGGAAACCTTGCCGGATCGTGGTCGCCTGATTGGCGGCGGACGCCGGGAGTTGACCATCGTTCCACCGTATCTGATCCGCTATCGGCGAGACGGTGACCGGGTCATCATTCTGGAAATCCGTCACTCCGCGCGTCATTCGAACTGACGGAACGACCGATCAGCCGCGCGTCCGGTCCCACACCGCCAACTCGTGGGCGATGCAGCGGTCGATCAGGGTGCGCCAGACGGGCTCGGCGATGTCGGGCGACAGGCCGGCGGGCTCGGCGGCGGCCAGCACCTTGGTCACGACATCCTCGATGCGGGCGTCGTCATGGACGACGTCGCGGCTGGGCTTGATGCGCGCGGCGGCGTGCATGTAGCGCTGGCGTTCGGCCAGCAGGATCACCAGAGCACGGTCCAGGGCGTCGACGCCGTGGCGCACTTCGGCCATCGTCTCGCAGGCCTCCGGGGCTGTGCGCGCGTCGATCACGACTTCATCCGACAAAGGCGCGCTCCAGCACATAGTCGCCCGGTTCGGCGTTCGAGCCTTCCTTCAGGCCATAGGTTTCCAGCAGCTCGCCGGTCTCCTTGATCATGGCCATCGACCCGCACAGCATGACGCGGTCGGTATTGGGCGAAAAACCGATGGGCAGGCCGAGGTCGGCAAAGATGTCACCCGACTTGATGCGCTCTGTGATCCGTCCGGGCGTCTCGAACCGCTCGCGCGTGACGGTCGGATAATAGACCAGCTGGGCCTTGGCCTCCTCGCCGATCAGGGGGTCGTCGTGGATGCCGGCGGTGAAGAAATCGCGGTAGGCCAGATCGGCCACATTGCGCACCGTATGGCAGACGATGACCTGACCGAACCGGGCATAGGTGTCGGGGTCCCGCGCGACCGACAGCCAGGGGGCCAGGCCCGTGCCCGTCCCGATCAGCCACAGCCGCTCGCCGCCCGTCAGCGCATCCAGCACCAGGGTGCCGGTCGGCTTCTTCCCCATCAGCACGGTGTCGCCCGGCTTGATCTTGACCAGGCGCGAGGTCAGGGGGCCGTCGGGCACGGCGATGGACAGGAACTCCAGCTCCTCGTCCCAGTGCGGACTGGCGATGGAATAGGCCCGCATCGTCGGCTTGCCGCCATCCTCGCCCGGCAGGCCGATCATCACGAACTCGCCGGAGCGGAAGCGGAAATCCTCGGGCCGGGCGATGCGGAAGCTGAACAGCTGATCGGTCCAGTGGCGCACCGACAGCACCTCCAGTTCATGGAAGGGGCTGGCCTTGACGGGAGGGGGGGATACGGCGGCGTCGGTCATGTGCGGCGTCTGTTAGCGGTTGAGGGCGTCCGGCGAAAGGGATGGGGTGTCGCTGTAGCGCGTCAGGCGACGTCGCGCGGCATCCATTCGGGCCAGTGGGCAGTGACGGGACGGCCGTCGACGCTGAGGCTCCCGTCCAGCCGGTCGACGCGCAACAGGGCGATGGCGGCACCGTCGCGTCCGCCCATCACCTCGCCGGCGCGCAAGCTCCCGTTCAGCACCTCGGCCCCGAACGGCGGCGGCGGGCCGTCGAAGGTCAGGCCCATCATCCGGTTCTTGACTGTGCCGCGCCGGTGCATGCGCGAGGCTGTCTCCTGGCCGATGAAACAGCCCTTGTGGAAGTCGATGCCGTTCAGCAGGTCGAAGTTCGCCTCGATCGGCCAGGTCTTGTCCGGCACCGTGTCCAGCGCCGGATCGGGCACACCGTGCCGAAGGCCGTGGACGCGATAGTCGTCCTCGCTCGCCGTCGTCTCGACGTGCAGACCCCAGGCCCGCCCGCCCAGCGCCGACAGTCGCAGATCCGCCACAAACCCCGCCGCCTCGCCATCCCAGGCGGCGAAGACCGGCTCGTCCAGCGCCGCAATCTGCACGTCCGACCGCAGGCGATACATCGACAGCCGCTGGATCAACGCCTCGCGCTGGTCCGCCGCGACATCCAGAACCACGCCGTCCTCAGTGCCCCACAGGAACAGGTCGAACAGCAACCGCCCCGGCGGCGACAGCAGGGCCCCATACCGCACGGCCCCCTCCGCCAGCGTCTCCACATCCTGGGTCAGCAGATTGTGCAGAAACGGGCGGGCATCGGGGCCCGACACCCGGATCAAGGCGCGGCTGTCGAGGCGGGCAATCTGTGTCATGGGCGCAAGATAGGCATGGCCGCGCCCGCGAACCATAGCTGGGGATAGGTTGTGTCCCCCTGATCTCCGAACGAGAATCCGTATACGGTCCAGTCATGTCGGCCCGTTTCCCCATTCTGTACATTGCCGAGGCCAGCCCGGAGGATGCCGTCCTGTCGTCCGGTGTGCTGGCCTATCTGGTCGAGGCCATGCCGACGGCGGACTTCACCATCGTGGGGTCCCGGACCAGCGCGCCGCTGTTCGCCGACACCCCGCGCCTGCGCCGTCTGATCGTGCTGGACAAGGAGACGCGGCTGGACTGGCTGGGCCTGTGGAACCAGGTGCGCGACACCCGCTGGGGGCTGGTGGTCGACATGCGCGGGTCAACCATTTCCGGCAAGCTGAAGCGTCAGAAGCGGGCCGTGCGTGGTCCGGGCGAGGCGGGCGTACATGCCGTCGAACTGGCCGCCAGGGTGCTGCATCTGGACGATATCCCGGCACCCCGCCTGTTTGTGTCGGAGGAAACCCAGGCGACCGTGGATGCCCTGATCCCTCCGATCACCGGCCCCATCATCGCCGTAGCCCCCGGCACCGACTGGATGGGTCGGCACTGGCCCGCCGAACGCTATGCCAAGGTCGCGGCACCCCTGATCGCCGACGACGGTCCCTTGGCGGGCGGACGGCTGCTGATCCTGGGCGATGAAAAGGACCGCGACGACGCCCACACCATCCGCCTGGCGGTCAGCCGTGGGCGGGCCACCGAACTGGTCGGGCGACTGACACCCTTGCAGGCCGTGGCCCTGCTAGGGCGTGCAGCGCTGTATCTGGGCCCGGATTCGCTGTGGACCCATCTGGCCACGGCGGCGGGCGCGCCGGTGGTCGCCGCCTTCGGACCGTCGGACGAGGCCGAGCGCGGCCCCTGGACCGGCATCGCCGTGCGCGGCCCCCGTTCGGTCGAGGAATACCGCAAGATCGACCCGCGCCTGAACCAGGCCATCCAGCACATGAACGACCTGCCCGCCGAGCGGGTGCTGAAGGCGGCTAGAAAAGTTCTGCAAACCTGAACCTTCTCCCCTTGCGGGAGAAGGTGGCAGCCGAAGGCTGACGGATGAGGGGTCGCGCCAGCCTGTCCATACGGGCGGCAAACGCGGAACATTGTAAGCGCCAGAGCGACCCCTCATCCGACCTCGCTGCGCTCGGCCACCTTCTCTCGCAAGGGGAGAAGGGCTTTATCTTACCGCCGCCACCACCGCCTGATACGCCGGATTGGCCCGGCCCTCGGCGTCCAGCAACAGGGGGCTGTCGCTGCTCTTGCCCTCGCGAACCAGCCAGCTGTCGATGTCGCGCAGGCCCCAGGTGGTGAAGGCATAACGCTGCCGCTCGGGCAGGGCCAGATACGCCTCCGCCAGTTCGCCCACCCGTGCCACCTGTTGCGCCCGCTTGTCGGCGACGCTGCGCAGGTCGGGCCTCCGCCCCTCGCGCTGCATCGGGAAATCGAGTTCGGACACATGGATGGGCAGGCCCAGCGAAGCCGCGTCGCGCATGAAGGTCGTGATCTGGCCTGTCGGGATCTCGATATCCAGATGCGACTGGGTGCCGATGCCGCCGATTGGCGCGCCCAATTTCAGCAGCCGCTCGACCAGCTGCAGGAAGGTCGCGCCCTTCTTCGGGATGTTCTCCAGATTGTATTCGTTCAGGAACAGGACCGCGTCCGGATCGGCCGCCTTCGCCTGTTCGAACGCCCGGACCATATAGCCATCCATGCCCAGCGCCCGGCTCCAGTGGCAGTCGCGCAGGCCCTCGCCGTCCTCGGCCACCGGCTCGTTGATCACGTCCCAGCCCGCCATCTGTCCCTTGTAGCGACCCACGAAGGTGGAGATGTAGCGGTCGTATTCGGCGGCGAACTGATCGCGCGGCACCGTGGCGTCGTCGAACACCTCGGCCCCTTGCGAATACCAGATCACCGTATGGCCATGGACCCTCAGGCCGTTGTCGCGGGCGAAGCCGACGACGCGGTCCGACGGCTCGAAATCATAGGTGAAGCCGGGCCCCAGCGTCCGCTCCATCTTCTGCTCCCACTCCGGCGTCAGCTGGGAACAGTGTTTCAGCGTCTGGGCGATCCAGTCGGCCTGATCCAGCTGCCAGGTCATGCCCGTCGCCCCGAACGGACAGGGCAGGATGTCCTTCAACGGCGCGGCCTCCGGCCCCGGCGCGGGCGCGGCGGAGGCGAAGCGGTCGCAGGCGGCGAGGGCGATTGGCGCGGTGAGGAGGAGACGGCGCGATATCACTTTTCTCCCTCCCCTTTATGGGGAGGGACAGACCGCGAAGCGGTCAGGGTGGGGTCCGTAGCCGCAAGCGCAGCTCTCACACCGTCCATCACATCCCCAAAATTATCCCGCACATCGACATTGCTGAACCGCATCGTCCGATAACCTTCTCTCGCCAGTACGGCGTCCCTGATCCGGTCGTGCTCCCACCGTGTCTCGTGCGAGCGGCCATCGACTTCAATCACCAGTCGATGGCTGTGGCAGGCGAAATCCAGAAAATAGCCGCGAAACGGCACCTGCCTGCGAAAGTGGTAGCCATCAGCCCGCAACCGTTTGAGCGCCAGCCACATGCGGGCTTCTGGCGGCGTCAGGGCCTTGCGCATGGCACGGGCACGAACGGTGGCTTCGCTCATTCTCCCTCCTTCTCCCTCCCCTTCATGGGGAGGGTGGTCGCGCAGCGACCGGGTGGGGTCTGAAAGGGCGTGAGTTTGGTCATACGAACCCCACCCTGTCTTCGCTTCGCGCCGACATCCCTCCCCATGAAGGGGAGGGAGAACATTTTAGCTCGCCCGCCGCCGCAATCCCATCTCGTCGAACGCGGCCGTCTCGCGCTTTCCAGCGGCGATGATGGCGTTCAGGCGGGTGGTTTCGGCGACGTGTTCGAACTTCTTCAGCTCCTCGAAGGCGCTGGTCAGGGCGTCGCGCGCCCCTTCTTCCTCGGCTTCGATGGCGGCGACGTCGGCCTGGACGGCGGCCTTCTTCTGCTTCCAGCCGTTCAGATAGGCCCGCAGCATCATGGCGGCGTCGGCATCCTGACGGGCCCGGTCCTGCTCGCCCTCGGCCTCGGCCTCCAGCATGGCCAGACGCATTTCCGTCTTCGCCTTGCGGTCGTTGATCTCGGCCAGACGCTTCTGCAGCGTCTCGACCTCATAGTTGGAGATGCGGATCAGCGATTGCGCCCAGGTCGTCATGAAGGTCACGATACGGTTGGAGGGTTAAGCGAAGGTGAGGGTCTAGGTTTCAGGTTCTAGGTTCTAGGGGAGAGGCGGTTGCGAAGCGCAGTGAGCATTCGCCCGACCTCGGCGGCCAGTTCGAGGACCGCCTCGCAGCGTTCCGCGTCGGCGAGTTCAAGGGCTTTCACCAGCAACACAAATGTCTCGACTTCAGAGAGCGAACCACGCGCGATACTTATGAAGTGAGCGTAGTCCTTTCTGGTCCCTCGACCGTGCCCTTCGGCGATATTGGCAGGAACCGATGCGGCGGCGCGGATGATCTGGGATGTCATCCGAAACTCTTCCTGTTTCGGCATCAGGCGCGTCAGGCGATAGGCCTCCACAGCCAGGCCCATCGATTTCTGCCAGACGACGAGGTCGCGGTAAGACTGTACCGACGCCGTCATCCCCTAGAACCTAGAACCTGAAACCTGGAACCTCATGCCAGCATCCCCTGGTTCAGAATGACCTCCAGCCGCTGGAACGCCTCAGCCAGCGGCGTGTGATCGTCCTTGTCCTGACCCAGGAAGGCTTCCAGCGCCGGATTCAGAGCGATGGCGCGGTCCACGATGGGGTCGGCACCGGTCCGGTAAGCCCCGATCTTGATCAGTTCTTCCATGTTTGCATAGGCGCTCAGGCACTGGCGGGCCCGCTTGTTCAGCTCGCGCTCGGGCGGCGTCTGGCAGGCGGGCAGGGTGCGGCTGACGGATTTCAGCACGTCGATGGCCGGGAAACGCCCGCGCTCGGCGATCTTGCGGTCCATGACGATGTGGCCGTCCAGGATACCGCGCACGGCATCGGCGATCGGCTCGTCATGGTCCCCGCCGTCCACCAGCACGGTGAACAGGGCGGTGATCGGCCCCGCCGTCGTGCCGTCCGCCCGCACCGGCCCCGGCCCGGCCCGCTCCAGCAGCTTGGGCAGTTCGGTAAAGACGGTGGGGGTATAGCCCTTGGTCGTCGGCGGCTCGCCTGCGGCCAGGCCGATCTCGCGCTGGGCCATCGCAAAGCGGGTGACGCTGTCCATCAGACACAGCACCTCCAGGTCCTGATCCCGGAAATACTCGCTGATCGCCATGGTCATATAGGCGGACTGGCGGCGCTTCAGCGCGGGTTCGTCCGACGTCGCCACCACTACGACGGCGCGGCGCAGGCCCTCTTCGCCCAGGGTCTCCTCGACGAACTCGCGTACCTCCCGGCCCCGTTCGCCGATCAGGCCGACGACCACGACATCGCACGTCGCCTCCTTGGCCAGCATCGACAGTAGCACCGACTTGCCGACGCCGGAGCCTGCGAAGATGCCCAGGCGCTGACCCCGGCAAGTGGTGGTGAAGACGTCCATGGACCGCACGCCCAGGTCCAGCCGCTCGCCCACCCGGCCACGCGAATGAGCGGGCGGCGGCGGGGCGCGCAGCGGATAGGCCGCCGGGCCTTGCGGCAGCGGGCCCTTGCCGTCGATCGGCTGGCCGAAGGCGTCGATAATCCGGCCCAGCCAGGCCGTGGTCGGCCGCACGCTGGCGGCACTGTCGATGATGCGGATATCAGCCCCGGGCGCCACGCCCTCGACCGGGCCGAACGGCATCAGCAGGGCCTTGGCATCGCGGAACCCCACGACCTCGGCCGGCAGGGGATTGAGGCCGCGCCCGCGCTGGATCTCCGCCCGCGCCCCAACCGATAGCCGCGACAGCCCGCCCTTGGACTCGATCAGCAGACCGTTCACCCCCGCGACCTTGCCGGTCACGACCAGCGGATCGATCGCTTCGACGGCGGCGGTGAGTGAGCGCATTATCCACGGATGCGCCATCGTGGTTAATGAGGGGTGAAGGTCAGTTGCCGGCCGCGGCTCCAGCCTGGGGGTAGGCTGTAAAGGACTGGATGACATCGGCATTGATGGCCAGCGCAGCAGCCTTGTCGGCTTCGCCTTCGCTGACGGACCCCAAGGCAATTTTCGCCAGCCCACGCCCGTACAGAGAGGGTGCCAGTTCCGGCTCGGATGTCAGCGCGGCTTCATAGGCGGCCAAGGCTCCGCTGTGGTCGCCCATCTGCAGCAAAACCCGGCCGCGGCTGTCGATGAGGCCCGCGTCCCCTGGCTGCAGCGCGATGGCCGCGTCGCAGTCCTTCAAGGCCTGCTCCAGAAGAACGCCATTGAGCGCCGCCTCCCAACACAGATTGTTCAGGACGTAGGCCGTCTTGGAATGCGCCTCGCGAACCATCGCCATCTCGCTCGCCGCTGCGTCCAACTGGTTCAGGTCCAGAAGGGCGCGAATGCGCAGGAGTTGGGGCGACAGGACATTATCGGGCGATGTGGCGATGACCCTTTGCAGGATATTGGCTGCTTCCTCTGACTGGTCCAGCTCCAGCTTGACGGCGGCCTGCTGCATCAGAAGGTCCGTGTTTTCGGGGTTGGCCTCGACCAGGGCTGTCATGGCGCTGTCGGCTTCTTCGCCGCGATCCAGTTCCATCAGAGTGCCGACCCGCATCATCTGAGCGTTCAGATTGTCAGGCCGCGTCGCCAGTATGGCATCCAGATCGCGCAGGGCCCGGTCCGGCTGCTCCAGGCCCAGATAGGCTGTGGCGCGCAGGTTCAGGGCGAAAGTGTCGTTCGGAACCTGCCGCAGGGCCCTCGACAATTCCACGACCGCATCCTGATAGCGCTCTTGCGACATGGCGATCAGCGCATTGCCGTTCATGGCGATCCGTTCGGAGGGATCGATGTCGACGGCCTTGTCCAGATCACTGGTCGCGCCCTCCACGTCCCCGGTCCAGAAGCGATAGACACCGCGATTGGCCCAGGCCGCGCTGCTTTGCGGAGCCAGTTCGACAGCCTTGCCGGCGGCTTCGACAGCACCGGGATAGTCCTTCATGCGCGACAGTGTCAGGGCCCGGTCCAGCCAGCCGCTTTCAGTGGTCGGTTCCGACGCATCAAGGGCTGCGACGTCTGCGTCGGTCATTTCATAGTCGGACGTGGCCAGAACGCGCGGCCGGTCCAGCGGGCGGGCGTCGGCAATGGGCCGTATCGCGTCGGCCTCGGCCGCCGTGATCTCCGGAACGAGACTGCGCATGGCTATCTGGACCGTGACGGTATCGCCTTCCAGCGCAACCGAGCGGCTCATCTGATGACCCAGTTCGGTTCGATCGAAGACGCCGCCCGTCACCCGGAACCCTCGTCCGCCTTCGGGCAGGCGAAGCGTCGCCGTTTGCAGCGCATAGGTCGGATGGATGAGCGCATAGGGAGCCGTCTTGAACGGTCCGTCTTCGCGGGGCTCCGTCGACACTGCGGAGTATGTCGATCCCGGGATGACCAGCCCGTCACTCGGCCAGTTCAACGCAATCGTGCCGACCATGGTCAGGGTCAGCAGATTTGCATCCGTATCGTAGACGGACGCAACCTCGGTGATGGTCGCATCGCCGACCGTGCCTGCCCAGTTGGCGCGCATGAACTGGTCTCGCTGACTGGCCGGGATCAGACCCAGTTGGCCGGCCAGACCGGCCGCGCCGTCGCCACGCACCAGCATGGTGCCTCTGATGGCGGCCGGCGCATGCATGCCGGCAGTGGCGTCCATCGCGATGGTGACTTCCGAATCCGGCTGCGTCTTCGGCTCGGGACGCAGCGCCTCCAGTCCCGTTGGGTTGGCCGTCAGCGGCAGGGCCCAGAACAGGGGCGGCGGTCCGAGATCGGCCAGCGACCGGTCACCGGCCGCCGTGCCGTCCATCCAGTAGACGCCGTCATTCACGACGGCACGGACCAGGACGTGGTCGAACGCACCGATCGCGGGCAGCCGCTCGTTCAGTCCATCCCCATTGAACAGGCTGACCGCGGCAGCATCGGCCTGAATGCCCAGACCGTCCAGCAGAGCCAGCAGAAGTGCCGTCTTGCCCTTGCAGTCGCCGAAACGACGGCTCCAGGTTTCGTCAGCCGTGGCGGGGGTCAGCGCCCCTTCGCCCATCAGCAGCGCGACATAGCGGACCTGATCCTGCACCAGCCTCAAGGCAGCCGCCGCCTGGACGGCCGGGTCGTCTGACAGGGCGCGCAACCGTTCGATCTCAGCGTGAAGCGAAGAATCGGCCTCGATGCGACGGGCCCGATCGTAAAGCGGACGCAACAGCGTCGCGATCTCGGCCCAGTCCTGATAGTCGCTGAGTTCGACCATGTTGACGTGCCGAAAACGCCCCGGAACATCCAGAGGGACGATCACGGGTTCGGCGGCTTCGCGCCGCACCTCGATCGTCGAATAGCCGTTGGCCCGGCGTACCGGCAGGGGCGTCCAGTCCTGCATCGACTGCAACTTGACCGGCTCTGACGTCGGCCATGACGCGCGGAAACGGGCCTGATCCACGACCAGAGGCAGGTTCAGATCGACCTTCGATTCAATCCGCCCGGCCAGCAGGGGATCACGCGTGGTCACCGTATAGGCGACGTCCAGGATGTCACCGACGCGCAGACCGGCGGGCTGAAGCAGCGCGGTCAGACGCCCGTCCAGCATGGCCTGATCCAGGTTTTCCTCGCGGCGGATCGTTTCGAAGGTCTGCGTGGCCAGCACATCGATCGTCTCGCCATCGCGGATGATACTGACGTGGTGCACGGTGATGTCCTGGACCTGTGGGCTCCACATCAGTCCTACGCTACCGACAAGAGCCAATCCTTGCGGCGACAGCGGCATGCTGCGCGTGCGCAGATAGTTCGACCTGTGGTCGTTTTCCGAACGGTGCTGCATGTCCAGAAGGAGGACGCGAAGACCCGCCGCATCCCCATCGCTGGATTGTTCGGGGGCGTTCGCCGGCATCTCGACGACCCATGCCGGGGCCGCACCTCGCAAGATCTCGTCGCCGGCCTGTGCAGCGCCGCCGAATGCCAGCAGGGCAAGACCAGACACCAGACCAGCCACCCGGGCTGCCGAATACGCAAACATCAAGACCCGTCCCCATCCCACCCTGAGACTTACAGATACAAATCCCGGAGACTGGCGCAACCGTGTTGTCCAGAAACATCGACGATCCTCGGTTGTCTGAGGTCGTGTAAGGTGGCCGGTTGTCCGGGCTGTCGGGTGGCCGGACCCCGTTCTCAGGATTGCCTCGACGGGGGATGGACAACCCGACGTACAAAGCTGCGGAGCGTTCAGATGTTCGCGCCGCAGAGTTGCACCCGCGACCCCTCGTGACGCTCCAGACGCCGACCTACTGAAGCTGCGTAAAGATCGTCACGACGGAGGCCGCGAACACCGCGACGCCGGCGATCATCAGTACGATGGACGGGCTGATGTCGAAGGTGGCTCTGGCCTGTTCCTTCAGCCGCCCCATCAGTTCGGGCCAAGTGTAGCTAACGAAGTCGCCCTGGCTCATCATGCTGATGATGATGCCCTGATCGTCGACGACGGGCAGGTGGCGAAACCGCTCGTTGGACATCAGCCGCAACCAGTCCAGCAGATTGTCGTCGGCCTTCGCCATCTTCAGATCGGTGGTCATGATCTGGTCCAGCGTGGTCTGGTCCGGGTCCATCCGCTTGTTCAGCAGCCGGCGCATGAAGTCGCGCTCGGTGACGATCCCCAGCGGCTTGCGATCGGGGCTGACGATGACCGCTGCTCCATAGTTGCGCTCGCTCATGATGGCGACGGCTTCGGAGACCAGGGCCTTGGGGCCAAAGGTCAGCACGGCCGCCTTGCTGCGAAACTCGGGTCTGTCCTTGATCTTCATGGGCGTCGTCCTTTCAGGCCGTTTCCGTCTTGAGCGTGTGGGGATGTCGCAGTTTCGAAAGGGTCGTGATCATCGGCGGCACCAGCATGTGCGGGACCGTCAGGATCGACAGGGTCATGAAGCTGGCCGCCATGATGCGGTCCGGCAGGGCTGCGCGGATCTCCAGGCCGAAGACCAGCCCCCCGATGGCCCCCGCCGCCAGCGTCAGCGGCACAACGACCCAGCCCCAGCTTGCCACCCCGCGCCAGTTCAGCGTCAGCAGGCTTTCGCGGAAATGCCGGGGCGAATGGAACAGGCAGAAATAGAGGGCAAAACCTATGATCGGCGGCAGGACCAGCATGCCGGTCAGGGCCGCCAGCCCCCCGATAGCCTGATCACGTCGCCCGGCCTGCCACAGCGCGGCAATGGCGATCAGGCCCAGGCCGACGGCCACCGGCAGGACCAGCATCAGCCCGTCCGTCACCGCCGATGCATCCGCCCTGTCCGTCAGGCCGATGAAGATGGCGTCCAGTTCGGCCCGGTGCAGCAGCGTCGGCGCGGCGAGCAGGGCCAGGGCCAGACCGGCCCTCAGGATGACGGGGCCCGCCCCGTCCCAGTCTTCGGAAAAATGCGCGACGGCGATGGCGATGAAGGCTGCCAAGGCCAGCACCGGCTCGGCCCGCCACAGGCCGTACATGGCCGCCGCCAGTCCCAGGTACAGCAGAACCAGAGTGACCATCCCGGTCCACGGGCCGGCCTGCTGCGCGCGGATAATCTCGAGGTCCAGCGTGCCGTGCGGCAGGCCGAACACCAGCAAGGCCAGGCAGGCGATGGCCGTGGCCATGCCCCCCGACAGCGGCACCCCGGCGACCAGCGCCAGAAGGGAGAGGGAAAGCGCCCCGACCACCAGCGTCGACCCCGACAGTGATCGTGGCAACCCCGGTCTCGATGCAAAGGTGACAGGCATCGTGATGCCTCCTGTTGCGACACTGTCCGGACGGGCGCGAACCCGTCCGGACCTCGTGTCTGCCTGAAGCGGTCAGGACGCGGTGGTGACCTGTTGGCCTTGCTCACCGTATTCGACCGCCGATTTGCGGACCGCGATGATGTAGACCAGCACGCCCACGCCCGCCTTGGCGACGATGTCGGCGATGGTGTAGCCGATCTGCACGGCCGTCTCGACCGTCCCGCCCCCCATGTTGGTGAAGGGGATCATGTAGACGATGGGATAGAAGCCCCACGACGCGAAGGTCAGCATGCGGGCACCCTTGATCAGGCCCTTGACGCTCTCCGGCTGGCGCTCGATCGAGGCCCCCAGACCCTTGAACAGCTCCCACACGATGTACAGGAACGGCACGGTCGACAGCGTGCCCCAGATGGCGCGCGTGGCGTTGTCGTCGGCGATCTCGCCCGGATAGCCCAGCACGATCATCAGCGCCGCGGCAAAGCCCAGCTTGATCGACTTGGACATGGTCTCCGACTGCGACAGCCGCATGACCAGGATCAGTTCGATCAGCAGCAGCGGCACGGTCAGCAGCCAGTCGACGTAGCGATAGGCGTCGTTGAAGGCTAGGCCGGTGACCTGGATCACGCCATTGCGGACCTCATAGGCGGACTCCCAGCTCTCGAAGATCCGGAAGTAGTGATAGGCGGCGATGGCGGTCACCAGCCCCGAGATGACCAGGGCCGAGCGGTATGCGGGTCCGACCTGAGAGCGGCTCAGCCACAGGAACAGGGTCGCCGCGGCCATGGTGGCGAAGGTGAAAGAGAAGGCGTTGTAGACGAGCAGATATTGCCCGACGTCGATGGTTGGCATGAGAAAATCCTCCAGGCGGCGCTTGTCTGGCCGCGCGTCGGGACCGTTAGCCATTCGGTGAGGCTACGCCATACGGGCTTTAGGCCGTATCCGGAGGATGCCGGTGCCTTTAAAGCCCCGCCTCGACGGCCAGGCGGATCGCATCCGCGACATTATGCGTGCCGATCTTCTCCAGGATCAGACCCCGGTGCATCTTTACCGTCTTTTCGCTGAGCGACAGGTTGTAGGCGATCTGCTTGCTGCGATGCCCGGCCGCGATCTGTTGCAGGATCTCGCGTTGCCGGGGCGACAGGGTACGCACCACCTCGACCGCATGGTGATGGCGGCTGGAGGAGGGCCCCACTGCATCGGGCTCCAGCTCGACCTGGGAGCCCAGAAAATACTCCAGCTCGCCGTCGGGGGTGAAGACCGGCGCCACCAGCACGGCGTTTCGGAAGGGCTGGCCGTCGCGCTTGTAGTTCAGGATTTCCACCAGGGTCGCCCGTCGCTCGCGCGTGCCCTGGCGGATGCGCTCGGTCAGCCAGGGCTCGGTCGCGGGCCCGGCCAGAAAGCGGCAGTTGCGGCCCAGGATTTCATCGTCGCTATAGCCGGTCAGGTCGCAGAAGGCCTGGTTGACCGCGATGATCGGATTGTCGGGCAGGCGCGGATCGCTGACGACCGACGCGATCGGACTGCGGACGATCGAGTCCCTCAGGCTGATCCCGTCCTCGTCCAGTTCGTATGCCATTCGCTCCGCCGTCCCCCGCTTGGAACCCTACGCCCAGGATCGGGGGTGTCAAAGCGGTCATCCCGTCGCGGTTTTCTCAGGCCGGCGCGCCTGGCTCGGCAGGGGTCTGAGCGCGCGGCCCCGTCGTCAGGATCGCCCCGACCGAAGCGACCACGATGAAGCCGATGGCCAGCCATTGCAGGCCACTGAGCTGTTCATGCAGCAGGATCAGCCCCGCCACCGCCCCGATGGCCGGTTCACCCGAAAGCAGGACGCCAAAGGTGCGTTTGGGGATGTGGCGCAGCGCGATCATCTCCAGCGAATAGGGCAGGGCACTAGACACCAGGGCGACCCCCAGGCCTATCAGCAGGACGGACGGGGCCAGTAGAGCCGTGCCCGCAGTGGCGATGCCGAACGGCAGGATCACGACCGCCGCCGTGCTCATGCCCAGCGCCACCGACTGGCCCGCATGCATGTGCGACAGCCGCTTTCCGAAAACAATGTACAGCGCCCAGAACAGGCCCGCCGCCGCCGCGAACGCCACGCCCACGGGGTCCAGCCGCTCCACCCCGCTCCAGATCGGCAGCAGCATCCCCAGCCCCGCCACCGCGCAGGCGATCCAGACGAAATGGATCAGCTTTCGCGCATGGATCAACGCCAGCGTCAGCGGCCCGGCAAATTCGATGGCGATGGCCAGCCCCAGCGGAATAGTCCTGAGCGACATGTAGAAGCACAGGTTCATCAGGCCGAGCACGACGCCGTACAGCAGCACCCGTCCTGCATCCGACCGGTTCAGTCCGAACCGCCAAGGCCGCCAGATCGCGACCAGCACCAGCGCCGACAGCCCGACCCGCAGCGCCGAGGTGCCCTCGGCGCCCACCACCGGAAACAGCTGTTTCGCAAAAGACGTCCCCACCGCCAGCGACACCATTCCGCCCAGCAGGGCCAGATAGGGCAGGGCGGCGGTCAGGGCGGCTAGTCCCTGGCGGTGCGAAGCGGTCGGCATGGTTTGTCCATAGACGCGAACCGCGACCTTCGCCTCGCTCAAAATCAGCGGATGCGCCCGCGTGCCTTTGCGATCCCGCGTTGCGCCACGCCTTTGCCGTGCCTAGATCGATGGCTACGCTTTCGATCCCGATGAGAGAAAGTAGAGTCGACTCTCACGGACTCTCACATCTGCCGGAGACCTCCCCATGTCCGACACCGCCGCCTATGACGCCTCGCGCCACCTGAAAGCCGGTCGGGGCAAGGTCTATGACTCGATTCTGGACACCATCGGCGACACCCCGATCGTGGGCCTGCCCCGGTTGTCGGCGGAGTATCAGCCGAAAGCCACCGTCCTGGCCAAGCTGGAGTTCTTCAACCCGGTCGGCTCGGTCAAAGACCGCATCGGCGTGGCCATGATCGAGGCGCTGGAGCAGTCCGGCCGTCTGAAACCCGGTGGCGTCCTGATCGAGCCGACATCCGGCAACACCGGCATCGCCCTGGCCTTCGTGGCCGCCGCCAAGGGCTACAAGCTGATCCTGACCATGCCCGAGAGCATGTCGATCGAACGTCGCAAGATGCTGGCCCTGCTGGGGGCCGAACTGGTGCTGACGCCCGCCGAAAAGGGCATGAAGGGTGCCATCGCCATGGCCCAGGAACTGCTGGACCGCACCCCCGGCGCCGTCAGCCCGGCCCAGTTCGACAACCTTGCCAACCCCGCGATCCACAAGGTCTCGACCGCCGAGGAAATCTGGAACGACACCAACGGCGCGGTGGACATCATCATCGCGGGCGTCGGCACCGGCGGAACCATCACCGGCGTGGGCCAGGCCCTGAAGGCGAAAAAGCCGTCGCTCCGCATGATCGCGGTCGAACCCACCGCCTCGCCCGTCCTGTCGGGCGGCGAGCCGGGCCCGCACAAGATCCAGGGCATCGGCGCGGGATTCGTGCCCTCCATCGTGGACCGCTCGGTCATCGACGGCGTGGAACAGGTCTCCAACGACGACGCCTTCGACATGGCCCGCAAGGTCGCCCGCGTCGAGGGCATCCCCGTGGGCATCAGCTCCGGTGCCGCCGTCCTCGCCGCCTTCCGCCTGGCCGCTCTGGACGAGAACGCCGGCAAGACCATCGTGGCCATTATCCCCAGTTTCGCGGAACGCTACCTCAGCACGGCGCTGTTCGAGGGCTTGTAGGGTGCTGGCCTCGGCGTTGCTGACCCTGGCCCTGCTCACGGGGCAGCAAGCTGCTACGCCGTCCTCGCCTCTGACCAACCTGCGGGCGGCGCAAGCCCTGGCTTGCGATTTGAATGACCGGCCCTGCCTGATTGAGGAGCTGGCCTTGCGCCGCGCGGCGGATCAAGGCGTACGTCAGGACGCCCTGCTGAACCTGGACTGCCATGCTCGCTATGGTGTCTCCGCAACCCCGGAACAATGCCAATCCATCTGGGCAGAAGTCGATGCCGACAACCTGCCCAGAGTAGAAGCGATCCTTGACCGTCATGGTTGGCCGACCGGAAGCTCTGACTTTCAGGAGGCCATCTGGCTGATCGTCCAGCATGCGCCCGACGAAGGCGGTACAGCCCTGCGTGAGCGTTGGCTGCCCGACGTGCGCGCCGCCTATCAGCGTGGCGAGCTGAGCGCGTTCGACTACACAGCCATGGTGGATCGCGTCAGCATGGTCCGCACCGGTCTGCAGGTCTATGGCACGCACCGGCCCTGCCGCGACGGTGCCTTCGACCGCACCAGCGTGCAGAGCGCGGAGGCAGTGGAGGCGGCGCGGGCAGAGCTGGGCCTGGATATCCGTTGGTCGGAGCTGTTGCCATTTTACGATCAGAAATGCGCCGCCGAGGCGTCCATTCCCGGTTAACCGCGTCCGGCCTAGACTTGGGCTTAATGTCCGACACGGCCATCCTTCCTGACGACGACGCGAACCCGCAGGCGCAGTTCCGCGCGCGGCATGCGCTGCTGAAGCGGCTGGCCGATGTCGTGTCACTGCCCGCCAGCCGGATCAATGCGTTCGAGCGGGCGGTGGTTGGCGATTTGCTGGTCGAGATGCTCAGCCTGGCGACGTCCGAGGATCGTCGCAGGGTGGCCCAGCGTCTGGCCGTGCTGTCGGAAATCCCCAATGCCCTGGCGCGCATGCTGTTGCGCGACGAGCCTGACATCGCCGGCCTGCTGATCGAACACTGCGCGTCACTGACGGATGCCGACCTGGCCGCCTGCGCGCGCGATACGGACCGGGACCACCGGCTGATCATGGCTGAGCGGCGCGGCATCAGCGAGGTCGTGACCGAGACGGTCATGAGTTTCGGCGAGGCCGACGTGATCGCGGCCGTGCTCAAGAACCGCAATGCCAAACTGGGTCAGGCGGCCATCGAGGGCGTCGTCAGCCTGACCCGCCACAATGTCGAACTGTGCGAACACCTGTTGCGTCGGCCCGAACTGCGGCCCTCGGCGGCCTATGTGATGTTCTGGTGGTGTGGCCCCGAGGATCGCCGGACCATCCTGCAGCGGTTCGCCGTGTCACGCGAAGTCATGCAGGAAGTGTCGGAGGACATCTTCGCCATCGCCGCCGACGAGGGCTGGCAGGACCCGGTATCGCGCAAAGCCCTGCAGTTCATCGAGCGTCGCCAGCGCAACCGCGCGGCCATCGAACGCAGCCCCTATGGCGGGTTGGAGCAGGCCATTTCTGCCGCCGCCGAGATCGGCCTGAACCGCGAGATCGCGGCCGAAATCTCGTATCTGTCGGGGGTCAAGCCGCTGACTGGAGCCAAGATCCTGGGCGATGCGGGCGGTGAGCCCCTGGCTATACTGTGCAAGGCGACGGGGCTGTCCAAGGGTGATCTGGCGGGTCTTTGGCGGTCGATGAAACGGCCCGAAGTCACCGCCAACGGAGAGGTCGCCCCGGCCTGGGAGCGGGTTCAGGTCACCTATGACATGCTGGCGGTCGATCGGGCCCAGACGGTGCTGCGTTACTGGAACTGGTCGCTGTCGTCCGCCCTGACACCGGCCCTGCTGCGCGCGATCCGCGACGGTGACGACGACATGCAGAACGAATACTCGCCGTCCGAACGCGCCGCCATGATGGCCCTGGCCGACAACTTCGGCCGCTGATCAGTCGAAAGAACGACAACACTGAAAGCTGTGCTTGATGTCATAGTGCATCGCCGCGCCGTTACAGCGTTGCGCTTTACATCAAAGAAATCTATTGGAGCCCTACACGACACGTCATTCTGATCTGTCGATCCAGTCAGAACATCTGACGCACAACATCGGGGCACAGACCATGGAAGACAACGCACAACTTCTGGAAATGACGGCGGATATCGTGTCGGCCTATGTCGGCAACAACAATGTCCAGGTGACCGAAGTGCCCGGCCTGATCTCCAGCATCCACGCCGCCCTGTCGCAGATCTCGACCGGCGTCGTCGAAGTCGAGCCCGAGATCAAGGAACCCGCCGTTTCGGTGCGCAAGTCGATCACGCCCGACTTCCTGATCTGCCTGGAAGACGGCCGCAAGTTCAAGTCGCTGAAGCGTCACCTGCGCACCAAATACAACATCAGCCCCGAAGAATACCGCGCCAAATGGGGCCTGCCCAAGGACTACCCCATGGTCGCCCCCAACTATGCCAAGGCCCGCTCGGACCTCGCCAAACAGATGGGTCTGGGCCAGGGCGGCCGCAAACCCGCCCGCGCCACCTCGGGTCGCGCCAAGAAGTAGTCACTGGCTGACAGACTGAGATCCAGACGCCCGCGACCGGCAACGGTGGCGGGCGTTTTGTTGTGCGATATAATGAGATTGGTCTGCCCCCCTAAGCCAAGAGCGGACGCAGGGATATTTGCTATGGTTGGACAGCAGTCCTAGTCGATTGCTTGAACAGCCGACATTAATGACCCAGTCAAAGAGCAGACGTGGCCAGTCGCGCACAGGTGTGCGTTCGATAGCCGGGTTATTCTATGCGCCTGCCAGCCCAGCCTTGCGGCGGCCCGAGGCGGTAGTCCAGCCTATAGCGACCGCAGCCCCGCCCATCGCCAGGCCGATCGCCAGCAGGACGCTCAGCGGCACACCACCCAGCCCCTCAAAGGCCGCGTGGCCTGGGCCGGTGGCAGACATGGCTTCAAAGCTGACGATCTGGACGACGACCACCCCCAGCGCGACGGCCCAGGGATGGCCATGGCGGGGATCGCGCCGCCAAAGCCAGAGCGCGATCAGCCCGGCCACCAGGTTGGCCAGTTGCACACCCCCGCCAAACACCGGGAAGTCCTGCGGTCCGCGGATGACGAGACCCGGTACGGTCTGGTTGAAGACTCGCCCCAGCACGGGGCTGACCAACGGCAGCGCGGTCGACAGCATGTAGCCGGCATGCAGCCGCACGTTCCGACGATGGCGAAGCGCCATGCCGACCGCATACAGCACAGCCCCGAACGCGAGCGCATCGAGGACGCCCAGCTTGACGCCCCACAGAGCATAGAACGGGTTGCCGTCGCGCGTGCCGACCGCCATCGAATGGATGACGCCCATGGACCCGGCGGCAAACAGCGGCGCTGCGACAAACGTTAGCCGCCCCATTGAACGATGGGCCGCCATCTGACGCTGGTGCGGCGTCCAGCTCTGGGCCAGCAGCAGTAACATCCAGAACGTCGCCGTAAGCCCGTGGATATGAAATCCGGCGGGCGCGCTGGACAGCACGCCGAAATAGCTGCGCCAGAAGGCGAAGACGGTCGCGGCGATCAGTGCGACGATGAATAGCCAGGCGTGGCGATACGGCATGTTTCCCCCCGGAACCGAAGGGGCCACTATGGCCTCTCGAGGCGCGGTGTCCATCGCCAAACAGTGTTTTCCGATTTCGTCGGTGTGCGAGGTCGAATCGCACCCATCATGCATCCACGACACTCGCAAAACGGGGTTTGGTTCGTTCGACAATGCCGCTATCACTGGCATCAGGGGGATCTGATGACCGACGCACGCAAACCCGGCGATGAACTGGCCGAAGATGTCCTGGGCATGGGCGGGCGCGAGCTGGTGACGGTCAGAGACCTGCTCTTGCGCCCGGCGACGGTGCTGAAGGCGTGGATGGAGGGCGGGGCAGAGGGCGGTGGTCTGTATGCGCGGCCCTTGCGGCTGTATCTGGCGCTGAACGCGATCCTGATGCTGATCCTGTTCCTGCAGGGCGGTGCCGGATACCTGCTGGAGAGTTATCCGCCCGAGGTTCTGGGGCCGTTGATCGAACAATCCGGCAAGTCGCGCGACGCCTTCATCGCCGATGCCGATGGCTGGATGACCCTGGTCATGGTGCCCCTGGCCTCGCTCTTCTTCGCCCTGGCGGCAACGCCACTGCTGCGGTGGTGGGATAAGGATGATCTGGGCTGGCGCAGAGGATTTCGGGCGACATTTGGCTGGCTGTGCGCGTGGACGGTCCCGATGATGCCTCTGGCATGGTGGGGCTATGGAACCAGCCCCGTGGCGGCCATGGTGTCGGTGGTGATCATGGCGCTGGGCGTCGTCGCCTTCGTTCGCATGGGGCCGGGACGCTGGTTCCGGACACGCCTGGGCGGCGTCGGCAAGGGCCTGGTCCTGATGATCGCCGTTCAGATTTCAGCCGGGTTCAGTGGCGTCCTGGTAGGCATGATCGGTGTTTTCGGGGCCTTCGTCAGCCGCTAGAAACGGAGCCCTTAGGCCGCCTGGGCCGTCCGACGCATGCGCCAGAAGCGCAGGGTGCGCATGGCGGCTTCCTTGGTCAGTTCGCCGTACATGCGGGCATAGGACTGGGCCTTGCCCATGGCGTCGCCGTCGTCGTTCAGCAGAACCACGGCATAGGTCAGGAACAGGGCCCGATCCAGATCGGCGCCCTTGCAGACGACGGCCAGGGCATCCAGTTCGCGCCGCTCGACGATCTTGCTGGCGGTGTGGAAGTCGATGTCCGACAGCTGGGCCAGGGCGATCAGGAAGGACGTCTTGGAGCCGGACCGCAGGAAGCGGGCCAGCATCTGGGGCGTCAGCTGACCGGCGGCGCGCAATTCCTCGACATAGGCCAGGCTCTCGGAATAGTCGGCGGGCAGGATGCCGTCCACGGCGGCCACGCGGGCGCGACCGGCCGACAGGGCGCTTTCCAGCAGGGCCGGGTCCAGCCGAGCGTTCTTTTCCAGGATCTGCTGACGCAGCCGGGCCTCGACCACGAAATACATTTCGTTCAGCAGGTCGGGTTCCAGGCTGGCGCGCTGGACCGTCGCTTCGTGCAGGTCGGGGTTGGCCTTGGCCCGTTCGACGGCGGCCTCGGACGCCTGACGCGAAAGCTGGGCGCCGTCGTTGCGCAGCAGGGTGCCCAGGGTGATGTCGTCGCCCTTGTCCACGATGGCGTCGGAGACGACCTCCGACACGGTCTCGCGCTGGGACACGGCGCGCATATGGGCCTGGGTGCGGCGATTGACGACGTCGACCAGATCGCTGTCGGTCAGGACCTGGGACTTGGCCAGGACCACGCCGGCGACCTCCGACACGTCATGGGCCAGGCTGCGCATCAGGGGATGGGGCGCATCCAGGGCATTGGCGAAGCGGGTGGCCAGTTCGGCGCGGACGGCGGTTTCCATGTCGCTGGCCAGCTGGGTCAGGATCTGGCCGTACAGGGCGTCTTCGGTATCGGTGCGCGGCGTGGTGCCGAAGAAGTGGTCGGTCAGTTCGCGCAGCAGGGCGCGGCGGTTCTCGCTGGACTTGTCCTGGGCCAGATCAATCAGCTGGGGCAGGCGAGAAGGAGCCAGGTCGGTCGTCACTGATGGTCCCCGTCGGAGGCGGCGGGCGCGGCGCGGACGCGGCCCTGGTTGTCGCGATAGAGGTTCGGACCGGGCGCGGGTTCGGCCAGGTCGCGGCCTGCGGGCATGTCGGTCAGGGTCACGGCCAGGGCGTCCACATAGGTCGGCTGGGGAATGGACACGGCGTCCGGCTGCTGCCCATTCTGGCGATGCACGGAATAGCGGCGCGAGGCCTGCATCTCCGGGTGGTCGGATGGATTGGCTGTGACGGCGGCCAGTTGGCGTCGGGCGGGTGCCGCCTCGGCGACTGGAGCGGCTGGCGTGTTCTCGGTGGATGCCGAGGGGCCGGGGATCGGAGCGGGGCCGGTCAGGGCCGGGCGTTGCAGGCGGAAGATCGGGGCGTCGCGGCGCGGGGCCATGGGGTCGGCGGCGTCGGAAGGCGCGCCTTGATCGGCATAGGTCGGTGCGGCGGCGGGAGCGGCCGGGCGCGGGCTGTCGGCATAGACGGCCTGGGACGGCGCAGGCTGGGCCCCGCCCTGACCGGCCATATACTCAGGCAGGAACTGGCGGTCGTCCTGGCGCTGGGCCTGGGCCTGAATTTGGGGCTGTGGCGCGACGGTGGGCGAATAGGAGGGCGCTCGCGGTGGCGGCGGCAGGTCGACGCGGGCCTCGACCGGGGTCGGCGCGGGAGCGGGTGTGGGGGCGGCGGCCATGTCGCGCGCCTCTGCGGGCGCGGCATAGACGGTCGGGACAGGAGCCGGGGCGACGGCGGCCGGTGCACCATAGGAGGCTCCCGGCGTGATCCAGGCGCTGGCCGGCGTCAGGGTCCGGCGCGCAGGCATGGGGGCGGGCGCAGCGCTCGGCACGGCACGGGCAAAGCCGCCGTGCGGGATGGGGGTGTTGGGGCGGCGCGGCGTGGCGGCTTCGTTCGATGCGGTCTGGACCCCTTGCGGCATCACGGCAGGGCCACGACCGGACCAGTTCATATAGCGCGGGGCGGCGGCTTCCTGAGCCAGGGTCGGCGCGGCGAAGGTCAGCATCCCGGCCAATGCCAGGGCGCCAACGGCCACGGTCGCGGGTCGATGCAGGTCGGGTCGGCGCAAGGGGAGAGGCTCCGCGCGAGGGATCGCTTGGTTTGACCTTTACCGATGCCCTCTTAACCCGCTCCTAATGGACGGCGTTATGTAAACGGTCCCGGCGACGGATCAGCCGCGTCCGGGCAGATACTGGGTCGTGAAGGCCTGACGCCAGTCCAGATCGGCGGGATAGAGGCCCGCGCCCGACATCACCTCGAAGAAGGCCTGCCAGCGCTCGGGCGTCATGGCCCCCAGACCGTAAAGCGCTGCATCGCCGCCACTGACCACGCTGTTGGCCCTGAGCGCGGCGCGGGCCTGGTTCAGCGTGGCCTGAGCCATGTCGGGATTGGCGGCGCGGATCAGGCCGTCGGCATCGCGCCCGTCGCCCTGGATATAGTCGCGCCAGCCCTCGACCGAGGCGGCGATAAACCCACGCAGCGCATCGGCGTTGTCGCGTGCAAAGCCATTGGGGGCCAGCACCACGGCACCATAGGAGGGATAGCCCTCGTCGGCAGGCAGGAGGACGCGCGGGGTGAAGTTTGCGGAGGTCTCGACCGGCGCGACGTCGCGGGTCAGTTCGCCTTGCAGAACACCGTCGGCATCGCCCAGAAACGCGGCCAGATCGCCGTCGAACCGCTCCAACAGAGCGTCGGTGAAGCCATAGGTGGCGCGCAGCCACAGCCAGACGGTGTCGCGCGCGGTATCGGTCAGATAGAGGGGCCGCCCGACCAGTCCGGCGATGCCCTCGACCGCCGGTTCGGGCCGCGCGATAAGCACCTGGGGGTCCTTCTGGAAGAAGGCGGCCACGGCCTTCACCGGCGCACCCTGGGCGACCAGATTCATGGGCAGGAAGCTGGTCGAGGCCAGACCGAGTTCGACGGTATTGTTGGCCAGCCGCTGGGGCACATCGCCACCGGGACCGCCCTGAATGATCTGCACCGTCAGGCCGCGCGTCTCATAGGCCCCCGACGCCAGCGCCTGATAGAAGCCGCCGTGCGTCGCCTGGGCCGGCCCATCGGTGGCGAAGCGCAGGCGGACCCGGCCGTCTTCCCCCACCGGTGCCTGGGTCCGGTCGCAGGCGGCGACAGTCGCCGTAAGTGCGGCCGCGCCCGCGCCGACCAGCAGGGTGCGGCGGTCAAGGCTGAGAAATGGGTTGCCGCTGGAGGCCATGGCTCGGGTTTAGGGCTGCCCCTTCGAGAAGGGAAGGGAGGAGCCGTCTAGGTGCACTGCAAGATGATCCAGGGATTGCTGAAGTTCCCGGCTCGCGCATCCTGCTCTCGCACCCAGACGTATAGAATGCCTACATCGCCCCACATCATTCCAGCCTCTTCGTCGCTGTCGATCTGCAACAACAGCCGCCAGTCGGCGGCACCTGCCTCAAGCGATGCGATACGGTCGTCGGAATAGCTGTCAGGCCCACCCATGAAGATGCCGTTGGAGGCGAGCTGGCTTTCGAGCTCCATGCCATCGCCCTGGATCGGGGCAGGGTAGCCTCCGACCTGATGCCGGGGTCCGATACCCAGGTCGGAGTCCAGCAAGGCCTGGACCGGCTCGAACTCGAACGCACGTCCCACCTCCGGCGACAAATCCAGCCGCTCGGTCGTGGGGTAGGTCATGGCGGAACGGCCTTTGAGCCTCACAGGTACGAAGACGGCATCGGCAGACAGAGCCGAAGGCGTCTGCATCGCCGTCTCAACCACGTCGTCTGAAAGAATGATCTTCCAGCCGACGCGGTCCGCAGGATCAAATCCCCAAGGCTGGTCTTCGGCATCGTAGAACAAGTGTAGAAAGCCCGAAGCGGGTAGCCATTCCGGTCCGTCTACTGCCCTGATGGCCGCAAGATCCAGTTCGGCGACGAACGCGAGGGGACGGCCCTTTCGCTGCGGCCAGTCTATCGATTCTGGCAGCCGTGGTGCGCCCCCTAGACGGCATGCCGTCTGTCCTTCGCCGTATTCCAGAACCACGGCGCGTTGCGCCTTGGCACGCACTGCATCGAGCACGGTGCGCGTGGCGGTCGAGGGCGTTTGCGCCGACATCGCACGAGGAGCACCCGCGAAGGGCAGCATGGCTGCCGCTGCAATCAGCCAGCGCCGGCCGATGGATGACAAGGGCTCATCAGCAGGTTTCATGCACTCCCTCTAGCGCGGAACCCCGACAATGAAAAACGAGTGCCTCAATGACGCTCGGGACGGAGTGGCGCGGCGAGCGATAGCCACATCCCGGAATTGAGCGAGGGGACGAGGCTCCCCGGCGGACCGGTTTGCTTCGTCCCCTCGCCAAGTCCGGGTTGGACTTGGCCATTGAGGTTTCGGACCCTGGCTTCAGCATCTGCGAGGCAAGCCCCGGAGATGGTCGGCTGTATCCTGTCGCGCTCCTGGTCTCCGGCGTACCGCTTGGCCTAAGCCTCGCGTCGTCCATCGATCCCGATCCGGTTCTCCGTGAACGTCGTCGGCGTGAGCCTTCGTCGTTCGGGAGCCTTGATCCTGCCCCTCGTCCCTCGCCTCCGAAGAGGTCCGGTCGCCTGGGTCAGAGAGCCGGGCCGGTCCGCTTGATTGCCGGGTCTCCCCGGTTTTCCGCGCCGCCGTGTCCCTCGGCCTGATCAAGCTCGCTCCGATCGCCGGATGTGGCAAGCGGATGATTCCGGCGGCCTGTGCGGAAGTGGCGGCTGGCGGTGCACAACCCTGTGCATATCCGTGGACGGACGAAAAAGACGTCGAAAGATCAGCGGTTTGTATTGTCCACAGAAACCGGTTCGGCATTCACTCGACCCTCCAGCCAGCGCAGGATGAAGGCCTGGGCCGCCCGTGCCGTCGAGGCCGCGACATGCTGGAAGCCATGCGGGGCCGTGGGGACGTCCAGCAGGGTCGTGGGCGCATGCCGGGACCAGGCCTCGGCCATCAGGCGACTGTCGTCGCGCAGGGGGTCTTCCTGTCCCATGATGAAGAAGGCTTCGGGCATTCCGGTCAGGTCGGCATGCAGCGGCGAGAGGTCGGGCAGCCGCAGGCCATCCTCGTCCCGATGGGGAGCCAGCCGGGCCAGGTCACGCTGCAGATTGGGGCCGTCGAACAGCAGGGTCTTTCGGGTCGCTGCCCGCACCGACGGCGTGCCGGACAGGTCGAACACCCCCTGGACGAAGGCGCAGAGCGGCAAGTCCTCCTCGCCCTCATCGCGCAGCCTGATCATGGCCAGGGCCCCCAGATGCGCCCCGGCGGATTCGCCGATGACCAGCACAGTCTCCGCGCCGAACCGGTCGCGGCCCTCGGTCCGGGCCCAGCGGATGGCATGTGCGCAGTCGGCGACGGCGTCGGCGAGGCTGTCTTCGAGCCCTTGTGTCAGCAGGCGGTAATCGACCGAGACGACGACGAAACCCGCGCGCGCAAGATAGCTTGTCAGCCGGTCGTTGAGGGCCGCGCTTCCCACGACCCAGCCGCCGCCATGCAGGTCCACGACGATGCCGCGCCCCGGGCCAGAGGGCTCCAGGATCCGTAGGGCGACCGGACCATCGGCGGTCTCGATGGACAGGCCGGACACGGTGACGCCCTTGCGACCCAGAGCGGCGGCCGACACCCGCCCTGACGCACGGCTAGCCAAGGCGTTCAGCCGCGTCCCGACCGCCAGTCGCCAGCCACTGATCTTGAGGCGCGGCGCGACAGCCATGACGGCATTCACGCGCCGGGCCGCCTTCAGCTCGGCGGGTGTCAGGGACAGGGTGTGGTGGGTCAGGGACATGGGTGGAGCCTAGCGGCGATCCGACGGACTGTGCCATGCGACCGGTCCGCCCGACCGTGTTGACGGGCACACTGCCAGACCTAGCTCAAGGTTGTCCGGTTCGAAGCGGCTGCCAGACGATGGCCTGGGTTTCGCCGTCGCCCAGAATGATGCTGAATTCGCGGCCGTCGTCGTGACGATAGTTGCCCTGCATCTCGCGGCCCATTGGCCCGCCGTCCGAGAAGGTCATCCAAGCATGGGTGATGCGGGTCCATCCTGAACCGGGGGCGTCGAGACGCTGGCCGAGGGCCGTTGCGACGGCGGCGGCGTCCTCACCCACGACCCGGACCGTGCAGTCTGCGTTAGAGTTGTAGTCCACCGTCAGGCGGCTATCGCCGGAATGGCGGACCATGACTTCGCCACGGTCGATGGTGTTCCAAGCCGACGTGGCAGCGACGGCGCACAGGGTGTCGATGGCTTCCAGAATGGCCTGATCCGTCGGACGTGCAGACGCCTGCCCGCGGGCTTGGCTGTCGATGTCTGCATCGGTCAGAAAGGATGGCGTCACGGCCTCAATCATCACCGTGGGGAAGCTCTCTTCGGGATCGTCAATCAAAAGCAGGATGTATCGACTGTCGGTGCTGGTGTAGCGGCCGGGCCGGTCACGGGAGGGTGTTGACGTCCAGCCGGAGGTTGGGCTGGTTAGCCATGCGGTTGCGGCATCCGTCAGTTCGCTCTTGGTCGCTCCGATACTGCCGGTGCTGTCATTCTCCATGCCCATCACAAGGCAGAAATCCGGGCCCGCCTGGAGCATAATCTGGGGTGGGGGTGCCCCCTGTCTCATGCGCCCTACTACGCCGGCCCGCGTGGCCATCTCAGTCTCCAGCAAGACCGTGTCTGCCGCCGTCAGGCCGCTGGACTTCATATAGATGGGGCAGACGCGGTCGATCGCGGCGATGAAGGCCTCGGATGGGCTGCGGGTCGATGGATCACCGGCGTGGGGAAGGGCTAGACCGAGGGCGGCGGCGAGACTGATCAGCATTTGCCCAGACTGGCCCAGCGGGCTTGGGGATCAAGCCTCCCGAACCTGACGCTAGCCCGCCATTGCCTCCCGCCGGGCTTCCAGCTCCAGCCACTCCTCTTCCGCTGCGGACAGCAGGGCGCGGGCGCGGTCGGCGTTGGCGGTGGCGCGGTCGAAGGCCTTGCGGTCGCGGGCGTAGAGGCCCGGATCGGCCAGGGTGGCGTCGTGGCGCTCGATATCCTGGGGCAGTGAGACGAGCAGGCCCTCCAGCTCTTTCAGCCGATGGGCATCCTTGAACGACAGCTTGCCGGGTTTCTTGACGGAGGCAGCGGCGAGGGTGGCCGGGGCCGGGGCGGCGGCGGCGCGGTCGGCGGCGGCCTTGTCCTGGGGGCGGGGGTTGGCACCGGGCTTCAGGAAGCCGGGGTTCTGGCGGATGAAGTCGGTCCAGCCGCCGGGGGTTTCGACGATGTCGCCGCGGCCGTTCATGGCGATGGTCGAGGTGGCCAGACGGTCGACGAAGTCGCGGTCGTGGCTGACCAGGATCAGCGTGCCGTCGTAGCTTTCCAGCAGCTCTTCCAGCTTGTCGAGCGTGTCCATGTCCAGATCGTTGGTCGGCTCATCGAGGACCAGCATGTTGGCGGGCTTGGCCAGGGCGCGCGCCAGCAGCAGGCGGTTGCGTTCGCCGCCCGACAGGGTCGAGATCGGCTGACGCAGCTGGCCCTCCTGGAAGAGGAAGTCCTTGGCATAGGCGGCGACATGCTTGGGGATGCCGCGCACCAGAATGCTGTCACCGCCGCCGGGCGTCAGGGAATCCCACAGGGTCATGTCCGAGCGCAGACCCTCGCGCGACTGGTCCAGATAGACGGGTTCCAGATTGGCCCCGAGCCGCACCGTGCCCTCGTCGGGGGCCAGTTCGCCCAGCAGGATCTTGACCAGGGTGGTCTTGCCCGCACCGTTGGGGCCGACGATGGCCAGGCGGTCGCCGCGGATGACGCGGGTGGTGAAGGGCTTGATGACGGGGCGGTCGCCGAAGGTCTTGGAGACGCCCTTCAGCTCGGCCACCAGCTTGCCGGAGGTGGAGCCGGAATCGACGCCCAGGTTCAGCTCGCGCGGGCTGTCCTTCATCCGCTCGGCGCGGTCGGCACGCAGGGCGTCCAGCGAGCGGGCGCGGCCCTCGTTGCGGGTCCGGCGGGCGGTGATGGAGCGGTAGAAGGTCTCGGTCTCGCGTTCGATGGTCTTGGTCAGGCGTTGGAGGGACTGGGCTTCTTCTTCCTGGACTTTGGTGGACCATTCGTCGAAGGCGGCGAAGCCCTTGTTCAGGGTGCGGACGCGGCGCCCTTCCAGCCAGTGGACGACATTGGTGACGCGGTTCAGGAAGGCGCGGTCGTGGCTGACCACCAGGATGGCGAACCGGGCCGAGAGCAGTTCCTCTTCCAGCAGCTCGATGGCCAGGATGTCCAGGTGGTTGGTCGGCTCGTCCAGCAGCAGCAGGTCGGGCTCTTCGGCAAAGGCCTTGGCCAGGGCGGCGCGGCGGGTCTCGCCGCCCGACAGCCCTTGCGTTGATTTCTCGGGGTTGAGGCCGAAGGTGGTCAGCCAGCTTTCGGCGGTCCAGCGCTCGGCTCCGTCCGACGCGGCATAGTCGAGCAGGGTGTCGCCCTGGATGTCGGGCTCCTGGGGCACATAGGCGAAACGGACGCCCGCCTGGACCGAACGGTCGCCCTCATCGGCCTCGATCAGGCCCATGACCATCTTCATCAGGGTCGACTTGCCGGCCCCGTTGCGACCGACCAGGGCGGCACGGCTGCGCGGCTCCACGGCCAGATCGACGCCTTCGAACAGGGGGCGTTGACCATCCTGAAGACGGACGGATTTGAGGGCGACGAGAGGAGGGCGAGCGGCCATCGTGACTTTCGAAGCTCCGACACGGGGTGCCGGAGGGGTAGCAGGCGGGGAGAAGGGGAGGCGGCGATGATCTAGGCGCTCTCGGCGCGATTTTCTACCCCTGACAAGGCGCGTTCTTGACACATACCGTCCGGTTGGTATGTAGCGGTGATGGAAGCCTCGACCCGCCGCCGTGCACCCGACATCACCCGGACCGAGATCGTCGAAAAGGCGCTCGAGGTCGCAGCCGAACTGGGGGCCAGCGGCTTCACCCTGGATGCCGTGGCGGCGCGGACCAGCGTCAGCAAGGGCGCGCTGCTGCACCATTTCCCGAGCAAGTTCGCCCTGCTGGAGGGGTTGATCGATCATCTGGGTCAGCTGCATACCGACGCCATCCTGGCCGAAGCCGAGCGCGACCCGGAGCCTTATGGCCGGTGTGCGCGGGCCTATCTGAGGGTCACGGTCAATGAGCCGGTGACGCCCCAGGACATCAGCATCGGCCGGGTCGTCATGGCCGCCTGCGCCATCGAGCCGGAGTTGATCAAGCGCTGGCAGTTCTGGATGGCGAAGGTCACGGCGGACGATCCCGAGGACCCGGTAGGGGCGGATGATGCCCTGATGCTGAGGCTGCTGGCGGATGGCCTGTGGATGTCGGACCTGTTCGGAACGCATGTGGTGTCGCCGGAACAGAGGAAGGCCCTGCTGTCGCTGCTGACGCCGGGTCACACGATCATGGAGGGCTAGGCATGAGCCCGACGACCTGGCTGGTCCTGCTGGCGGCCATCGCCTTCGAGGTGGTGGGCACGACCCTGTTGCAGGCCTCGCAGCAGTTCACGCGGCCGTGGCCGACGGCGGGGATGGCAGTCTGCTACGGCCTGGCCTTCTACCTGCTGAGCATTGCTCTGAGGCAGGTGCCGGTGGGTCTGGCCTATGCGATCTGGAGCGGGTTGGGGGTGGTGGCCATCTCGATCATCGGGGTGGTGCTGTTCAAGCAAAGGCTGGACCTGCCGGCCATCGCTGGCCTGACGATGATCGTCGGCGGGGTGGTGGTGATCAACCTGTTCTCCAAGTCGGTCGTTCACTGATCGGACGCGACAGAACGGCGATGGGCGTCTAGAAGCCCCGCCATGACGCCCTTCTGGCAGACAAAGACACTGGCGCAGATGACGCCTGCCGAATGGGAGAGCCTGTGCGACGGGTGCGGGCTGTGCTGCCTGATCCGGTTCGAGGACGAGGATACGGGCGAGGTGTTTCCGACCAAAGTCCACTGCAAGCTGTTCGATCCCGACACCTGCACCTGCACCGACTATGCGAACCGCAAGGCGCAGGTGCCGGACTGCATCAAGCTGACGCCCGGCAATGTCGGAGCCCTGAAGTGGATGCCGAAATCTTGCGGGTACCGGCGGGTGCATGAGGGACGCGGGCTGGCGGAGTGGCACCCGCTGGTGTCGGGCAGTCGTGAGACGGTGCATACGGCGGGGGTCTCGGTGCGCGGGCAGACGATCAGCGAGCTGGAGCTGGACGAGCCGGAGGACGCCGTCGCCTATGAAGCGATGGAGTGGAACGAGGAGCGGGGGGCGACGCCTGGTCGCTAACCAATATTTCGTCGTTTGCGTGCCAGGGTTCGATCATGCCCAGTTCGCGTGCCACGCTCCGTAGACAGACAGCCGAGGCGCTGAACCTGGAGAGACCGCTCGATCGGTTGACGAGCATGGCCAGCGCCATCTTCGACATGCCCTATGCGATGGTCTCGGTCATCGATGGCGACCAGGCGCTGTTCCGCGTCAATGTCGGCGAGAAGGACCTGCGGCTGCCCCGCCAGCAGACGATCACGGACCTGTTGATGAGCATGGGGCCGCAGGGCCTGTTCGTCGTCGAGGACGGGCTGACGGACGCGCGCGTCATGAACCATCCGATGGTGACGGGCGAGCCGTACCTGCGGTCCTATGTCGGCGTCACAGTCGTGAATACGGAGGGCGAGCCGATTGGGGCGATCGGCGTGATGGACCACGAACCGCGTCCGGCCCCGACGGAGGCGCAGATAGAGATCCTGCGCAAGCTGGCCGGCCTGGTCAGCCACGAACTGGACATGGCCGGATTGCTGCGCAAGGCGGCGGAGCAGACGGCGATGCTGGAGATGTCGGAGGCCCTGGCGGGACTGGGGCACTGGCGTTACGACCTGATCGACAAGGGGTTAGAGTGGTCCGACCAGGTCTACCGTATCCATGGAACGGAGCCCGGCAGCTTTACGCCCAGTCTGGCCGCCATGGGGCCCCTGTATCATCCGGCGGACCGCGAGGAGGGGCGGCGTCTGATCGAGCGGGCCCTGACGACGGGCGAGCGCTATGACACCCGGCTGAGGCTGATCCTGGAAGGGGAAGAGCGCGTCAGTCGTTCGCGGGCCCAGGTGGAGCAGGACGAACTTGGGCGGATCGTCGCCCTGTTCGGCGTCGTACAGGATGTCACCGATACGGTGAGGGCCGAACGGGCGCAGCAGGAGCTGGTCGAGACGTTGAAGCTGGCCGAGGACATGGCGGGCATCGGCAGCTGGCGGCTGGATGTCGCCACGGGGCATGTCCGCTGGTCGGACCAAGTATATCGCATCCATGGGCTGGACCCTGAAACGTTCGACCCGGCGCTGGACGATGCGGTCGGCTGCTATCATCCGGACGATCGCCAGGCCGTCAGGGAGTGGTGCGCCAAGGCGATCGCCAGCGGCCGGCCGGACGAGTTCCGCCTGCGATTGATGCGGGCAGACGGCGAGGAGCGCATCGTGGCCTCCCAATGCCGGCCCGAGGTCGATCAGAATGGCCAGACGACAGCGCTGTTCGGGGTTTTCCAGGACGTGACCGAGGCGGTTCGGGCCCATGAGACGATCAAGGCCAGCGAGACGCGCTATCGGCTGCTGGCCGACAATGCGACCGACATCATCGCCATCTATGGCCTGGACGGCCGGTTCAAATACATCTCTCCCGCCATCGAGGCGGTGCTGGGCTATACGGCGGACGATCTGGTCGGTCGCGGGTTCCAGGACTTCATGCATGCGGAAGACGTGGCCAAGGTCCGCGCTGCATTTGCGGAGTATGCCGCGTCTTCCACCAATGCGGCACCGCCTCGTGTCGCCTATCGGGGTCTCTCGAAGGCGGGCTCGGTCGTCTGGCTGGAGGCCCACCCCAAGCTGATCCGTGATGCCGAGGGCCGACCGCTCGAGTTCCACGATGTGGTGCGCGACATCAGCGAGACCAAGGCGCTGGAAGACGCCCTGATCGCGGCGCGGGACCGGGCCGAAGAGGGAGCCCGGGCCAAGTCGGAATTCCTGGCCAACATGAGCCACGAACTGAGGACGCCGCTGACCAGCGTGGTCGGGTTCTCGGGCCTGTTGCAGGCCAGCGATGCCCTGCCCGAGACCGAGCGGCGCTATGTCGACCGGATCGCCACGGCCAGCGATGCCCTGCTGGGCGTCATCAACGACATTCTGGACTATTCCAAGCTGGAGGCCGGTGCGGTGTCGCTGGAGCCGCTGGCCTTTTCGGCGGAGACGATGGCGCGGGGCGCGGCCTCGATCGTCGAGGCGCAATGCGAGACCAAGGGGCTGGCGCTGGATGTAGTGGTCGATCCGGCGGTGCCGGAGACACTGATCGGGGACGAGGGCCGGCTACGTCAGGTGACGCTGAACTTCCTGGCCAATGCCGTGAAATTTACGGCCAAAGGCAGTGTCCGGGTCGATATCGGCTGGACCGGCGAGCGTTTGCGGGTGGCGGTGACGGATACCGGCATTGGGGTGTCGCAGGACAAGGTCGCGGCCCTGTTCGAGCGGTTCACCCAAGCGGACAATTCGACCACGCGCGTCTATGGCGGGACCGGGCTGGGGCTGTCGATCTCGCGCCGGCTGGTCGAACTGATGGGTGGCGAGATCGGGGCGACCAGTTGCAAGAACGAGGGCTCGACCTTCTGGTTCGAGGTGCCGCTGATCGCCGGTGAGCGGCGGGCCGAGCGACGCGCCCAGGCCCCGGTGACAGACAGTCAGTCGTCGGGCCTTCGTATCCTGGTGGCCGACGATGCCCCGGCCAACCGCGAACTGGTCACGGCCATCCTGGGCAGTATGGGCGTCGAAGTCCACGCTGTGGCTGATGGCGTCGAGGCGGTCGAGGCGGCGCGGACCGGCGCCTATGACCTGATCCTTATGGATGTGCATATGCCGGTGATGGACGGACTGGATGCGACGCGGGCGATCCGGGCGCTGGACGGGTCTGTGGCACGGGTCCCGATCATCGCCCTGACAGCCAATGTGCAGCCGGAACAGGTCGAGCGGTGCCGCGAGGCCGGGATGGACGATCACTGCGGCAAGCCGATCCAGGTGTCCGAACTGGTGCGGGTCATGTCGGCGCGGCTGGACCGGCGCTCGGAAGATCGCGGGGGGCCCGGGCGGCTGGCGGGGCAGGCCGCGTAAGGCGATCGTGACTGCGGGCCTGAAGGCCTGCGGCGGTTGAAAGCAGCGTCCATATGCCTAGAGTTCGCGGATTGTCAGTCGGGCTGGGCGAAGAATTGCTTTTAAAGACAATGACCTGATGGAATGTGAAACTCGTTTGCCTGGCTGAGGACGCTGGTCCGGTAGAGTCTGGGCATGACGGGAAATCAGGACAAGACGACCAGCCGGGCGAGCAAGCGGGCGGGCGTGGTGAGGGCAGTCGACATGATGATCGAACACGCCCTGTCGACCATGGCTGCGACCAGACTGGAGCCGGGGAACACCCTGGCGGTCCAGCGCTATATGCGTGCCGCAGAGCAGATCACCAAGTCGCAGCGGGCGGTCGATACCCTGGCGGGTGCCGAAGCCAGTCCTGCCGTCGATCCCGAAGCAGCAGAGGACGATATGGCCGACGATGACGACGACAGCCCCGAAATCATGGACAGGGTTCACAGCCAGCTCCAGTCCAATCTCGATTATTCGCGGGCCACGCTCGAACGAAAGCGAATGGAGGGGTGGACTGTCGTCGGTGCAGACGCGCGAGGCCCTGAGGGCGACGCCAAGGCTGCATAGCCATCAGCACAGTCCGGAGATCGACTGGCGGACCTGGGTCCTGCTGGGTGGACGAGGGTCGGGAAAGACGTTCGCCGGATCGCACTGGATCACCCAGATGGTGCGCGACAAGGCGAAGCGGATTGCCCTGATCGGACCCACGCTGCACGATGTGCGCGAGGTCATGGTGGAAGGGCCGTCAGGTCTGAAGGCGGTCTGCGAAAAGGCTTTCCGACCGCGCTGGGAGGGCGGGCGCAAGCGGCTGGTCTGGCCGGAGAACGGAAGCGTGGCCTATGCATTTTCGGCAGAGGACCCGGACAGTCTGAGGGGCCCGCAGTTCCATCATGTCTGGGCCGATGAGTTCTGTGCCTGGCGAAAGCCGGAGCGGGTGCTGGAGAATGTCCGGCTGGCGTTGCGGCTAGGCGACGATCCCCGGCTGATGGTGACGACGACGCCGCGCCCCATGGCGGCGCTGAGACGGTTGCTGGCGCAAGACGGTACAGTTACCGAACGTGCACCGACGGCGGCCAACGCCGAACATCTGTCGCCGCGTTTTCTGGCGCATCTGAAGGCGCTGTATGCCGGGACGCGGCTGGAGGCGCAGGAGATCGAGGGGCTGATCGTCGAAACCGAAGGCGCGCTGTTCCGGGCCGAGGATCTGGCGCGGGCGCGGGGCAGCAGGCCCGCGACGCTGGAGCGGATTGTGGTGGCGGTCGATCCGCCGGTGACGGCGGGTGGTGATGCCTGCGGGATCGTGGTGGTCGGGCGTCGGGACAGGATCGCCTATGTGCTGGCTGACCGATCGGTGCGCGGTCACAGCCCGCAAGGTTGGGCCGCGAAGGTCGTAGCGGCGGCGCAAGAGTTCGGGGCCGATGCGGTCGTGGCCGAGAGCAATCAGGGGGGCGAGATGGTGCGCAGCGTTCTGGCCCATGCCGACTGTCCGGTGCCGATCAAGCTGGTGCATGCCAGCCGGGGCAAGGTCGCGCGGGCCGAGCCGGTTGCGGCGCTGTATGAGCAGGGGCGGGTCTTGCATTGCGGTGCGTTTCCGGCGCTGGAGGAGGAGCTGATGGCGCTGGGCTCGACCGAGCATCGCCATAGTCCGGACCGGGCCGATGCTCTGGTCTGGGGCGTGACGCATTTGATGCCGGCACCGAGGGCCGGGCCGAGTGTGCGGATGCTGTGAAGTTGAATAGCGGTGTTCGCCGAATTGACTCGACACGGTGAAGCTTTGAGCGCGTCGTAGCGACCGGGGGCATGGGAGGACGACATGACACGATCAGTATCGAGGGCGTCGTGGGTGAACTGGACAGGATCGGCGGCGCTGGTCGCCACCATCATCTGGGTCGGTACGGCGCAGGCCGGGCAGGATGCCCAGGGACGAAGCAGCGTTGTCCAGAAGGGTCGTGAGAACCATCGAACGGAGGCAGCGCCAGCACCGGATGCCCGAGCTGGCTACGATCTGGCCAAGGGCAAGACGGCACGAACCGCGAGCGCTGTCGGTGCCGGCCAGATCAGCGCCATCACGGGCGGGGCGGTCGCGGGGATCGTGGTCGCCCGCGCGGAAGATCAGACGGCCTGCGACGCGGGGTCGGCCACGGCCTGCCGCGCGATCGAGGCGGGCCTGTCGACCGGTGGGGCCTGGGCCTTTGTCGACGGCGGGGTCATGGGGCTGGACGACTGGGAAACGCCGGTGACGGCGGTGTCTTCGGTCGGTTCGCTGGCCGGGTCCGGCGGCGGTGCGGCGGCTGCGTCCTATGCGCGGAGCAGTGGGCCGTCTCCGGCACCGGCCGCCAGCTCATCGTCATCGAGCGGGGTCGTGCAGGGCACGCACTTCCCGGACGCGGTGCTGGTGCATCGGGTTCTGGCCGCCTGTGACAGCGGCGATGCGAGAGCGTGCAGCGCCTTCGCCCGGTCGGTACGACCCGCGACGGCGACCGAGAGGACCGAGACCCGGACCTATACGGCCGGTCGGTAGGAACTGATCACCCTCCCTCGCGCAGCGGGGGAGGGGCATTCAAGGAGACACCCATGTTCGATTGGCGACGGCCCCTGGAGGGTCGGCGGCGTAGAGTCGTGCCTGAAACCAAGGAGAGCCGCAGCGGGCCGTTGATCGCGTTTTCGCACGGCGGGCGGGCGCGGTGGACGCCGCGGGACTATGCGCATCTGGCGGCGGAGGGGTTTGCGAAGAATGCCGTGGCCTATCGTTGTGTGCGGATGATCGCCGAGGCGGGCGCGTCGGTGCCGCTGGCGGTGTTCGTGGATGGGGTGAGGACGGACGATCATCCGCTGGCGCGGTTGCTGGCCAAGCCGAACCCGGAGCAGTCGGGGGCGGAGTGGTTGGAGGGGCTTTACGGAGCCTTACAGACCGCAGGGAATGCTTATGCGGAGGCGACGGGGGATGGCGACGGAGACGGTGAGCCGGACGAGCTGTGGGCACTGCGACCGGACCGGATGAAGGTCATTCCCGGACGCGCGGGCTGGCCGGAGGGCTATGAGTACTCGGTGGACGGGCGGTCGGTGCGGATCGGTCGGCAGGGCGACGGCTGGATGCCGGTGATGCATCTGAAGCTGTTTCATCCGACGGACGATCACTATGGCTTTTCACCGCTGGAGGCGGCGGCGTTTGCGATCGATGTGCACAATGCGAGCGGGGCCTGGAACAAGGCGTTGCTGGACAATGCGGCGCGGCCCAGCGGGGCGCTGGTTTACGGGGCGAAGGATGGCGAGCGGCTGACGGGCGAGCAGTTCGAGGCCCTGCGGGCGCAGGTCGGCGAAAGCCATGCGGGCACGGCCAATGCCGGACGGCCGATGATCCTGGAGGGCGGGCTGGACTGGAAGCCGATGAGCTGGACGCCGGCGGACATGGACTTCATCGCGGGCAAACATGCGGCGGCGCGCGAGATCGCGCTGGCGTTCGGGGTGCCGCCTCAGCTTCTGGGGATCCCCGGCGATGCGACATACGCCAACTATCGCGAGGCCAATGCCGCCTTCTGGCGCGGGACGGTGGTGCCGCTGGTCCGCAAGACGGCCGGGGCGCTGACGGGGTGGCTGGGCGGGCGGTTCGCGGGCGTGCGGATCGAGGCGGACCTGGAAGGCGTGCCGGCGCTTCAGCCCGAGCGAGATGCACTGTGGGCGCGGCTGTCGGCGGCAGAGTTCCTGACGAATGACGAGCGGCGGCAGATGGCGGGGGTGGGGGAGTAGGGGCCAGGTTCCAGGGGCTAGGTTCTAGGGACGCTGAGGCGTGTGCCGGTGCCTTTTCCCTAAAACCTAGAACCTGAAACCTAGAACCTTGGGAGAGACGACGGATGACAGAACATCAAACCCGCCGCGTGCCGACGGCCCTGCTGATCGCGCTGACGGTGCAGACGGTCGGGGGGCTGGTCTGGGCGGGCGGAGCGGCGGCGCGGATTGGGACGCTGGAGGAACGGGTTGGGGAGCAGCGGCTGGTCTCCGAGCGGCTGGCGCGGCTGGAGGAACAGAGCGTGGCGACGCGGGCAGCGGTGGAGCGGATCGAGACGCGGCTGCAGGGTGGCACGTGAGTGACGATTATATCCTCCCCCGCACAGCGGGGGAGGGGTACCGCCGGGACGGCGGTGGAGAGGGCAGGACCGGGCTGGGTCTCAAGGCCAGGTCGGCCGGTGCCGGTGCGGCGTCCGCCCCCTCCACCGCTTCCCCCATGAATGGGGGAGGAGACGTTTTCATCCGCGGCTATGCCTCGCTGTGGGGCGTGGCGGACCTGAACGGGGATGTGGTGGCGAAGGGGGCGTTCGCGGCCAGCCTGGCGAAGACGGGCGTGCAGGGCGTGCGGATGCTGCATCAGCACGAGGCGCGGTCGGTGGTCGGGGTCTGGGACCGGATCGAGGAGGACGAGCGCGGACTGTATGTCGAGGGGCGGGTCATGGATTGGTCCGCCGAGGCGCGGTTCGCGGGCGCGCTGAGCCGGGCCGGGGCGCTGGACGGCCTGTCGATCGGGTTCCGCAGCCACCGGGCGCGGCGGGAGGGGCGGTTGCGGGTGCTGGTGGAGGTCGATCTGTGGGAGGTGTCGCTGGTGACGTTTCCGATGCTGCCGGGGGCGAGGTTTTCGGTCGGCTGAGGCGCGACGGACGGGTGATCTATAGCTGGCTATCGATGTCACGGGGACATCTCTGGCGAGGCAGCCCTAGCTTTACCATTTAGGGTCCGCGACGAAGGCGGGAGGGGCGAAGATTGACGCAGGGCGAGCGAGACAGCGTATCCATGCGGGACGCCTATCTGGCGCGGCTGGGGCTTGCGGCGGTCGAGGCCCCGACCAAGGTGTTTCTGGCCAGGCTGCAGCGCGCGCATGTCCAGACCATTCCTTATGAGAACCTGGACGTCCTGGCCGACAGAACGATCTCGCTGGATGTCGACGATCTGTTTCGCAAGATCATCGGTGATCACCGGGGAGGCTATTGTTTCGAGCTGAACACCCTGTTCGGCTGGCTGCTGGGTGAGCTTGGTTATGAGGTCGAGTTTCGCATGGGGCGGGTGTGGCTGCGTGATCCGGAGGAGGTGCCGCCACGAAACCATGGGACCCATGTGGTGCATCTGGACGGACAAGCGTTGATCGCCGATGTCGGGTTTGGAGGCCGCGCGCCGCGTCAGCTGCTGGACATCGACCGGCTGGATGTCCCAATCGATGACGGAGATGCGGCGGGTGAGCCGCTGCGTCTGATCGAGGCGGGCGAGCATGGGGTTATGGTCCAGAGGTTTCTGGACGATCGATGGGCCAACCAGTTCAGCCTGGAGCGGATCGCGGCCCACGCCTCGGATCTGGAGGTCGCCAATCACTATCAGGCCACGGCACCGACCTCGCACTTTCGCCACCACCTGTTCGTGGGACGGTTCCGCCAGGATGGGCGCGACGGGCTTTTCGATACGCGGCTGTCGCGCCGATACGGGAGCGAGACCGTGGTCGAGACGCTGACCCGTCTGGAACAGATGGAGCAGACACTGCGCGAGGTGTTCGGGATCGATCCCGCGCCGCAGCGGGCCGCACTGATCAAGATCATGGAGGTACAGGCGTGCGACTGAACCAGATTACCGTCGGAGCGACGGATTTTTCGGCCAGCGTGGGCTTCTACGAAACGCTTGGGTTTCGACTGATCGTGTCGTCGCGCGATGCCTATGCCCGGTTCGAACTGCCGGACGGGGAGGCCACGTTTTCGATCCATCTGCAGGACGTCGTGCCTGCGGATGGGCCGGTCATCTACTTCGAGGTCGACGATGTGGACGCGACCGTGAAGCGTCTTCAGGCCAAGGGGGTCACCTTCGACAGCCTGGCCGAGGACCAAGCGTGGCTGTGGCGCGAGGCGAGGTTTGCGGACCCGAGCGGAAACCGACTGTGCCTCTTTCACGCGGGCCAGAACCGACGCTATCCGCCGTGGCGACTTGAAGGCGCAGCCTAGTCCGAGCTTCGCGCCGACTGTGACGAGGCCTGCCAGGCGGCCAGGCCCTTGCGGATGGCGGACAGGACGTTGGGGCGGCGGATGGCCTGGGCGATCCAGATGCCGGGGATCAGGACGAAGAACCAGCTGACATCGAAGATCGTGACCAGCAGGAAGGCGAAGACGGCAATGACGACCCACAGGCCGGCGAGCAGGGTCTTGTCGTCCATGCCGGCGACGTCGGGCATGTCGGTGAGGCTGGAGCCAAATCTGGCCTCGGGCGCGATCGGCGGCGGGGTGGATACCGCGCCGTTGGGGCCGAAGGTGAAGGCCGGGTCGCGGCGGGGCGGTGCAGCCTGCGGTGTCTGAACCGGGCGCTGGGCCGAGCGCTGGGCTGCTGTCGGCAGGGTCTGGCGGATCGGCTCGGCCTGCTGGGCTGGGCGCGGGGCGGACGGGAAGCTACGGGTCGGTGCGGGGTCGGCGGACGGTCGGGGCTCGAACGGGATGGAACGGCCCTGGGCGTCGAGGGTGAAGACCTGTTCGAAGCCGACGGTGTCGAAATCTATCGCGCGCGTGTCCTGGCCATAGCTGTCGGACTGGAGCGCAGTCACGGTGCCGTGGCGCATGAGGACCTGGAAGGCGACGGCGTCGGCCAGGCCGTCGATCATGACGTGGACCGTGCCGAACCGGCCGTCTGCCGTCGTGGCGGGGCGGGGCTTGTCGAGGGTCAGGCCAGTGTAGGAGCCGAAGGCCATGTTGCGACGCTGGCTGGATCGGGCCGCAGCGAACTGGGCGGCGAGGTCCGGGATGGTACCGCGCAGTTCATGCGCCAGAGCCGTCATGACGGCGGTCTCCAGCCGGGTGAAGCGAGCGTGGGAGATGGTGGGGCGGGGGGCTGCCACCCTAGTTTGCGCCCGGCAGATAGTCGGCGGGCACGGGCAGGTCGGGGGTCTCGGACTGCCAGTAGACGGAGATGATCCACCAGCGGGTGCCGTCGTCGAACAGCTGGATGGAGTTGATGCCGCGCGCGAAGGGCTGGACGTCCGAGGCGGCGCGGCGGCTGTCATAGGTGGAGAAGACGTGGGCGATGCGGCCGTAGCGATCGACGCGGCGGGCGATCTCGCGTTCGTGGAAACCGTCGCGGACCAGGGTGGGCCCGGCGCGGTCGATGTAGTCCTGGGGCGACAGGATACGGACCGTGCCCTGGCCCTGCGGATCGATGCCGGTAGGCATGAGTTTGGCGGACGGATGGAAGAGGTTTTTGAAGCGGTCCCAGTCACGTGCCACGCCGGCGTTGCCCGATATGCTGGCGTAGAGGGCCGCGACGATGGCGTCCATCGAGGCGACGTCGGGGGCGTAGGCGGAGTTGGATGCGGCGGGGGGCTCCGGCGCGGGGGCGGGCGGCGCGGTCTGGGCCGAGGTGCTGGTGGCGGCTAGTGCGAGTGCTGCTGCCAGGATGGCGATGCGCATGAGAGTTTCCTCTTTTCCCTGAAGCCAGACCCTGCCGCGAATGGCGGTGGTTGGGAAGAACGATTCCCTCTCCCGGCGGGAGAGGGCGGCCGCGCACGAGAGCAAAGCGATTGTTCTGGCGCGGGCGGGTGAGGGGTCGGTGGTGGCCCACGGGACGCTGTAACCCCTCACCCTTTCGCCCAAGGACGACCGCATGCGGTCGTGGGCTCAAGCCCTCTCCCGCCGGGAGAGGGAAACAGAAAAAGGAAGACCATGAAAGAGACCAAGACCGTCTCGGGTACGCCCGAGGCTCGCGCCGCCATGCACGAAATGATGGCGGCGTTCGAGGCGTTCAAAGGGGCGAACGATGCCCGGCTGGACGAGATCGAGAAGAAGGCGTCGGCGGATGTGCTGCTGGAGGAGAAGGTGGCGCGGATCGATGCGGCGGTGGGCGCGGCGCAGGCGCGGCTGGATCGGGTGGTGAGTGAGGGGCGGCGACCGGAGCTGGGGCTGGCCCCCTCCACCACTTCGTGGTCCCCCTCCCCCACAAGGGGGGAGGAGACGAAAGCGGCCTTCGACGGCTACCTGAAAACGGGTGCGAGCTACGGGCTGGAGCTGAAGGCCGGGTTGTCGTCGGCGTCGAACTCGGCGGGGTATGTGGTGCCGCCGGAGACGGAGCGGGCGATCGAGCGGCGCTTGATGGCGGGGTCGCCGATGCGGGAGATTTCGACGGTCCGCACCGTGGGCTCGGGCGTGTTCCGCAAGCCGGTGTCGACGGCCGGCGTGGTGGCGGGATGGGTTGCGGAGACGGCGGCGCGGCCGGAGACGGACCCGGCGACCCTGGCCTTGCTGGAGTTCCCGTCAGCCGATCTGTACGCCAGCCCGGCAGCGACCCAGTCCCTGCTGGACGACGCCATGATCGACCTGGACGAATGGCTGGCGGCCGAGGTCGAGGATGCGTTCGCGGCGCAGGAGACGCAGGCCTTCGTCAACGGCGACGGGACCAACAAGCCGCGCGGCTTTCTGAGCTACACCACGGTGGCGGATGCGACCCAGACCTGGGGCCAGATCGGCTATGTCGCGTCGGGCGCGGCGGGGGCGTTTGCGGGTACCAGTCCGGCGGATCGGCTGATCGACCTGATCTATGCGCCCAAGGCCCAGTATCGCCCGAACGGCCGGTTCGTGATGAACCGCAAGACGGTCTCGGCGGTGCGCAAGTTCAAGGATGCGGACGGGAACTACATCTGGTCGCCGGCGACGCGGCCGGGCGAGACGGCGAGCCTGCTGGGCTATGCGGTGACCGAGATCGAGACCATGCCGGACATCGGGGCGAACGCGCTTTCCATCGCATTCGGCGACTTCCAGCGGGGGTATCTGATCGTTGATCGGGCGGGCGTGCGGGTGCTGCGCGATCCGTATTCGGCCAAGCCCTATGTGCTGTTCTACACGACCAAACGCGTCGGTGGCGGGGTGCAGAACTTCGACGCGATCAAGGTGATGAAGTTCAGCGCGACGTGATGAGCTGAGACGGTCTCCCTCCCCCTGCGGGGGAGGGTGGCTGAGCCGAAGGCGAAGCCGGGTGGGGAGGGCTAAGGCAGGCTGCAGACACTGGCGCTTGCCGCTTGCCGAACCGCCCCCACCCGGTCGCTGCGCGACCTGCCCTCCCCCAAGGGGGAGGGAGAACGCCGGCGTGTAATTCCAAACATCGGAGAACTCCCATGACAGCACCCGTCAGCCTGACGGAGGCGAAGCTGTTTCTGCGCGTCGAGCATGAGGCGGAGGATCAGCTGATCGGCACATTGATCGCGGCGGCCAAGCTGCGGATGGAGGGGGAGGTGGGGCTGACGCTCACATCGACCAGTCCGGCACCGCTGCGGCTGGCGATCCTGATGCTGGCTCTGCGCGCCTATGAGCGGGGCGAGGTGGAGATGGCGGTCGCGCCGGTCGAGGCGTGGATCGCGCCGTATCGGGTGGTGCGGATATGAAGATTTTGGCGAGTGTGTTCGAGGCCATCGAGGCGCACACGCCCTATGGCGGGGTCAGTGTTTCCTACGAGCCGGTGGGGTCAGCCTGGCTGAAGCTTGGGGCGCGGAGGCGGCGTGAGAGGAGCGAGCCGGGCGGGGTGCGCGTCGTCGAGGTGGTGACGGCGGAGACGCGGTCGGACCCGCGGCTGATCGCCGGGCGGGTGCTGAGATTCGGCGGGGCCGACTGGCGCATCCAGGCGACCGAGACGGTGGGTGGCCGGGCGATCCTGATGCTGGAGCGCAGCCGATGAGCGGGCATGAGCTGGCGCTGCAGAAGGCGCTGATCGCGCATCTGTCGGAGGATGTCGCGGTGCGGGCGCTGCTGGGGGATCCGGCGCGGATCTGGGATGCAGCACCGCAGGAGCCGGTGCTGCCGCACCTGCTGATCGGGCGATGCGAGAGCCGGCTAGTCGGAGCGGACGGCGGGGGCGTGGAGCATCGGCTGACGCTGACGGTCGTGTCGCGCTTTCGCGGGACCGAGGAGGCCAAGGCGGTGCTGGCGGCGGTGCGACTGAGGCTGACGGATGCGCGGGTTGAGGCCGACGCGGTGCGCGCGATCAGCCTGGGCGTCACCTTCGCCGACATGTTCCCGGCGGCGGACGGGGCGAGAACCTATGCGGTGCTGCGGGTGCGGGCCGTGACGGAGGAGGTGGAACCATGAGTGCACAACGCGGCAAGGATATACTGCTGAAGATCGAGGGGGCACCGGGGGTGTTCACCACGGTCGCGGGGCTGAGGGCGCGGACGATCAGCCTGAACGCGCGCACGGTGGATGCGACGGATGGCGACAGCGCGGGGCGGTGGCGCGAGCTGCTGGGCGGGGCCGGGGTCAAGTCGGCGGCGGTGGCGGGCCAGGGGATATTCCGCGATGCGGCGTCCGATGCCCTGATCCGCGAGGCCTTCTTTTCGCAGGAGGCGAGGCGGTGGCGGCTGATCGTGCCGGACTTTGGCCAGCTGGAGGGGCCGTTCCTGGTCTCGGCGCTGGAATATGCGGGCGAGCACGAAGGCGAGGCGACGTTCGCGATCAGCCTGGCCAGTGCGGGCGAGATCGGGTTCTTCAGCCTGTGAGCGGGGTGAATGGTGTGCGCGGCGAGGTGTCGGTGGTGTTGGCGGGCGAGGCGCGCCGGCTGTGCCTGACGCTGGGGGCGCTGGCGGAGATCGAGACGGGGTTGCAGGTGAGCGGGCTGGCGGGGCTGGCCGAGCGGATGCGGTCGCTATCGGCGGGCGATCTGCTGGTGGTGCTGGCGGCCTTGCTGCGCGGCGGGGGCGAGCGGGAACTGGCCGAGGGGCTGGCGGATGCGGCAGTCGATCCGCGCGAGGCGGCGCAGGCTGTGGCGCGGGCGTTTGCGGCGGTGGCATGAGTGCGATGGCTGGCAGCCCCGTCCACCATGATTCGCATGGTCCCCCTCCCCCGGTGGGTGAGGAGACGCCCTGGCCGGAGATGCTGCGGATGGCGGTGAGGTTCGGGGTTAGGCCGCAAGCGTTCTGGCGGCTGTCGCTGAAGGAGTGGCGGATGCTGACGGCGCGGCCGGACGTGGTCGGGCCGATGGGGCGCGGGGTGTTCGAGCAGATGGCGGAGCGGTGGCCGGATTAGCGGCTGGGTTGCCTTAGCCCTCCCCACCCGGTCGCTCCGCGACCACCCTCCCCCGAAGGGGAGGGAGAAGGATGGAGATCATGACCGACACATTCGAACCGAGCGGCCTGGATGCGGTGCCGCGCAGGGCGGCGGAGGCGCAGGCGGCGCTGGAGGCGTTGAGGGAGCCGGCGGAGCGGGCGGCGGCGTCGATCGAAGACGCCTTTGGGCGTGCGGGGGATAGTCTGACGCGGTCGCTGAGCCGGGCGGCGGCGGACGGGGAGATCACCCTGGCCGAACTGGCGCGGTCGGTTCTGGCGGCGGTGAATGCGGCAGCGGGTGGTGGACGCGGCGGCGGGCTGGGCGAGGCGATCGCCCAGGCTGTCGGGGCGGTGTTCGGTGGCGCGCGGGCCGACGGTGGCACGGTGCTGGGCGGCGGGGCCTATCTGGTCGGGGAGCGCGGGCCGGAGGTGTTTCGGCCCGCAGGTGCCGGAACGATCCAGGCGGCGGGCGGCGCGGGAGTCACCATCAACATGCGGGTGGACGGCGGGGCGCAGGGGCTGCTGAGGTCCGAGGCCCAGATCGCCCAGATGCTGGCCAGAGCCGTCGCGCTGGGTGCGCGACGGCTTTGACGGTGGCGCTATCGGCTCCCGCGTGGCGGGAGCCTGCTTGAGCGCATGCTTGTGGCGCTATCGCGAGCCGCGCGGCGGCTCGCTGCTTGAGCGCGGATCAGGCGAAGGTGTTGGCGGTGTCGTCGACGGGGTTCTTGGGGTTGGGGCCATATTTGTTGCGGCCCGGCTGGCTGTCGGCGATGCCGAGCCAGAGCCAGAAGCCGATCGACACCGGTAGGGCCACAAGGGCGAACAGGCCGACGGAACCCATCAGGGCCATAATGGCCGCAGGATCTTCAGACTCGAAGGCCTGAGGGTTTGTGATGGCCGCTACACCGACCACGGCGACGGCAGCGATCTGAGCACCAATCAGCAGTACCCAGGGAATGGCAATCAGCCAGCCGGTCTTGCCCATGTCATGGAAGCGTTTGGCCCCAACCGCGAGGTTGGTCCAAAGCAGAACGAAGAAAAAGATGATGTTCAGAAACGGCACCCAGAAGGTGAACCACCAAGTGGCGCACATGATCGCCCAGCTGATCCAGAAGTGGGAACGACGCAGTCGGCCATTGAACGAGAAGACCGCGCTCAAGAAATTGTAGCCGGGGGCAGGGCGACTGTAGCCGTAGTCATTGACGCCAAAGCCCTGACCGGCTGCGGAGAGGGCGATGATGTCGGTGGCAACCCCGGCGGTGCCGACGAAATCGACCTTGTCGCCGATGCGCAGAGCGGCGCGGGTGCTGGAGGCGGCGAAGGTGTAGCGACCGCCGTCCTCTCCCGTGATCAGGCCATCGCCCGAGAAACTGTCAACGCTGATGACTTCGCCGCGCATGAATGTTGATCCCCCGATATGCAAGGTTCAACTTGGCTGAAAGACTTATGGGGGGCAACCGCGTCTCGACGAGTTCCTTGGTTTCTCAGGCGAAGGTTTCAGCGGTGACATCGATCCGGCTCTTTGGATTGAGGCCGTGCGCATTGCGGCCGCGCTGGCTGTCGGTCATGCCGATCAGGAGAAGCCAGCCGGCATTGGCGACGACGAAGACGATTGTCAGAGCCGTGAGCGACACGCCCCCGCCCGCGCCCATGATGAGGACCGCCAGCAGTGTGGCGTTTACGGCATAGGGTGCCAGGACGCACCAGCCCGTCAGTCCCATGTCGTGCAGGCGTTTCACCTGTACGGCCGTCTGGGGATAGATGAGGCCGTAGCCGATGGCGCTGATGCCGGGGACGAGCCCCACAATGAATCCGATGGCGAACAGAATGCTCCAGCTGATCCAGAAGTGGGAGCGGCGCAGACGACCCTGAACCTGGAACAGGGCGAACATGGCGTCGTATTCGCCCGTCGCGGGGCTGATGACGGGGTCCGGCGTGCCATCGTTCGGGCCGGGTGTGGAGGCCGCCACGACATGCGTGGCGACCCCGTCGGTGCCGACGAAATCGACCTGGTCGCCGGCACGCACAATGGCGCGTGCGCTGGAGGCCGCAAAGGCATAGCGGACACCGTCCTGGCCGGTGATCAGGCCATCGCCCGAGAGACCGTCAACACTGATGATTTCGCCGCGCATGGTGTGTTCCTGATCTGGAGTGTTCAGCCGAAGACGGCGGAGGTTTCGCGACTGTGGCCGCCGGGGACGGGCCCGTGGACGTTCCGGCAAGGCTGGGACGGCAGGACGGTCATGACGAAGAGGATCAGAAATCCCAGGTAGGGGATCAGGATCAAAAGGACGAGCCAGCCGGACTGGCCGATGTCATGCAGGCGCCGGATAGTCACGCAGATGCCCGGCAGGAAAAATGCCAGCCAGACGATGCCCGCTATGAGCAGGAACAGACCGCCGACCAACCCCAGACTGTCGGAATAGCGTCCGGTTCCCGCGATCACGAAGCTCATCCCTATTGCAAAGGGCGCAAGGATGATCAGGGCCTGGATCAGGGCGAACCACCAATATTCGGAGCGGCGGGCGCGACCGTTACCGTCTACGTACAGGCGCATGCATTTGACGAAATAGCCCCAGGGGCTGAGTTCGGGTGGGCCCTGACGCTCGCGAAGCGCGGTGCCGGCGGCCGGTGCGGGCTGAAGCACGACCACCTCGGTGGCGGTGTCTTCGCGGGGCAGGAAATCGACGAACCGGCCGGGGGCGATGTCTGCCGAACGGATGAGGTCGTGACGCGACAGGCGATAGCGCTGGCCGTCGTCGCCGCTGATCAGGCCTTCGCCTGAAACCTGATCGAACTGAAGAATTTCGCCGCGCACGCACGCCCCCTGGCCACCTCTGATGTGCTGCAAAGCTTGGTCGAGGCGACGCGGGATTTGCCATGACGATTCATGACGGTCGTCGCCTGGTCTGCGCCGACGACGAGGCAGGAGTGGAGAGGGATCGATGAGTTTTCATGAAGTCAGGCTACCCGCACGGCTGGCGTTCGGATCGACGGGCGGGGTGGAGCGACGGACGGAGATCGTGACGCTGGGGTCCGGCTATGAGCGGCGCTCGACGCCGTGGGCGCAGGGGCGCAGGCGGTATCTGATCGGGGCGAACCTGAGGTCGCTGGATGACATGGCGGCGCTGACGGCGTTCTTCGAGGCGCGGCGGGGCCGGCTGTACGGCTTCCGGTTCCGGGACTTCGCGGACTTCAAGTCGTGCGCGCCGGGGGCGGTTGTGGACGCAGGGGATCAGGCGCTGGGGACTGGCGACGGGGCGCGGACGCGGTTCGACCTGATCAAGCGGTATGGCGAAGGTGAGGACGCGCTGGAGCGGCGTGTGCGCAAGCCAGTGGCGGGGACGGTGCGGGTGGCGGTGGCGGGTGTAGAGCTGGATGCCAGCGGGTTCGCAGTGGATGCCGCGACGGGCGAGGTGACGCTGGCGGTCGCGCCTGCGGCGGGGGCGGTGGTGACGGCGGGGTTCGAGTTCGACGTGCCGGTGCGGTTCGATGCGGACCGGATCGAGGTGACGCTGGAGAGTTTCGAGGCCGGGAGGATGGCGGCGGTGCCGCTGATCGAAGTGCGGGTCTGAGGGCAGGGCAATGCGACACATACCAATCGAGATGGCCGACCGCATCGAGAGCGGGGCGGCGGCGCTGTGTCATGCCTGGGTGCTGACGCGGGCGGATGGCGTCAGTCTGGGGTTCACGGATCATGACCGCGATCTGAAAGTCGAGGGCTTGGTGTGCCGGGCGGCCAGCGGCTGGACCGCCGGGGTGGCGCAGAGCGAAGTCGGGCTGGGCGCGGGAGCGGCGTCGGTGGCAGGCGGGCTGGATGACGACACGATCAGCGACACGGATGTAGAGGCCGGCCTGTTCGACGGTGCGGCGGTCGAGCTGTGGCGGGTGGACTGGGCCCGGCCAGAGCTGCGGGTGCGTTTGTGGGCCGGGACGCTGGCGTCGATCCGACGGGAGGGGGGGAGTTTTGTCGCCGAGCTGGCCGGGCCGATGGCGGCGCTGGAGCGGGTGGTGGGGCGGACCTATGGGCGCGAGTGCGATGCCGTGCTGGGCGACGGGCGGTGCCGGGTCGATGTGGCGGCCTTTCCGGGCCGGGGTTGCGACAAGCGGTTCGCGACCTGCGTCGGGGTGTTCGGCAATGGGGTGAACTTTCAGGGCTTTCCGGATGTGCCGGGCGACGACTTTCTGACGGCGGTGCCGGTGGGGGGTGGGCGCAATGACGGGGGGAGCAGGCGGTGAAGGGAGAGGCTGACGAGCCCTTCCCCCTTGATGGGGGAAGGGTTGGGATGGGGGTGACAGTGTCGGATGGGGGCACGGCGTTTTGCGGCAAGGAGGACGGTCGAAGGGGCCGCTCTGGCGGTGCGATATCGGACAGGGTTTCACCCCCATCCCCGGCCCTTCCCCCATCAAGGGGGAAGGGAGTTTCTTTGGAGGTGGTGCGGGCCGCCCGCAGCTGGCTGGGCACGCCGTATCGGCATCAGGCGAGCGTGAAGGGGATCGGGGCGGACTGTCTGGGGCTGGTGCGGGGGGTTTGGCGCGAGGTGATGGGGCGCGAGCCGGAAGACGTGCCGGCGTACCGGGCAGACTGGGCCGAGGTCGGCGGTGAGGAGACGCTGCTGGCGGCGGCGCGGCGCTGGCTGGTGGAGATACCGGTCGCGCGGGCGAAGCCGGGGGATGTGCTGCTGTTCCGGATGGCACCAGGGTGTGCGGTGAAGCACTGCGGGATTCTGAGCGCCGTGGACGGGGCCGAGCCGCGGTTCATCCATGCCTACTGGGGGCGGGCGGTGGTCGAGAGCTGGATGGGGCGCTGGTGGCGCGAGCGACTGGCGGCAGCATTTACGTGGCCGGTCACGGCACCCGCAAAGCAGGGAGCGAACTGAATGGCGCAGGTGATCCTGACCAGTGTGGGGCAGTCGGTCGGGGGACCGATCGGGGCGTTCATCGGCTCGACGCTGGGGCGGGCCGTCGATCAGCGGGCGATCGCCAGCCTGGAGCCGGCGCGACAGAGGGGGCCGAGGCTGGAGACCTTGCGGGTGCAGGGGACGGCGGAGGGCGAGCCGATGGCCTGCGTCTTCGGGCGGGCGCGGGTGACCGGTCAGGTGATCTGGGCCGCGCGGTTTCAGGAGGGACGCACGACGCGCTCGGCGGGCAAGGGCGGGCCGCGCACGGTGGAATACGACTATGCGCTGAGCTTTGCGGTGGCGCTGTGCGAGGGCGAGATCGACGGGGTTGGACGCGTCTGGGCCGACGGCCAGCCGATGGATATGTCGGGCGTGACGATGCGGGTCCATCGGGGTGGGCCGGAGCAGTCGCCGGACCCGCTGATCGAGGTGGTGGAGATGCGGCAGGCCCCCTCCACCCCTTCGGGGTCCCGCTCCCCCGGTGGGGGAGGAATGGCACCGGCGTATCGGGGTGTCGCCTATGTGGTGTTCGAGGATCTGGCGCTGGGGCCGTTCGGCAATCGGGTGCCGCAGCTGAGTTTCGAGGTGTTTCGGCGGGCGCGAGGCGTCGAGCCCCGACTGGAAGATCGACTGGAGGGGGTGTGCCTGATCCCCGGGGCCGGTGAGTTCGTACTGGCGACCGATGTGGTGATGCGGCGCGACGGCCTGACGCGGTCGACGCCGGAGAACCTGCACAACGGCGAGGGGCGGGCGGACCTGCTGGTGTCGATCGATCAGCTGGTGGCACAGGTGCCGAACCTGAAGCGGGTCAGCCTGGTGGTCGGGTGGTTCGGGACGGATGTGCGAGCCAGCCACTGTGTCGTGAAGCCGGGCGTGGAGCGGCGGGACAAGACGACGGTGCTGTTGGGGTGGTCGGTGGCGGGGCTGGATCGCGGGAGTGCGCATCTGATTTCGAGTGCCTCTGCCCCCTCCACCACCCCCGAAGGCGGGGGCGGTCCCCCTCCTCCAGAAGGGGGAGGAGACGACAGTCCTGCCTATGGCGGGACGCCGTCGGACGAGAGCGTGCGGCAGGCGGTGGCGGCGTTGAAGGCGCGGGGGCTGGAGGTGACGCTGTACCCGTTCATCTTCATGGACTGCGAAGGCTATCCATGGCGCGGGCGGGTGAGTGGGCGCGACGGGGCCAATGCGGCGGCGGATGTGGCGGCGGTGTTCGGGACGGCGGGCGGCTGGGGGCTGCGTCGGATGGCACTGCACTATGCGGCGCTGGCGGCGGAAACGGGGGCCGATGGGCTGCTGATCGGGTCAGAGATGCGGGGGCTGACCTGGACCCGGGATGCGGGCGGCGAGTTCCCGGCGGTGGCACAGTTCAGGACGCTGGGGGCGGAGTGCCGTGCGGTGGTCGGGCCGGATGTGGCGATCAGCTATGCGGCGGACTGGTCGGAGTATTTCGGGCGGCAGACGGGTGGGGAGGTGCGGTTTCACCTCGATCCGCTTTGGGCCGATGCCAACATCGATTACGTCGGCATCGACTGGTATCCGCCGCTGGGCGACTGGCGCGAAGGCGACGGCGGGGTGGATGCCGCGACCTGGATCGGGCCGGACGACGCCGACTATCTGGCGGCGCAGGTGGCGGGCGGCGAGGGGTTCGACTGGCACTATGCCTCGGACGCGGATCGGGCGGCACAGGTGCGGACGCCGATCATCGACACGGCGCACGGCGAGGACTGGGCCTTTCGGCCCAAGGACCTGAAGGGGTGGTGGTCGAACCCGCATCATGAGCGGCCCGGCGGGGTTCGTAGTGCGACGCCAACGCCATGGGTGCTGGGGATGAAGCCGATCCGGCTGACGGAGTTCGGTTGTGCGGCGGTGGACCGCGGGGCGACTGCGCCCAACCTGTTTCAAGACCCCAAGAGTTCGGAGACGGCGCTGCCGCCGGGATCAACGGGCGCGCGGGACGACCGGATGCAGCGGCGGGCGCTGGAGGCGGTGCTGGAGCATTATGCGGAACCCGAGAACAATCCGGCGGCGGCGCTGTATGCCGGGCGGATGATCGAGGGGGCGGACGCCTGGTGCTGGGATGCGCGGCCTTATCCTGCGTTTCCGGGGCGGTCGGATGTCTGGGCCGATGCAGGGGCGTGGCGGACGGGGCACTGGCTGAACGGGCGGCTGTCGGGCGAGACGCGGGACCTGATCGCGGCGATCCTGAAGCGGGGTGGTCTGGATGAGGGTGATTTCGAGATCGGACCGGTAGCGGGCGAGGTGCAGGGTTATCTGATCGACCGGCCGATGCGGACGCGCGATTCGCTGGAGCCGCTGCTGGCCGGGCTGGGTCTGGTCGCGGCGGAACGGGGCGGGAAGGTCGCGGTGCTGGGTGAGGGCGCGGTCGATCTGACGCTGGCGGAAGCGGCGATGGCCTTGCCGGATGAGGGGAGCAGTATACGGGCGGACCGCCGGCTGGAGGCGCGACCGGGGGCGGCGCGTGTGCGGTTTATCGACGGGAATGGAGACTATCAGACCGGGGCGGTGGTCGTGCGCTCGGGTGGTGAGGCCGGCGGTGTCGATCTGGACTTGCCGACCGTGTGTACGGCGGCGACGGCAAGGGCAGCGGCGGAGCGGGTGCTGGCGGGCGCGGACGGGCGGTCGCTGACGGTGGCGCTGGGGCCGCTGGAGATGCTGGCGCTGGAACCGGGGGATCGGGTCGAGGTCGAGGGGCAGCCAGGGGTCTGGCGTGTCGTGCGGCTAGATCAGGACGAGACGCCGTCGGTCATGCTGGAACCTGTAGTCGATGTAGCGGCGGGTGAGGACGATGTGACGCCGGGGCCGGGCGAGCCGGGGTCGGTGGTGGGGGCACCATTCCTGAGGGTGCTGGAGCTGCCGCCCTTGCCGGGTGCGGAAGACGACGGGCGGGCGCTCGCCGTTGTTGCGGCGGAGCCGTGGCGGGCGATGCAGGTGTTTGCGGGGGTGAGCGCCGATGCGCTGACGGCGCGGGGCGAGGCGCGGTCGTCGGCGACGGTGGGCGTGCTGGTCGAGGCCCTCGCACCGGGACGGCCATGGCGCTGGGACGAGATCGGCCAGGTGCGGGTGCGACTGGAAGGGCGAGACCCGGAGAGCCGGTCGGACCTGGCGGTGCTGGGCGGGGCCAATGCCGTGGCTGTCGAGACGGAGGCGGGCTGGGAGATCGTACAGTATCGCGCGGCGACGCCGGAGGGGGATGGTGTGTGGCGGTTGAAGGGTCTGTTGCGCGCGCAGCAGGGGACTGAGAGCGCGACGCAAGTAGGCGCGGCGGCGGGCGCGATCTGCGTCGTGCTCGACGACGCTCTGGCGCGGGTCGGCTCGCCGCGTGGCGAGCGGGGGCTGCCGCTGATCTGGCGGGCCGGACCGTTGGGCGGACCGGCGGGCGGGGCGGGCGTGAGCGAGGTGACGCAGACGCTGACGGGGCTGCAGGAGCGGCCGTGGCGGCCGGTGCATCTGGCGGTGGTGCCGGACGCTGGCGGACGAAAGGTTAGCTGGCGCGCTCGGTCGCGGATCGACGGTGACCGCTGGGATGGTGAGGCGGTGGGAGCCGATCCGCTGCGGTTTCGGGTGAGCGTTCTGGATAGTGTGGACGTGCTGCGCGAGGTTGTCGTGGAGGGCGAGGGCTGGACGTATGCGGCGGGCGATCTGGCCACGGACTTTCCGGGCGGGGTCGGAGCGGGTGCGACGCTGGCCATTGCGCAATGGGGCGAAGGGTATGGCTGGGGCGATGAGGCGCGGGCGGGGTTGCGCTAGATTCCGCGTCGATCCCTTTGCGCTGCAACAGGAATGGCCTAACTGACGAGGGAGCAGTGGGTCTGATGGAGCAGTGAGCGCGTGGCGGGTGATCCCTACAAGGAACTGGGTGTTTCCCGGACGGCGAGCGCCGACGAGATCAAGAAGGCGTTCCGCAAACTCGCCAAGGAACTGCACCCCGACAAGAACCCCGGCAATACGGTGGCCGACGAGCGATTCAAGCGGATCACCGCGGCCTTCGACCTGGTCGGTGATGCCGAGAAGCGCGCCAAATACGACCGCGGCGAGATCGACGCCGACGGCCGCGAACAGTTCCGGGGTGGTGGCTTCGGCGGTGCGGGCGGCGGGCGCGCGGGCGGCAATCCGTTCGGCCAGGGCGGCGGACCGCAGGCCGGGTTCGAGAATATCGATCTGGACGAGATCTTCGGCGGCATGTTCGGCGGCGGGGCTGGGCGCGGGCGGGGCAGTGCAGGCAGCGGCTATGCGCCCAAGGGCCAGGACGTGCGGGCGACGCTGGAGATCAGTCTGGAGGACGCGATCAGCGGCAATACGCGGCGTATTCAGTTCTCGGACGGACGCACGCTGGACGTTGCGATCCCGAAGGGCGCGTCGGACGGGCAGACGATCCGGCTGAAGGGTCAAGGCGCTGCCGGGCGCGGCGGTGTCGCGGGCGACGCCCTGATCGAGTTGAGGATCGCGCGGCACCCGGTATTCACGCGTGAGGGCGCGGACCTGACCATGGACCTGCCGGTGACGCTGTATGACGCGGTGCTGGGCGGGAAAATCCCGGTTCGGACGCCGGAGGGGACGGTCAGCATGACCATTCCCAAGGGCTCCAACTCCGGCAAGGTGCTGCGGCTGAAAGGACGTGGCGCGTTTGCGGACGGCAAGCGCGGTGACCTGCTGGCCAAGCTGATGATCATGCTGCCCGAAACCGAGGACGCGGCCCTGACCAATCTGGCGCAGGGGATGCGGGACAAGGGCCCCTACAAGCCGTGGCGCGAGTGATGCCGAACAAGCCGAATGTGAAACCGGAACGGCCTTGGTTCTCGGCGGGGCCGACGGCCAAGCGGCCGGGATGGTCCAGCCAGGCGCTGAACCACGAACTTCTGGGACGCGGCATCCGCGCGCCGGAGGTGGTGGCGCGGTTCGCGCACGGGCTGACGCTGACGCGCGAGCTGTTGCAGGTGCCGGAGGACTGGGTGCTGGTCTATCTGCCGGGATCGGACACGGGCGCCGTCGAGGCGGTGCTGTGGTCCATGCTGGGCGAGCGGCCGGTGCAGGTGCTGGCGTTCGAGAATTTCGGTCAGGTCTGGGCGACCGATATCCGCGATCACCTGAAGCTGGAGCCCGAGGTGATCGAGGCGCCGTGGGGGCAGTGGCCGGACGTGTCGGGAATCGATCCGGCCAAGGATCTGGTCTTTCCGTGGAACGGGACGACGGCGGGGGTGAAGGCCCCGAACGCGGACTGGATCGCGGACGACCGCGAAGGTCTGGTGATCTGTGACGCGACGTCTGCGGCGTTCGCCATGGCCTTGCCGTGGTCCAAGCTGGATGTCGTGACCTTCAGCTTCCAGAAGGCGCTGGGCGGTGAGGCCGGCCTGGGTGTTGCGGCGCTGTCGCCACGGGCGGTTGCACGGCTGGACCGCTATGCCCCGCCGCAGGCCGTGCCGAAGGTGCTGAGGCTGAGGAATGACAAAGGCTTCGACCGGGCGCTGGCATCGGGCTCGATGATCAACACCTTCTCGATCTGGACGTTGGAAGACTGGATCGACGCCGTGGAGTGGGGCCTGTCGATCGGCGGGCTGGAGACACTGATTGCGCGGACCGAGGCGAATGCGGCGGCGCTGGATGCGTGGGTGCGCAAGACGGCCTGGGTTGATTACCTGGCTGAGGATCCGGCGACGCGGTCGACGACATCGGTGTGTCTGAAGATCGTGGACGACCGGGTCGCGGCGATGGACGGGTCGGCGCGGCAGGCGCTCGTACTGAGGATCAAGGCGCTGCTGGAGGCCGAAGGCGCGGCCTTCGACGTCGAGAGTCATCGCAATGCCCCGGCGGGGCTGCGCATCTGGTGCGGGTGCACAGTCGAGACGGCCGATGTCGAGGCGCTGACGCCCTGGCTGGACTGGGCGTTCGAGACGGCGCTGGCGGAATAATCCGCGCACGGGAGGACATCCCCCGATTCCCTCGCTATAGGCTGCGCCCGCGTTCCGGGTTGTCGGTTAGCGGAGAACTATCTTGGCAAATGTCGCAGTGGTCGGTGCCCAGTGGGGTGACGAGGGCAAGGGCAAGATCGTGGACTGGCTGTCCAACCGTGCCGACATGGTCGTGCGGTTCCAGGGCGGTCACAATGCGGGCCACACGCTGGTCGTGGACGGCAAGGTCTACAAGCTGGCGTTGCTGCCCAGCGGGGTCGTGCAGGGCAAGCCCTCGATCATCGGCAATGGCGTGGTGGTCGATCCCTGGCACTTGGTCGGGGAGATCGACAAGATCGTGGCGCAGGGCGTGGCGATCAGCCCGGACATTCTGACCATTGCGGACAATGCCTGCCTGATCCTGCCGATCCATCCGGCGCTCGACGTGGCGCGCGAGGCGGCGGCGAGCGCGCCGGGGGCCAAGATCGGCACGACGGGGCGTGGCATCGGCCCAGCCTATGAGGACAAGGTCGGACGCCGGGCCATCCGCGTCTGCGACCTGGCCAATGAAGACGACCTGAAGGTCAAGATCGAGCGGTTGCGGTCGCACCACGATCCGCTGCGCGCGGGTCTGGGGCTGGAGCCGATCGATCCGGAGGCCCTGCTGGCGTCGTTGCTGGAGATCGCGCCGAAGATCCTGCCGTTCGTGAAGCCGGCGTGGCGGGTGCTGGATCAGGCCAAGCGCGACGGCAAGCGGGTGCTGTTCGAGGGCGCGCAGGGCGCGTTTCTGGACGTGGATCACGGCACCTATCCCTATGTGACGTCGTCGAACACAGTGGCGGGTCAGGCGGCGGCGGGGTCGGGCATCGGGCCGCGCGGCGTCGGCTATGTGCTGGGGATCGTGAAGGCCTATACGACGCGCGTGGGCGAGGGGCCATTCGCCTGCGAACTGAACGATGCGGTGGGCGAGCATCTGGCGACCGTGGGCCGCGAGGTGGGGGTGAACACCGGGCGTGCGCGGCGCTGCGGCTGGTTCGATGCGGTGCTGGTGCGGCAGTCGGTGGCGATCAACGGGATCAACGGGATCGCCCTGACGAAGCTGGATGTGCTGGATGGGCTGGAGACGCTGAAGATCTGCGTCGGCTATCGGGTCGATGGCGAGGTTCTGGACTATCTGCCCTCGAGCTTGAAGGCCCAGGCGGCGGCCGAGCCGGTGTTCGAGGAGCTGGAAGGCTGGAGCGACACGACGGCGGGTGCGCGGAGCTTCAAGGACCTAAACGCCAATGCGATCAAATACGTGCGTCGGATCGAGGAGTTGATAGGCGCGCCGGTCGCCCTGTTGTCGACGAGCCCGGAGCGGGACGACACCATCATGATGCGCGACCCCTTCCAGGACTGACAGGCTCGCTCGGGCCGTTCAACGGGTCTTAACCGGCGTGCGCTAGGGTCGGGGCTTCGTCGGAGACCTGCCCGTGTTTGATATCGATCGCCGCTTGCTGGCCAAGCTGGAGCCCGTCATCAAACGGGTGCTGATCGTCGACCCCAATGCCCATGCCGCGCGCATGCTGATGGACATCATGAAGGGCCTGGGGGCCCGTGAAGTGGTGGTCGAGGGCGAGAATGATGCCGCCATGCGCATGGCCGAGGCTCTCGAGCCTGGACTGATCTTCACCGAGCGTAGCGGCGACGGGCTGAACGGCGAGGCGCTGACGAAGGCCATCCGGCGGTCGCACATGGCGTGCCGGCAGTCGCCGATTATCATGATCACGGGCGAGGCGACGGCGCAGACCATCATTGGTGCGCGGGATGCCGGGGTTCATGAGTTCCTGCGCAAGCCCTTTGCCAGCGCCGACCTGTACAAGCGGATCGAGAACGTCGCGGTCAAGCCGCGCGGCTGGGTCGAGGGGGTCGGCTATGTCGGGCCGGATCGTCGCCGCTTCAACTCGGGTGAGTACAGTGGCCCCAGCAAACGCAAGAGTGACAAGGCGTTGAAGGGCGATGCCGCCCTGGCCGATGCCAAGGATCAGGCCATGCGCATCCTTGCCGCCGCGCTGAACCAGTTCGACAGTGATCCGATGCAGGCCACACGCGCCGTCAAACAACAGGCCGTGACGCTGAAAGAAGTGTCCCTCAAGACCAACGATCAGCCTTTGCAGTTGGCAGTCGGTGCGCTGGAGGTCAGTCTGGCGTCAGGGCCGCCGACCAAGGCGACGCTGGCCGCGCCGATCGGGGGGCTCCTGGCCCTGGTTCATCTGGAGCCCAGCAGAAAGGCCGGCTGACGGATCAGCCGGCCTTCGGGTATTCCAAGCCGACCGGGAGCGGTCAGGCGTTGACCAGATTGCGGTCTTCGGCTGTGGCGCGCATGGCCTTTTGCAGTTTTTCGAACGCGCGGACCTCGATCTGACGGACGCGCTCGCGCGACACACCGTACTGGCCTGCCAGCTCTTCCAGGGTGACCGGATCGTCCTTGAGGCGACGTTCGGTGAGGATGTGTTTCTCGCGGTCGGTCAGCTCGTGCATGGCCTCCTCGAGCAAGCCCATGCGCAGGGATTTCTCCTCGCTTTCGGCCAGGGCGGTTTCCTGAGAGACCGCTGTGTCGTCGGCCAGCCAGTCCTGCCATTCGCTTTCGCCATCCGAACGGATAGGGGCGTTCAGCGAGGAGTCGCCGCCGAGGCGACGGTTCATATTGGTCACCTCTTCTTCCGACACGCCCAGCTTGGTGGCGATGGCGGAGAGGTGCTCAGGATGCAGGTCGCCTTCCTCGAAGGCCGAGATCTGGCTCTTGGCCTTGCGCAGGTTGAAGAACAGCTTCTTCTGCGCGGCCGTGGTGCCCATCTTTACGAGCGACCAGCTGCGCAGGATGTATTCCTGGATCGAGGCGCGGATCCACCACATGGCATAGGTGGCTAGGCGGAAACCCTTGTCCGGATCGAATTTCTTGACCGCTTGCATCAGGCCGACATTGCCCTCGGAGATCACTTCGCCGATCGGCAGGCCGTAGCCGCGATAGCCCATGGCGATCTTGGCCACGAGGCGCAGGTGCGAGGTGACGAGGCGGTGGGCGGCCTCGGGGTCCTGATGCTCTTCCCAACGCTTAGCCAGCATGAACTCTTCGTCCTTGGCCAGCATCGGAAACTTGCGAATTTCAGTGAGATAACGCGAAAGCCCCTGTTCGGGCGACATTACCGTTAGTGATCTGGCAGCAGCCATGTGGTCCCTCCGACCGTAAACGAGCGGGTTCTTCGGAGGCGGCCACCCAATGTGCACCGTCGCCTCACCCCTCAACCGATGAAGTAGTGTCGGGTTTCCGCATTTGTCAGTGGCGGATCGTCACACGAAAGCGTGACCGTTGCCCCGATGCCACGGCACCGAACGAGGTGCTGTATAGCAGGACGTCCGTCCTTTATCAAGACGGACTATTGAAGGCCCAGTATCTGGCGATAGGTTGGGTGAACGACATCCGCGTCGTCGGGATGCTTCTGGAAATATGCGCTGAAGAAGGGGCAGACCGGCAGGATCAGCAAGCCCCGCGCGCGGGCGTCGGCGATGACGTGTCGGGCCAGCCGACTGGCGATGCCCTGACCCTCCAAAGCCTGGGGCACGAGGGTCTCGGTGATCATCAGATTGGGTTCGGACAGGTTGTAGGTCACCACGGCGATCTGGTCGCCGATCGGCAGCTCGTAGCGGTTGGCGTCCGGGTTATCGCGGATGTCGGCTTCGGTCATCGGCGGTTCCTTTCAGAGTTCGGCGAGCAGGGCCTCCAGCGCCAGCATATCCGCTGGAGGATCGGTTTCGAAGCGCAGGGTCTGGCCCGTGACGGGATGCACGAAGCCCAGGACGGCGGCGTGCAGGGCCTGGCGGGTCAGGCCGGCGGCGGCGATGGCGGCACGGACGGCGGTGGCGGGACTGCCGGAGCCGTAGGTGGCGTCACCCAGGATGGGTGAGCCCTTCGAGGCCATGTGGACGCGAATCTGATGGGTGCGGCCGGTGTGCAGGGTGCAGGCGACGCGGGCGGCCAGGAACGGCCCGGTCTGACGTAGGCCTTTACCGCGCAAAACGAGTTGCTCTCCGAAGACTTTTTCGACGGCGTAGTCTGTGATGGCTTCGCGGCCGCCTGACTTCAGAACAGCCATTTTCTTGCGGTCACCGTAAGAGCGACCAATGAGTGTTTGGATCCTTCCCTCGCGCGGCATCGGCATTCCGCGAGTCAGGGCGATGTAGGTGCGCTCGATATCGTGGGTTGCGAACAGGGCGGACAGGCCGGCGTGGGCGCGGTCGGTCTTGGCGGCGACCATGACGCCGGAGGTGTCCTTGTCCAGCCGGTGGACGATGCCGGGCCGGGCGACACCGCCGATGCCCGACAAGCTGTCGCCGCAGTGAGCCAGCAGCGCATTAACCAGTGTGCCATCGGGCGTGCCAGGGGCCGGATGAGCGGCCATGCCTGCGGGCTTGTCGATCACGATCAGGTCGGCGTCCTCGAACAGGACGGTCAGCGGTATCGCCTGGGGTAGGGGCGTGGCCGAAATGATCGGGGGCGGGGTGACGGCATAAAGGCCGGGCAGGGCCTTGGCCGACCCGTTTGACACGAGTTGGCCGTCGCAGGTCACGGCCCCCTCCGTCAGCAGGGCCTGGAGCCGGGCGCGGGACAGGGTGGGGAAGGTGACGGCCAGGGCCTTGTCCAGACGCACGCCCTTCAGGTCGATGCGGGCTTCAAGCACGGGCTGTGACGCGGCATCCGGTTCGGCGTCGTCCAGAAGATCGTCGGACAGAAGGGGTTCGTCGGACACGCGGGACTCCATCGCCCGCAGGCGTCGCAGTATCTTAGCATGACGAGGTCTGACGGGGCCAATGACGCTCTTGGATACGGCCAAGCTGTGCGGCATTATTGTTCGACCGGGTGGGACTTGGAGATGACGATGTTGATCAGAACGATGGTTCTGGGCGCGATGACCGGTGCGGCGGCGTTGGCCCTGGGCAGTTGCGCCACCATGAGCGAGGACCAGTGCCTGGCCGGAGCCTGGGGCGAGCGTGGATACAAGGACGGGCTGGAGGGGCTGGCGCAGACGCGGCTGGCCGACCACGCCGAGGCCTGTGCGAAGTACGGCGTGGTGCCGGAGACGGACGTCTACATGTCCGCGCGCGAGGATGGTCTGCGCAGCTATTGCACGCCCAGCGGCGGCTTTCAGGCCGGGCGGCTGGGGCGCAGCTATGCGGGTGTGTGCCCGGCCTATGCCGAAGAAGAGTTCATACCGGCTTTCGAGGACGGGCGGCGCGTCTATGCGGTCGAACAGGCGGTGTCGTCGGCAGAGACGGATCTGAGCTCGGCCATCGCCCGCATCGAGGACCGCGAGGACAAGCTGGAGGCCAAGCGCGACGAGCTTGATCAGGGAGGCCTGACCGACGAACAGCGCCAGAAAATCCGCGAACGAATCGATGAGGTGCGTGGCGAAATTCGCGATGCGCGACGCCGTGCGCGGGAGGCCGAGGACGCCCTGCGGTATGCGCGCGACGAGGCGGACCGGCTGCGGTTCTCGATCGGAAGTCGATACGGCGGCTGGTAACGACGCTCTGCCCGGCAGATCCGGAGCTAACGTCCGCTTGACAAGACACAATGTACGCTAGACATTACATTGTGTCTGGTGGAGCGAACCTTTGATCCGAATTCTGGCTGTTCTTGCTGCGAGCCTTGGCTTTGGCGGTCTGTTGGCCCTGACCTGGGCAGTCTGGCCCATTGCGCCGGGCTGGGTCGGCGCGGGCGTTCTGATCGTATCCGCAGTCTTGGCCCGCTGGCACTGGGATCGCAGACGCGACGACGTGGGCGACGAGCCGGGCCCTCATGAGAGGCTGGCCTGGCACACGATGGTGAGCATGGCGGTTCTGGCCAGCCATCTGGCCGCGTCCTTGGCCACGGGCCTCGATATCCATGTGGGACAGGGCAATACCCTGGCCACCGATAACTGGACCCTGATCCTGGGGGCCGCGATCGGCTGGGTCCTGATGCGGCCCCGCGCGATGCAACGGGACGAACGTGACAGGGAGATGGCGACGCGCGGTGCCCATGCGGGGTTTCGCACCCTGGTGGGCCTTCTGATCATGGTGTTGCTGACGCTCGGGTTTGCGCCCGTCGCTATGACGGAGAGGCTGACGCCCTTCGTGATCGGCAATCTGCTGGTGGTGGTGATCCTGCTGGGGGTTCTGGCGGGATGCCTGACCCAACTGATCGGATACTGGAACGCGGCACGTCCCGAGCGGATCGATGGCTGAGCTGCTCATAGGCAACAGCCTGCGTCGCCTGCGCTTCGACCACGGCGAGATGACCCAGGACGCCCTGGCCAGGGCAGCGGGAGTGACGCGGCAGACGATCATCTCGCTGGAGGCTGGCCGTTATGCACCGTCGCTGGAACTGGCCATGCGGCTGGCGCTCGTGTTCGGGCGACCGGTCGACGACGTCTTTTTCTGGCGAACGCCGCCCGTCGGCGACGGCGCACACTCCATTCAAGGGAAACCACAATGATCCTGAACTTCCAGAGAGCGTCTCGCACCCTGCTGGCCCTCGCCATCATGGCTTTGGCCGAACAGGCGCAGGCCCAGGCGTTCCGAATCTCGCCACAGGGCGAGGTGCTTCAGGGACAGCCGGTGAGCGTTCGTCTGGAAGGGCTGCAGCCGAATGCGACTGTCACGATCACGGCCGAGCGAAGGTTCGGTCGCCCGGCGCAGGTCTATGCGTCCAGCGCGGACTACGTGGCTGATGGCGAGGGCGTGGTGAACCTGCAGACGGCCGCTCCGGTGAGCGGGGACTATGGCGGGGCGGATGCGGCCGGTCTGTTCTGGTCCATGACGCCGAACGACAAGCCGCTGCCAGAGGACTGGCGCACGGGCGAGGTCAGGCTGTCGGCTTTGGCGGGCGACAGAGTCGTAGCCACCGGCATGACGCGCTTGATCGGAGCCTTGGCAACCGTAGAGGCCGAGGACATCTCGGGTTTCCCTTCGGCGACCCTGTATCGCCTGCCGGGAGGGGAGCCTCAGCCGGTGATCGTCGTGCTGCACGGAGCCGATGGGGGCGTGGAGGCCAGCCGCCGCTATGGGCCCAAGCTGGCGTCGCTGGGCTATGCGGTGGTCGGTTTGCCGTACTATTCGCCGGACTGGGGCGAGTATGGGCCGCCCAAGGCGATCCCTGAACTGCCGGGCAGTTTCATCGATATCCGCATCGATCAGATTGCGGAGTTGAGGGACTGGCTGAGGACACGTCCCGACGTCGATGCCGACCGCATCGCCCTGTTCGGCGGTTCGAAGGGCGCGGAGTTCGCCCTGCTCGCGGCCAGCCGGTATCCGTGGATCACTTCCGTGGTGGCGTTGGCCCCCTCGGACTTGGTCTGGGAGGGCTGGGGGCTGGAGATGGTCGAGGCGGAAGGGACGCGGTCGTCCTTCTCGTTCGAAGGGCAGCCGCTGCCGTTCATGCCCTATGTCGGCTTCGTCGAGGGACTTCTGGCGGGCCCGAATGCCGATCTGCTGAAAATCCATGAGGACGGACGGGCGGCTCATCCGGAGCGAGAGGCGGCGGCCCGCATTCCCGTTGAAGCCTTCCCGGGGCCGGTCATGCTTGTGGCGGGCGATGTGGATCGTGAATGGCGCTCAGGCCAGATGGCGCGGAATATCGCAACCACGCGCGAGGCTGCGGGCCTTGAGACCACGTTGATGGTCTATCCGGAAGCGGGTCATGACATTGGCGGCGACGGCTGGACGCCGACCATCGTCGGTATTGGTCGAGGCGGCGGTACGGCCCGGGCCAATGCGCAGGCCCAGGCCGACGCCTGGCCCCGCATCGTGGCGTTCCTGGAGCGGACGCTCCGCCCCTAAGCTAGGCGGCCTTCGACTTGGCCGCGCCGAAGTGGGGGTTGAGCTCGCCCTTGGCATAGCGCTGGGCCATCTGGGCGGTGGACAGGGGGCGGATTTTGGACGCCTGGCCCTCGCAGCCGAACTGGACAAACCGCTCCTGACAGAGTTTGCGCATCGCCTCCTTGGCGGGCTTCAGATAGGCGCGGGGATCGAACTCGCCCGGCTTCTCGGCCAGGATCTTACGGATCGCGCCGGTCATGGCCATGCGGTTGTCGGTGTCGATGTTGATCTTGCGCACGCCGTGCTTGATGCCGCGCTGGATCTCCTCGACGGGCACGCCCCAGGTCTGGGGCATCTGGCCGCCGTATTGGTTGATGATGTCCTGCAGGTCCTGCGGCACCGATGACGAGCCGTGCATGACCAGGTGGGTGTCGGGCAGGCGGCGGTGGATTTCCTCGATCACATTCATGGCCAGGACGTCGCCGTCCGGCTGGCGCGTGAATTTGTAGGCGCCGTGGCTGGTGCCCATCGCAATCGCCAATGCGTCGACCTGGGTCTCGCGCACGAAGTCGACGGCCTGGTCCGGATCGGTCAGCAGCTGGGAGTGATCCAGCTTGCCCTCGAAGCCATGGCCGTCCTCGGCCTCGCCCATGCCGGTTTCCAGCGAGCCCAGAACGCCCAGCTCGCCCTCGACGGAGACGCCGCAGGAGTGGGCCATCTGGACCACGCGACGGGTGACGTCGACGTTGTATTCGTAGCTGGCGGGCGTCTTGGCGTCCTCTTCCAGCGAGCCGTCCATCATCACCGAGGTGAAGCCGTACTGGATGGCGGTAGCACAGGTCGCCGGGCCGTTGCCGTGGTCCTGGTGCATGCAGACCGGGATGTGCGGATAGAGCTCGGCCAGGGCGTCGATCAGCTTGGCCAGGACGATGTCGTTGGCATAGTTCCGCGCCCCGCGCGACGCCTGGATGATGACCGGGCTGTTGACGGCCTCGGCCGCCTCCATGATGGCCAGGCCCTGTTCCATGTTGTTGATGTTGTAGGCGGGCAGGCCGTAGCCTTCCTCTGCCGCGTGATCGAGCAGTTGTCGCAGCGTGATGCGCGCCATGGGGTGTCTCCTGAGCCCTTGAATTTTGACGGTGGTTTAGCCGGGTCGTGCGCCAAAGTCACGCAATGTAACAACGCATTCCTCGCCCTGAGCGAAGCGCGAGGGGGAGGGGGATCGCGCGTAGCGTGGTGGAGGGGCAAGACGCAAACGCCGGTGTCTGGGGTTGGCCCCCTCCACCGCCTTGCAGGCGGTCACGTCGTCGGATCGCATGCGATCCGCACTCCACCCCCGATGGGGGAGGAATGTCAGACGTCCAGCGCCAGCACGCCGGGCAGGGGCTTGCCCTCCATCCATTCCAGGAAGGCCCCGCCGGCGGTGGAGACGAAGGTCATGTCGTCGCTGACGCCGGCGTGGTTCAGAGCCGAGACGGTGTCACCGCCGCCGCCGACGGCGACCAGCACACCGGCCTTGGCCAAGGCGGCCGCATGGTGGGCGACCGCGACAGTGGCCGTGTCGAAGGGCGGCACCTCGAACACGCCCAGCGGACCGTTCCAGATCAAAGTCTTGGAGGCCGTCAGGGCGTCGACCAGACGAGCGACGGTTGCGGGACCGGCGTCCAGAATCTTGTCGTCAGCCGACAACGGCTGGCCTGCCGTGACCGGGCGGCTGGCGGCGCCGGGCTTGACCTCTGTGGCCACGACGAAATCGACGGGCAACAGGATTTCGCAGCCGGAGGCTTCGGCCTTGGCTAGGATTTCGCGGGCGGTGTCGGCCATGTCGCGCTCGGCCAGGGAGCCGCCGATGTCGATGCCTTGTGCGAACAGGAAGGTGTTGGCCATTCCACCGCCGATGGCCAGGCGATCCAACTGGCCCACCAGATTTTGCACCAGGTCCAGCTTGGTGGAGACCTTGGCCCCGCCGACGATGCCGATGACGGGTTTAGTGGGGTTTCCGAGAGCGGCGTCCAGCGCGTCCAGCTCGCGGCGCATCGACTCGCCGGCATAGGCGGGCAGCAGCTTGGCCAGGCCTTCGGTCGAGGCATGCGCGCGGTGGGCGGCGGAAAAGGCGTCGTTGACGTAGAGGTCGCCGAGGTCGGCCAGGTGCTGGGCGAAGGCCGGGTCGTTGGCTTCCTCACCCGCATGGAAGCGCACGTTTTCCAGCAGGATGACACCGCCGGCATCCAGGTCGGCGATGGCGGCTTTCGCCTCGTCGCCCACGCAGTCGTCGGCGAAGCGGACGGGGGCGCCGATCAGGGCCTCCAGATCATCGACCACGGGCTTCAGGCTCATGGACGGCACGACCTTGCCCTTGGGCCGGTCGAAGTGGGCCAGCAGAGCCACCTTGGCCCCCGCGTCACGCAAGCGCTGGATCGTCGGCAGGGCGACGCGCAGGCGGGTGTCGTCGGTGACCTTGCCGTTCTCCATCGGGACGTTGAAATCCACGCGGACAAGGGCGGTCTTGCCGGCGAGGTCACGGGCGTCGTCGAGGGTGCGGAAGGTCATGCTAGGTCTCTTAGAAGTGCGGCGAGGAGATGTTGGACCAAGCGGTAAGTGAAAACATCACCGCCATCAAAATGAGCGGCATGGCAAACGCCAGCATAGTCCCAAGCCGATGTCGCAGTCGGTAGGCGAGCGCACCGCAGGCCAGGGTAACCAGCAAGCCTGTCCCGGCTAGCAAGACCAAAACCTCGAGCGATGCGGCTACTGGATGGGTGACGAACAAGCCGCCAATGCTCTCACCGGCTTTTGGAAGTCGGCTAGACCAAAAAAGCGTGCCAACGGCGATCGCGTTGAGATAGCCCGCGACTACTGCCGAAAGCGCCAGTGCAGCAGTCGCAGGCCATCGCATCAGATGAACTTGCTCATCACCAGCGCCGTGTCGGCCATCCGCGTCGCAAAGCCCCATTCGTTGTCGTACCAGCTCAGCACGCGGGCCAGCTTGCCGTCGACGACCTGGGTCTGGGGCAGGGCGGCGGTGGAGGAGGCGGCGATGTGGTTCAGGTCGCTGGAGACCAGGGCTTCGTCGGTGGTGAACAGGACGCCCTTCATGGGGCCGTCGGCGGCTGCCTGAAGCGCGGCGTTGATCTCTTCCACCGTGACCTCGCGGCCGGCGACGACCTTCAGGTCGACGACCGAAACGTTCGGGGTCGGGACGCGGATCGACGAGCCGTCCAGCTTGCCCTTCAGCGCGGGCAGGACCAGGCCCAGGGCCTTGGCGGCGCCGGTCGAGGTCGGGATCATCGACAGGGCGGCGGCGCGGCCGCGATACAGATCCTTGTGCATCGTATCCAGCGTCGGCTGGTCGCCGGTGTAGCTGTGAATCGTCGTCATATAGCCGCGCTCGATCCCGAACAGGTCGTTCAGCACCTTGGCGACGGGGGCCAGGGCGTTTGTGGTGCACGAGCCGTTGGAGACGATGATGTCGTCGGCGGTCAGTGTGTCGTGGTTGACCTTGTAGACGATGGTCTTGTCGGCATTGTCGCCGGGGGCCGAGATCAGGACGCGCTTGGCCCCCGCCTTCAGATGCGCCTCGGCCTTGTCACGGGCGGTGAAGATGCCCGTGCATTCGAAGGCGATGTCGACGTTCAGATCCTTGTGCGGCAGGTTGGCCGGATCGCGTTCGGCCGTGACCTTGATCTTGCCCAGGCCCACGTCGATCCAGTCGTCGCCCGAGGTGATGGTGCCGGGGAAGCGGCCGTGCACGCTGTCGTATTTCAGCAGGTGGGCATTGGTGGCCACCGGCCCCAGGTCGTTGATCGCCACCACCTCGATATCGCGGCGACCGTGTTCGACGATCGAGCGCAGGACGAGACGGCCAATGCGGCCAAAGCCGTTGATGGCGACGCGAACGGTCATGGGCGGGCTTCCTTTGAAAGAATTCGTGATCGGCGGCTTCAATGGAACCCCGAGCGTCCGGTTTCAACCCCCGGAGGTCAGTTGTGACTTCACACACTGCCAGCGACTGTTACGGCACAGGTTGATCTGGATGCGGGGTGGGGATTGATAACCGGGCTATCTCGACAGTCGAGGTTTGTGCGCAGTAGCGTGGTGACATGTTCAAAGTGTCGTCGTTCATACGCCCGGTTGTCGTCGCCCTGGCGATGCTGTCGCTGGGGGCGTGTGCCTCCATCCCCTATGCGCGGACCTATGAGTCGCAAGGGATCGAACAGCCGGCGGATGGCTCGCCGGAGCGGGCCGCGCTGAATGCCGAGGTCTATGACGCGGTGGTGCGCTATACTGAAAAGCTGTTCTACAAGCCGGACTTTGGCGGGGTGCCGTTCGTGGCGGAAGCCGAGGCGCGCCGGGCCGAGGCGGTGGCCCAGCCGACGTCGGACGGCCTGCATGTCGAACTTACCGAACTGCTCGACCTGCTGAACGACGATCATACCGTCACGCTCAGCCCACTGGAGCGCGAGCGGTACTACGAACTGCTAAAGGGCGGGCAAGCTACGGGCTATGGCTTTACCGTGACGCCGCGCGGAGACGAACGGTTCGTTGCCACCGTCGTGCCGGGCTCACCTGCGGAACTGGCGGGTGTGATGCCCGGCTGGCGGATCGAGAGCGCGGGTGGACTGTCCGTGTTGCTGGCCATTCCACCAGTCGTGGGGCGCACTGACACCCTGGTGTTCGTGGACGATGCCGATCAGCGCCACAGTCTGGACCTGACGGGCATGCAGATGCCGCTGCGTCCGCGCTTCGTCGCCGAGCGCAGGGACGGCAACATCGCCTATATCCGCTTCGACGATTTCGACAGGCCGCGATACGACCAGTTGAAAGCTGAGATGCAGACCTTTGCCGATGACCCCCCGGCCGGCCTGATCATCGATCTGCGGACCAACGGCGGTGGCGAGCTGAGGTTCACCGGACTGGCGCTCAGCTGGCTGTTCGCGGAAAAACAGGCGTTTGTCGTCGTCGAAGGGCGGTTCGTCAATGAGCGCCTGACGGTAGTGCCACCGCCGCAGCCCTATCTGGGGCCGGTGGTGATGCTGATCGGACCGGGTACTGCCAGCGCGGCGGAAATCCTGTCCGGCGTGGCGCAGGAAAAGGGTAGGGCAACCATCGTCGGTCTGCGATCCCGCGGGGCGGTGACAGGCACGCAGCCGATCGAGCTGCCGGACGGCGGGCTGTTGAGGGTCGGCAGTATCGTTATGACCACGCCCGGCGGCCACAATCTTGAGGGTACCGGTGTCGCGCCCGACATCGAGGTGCCCGACGACTGGGCGGCACGGCGGGCAGGGCGTGATCCGACGCTGGAAGCCGGGATTGCCGCACTCGACGCAATCAAGACCGAGCGTGATCCAGTATCAGATCCGATCCCCGCGTCTTGAGTTGATGTACTGGTACATCGCCGGTTTCTCGACAGGCCCGATATCCGTCTCGTAGCTTGGCGGTATGAGCAATAAAGTCACGACGTTGCGCCGCTATGCGTCCGCCCTGCTTTCGGCCTGTCTGGTCGCCGTAATCCTGAGCGGCTGCGAGACCATTCCCTATGTCACTGAGCGGACGACCGTGCCGGTGCCCGTGGTCGTGCCCGACGCCTCGCCCGAGCGGCGGGCCTTGAATACGCAGGTGTACGATGCCTCCGTCCGATGGGTGACGCGCCGGTTCTACAAGCGGGACTTTGGCGGCATCGACTGGCCCGGCGAGGCGGCGGCCCGGCGAGAGGCGGCGATCGGTCAGCCGACCGAAGCGGACTTTTATCGGGCGCTGAACGAGACACTGGGCCTGCTGGGCGATGGCCATACCAGCGCCGTGTCGCCGACGCGCAACAGGGAATTTGAGCAGGAACGCCTTGCACTGTCGCTGACGTTCGACTTCCTGATGGCCAGGATCGAACAGCAGCTCATCGTCTCCTATGTGCTGCCAGGCGGGAAGGCCGAGGCGGCTGGGATTCGGGTGGGCTGGCGGGTCGAGAGTTTAAATGGCCAACCCGTGGGGAACGGACGCAATATCGACCGCCAGGAGGACGGACGGTACGAACTGGCTTTCATGGATGCAGAAGAGCAATCGCATACCGTTATCATCGGCGAAGCCGAAATCCCGTTCCAAGTCGGGATTTCCAAAATGCGTGAGGATGGAATTCTGGTCCTCAGCTTCGACTATTTCGGTCAGGCGACCCAGGCCTGGTTCGAGGCTGAGATGCGCAAGGCCATCGCCGACGCGCCCAAGGGAATTATCGTCGATCTGCGCGACAACCGTGGCGGGCTGATCAGCGCCGTGGGCCGCACGCTTTCGCCGTTCTTCGCCGAGCGCCAGCCCTATGCCTATATCGAATATGGCTATCTGCCACGCTTTCCAGAACGCACCCGGCGGTGGGAGCAGACCTATGCAGGGCCTGTCGCGGTGGTCGTCCATGAACCTTCGGCGAGCGGCGCGGAGGTCTTTGCCGCGACCATGCAGGAAACGGGGCGAGGCGTGGTCGTCGGTGAGAAGACGCGGGGCTCAGTCATCGCTTCCCGACAAATCGATCTACCGGATGGCGGTGAGCTCAGCATCGGCATTCGCGGTTTCCGGTCGGGTCAGGGCCGAGTTCTGGAAGGCAGCGGCGTGACGCCCGACACCCCGGTAACCGTGACGGCGGCGGCCCTGCGAACAGGTCGAGACCCCATGATCGAGGCGGCGGCTGAACGATTGCTATCAGGTCAGGCCGTCAACCCCTGACCGGTTTGACCAAGGACGCCGAAAGCCGCGCCCGTTCACGGGCCTGATCAACCGTTTCGCCGCGCGCCGTCGCCACGCCCATGCGGCGCCGCTCATAGCTTTCGGGCTTGCCGAACAGGCGCAGGTCGGCGGTAGGGACCGACAGGGCCTCGGCGACGCCCTCATAGGCGATGCCGACGGCGTCCATGCCGCCATAGATGACGGCACTGGCCCCCGGCTCGCGCAGGGTGACATCTACAGGCAGGCCCAGGATGGCGCGGGCGTGCAGGGCGAACTCGGACTGCACCTGGGTGGCCAGGGTGACCAGGCCGGTGTCATGGGGCCGGGGCGAAACCTCCGAGAACCAGACCTGGTCGCCCTTGACGAACAGCTCCACGCCGAAGACGCCGAGACCGCCCAGCGCATCGGTAACCTTGCCCGCGATAGCCTGCGCCGAGGCGAGCGCAGCGGGGGTCATGGCCTGCGGCTGCCAACTTTCGACATAGTCGCCCTTCTCCTGACGATGCCCGATGGGGGCGCAGAAGTCGGTGCGGATGGTGCCGTCGGCGGCGCGTGATCGCACGGTCAACAGCGTGATCTCATAGTCGAAGTCGATCCGGCCCTCGACGATGACGGTGGCGGTCTCGACGCGACCGCTCGATTGGGCATAGGTCCAGGCGTTGCCGGCGTCCTCCAGCGCCTCGATCATCGACTGGCCCTTGCCGGAGGACGACATCACCGGCTTGACGAAGACGGGCAGGCCGATCCGGTGCGCGGCCTCGGCCAATTCGGCGGCGGAGCTGGCAAAGGCATAGGGGCTGGTCGGCAGGCCCAGCTCCTCTGCGGCCAAGCGGCGGATACCCTCGCGGTTCATGGTCAACTGGGTCGCGCGGGCCGTCGGGATGACGGTGGCCAGACCCGCTGCCTCGATCTGGGCCAGGACGTCGGTGGCGATGGCCTCGATCTCGGGCACGATGAAGTGCGGGCCCTCGGCCAGAATGACGCCGTTCAGGACTTGCGGATCCGTCATGGGGATGACGTGGCTGCGATGCGCCACCTGCATGGCCGGGGCGTTTGGATAACGGTCGACGGCGATGACCTCGACCCCCAGCCGCTGAAGCTCGATCGCGACCTCCTTGCCCAGTTCGCCCGCGCCCAGCAGCATGACGCGGACGGCGGTGTCGGACAGGGGGGTGCCGAGTTTCATGGGGTCAGTCTCCGTTGGCGGGTTCGATCAGGTCCCAGGCATTGCCGTAGAGGTCCTCGAAGACCACCACCTTGCCATAGGGTTCGTGACGCGGGGTCTCGCGGAAGGCGACGCCGGCGGCCAGCCAGGCGGCGTGGTCGCGCATCAGGTCGTCGGTTTCCAGGAACAGCCAGACCCGGCCACCGGCCTGGTTGCCGACTTGCGCCGACTGAGCGTCGGTCGTGGCGCGGGCGAGCAGCAGCGAGGTCTCGCCACCCTTCGGCGTGACGCGCACCCAGCGTTTGCCGCCGCCCATGTCGGTGTCTTCGCTGAGCTCGAACCCCAGCTTGCTGACATAGAAGGCGATCGCTTCGTCATAGTCGCGGACGAGCAGGCTGATCGCCCCGATGCGGCTCATCTAGAGCCGCGCCTTGGCCGCCGCGACGACGGCCTCGGTGGTGATGCCGAACTTGTCGTACAGGACTTCCGCAGGGGCCGACGCACCGAAACCGGTCATGCCGACGAAGGCACCGTCTTCGCCGATGAACCGCTCCCAGCCCTGTTTGATCGCGGCCTCGACAGCCACGCGCACCGTGCCACGGCCGATGACGGAGGCCTGATAGGCGGCGTCCTGTTGTTCGAACAGTTCGAAACAGGGGACGGAGACGACGCGCGTCGGGGAGTTGTTGGCCTCCAGCCGGTCGGCGGCCGCCAAGGCCAGCGGGACTTCGGTGCCGGTGGCGAACAGTGTGACCCTGGCCTCGCCGTTGGCGGCGCGCAGTTCATAGGCCCCCCTGGCCGACAGGTTCTCGGACGCCGCAACGGTGCGGACCGCCGGGGTCTTCTGGCGCGACAGGGCCATCGCCGAGGGCGCGTCGCGATGCTCCAGCGCCGCCTGCCAGCACTCCATGGCCTCGACCGTGTCGGCGGGGCGGAAGACGAGCAGGTTGGGGATGGCGCGCAGGGCGGCCAGATGTTCGACCGGCTGGTGCGTCGGGCCGTCTTCGCCAAGGCCGATGCTGTCGTGGGTCAGCACATGGATGGCGCGCACCCCCATCAGGGCCCCTAGGCGGATGGCCGGGCGGCTGTAGTCCGAGAACACCATGAAAGTGCCGCCGTAAGGGATGACCCCGCCATGCAGGGCCAAGCCGTTCATGGCCGCCGCCATGCCGAACTCGCGGATGCCCCAGTTGACGTAGCGCCCTTCATAGGTCGGCGCGTCCAGGATCGGTGTGCCCGATACGAAGGTGTTGTTCGAGCCGGTCAGGTCGGCCGAGCCGCCGATCAGCTCGGGGATGGCGGCAAACAGTTCGTCCAGCGCCGCGCCCGACGACTGGCGCGTGGCCTGGGCCGGCTGGGTCTCGACCAGTTCGGCGATCTTCGCCTGAAGCTTGTCGAAGGCCCCGGCGGGGAGGTCGCCCTTCATGGCGCGGGTGAAGTCGGCGGCCTGGGACGAGGCGGCCAGGCGGGCCTCCCACGCCTTGCGCTCTTTCGCGCCGCGACGGCCGACCTTCTTCCAGGCCTTGTCGACGGTGTCGGGCAGGTCGAAGGGTTCGTGCTCCCAGGCCAGGCCGAGCCGGGTGGCCGCGATTTCGGCGGCACCCAGGGCCGCGCCGTGGGTCTTGTGGCTGCCGGCCATGGTGGCGGCGCCGCGACCGATCTGGGTCTTGCAGGCGATCAGGGTCGGCTTGTCCTGACGCGTCGCCCATTGCAGGGCGGACTTGATGGCCTTGGTGTCATGGCCGTCGATGGCCTTGACCGCCCAGCCTGCGGCCTTGAAGCGGGCCTTCTGGTCGGTGGTGTCCGACAGGGACACCTTGCCGTCGATGGTGATCTCGTTGTCGTCCCACAGCAGCGTCAGCCTGTTCAGCCGATAGCGGCCGGCCAGGGCAATGGCCTCCTGAGAGACCCCCTCCATCAGGCAGCCGTCACCCGCGATGACCCAGGTGCGGTGATCGACGAGGTCGTCGCCATACTTGGCCGCCAGATGCCGCTCGGCCATGGCGAAGCCGACGGAGGTGGCCAGCCCCTGGCCCAGGGGACCGGTGGTGACCTCGACGCCCGGCATGTGGCCGAACTCGGGGTGGCCGGCGGTCTTCGATCCCCACTGGCGGAAGTTGGACAGTTCCTCGCGCGTCGCGGCCTTGTAGCCGGTGAGGTGAAGCAGGGAGTAGATCAGCATCGAGCCGTGGCCTGCCGACAGGATAAAGCGGTCGCGGTCGGCCCAGTCGGGGCGCGACGCGTCGAACTTCAGAAACTTCGAGAACAGCACCGTCGCGACGTCGGCCATGCCCATCGGCATGCCGGGGTGGCCGCTCTTGGCTTTTTCCACCGCATCCATGGACAGCACCCGGATGGCGTCGGCCATCTGCTTCAGGGAGGCCTTTTCGGGGGCGTTTTTGGATGTGATCTTGGCGTCGGTCACGGCGGGACCTTTCGTCGGAAGGCGGAAAAAGGGAGGCGCGCCGCTTTACCCCGACGCGCGGGCGGGTTCTATACGGATTCTGGAGGATATGACCCGAATGGATGCTGCCTCGGCCGCAAAAGACCGTGTCGACCGCGCCCTGGCTCTGCTGGAGCGCCGTCTGCTGGACCTGAAGGGTCGCGCGGCGGGGACAAGCCGTGTGCCCGACGACGACCTGTTCGCGCCCACGCCGTCCAGCGACACCGACCGCGCCCGCATCCATGAGCTGGAGGCGGCCGGACGTGACGCCGCCGAGGTGCTGGACCGCGCCGCAGAGGCGATCCGCGATGTCCTGGCGGACGAGGCCCTGGCCGAATGGGAGGGGCGCTGATGGCGACCGTCACCGTAGAGGTCAATGGCCGCCCCTATGCCGTCGGCTGTGCCGATGGTCAGGAGCAGCGCGTCCAGATGCTGGCCAGTCTGTTCGATACCCATGTCCGCCAGGTGGCCGGAGAGGTCGGCCATGTCGGTGACATTCGCCTGTTCCTCATGGCCGGGCTGATGCTGGCCGACGAACTGCATGAGGCGCGCCAGGGTCTGCCGGTGGTCGAGGTGCCGGGTGCCCCGACCAACGACGGCGTGGCCGAGGCCCTGAATGCCGTCGCCGCGCGGCTGGAAAAGATCGTCCAAGGGCTCTGACGCGGTCAGACCAGGACGTAGGTCGCCAACACGCGCTGCACCTCGGTGATGTCCACGCCGCGTCCGAAGGTCTTGCTGAACAGCGAGCCGCCCGAGACGCCGATCTTCATCTCCGCGTCCATGTCCAGGGTGCCAGCCGTTTCGACGCTGAAGTGCGTGATCTTCGAATAGGGCAGGGACTGGAAGGTGGTCTTCTTGCCCGTCATCCCCTGTTTGTCGACGAACAGCAGCCGCTTGTCGGTGAACACGATCAGGTCACGCACCAGCTTGTAGGCGTGCTCGATCCGTTCGCCGGGGATCAGGATGTTGGCCATATCGCCCGCAATGCTCTTGGGATCGACGGTGTTGGCATTGCCCATCAGGGCGTTCAGCAGGCTCATGACGCATCTCCGTGTTGCACCATCGATAACGCTCCGGCGCGACGAACTGAAGACGCTTCGACGCCCTCTGGCGAAAGACCGCGTGAAGGACTATCTTGCTCAGCGGCGGGTCATGCTGTGGCTCACGTCGAAGGCAACATATCCTCGCGGCCTTAATTCACTCGAAGGGATCTGTCCCTGTTTGACCTCGTGGGGTTGAGCACACGGAGCCCACCTGGCTACCCAGGCTCGAGAGGATTTAAACCGTCCTTCACGGCTCTTACGGCGCCGCCAACCTTCCTCTTTTTGAGTGCGCTAACGCTCGCGACGCGGTCGCTCGCTGCTTGAGCGCGTTCTTTTGCTCCATCGCTCGGCTCGCGGAGCCTCGCTGCTTGAGCGCGGTGGTGTAGCGCGCTACGGCTCCTGTGCGTGATCCGCGCGGTCGAGTGTCTTCTCATGACTGACAAGCGCGAGCTTCGATCGGCAATGCGGGCCGAGCGCAAGCGGCTGGCGGGGCTTGACGGGACGGCGAGTGAACGGGCCGCGAGCCATATCGTGCAACTGCCGCCGGCAGATCTGGTCGCTGTCTATTGCGCCATCGGGTCGGAGTTGAGAGCCGACATTGTTGGACAAGCGTTGGAAGCCGAGGGTCGAGCCTTGTGCCTGCCGGTCGTCCTGGCCCTGGATGCACCGATGATCTTCCGCCGCTGGTCGCCCGGTGATCCGCTGGAGCCGGACGTAGCAGGCGTGCCCGCGCCGTTTCCGCTGGCCGAGACCGTGGTGCCTGATCTGGTCCTGACACCGCTTCTGGCCTTCGACGCCTGGGGTGGCCGGTTGGGGCAGGGCGGGGGGCACTACGACCGGACGTTTGCGGCCATGCCGGATGCTATCCGCATCGGTCTGGCCTACGCCGGGCAACAGGTCGGTATGCTGGAGCTGGAGCCGCATGACATTCGGCTGCATGGCGTTCTGACCGAGGTCGGCTATACCCCGGCCCGAAAGGTCTGAGTTCAATGCGTCTGGCGTTCTTTGGTGATGTGGTCGGCAAGTCCGGGCGGGATGGTCTGAGCGATCATCTGCCGGGGCTGAAGCGCGACCTGAAACTCGATTTCGTGGTGGTGAACGCGGAAAACGCGGCCGGCGGTTTCGGCATCACCGAGAACACCGCGCGCGAGCTGTTCATGGCCGGGGCCGACTGCCTGACGCTGGGCAATCACAGCTGGGACCAGCGCGAGGCCCTGACCTATATCGTGCGCGAGCCGCGGCTGATCCGCCCGGCCAACTATCCCCGGCTGATGGATGCACCAGGGGCCGGGGCCAATCTGTTCGAAACCCACTCCGGCAAGACGGTCCTGGTCATGAATGTGCTCGGCCGCATCCACATGGACCCGATGGATTGCCCGTTCAGCGCGGTCGAAAAGGAACTGGCCGCCTGTCCGCTGGGCATGGCCGCCGACGCCATCATCGTCGACATGCACTGCGAGGCGACCAGCGAAAAGATGGCCATGGGCCATTTCTGCGACGGTCGCGCCAGCCTGGTGGTCGGCACCCACACCCATGTGCCGACGGCCGATTGCCAGATCCTGCCCGGTGGCACGGCCTATCAGACCGACGCCGGTGGCTGCTGCGACTATGACAGCGTCATCGGTAACGAGAAGGAAGAGCCCTTGCGGCGCTTCACGACCCGTCTATCCGGCGGCCGCTACACCCCCGCCCACGGCCCAGCGACGATCTGCGGCGTCTATGTCGAAACGGACGACAAGACCGGGCTGGCGACACGGGTTGAACCGATCCGGGTCGGGGGACGGCTCAGCCAGGCCGTGCCTCTGGTCGCCTGACGATCAGGAGGCGGGTTTCCACGCCTTCATCTCCGCGATCTCGCGGGTCTGGGCGTCGATGACGGCGAGCGCCATACGGCGGATCTCGGGATCCTGGCTCTCACGCAAGGCGACCTGGGCCATGGCGACGGCCCCCTCGTGGTGGGCGATCATCTTGGCGATATAGGCCTGGTCCACCGTCTCACCCGACGCCTCGGCCATCAGGCGGTGCATCTCGGTTTCGGAGGCGGCGAAGGCCTGGTTGCCGGGTGTCGCAGCCGGACCATGGCCCATGGCGGCATGATCGACCGGGGCGGGGCCGGACACTTCGCCATCGATGACGGTGGCCGCCTGGCGTTCCGAAGAGGCGTCGCGCAAGGCCTGCTGGACAGGATCGCCGCCCCCTTCGCAAGCGGCCAGCCCCAAGGCCAGAAGGGACAGGGTGGCGATGGTGTGCAGGCGCATGATCAACCTTCGATCCAGTTCGGCATCCAGCTTTCGTGCATTTCGCGCAGGTGGTCCAGCGGTAGGCGGAACAGGTCGCCGCCCTTGCCGGTCGAGGCGAAGTCGGTGCCCCGCGCACGGCCGACTACCGAGGCGTGCAACCCTGCCTCCTGCGCCTTGGCGATCAGGCTGACCGGGTCGGTGACGGCGACCAGATAGCGGGCCTGGTCCTCGCCAAACAGCAGGAAGTGGGCGTGGTCGTGGCTGGAGGCGTCCAGCTCCACGCCGCAGTCGCTGGCCAGGGCGATGTCCGCCGTCGCGCCGATCAGACCACCATCGGACAGGTCGTGGACACAGGTCAGGTCTCCGCCCTCGATCAGGCCCCGCACGAAGTCGCCGGTCTTGCGTTCCAGCGCCAGATCGACCGGCGGCGGCGCCCCCTCTTCGCGGCCCAGAACCTCGCGCAGATAGATGGACGAGCCCAGCTCTCCATGCGTCTCGCCGATCAGCACCAGCACATCGCCCTCGGCCATAGTGCCGAAGCCGGTGACGATGTCGTAGTTGCTCAGCAAACCCACGGCCCCGACGGTCGGGGTCGGCGGAATGGCGACGCCATTGGTCTCGTTATAGAGCGACACGTTTCCGCTCACGACGGGGAAGTCCAGCACGCGGCAGGCCTCGGCCATGCCGTCGATGGCGCGGACGATCTGGCCCATGATCTCGGGGCGCTGCGGACTGCCGAAGTTCAGATTGTCGGTGATGGCGATCGGGCGCGAACCGACGGCGGTCAGATTGCGCCACGCCTCGGCCACCGCCTGTTTGCCGCCCTCGTAGGGATCAGCCTGGACATAGCGGGGGGTGCAGTCGGAGGTGACGGCCAGACCCTTGTCTGTGCCATGTACCCGAACCACACCTGCATCGGCCGCGGTGGCGGAATCGTGCAGGGTGTCGGCCATGACGTGGCGGTCGTACTGTTCCCAGATCCAGCGCTTGGACGCCATGTCGGGGCAGGTCACCACCTTGATCACCGCATCGACCCAGCTGTCGGGCGCGGGCACCCCTGCGGGCGTCAGGCGGGGTTGAAGCTCGGGCTGGACCCAGGGCCGGTCATACAGAGGCGCATCGTCGAACAGCGGGGCCAGCGGCACGTCGCACACCGTCTCGCCGTGATGCTTCAGGACCAGGCGACCCGTGTCGGTGGTCTGGCCGATGACGGCGGCGTCCAGGCCCCATTTCTTGAAGATGCGGTGGCCGTCGTCCTCGCGGCCCGGCTTCAGGACGGCCAGCATCCGCTCCTGGCTTTCCGACAGCATCATCTCATAGGCGGTCATGCCCTCTTCGCGTTGCGGCACCATGTCCATGTTCAGCTCGATGCCGACGCCGCCCTTACCGGCCATTTCGACAGAGGAAGAGGTCAGCCCAGCGGCTCCCATGTCCTGAATGGCGGCGACAGCGCCTGAGGCCATCAGCTCCAGCGTCGCCTCGATCAGTAGCTTTTCGGCGAAGGGGTCACCGACCTGAACCGTGGGGCGTTTGCTGTCCGACTCATCGTCGAACTCGGCCGAGGACATGGTCGCGCCATGGATGCCGTCGCGGCCGGTCTTGGAGCCGAAATAGACCACCGACAGGCCCGGCGCGGGCGCGGCCGAGTAAAACAGGCTGTCGGCCTTGGCGAGGCCGACGCACATGGCATTGACCAGGATGTTGCCGTTGTAGCCGCTGTGGAAATTGGTCTCGCCCGCCACGGTCGGCACGCCGACGCAGTTGCCATAGCCGCCGATGCCGGAGACGACGCCCTTGACCAGCCGCTTCGTCTTCTCGTGCGACGGATCGCCGAAGCGCAGGGCGTTCAGCAGGGCGACCGGCCGCGCCCCCATGGTGAAGACGTCACGCATGATGCCGCCCACGCCCGTCGCCGCGCCCTGATAGGGTTCGATGAAGCTGGGGTGGTTGTGGCTCTCCATCTTGAAGATGCAGGCGTCGCCGTCGTCGATGTCGATGACCCCGGCATTCTCGCCCGGACCACAGATGACGCGGGGGCCGGTGGTGGGGAACTTGCCCAGGTGGATCTTGGACGACTTGTAGGAGCAGTGCTCGGACCACATGACCGAGAAGACGCCCAGCTCCACATGGTTGGGCTCACGCCCCAGCCGGTCGAGGACGACCTGATATTCGTTGGGGGCCAGTCCGTATTCGGCGGCCAGCTCGGCCATCGACGGGGCGGGGGTCTTTTCAGATGCGCTCATGGGCGGGCGTCATAGCGGGTGTCGGCCCCGCTGTCAGCCGCCGTACGCCTAAACCGCCCGGTCGACGCCGGACTTCAGCCGGAAGGCCAGCAGAACCGCGCCGATCAGAACGACGACACCCGCTGCCAGGGCGATCATGGCCAGGGGCATGTTGCGCTCCTGCTCGGCGACGAAGGCCCCCAGCAGGCCCCAGGCGATGGGCAGGGAAAAGGCGACGGTGCGCACCCGCCACGTCACCAGAAGCGCGACGGCCACGACGACGGCGATGGCCAGTGCCGCCCAGACCGTCGGAGACAGCATGGTCGGCAGGTCGCCATTGCCGGTTGCGACGGTTATCAGGTTCAAAGGGGCTGCCACGGTCAGCCAGCCCGCCAACAGGCTGAGCGGCCAGACGGTCATCCAGCGATCGCGGTCGGCGCGCGACAGGGCGCGGATGGCATGGGCACCTGTCAGCATCGGGATCAGCAGCACGATCAGCGCGCCGAAGATCAGGATGATGGTCGCAAGTTCCCAGTCGAAGGCCGCCGCGACAATCCACCAGCCGATGCCCAGGAAGGCCAGGATCGACGGCCAGCCGAAGCGGTTGATCATTTCGCTCTCGCCCGTCTGGGGCAGGGCCTGGCGGATCGCATAGACCAGCAGCCCGGCATAGATCACGCCCCAGATGGCGAAGGCATAGCCCGCGACCTTCAGCGTCGTGTCGCTGTCAGCCGAGAATTCCTGCGCCGTCTGACCCCAGCCCATGAACATCTGCACCTGGGAGATGGCGATGGCGAAGACGACCGTTGCCAGCACGATCAGGCGGCGGGTCATCTGGGACGAACTGGGACGAAGGATGGACATGGGCGCGCTCCGGCGGAGATATCGACGTGCCGCCAATACGCACGGGAACGGCAAAGGTTCACCCGCCGCGCATGCGGAACCGCCCCGTAAGCCAGCGGTTAAAGCCGGACACTCAGGAGAACGACCATGGCCGACGAAAAACCCGTCTTCGAAACCGACGAAGTCTCCGCCACCCGAGGCCGCGAACAGGGCCTGGGCATTGGTGCCCGCGAACTGGCCGCGCAGCGCGATCCCGGTGACGTCCAGTCACGCGACGATGAGGACGCGATCACCGAGGCCGATGACGAGGATTATGAAGAGGTGCGCGGTCCGGCCGGTACCAATGCCGACGGCGCAACTGACTGATATCGCTTAGGCCGCATCCATGATGCTGCGGAACAGGGTCGCGCCGTCGGCGGAGCCAAGCTCCTCCTCGAAGGCGCGATCCGGGTGCGGCATCATGCCCAGCACATTACCCCGTGCGTTCTGAAGGCCGGCAATGTCGGCCATCGAGCCGTTGGGGTTGTCGACATAGCGGAACACGACCTGGCCCTCGCCCTCGATGCGGGCCAGGATTTCCGGCTCGGCGAAGTAGTTTCCGTCACCGTTGCCCTGGGTCATGATGACTTCGCGCTGCCCTTGATAGCCGGCAGTGAAGCGCGTCTGGCCGTTGGCGACCGTCAGGCTGATGGGCTTGCAGACGTATTTCAGGCCGCTGTTGCGCAGCAGGGCTCCGGGTAGCATTCCGGCCTCGCACAGAATCTGGAAACCGTTGCAGATGCCCAGCACTGCGACCCCGTCATCGGCCGCCTTCTTCACCGCCTGCATGACCGGCGATTGCGCCGCCATGGCCCCACAGCGCAGATAGTCGCCATAGGAGAAGCCGCCGGGCAGCACGATCAGATCCAGGCCGGACGGCAACTCCGTATCCTGATGCCAGACCATGTCCACGCGCTCGCCCGTGGAGCGTTCGATGGCGACCTTGCAGTCACGATCACAGTTGGACCCGGGGAAGACGATGACGGCTGCGCTCATGGCGCGGGCGTTTAGCAGGCTTCGCGCGCCCTGTCAGGTGTCAGCCCTTGTTCTCGTAGGTCGCGGTGATCGAGGCCTTGGCCAGGGTGTGGAAATGCAGGTTGAAGCCGAAGACTGCGCCGGAATCGTCGGCCGTCACATCCAGCGAATCCGTGTCCACGGCAAACACCGTGAAGATGTAGCGGTGCGGACCATGACCGTGGGGAGGTGCGGCCCCGCCGAAACCGGCTTGACCGAAGTCCGTGCGGCCCTGGATCGCCCGCATGGGCAGGTGGCCGCCGGATGAGCCCGCACCGGTCTGCAACTCGGTCACATCCGCGGGGATGTTGGCGACGGTCCAGTGCCAGAACCCCGAGCCCGTCGGGGCGTCCGGATCATAGACGGTAATGGCATAGGACTTGGTGCCCTCCGGCGCACCGGACCAGGCCAGATGCGGCGAGGTGTTCCCTATGGCCTGCACCTGGGCGTCGGGCAGGACGCCGCCGTCGGTGATGTCGTTCGAGGTCAGGGTGAAGGTCATGAGGGCCTCGCTAGAGTGTTCGGAACGACCCTAACGCACCAACGCCCTCAGTGTGCCGCGTCCTTGGCCTGTTGGGTAAAGGCGCGGTCGTCCATCAGCCCGCCCGCCAGTGCTCCGGCGAAGACCAGGCATCCCGCCAGGACGAAAAGGGCGACCAGCAGTTTCAGGCCGCGCTTCACGCCACCTCGATGCGGTAGCTTTCGATGACGGTGTTGGCCAGCAGTTGCTCGCACATTTTCTTGGCCTCGGCGGCGGGGTCGGCGGCGCCGTCCAGATCGAACTCGATCAGCTTGCCGACGCGGGCCCCGTTGACGCCGGTCCAGCCCAGGCCGTGCAGGGCGCCTTCGACGGCCTTGCCCTGGACGTCCAGGACGCCGGGCTTCAGAAAGATGTGAGCTTTGATCTTGGCCATCAGTGCAGTCCCCCCTGAATCACGGTCGGCATGTCCTTCATGATCCCCAGGCGGCGCGCCACCTCGGTATAGCTTTCGATCACCCCGCCCAGGTCGCGGCGGAAGCGATCCTTGTCCAGCTTCTCACCCGTCGTGGTGTCCCACAGGCGGCAGCTGTCGGGGCTGATCTCGTCGGCCAGGATGACGCGGCTGAAGTCGTTTTCCCAGATCCGGCCGAACTCGATCTTGAAGTCCACCAGGGTGATGCCGACGGCCCCGAACATGCCCGACAGATAGTCGTTCACGCGCACGGTCGTGGCCAGGATGTCGTCCAGTTCCTGGGTCGAGGCCCAGTTGAAGGCGGTGATGTGCTCCTCGGTGACCATCGGGTCGTTGAGCTCGTCCTTCTTGAGATAGAATTCGATGATCGAGCGGGGCAGGGGCGTGCCCTCGTCGATGCCCAGCCGCTTGCTCATCGAGCCGGCCACGACGTTGCGGCACACGACTTCCAGCGGGATGATCTCGACCTCGCGGATCAGCTGCTCGCGCAGGTTCAGCCGCTTGATGAAGTGGTTGGTGACGCCGATGCCGTTCAGGCGGCTCATCACGAACTCGCTGATGCGGTTGTTGATGACGCCCTTGCCCTCGAGCTGGGCCTTCTTCTCGCCGTTGAAGGCGGTGGCGTCGTCCTTGAAATACTGGATCAGGGTGCCGGGCTCGGGTCCCTCATACAGGATCTTGGCCTTGCCTTCGTAGATCTTCTTGCGCTTGACGTTCATTCACCGGGTCCGTCGGGGCCCGCCTTAAACGAAAATCGCGCGGCCAGAGCCATCGTCTGGGCGGCGCGATCCGGAATCGGCGGGCGGGGATTTATCGCGCGCACCTTTAGCGGAAGCCCGGTCCCGATACAAACGGGTCCGCGACGACACGCCTCGCCGGCTTCCGTTGCGGTGAAACCGGTTCCGGTTGCGTTCGCAAGCGGGGCGGCTATAGACCACCTCGAATGCGGTCCGAGCTCTGAGGATCGCCTGCCGGAGCCTGACGACCCCCATGACGACCTTCGACGATCGCGAAAAAGGCTTTGAGGCCAAATATGCTCTGGACGCCGAGCAGGAGTTCAAGGCCGTCGCCCGTCGCAATAAGCTGCTGGGTCTTTGGGCCGCCGAGAAGATGGGCCTGAGCGCCGACAGCGCCGACCAATATGCCTCGGCCGTGGTCAAGGCCGACTTCGAACAGCCGGGCGAGGAAGACGTCTTCCGCAAGATCGCCCAGGACCTGGAAGGCTCGGGCATCGCCGTCACCGAAGGCGAAGTGCGCCGCAAGATGGACGAGCTGTCCTCCGTCGCCCGCGAACAGATTCGCAGCGGCGAATAGCCCGACATCGCAGCCATGAAAAAAGGGCCGCTCCGTTTCCGGGGCGGCCCTTTCTGCTGTCCGGGGAGGACGATTAGTTCGGCATCACGACCGTGTCGATGGCGTGGATCACGCCGTTGGTCGCGGGCACGTCGGCCTGGACGACGCGCGAGGTGCCGCCGTTTTCGTCCGTCAGGGTGACGGAGCCATCGGCACCGACGCTGGCAGTCAGCGTACCACCTTCAACGGTCTTCAGGGCGGCGGTGCCACCACCAGCTGTGATCTGCTCGGTCAGGGCTGCGGCCGTCACGTTACCGGCGACGACGTGGTAGGTCAGGATCTTGGTCAGATCTGCCTTGCCGGCCGGTGACATCAGGGTTTCACGTGTGGCGGCCGGGACCTTCTCGAACGCCGCATTGGTCGGGGCGAAGACGGTGAAGGGGCCAGCACCGTTCAGGGTGTCGACCAGTTCAGCGGACTGTACGGCGCTGACCAGGGTGCTGAAGTCGCTGTTGCCCTGGGCGGTGGCGACGATGGTGCCGGTGGCGGCGGCGGGTGCGGCACCGTCAGCGGCAGGAGCCATGGCACCTTCGGCCGACATGGCGTCGGTTGCGGGCTCGGCGGATTCGGGGCTGTTGCAGGCGGCGAGGCCGAGAACGGCCATCGAGGCTACGGTCAAGGTAATCATGCGGGTATTCATGGGCTTCTCTCCTGATCGGCCGCTCTCATAATGGCGGCGTCGGGTAAGAGACGAACCAGCGATCAAAAGGATGCGTGTTCGATCACGTTTCCGGGTGCGACATGTGATCACGTGCGGCGTGGGGCATTCGCACATAGGGGCTAAGAACGGCCCAGCGTTCCGCCTTCCAGGCGATGGGGCGAGCCATGGCCGGACTGGACGAGGGCAGGGTCAGGCGGACGAGCTGTCCGGTCTCCGCACCCAGCACCCGCGCGCCCTCACGGGCCGCTTTGCCGCCATTGAAGGCGATGGCTTCGAGCCGGGGCAGAGCCGCGATCAGGCCTTTCAGGTCTGCATGGCGCGGCAGACGGATGGCGGTGTCTAGGCTGCCGATCCGCTCGGCCTCGGCGATCACGTCCCAAAGGCCGATGCCGCGGGTCTTCAGGGTGTCGAGGCGATCTTCGTAAGGCTGACCTGCCAGATCGGGCCTATCGATCACCCCTCCGATCAGACGCCAGAAGCCGTTCTGCGGGTGCGCATAATACTGTCCGGCCTTCAGCGACGCCTCGCCCGGCAGGCTGCCCAGGATCAGCAGGCGGGTGTCCGCATCGACGACGGGATCGAAGGCGCGCTTGCGGGCCGACGCCTCAGCGCCCGGCATTTCTCAGCCAGCCGACGACGGACAGGCGCGGGCCCTGGGCATAGGCCGCGACCGGCGCGACGGAATGATACTGTGGCACCGAGAACAGCGTCAGAGTGTTCCAGCGCGGGGCGTGGCCACGGATCACATCGCCCGCCGCGTCGTGGAACAGCAACTGCCCGCCCCAGTCGGCCCGCCAGTTTCGGGTGAGGCCCAGTGTATAGGCCACCAGACGATCGCTGGCCTCGGACCCCACATCGTTGTGCAGGCCGATGAAGTCTCCGGGGCGATAGCGGGTCAGCTGGCCGTCGGCCTTGACGATGTCGGCGCGTCCGGTGATCGCGATGCCGAGCTGCACAAAGGCGTCGTTCAGGAACTCGGTGATGGCATGCACCGGATGGCCCGGATCGCGCTTCGTCAGATAGGCCGTGATCAGCGGATAGGTCAGATATAGAAACCCATAGCCGCTCCCCGCCTTCGTCATCATGGCCCGGAGCTGCTGCTGCAAGGCGGCATCGCCCCCGGCCACGATCTGCTGGCGGGTCAGGACGGCCGGGCGACCATCCTCCCCCTGAAAGGCCAGGTCCCAGTTGATGCCGCTTTCCAGCATGGCGGTCAGATAGTCCGCCGTTTCGGCTTCGAACACATCCGTGATCTGCACCCAGCCTTCGCGGCGATAGGCCTCCGCCGCCGCCGCGACATCCAGTTTCGGATTGAGGCGGATCGGCGGGTTCGCCATCAGCCCGCGCCGAAGACCCGGGCGAAGACGGTGTCGACGTGTTTGGTGTGGTAGCCGACGTCGAACAGGGCCTCCAGCTGTTCTGTCGGCAGGGTCACCCGGGCGTCGGCCTTCAGGAAGTCCAGGAACCGGCCCTCGCCGCGCCAGACCTTCATGGCGTTCTCCTGCACGGCGGCATAGGCGTCTTCGCGGCTGACACCCGCCTGGGTCAGGGCCAGCATGACGCGCTGGGAGTGAACCAGCCCGCCCAGCAGGTCGAGGTTCTTCTGCATGTTCTCAGGGTAGACATTCAGCCGCTCGACCACATTGGCCAGGCGGTGCAGGGCGAAGTCCAGGTGGATGGTCGCGTCCGGCCCGATGCCGCGCTCGACCGAGGAGTGGCTGATGTCCCGCTCGTGCCACAGGGCGACGTTCTCCATCGCGGGCGTCACGGCCGAACGGACCAGACGGGCCAGTCCTGTCAGGTTCTCGGTCAGGATGGGGTTGCGCTTGTGCGGCATGGCCGACGAGCCCTTCTGGCCCTTGTCAAAGAACTCCTCGGCTTCCAGGACTTCGGTGCGTTGCAGGTGGCGGATCTCGATGGCCAGCCGCTCGACCGAACTGGCCACGACGCCTAGCGCCGCAAAGAAGGCGGCGTGACGGTCACGCGGGATGACCTGGGTCGAGACGGGCTCGACCGCCAGACCCATCTGGTCGGCGACATATTGCTCCACCGCCGGATCGACATTGGCGAAGGTCCCGACCGCGCCCGAGATCGCGCAGGTGGCGATCTCTTCTTTGGCCGTGATTAGACGCCGCTTGGCCCGCTGGAACTCGGCGTGATAGCCGGCCAGTTTCAGGCCGAAGGTCACCGGCTCGGCATGGATGCCGTGGCTGCGGCCGACGCAGGGCGTGAACTTGTGCTCCTTGGCCCGGGTCTCCAGCGCGGCCAGAACCCGCTCGACTCCCTCGATCAGCAGGTCCGACGACCGCGCCAGCTGCACGGCGAAACAGGTGTCCAGAACATCGGACGACGTCATCCCCTGGTGCAGGAACCGGGCCTCTTCGCCCACGATTTCCGACACATGGGTCAGGAAGGCGATGACGTCATGCTTGGTGGTGCGCTCGATCTCGTCAATGCGGTCGGCGTCGAAGGTGACGTCCTTGCCCTTGGCCCAGATAGCCTCGGCCGCGCTGGCCGGGATGGTGCCCAGCTGCGCCATCTTGGTGGCGGCATGAGCCTCGATCTCGAACCAGATTCGGTATTTGGTCTCTTGCGACCAGATGGCGACGGCGGCCGGGCGGGAATAGCGCGTGATCATGGGGGCGTCTAAAGGCTGTCGGCAGCAAGCCTGTCAAGGAATCGAGGAGCGAACCATGGAACTGATCGTCGGAAACATCGCCTTTTCCACATGGTCGCTGCGGCCCTGGCTGGTGCTGAAGCGGTGCGGGGCCGAGTTCACGGTGCGCGAGGTGCCGCTGTATGGCCCCGGCTATCGCGAGGAACTGGACCGGGTGTCACCGTCGGGCAAGGTGCCGCTACTGGTCGTGGACGGCGAGACGATCTGGGATTCCATGGCCATCAGCGTCTGGTGCGCCGAGCGGTATCCGGACGCCAAGCTGTGGCCCGCCGACGCCCACGCCCGCTGGCTGGCGCGGTCGGTGGCGTGCGAGATGCATTCGTCCTTCATGGCCCTGCGCAGCGAATGCGGCATGGGGCCGGACGCGGCGGGCGTGATCCACACCATGGTCGGCCCCGACCGGGCCCCGCCCCCGACCAGCGAGGCGGTCGCCGCCGATGTGCGCCGCCTGGTCGAGATCTTCCGCACCATGCGCGCCCGCTTCGGCCAGGGCGGGCCATACCTGTTCGGCGAATGGTCCATCCCCGACGCCTTTTTCACCCCGGTGGCGACGCGGTTCCGGCATTACCAGATCGACCTCGCGGCGCATGGGGATGACGGGACGGCGGCCGAATACTGCGAGACGCTGCTGGCTCAGGAGGATTTTCTGGAGTGGTGCCGGATGGGCAACTTGCCTATCTCTGGCGGCAATCCGCCCCCCTAGCTGGGCTAGAACGGTAGGTGGTGCCCTCCCGTCAAGGTGCCGGGTAAAGCCTGGATCCACCGGTTGTGCGTGCGAAGCTTGACCGATACAAACTTTGGCATGCTGCGATCCGCTGTCCTGAGCTTCACGCTTCTTATCGCCTCTTCCGCTGAGGCCATCGTCATCAGGCATGATGTTGATGACGACAAGTATCGGATACCTGTGTCCGATTTTCCGGCGCTCGCGGACATGCCGTCCGAAGGACACGGTGTGCTGATTGCCCCGCGCTGGGTCATTACGGCGGCTCACGCGGTTCCTCGAAACGCCACCCTGACACACATCGACATCGGCGGTGTGCCGAGAGAAGTGCAACACGTCTTCATCCACGCTGGAGCGAAACAGCCGCCGCAGGGGATGATTGATCAGGCGCTTGCCACAGGCGACTGGATACTCGCGGTCTTTTCCATTGCCTCTTCTAACGATATCGCGCTGATCGAGTTGAGGCAGGCCGTAGCCGATGTTGAGCCCGTTCCGATCTACGACGGCGATGGCGAGGTTGGCAGCGTGGTCAAGATTATCGGGAAGGGCGCAACGGGAACGGGACTATCCGGGCATAGCAGGCAAGGTCCGAACCGGACGGAGCTGCGCCGCGCTTTCAACACCGTAACAAGCGCGGATGATCGGTGGATTTGCTACGTCTTCGACGACCCTGCCACGGCTCTACCCCTTGAGGGCAAGACGGGCAGCGGCGACAGCGGTGGACCAGCCCTTCTTGAAGAGGACGGTGAGTGGAAGTTGGCGGGGCTGGCTTCGTGGGGGTTCATCTTCGGCGACGTCAAGACGACCAACCCTGGGCTTTACGGACAGTTAACCTGCAACGTTCGCCTCAGTCGTTACATCGACTGGATCACGAGCGTGATGGCGGGGTCCGAAGCTGAGCATTAACCGCGCCGACAAACCCCGCCTTAAGAGGGTCACGCTAGGCTGGCACCTTCGGAATGCTTCCGCGTTCAGGTGTCATCATGACCGTCCCCGTGCCTCAGCCCGCCGCCCGTCGTCCAAGCCTGATGGTCTATGGGCTGCTGATCGTGGTGGCCTGCTGCCTGCCAGCGCTTCTGCTGGCGAGCGTGATCTAGATTTGTCATCCCCGACGCAGCGAAGCGGAGATCGGGGACGGCCTCAGCTTTGTCGAATCCGTCCTGGAAGATGCGGAGCAGCTATCCGGGAGAAAGGCGGGGCCGGTCTGGCTGTCTCCCGGATAATCGAAGACGATTTCCGGGAGTGCCTTGTTTGCAGTCCATCCCGTCCCGGCTCTTCGCTGCGCTACGGCCGGGATGACAAGGTGCGACCGACCTACTGGCTGCCCGCAGGCAACTGGGCCTGGGCATAGTCGACCGGCTGGGCCGGCATCGGCGGTGGGGCCACATAGTCCAGGCTGAGCGGCACCAGCGACGCGCCCGAGGCCACGGCATCCAGGGTGTTCAGCGGTCGCCCGTTCATGCGCTGATAGATCCAGTAGGCGGCGACGACCTTTTCGACATACTCACGCGCCTGGGGCACGTCGATCGTCTCGATCAGCAGCAGGGGATCGGCATTGGGGCCCAGCTTGCGCACCGCCGCCACCATCGGCCCGGGCCCGGCATTGTAGGAGGCCGTGGCGCGCAGCAGGTCGCCGTTGATCGCCGGCATCGCCAGCACCTTGTTCACATAGGCCTGACCCAGCTGGGCGTTCAGATTGGGGTCGAACAGACGGTCCGGGCTGCTGATCAGACCCCGGTCGCCCGACAGTTCCGCCGCCGTCGCGGGCATGACCTGCATCAGGCCGTAGGCCCCGACCGCCGAACGGGCGCGGGCGTTGAAGTCGGTTTCCTTGCGCGCGATCGCATAGACCAGCGAGCGTTCGATGGTGAAGCCCCCGGCGGGCTCGATCACGGGTTGGGGGAACCGATCGGCGTTGATGCGGCGGGCCTCGTCGTCGCGGCCACCCAAGCGCGGCCCCATCATCCGACCCAGCGCGCCCCACAGCCGACGGCCCCGCTCGGTGATGGCACCGCGCAGCCCGGTGCGCAGTTCCTCGCGCGCCTCGGAGCCCCGACCGACCTCGAGCCAGGCGAGGGTGCGCCGGGCCTGGGCATCCTCGCGCAGGAAGGCCTCCATCTCGGCATTGTCGATGTCGCCATTGTCGATGTTCGAGGTGTCGTCACCCGACCAGGAGGCCTGACGCACGCTGGCGACGGCGGAGTAGGGGACCGGGCCCATGTTTTCGATGGCCGGTTCCTCGCCCAGCTGACGCAGGGCGATCTGGCCATAGAAGGTGGCGGGCCACTGGGCGGCGCGACGCAGATTGGGCTGGATGCGGTTCTGGCGACCGGCCATGCCCGCCGACTTGGCGGCCCAGAAGGCGGCCCCGGCGCGGACCCACGCATCCTCGGTCGGATCATCATAGACACGCTCGAACGCCTCGATGGCGGGGCCATAGTCGCCCATCCGATATTGGGCCAGGCCCACCGTCCACCAGTCGCCGATCTGGCCACCCAGGGAAACCGCGCCTTGCAGGTCATCGCGGTTCAGGGCGACGCGGGCGGCGCGGGCGGGATCGGCCTCGCGGTTGCCACCGGCGGCGATCAGGCTGTTCCAGGTGCGGGCGACGCTGGCCGGGCGACGCGGCTCGGCCGCACCATCGGGACGGCGTTGCAGGGCCAGATTGTAGACGCGCGAGGCGGACGGCAGGTCGGAATACAGCTCCAGCCAGGCGGCCAGTTCGTCATAGGTGGCGGTGTGGTCGCGGTGGAACAGGCTTTCGAACTCCACCTGGCCCAGCAGGACGCGGTCCTGAGCCTGACGGGCGGAGGCGCGGGCGGCGTCGATGTCGCCCCGGCGCAGGGCATCGAAGGCGGTGGTGTAGCTGAGGCGGTCAGCCTGGCTCAGGGCCGAAGGACGGCGGTTCTGACCCTCGTTCTCGCCCTCGACGACGGCCGCGTAAGGCACTTCGGTCGCGTGAACGTGCGCCAGTCCGGTCAGGGCCGACAGCGCGATGGCGAGCGTCGGCGCAAGACAGGCGCGGCGGAAATCTACTGGCACAGGCGGCCCCCCTGGGAGCGGCGTCCGACCCGTCTCGAAACAGATTCAGCGCACGCTATTCGTTCGGTCGTCAGGCCTGAGGACACTCGCCCTCACGCCACATGTCAATCTGTTACGGGAATCGGGCGGTTTTGAGTCGCCTGCGAGGCGAACGGTCAATCCGTCGGGTCGAGACGGGCCGCCAGCGCCAGCATGTCGGCCCAGGCCAGCGCCTTGGCCTGCGGCTGTTTCAGCAGAAAGGCCGGGTTCAATGTGACCAGCGCGGGGGCCGACACCGCCCCCTCGTGCAGTCGCCAGTCCTGCCAGGTGCCGCGCAGGCCCATGACATTGCCTGTCGCCCCGAGCACGGCCCGCGCCGGGGCCGCGCCCAGTAGCAGCACAGCGCGGGGCTTCAGGATTTCCAGCGCGCGCTCCAGAAAAGGCAGGCAGGCGGCCTGTTCCTCGGGAGCTGGAGCCCGGTCACCCGGTGGTCGCCAGAAGACGCTGTTCATCTTCCACGTCCGATCCGCCAGTCCCGATTCGCTCAGCATGCGGTCGAACATCCGCCCCGCCCGCCCGGCGAAGACCTCGCCCGAGCTATCCTCCGCCTCGCCCGGTGCATTGCCGATGACCAGCAGGCTGGCGTTGTCCGGCCCCGATCCGACCACGGCCCGCCGCGCGCCCTGACGCTTCAGGCCACAGCCATCGAAGGTGGCGGCGACAGCGACCAGGGCGTCCAGCGTCATGGCCTCGGCGGCCAGGGCCCGGGCCTGCTGGGCGCATTCGGCGCTGTCGGGGGCGGCGGCGACCGCCGAGGTGGCCTTCAGCACCGCCTTGCGGGCGGGTGGCAACTCGACATGGGTCCGGTCGACAGGGGCGTCCTCATAGCAGCCGTCCACCCCCGCATCGCGCCAGAAGGCGAGCAGGCTTTCGGTGGCGGCGATGTCGAGGGCGGCAGGGGTCATGGGTTCTGACTAGCGATAGTCCTTGACCACCCTTGCGTCACCTTCCGATAAGCGGAAAACAACAAGACCATACTGACCACGAGGAAATCCCCATGGCCGAAGACGTGATCGAAGGCGGTGCCACCAATGCCTGGCAGGACGCGATCATCGACAAACTGCCCGCCAATGAGGCCCTGACCGGCGTCGAGCGCGAGGTCATGGAGTATGACGTCGTCATCGTCGGCGGCGGCCCCGCCGGCCTGTCCGCCGCCATCCGCCTGAAGCAGCGGGCGGAAAAGGACGGCAAGGAGATCAGCGTAGCCGTTCTGGAGAAGTCGGCCGAGATCGGCGGGCACATCCTGTCGGGCGCCGTGATCGATCCCAAGGCGCTGAACGAGCTTTTCCCCGACTGGAAGGCCCGCGGCGCGCCGCTGGAGACGCCCGTCACCGAGGACCGCTTCATGGTGTTGGGCCCGGCAGGTCAGGCGACGCTGCCGATGATGCTGCTGCCGCCGATGATGCACAATGACGGCTGCTACATCGCCTCGCTGGGCAATGTGTCGCGCTGGCTGGGCGAACAGGCCGAGGCGCTGGGCGTCGAGGTCTATCCCGGCATGGCCGCCAGTCATGTGGTCTGGGATGAGCCGTCAGGGCGTGTGAAGGGCGTTGTCGCGGGTGTCTTCGGCATCGACCGTGAGGGCAAGCCGACCGACGACTTCCAGCCCGGCATCGAACTGCACGGCAAGTATGTCTTCATCGCCGAGGGCGTGCGTGGCTCCCTGGCCAAGACCATAATGGCCCGCCACAACCTGTGCGACACCTCTGAGCCCCAGAAGTTCGGCATCGGCCTGAAGGAGCTGTGGCAGGTGCCCGCCGAGAAGCACCGCCCGGGCCTGGCCCAGCACACCACCGGCTGGCCGCTGGACGAGTTCACCGGCGGCGGCAGCTTCATGTACCATTTCGGCGATCGCTATGTGGCCATCGGCTATGTGGTGCACCTGAACTACAAGAACCCGTTCCTGTCGCCGTTCGACGAGTTCCAGCGGTTCAAGCATCACCCGGCCATCGCCGAGCACCTGGAGGGCGGGACGCGCATCTCCTACGGCGCGCGGGCTATCACCGAGGGCGGCTTCCAGTCGGTGCCCAAGCTGTCGTTCCCGGGCGGTGCCCTGATCGGCTGCTCCGCCGGTTTCGTGAACGTGCCCCGCATCAAGGGCAGCCACAACGCGATGAAGTCCGGCATGCTGGCCGCCGACGCCGCCTACGACGCGGTGCAAGCGGGTCGCGCGGGCGATCAACTGGTCGAATACCAGGCCGCCTATGAGAAGAGCTGGGTCTACAAGGAGCTGAAGGCGGTCCGGAACGCCAAGCCCTATCTGACCAAGTTCGGCACCACCCTGGGCGGAGCCTTCGGCGTGGCCGAGATGTGGTTCACCGGCCTGACCGGCATCGCCGTGCCGTGGACGATGAAGCACAAGAAAACCGATGCCGCCTCGACCGAACTGGCGTCCAGGCACAAGCCGATCGCCTATCCCAAGCCGGACGGAAAGCTGTCTTTCGACAAGCTGTCGTCGGTCTTCATCTCCAACACCAACCACGCCGAGGAGCAGCCTGCGCATCTGAAGCTGCTGGACCCGTCGGTACCGATCCGGGTCAATCTGCCGAAATACGGTGAGCCGGCGCGGCTGTATTGCCCGGCGGGCGTGTACGAGGTCGTCTATGGCGACGAGGCGGCCAAGACGGATCCCCGCTTCGTTATCAACGCCCAGAACTGCGTCCACTGCAAAACCTGCGACATCAAGGACCCGTCCCAGAACATCGTCTGGACGACGCCCGAGGGCGGCGGCGGCCCCAACTATCCGAATATGTGACGCCGTCGGGATCGCGGGCCTTGCCATTGCCGCATAAGCCGGGAAGGGTCGGGCCCATGATCCTGACCCCGCTTCGCCTGCTCTCGACCGGTTGCGCCTTGGTGGCGCTGATGGGGGCCACCCCGTCTCTGGCTCAGGATGTCCCGGCGTCCCAGATGCCGGACGCTGGTTTGCCCACCCAAGCCGAGCCCGCTGTCCTGCCGCCTGCCATCGTGGTCGAGGCTCCACCCATCGACCGGACCGCAGAGCCGGAGGCACCGGCCATTCCTGCGGTCTGGTCGCCGATCCCCGAAACGACCGATGGGCAGTCGGCCTACGGCCTCTATCTGTCGGGGCGTCTGGCCAGTTTCCGGGGCGATCGCACGACCGGGGCTGCCTTGCTGGCAGAAGCCCAGTCATTGGTTCCCGAACAGCCTGTCCTGGCCGACGAGGCCTTCCGCGAGGGGCTGTTCGCGGGCGATCTGGATGAGGTCGCGCGTTTGACCCCGCTGGTCAGCCAGACCCCGCAACTGGCCGAGGCCGGGCGGTTCACGGATGTGGTCCAGTCGCTGCAACGTGGCGACGCCCGGCGGGCTCAGGCCATCATCCAGCAGGGCGGATTCTCAGACTTCTTCGGCGTGGGCGTGCGCTTCCTGACGCCAATCGTTGCGGCAGGAGCCGGTGACTGGCTTACGGCCCTGACGCCCGTCGTGGTCGCGCCGCAGGACCCGTCCGCCTTCATCCTGCGCCTGAACCGCGCGCAGTTGCTGGAACGTCGCCGTCAGTACGAGGCGGCAGAAGCCGAGTACAAGGTCCTGTTGGAAACGCCCGTCGGTACGCGGTTCGCGGCCGAAGCCTATGGCGGTTTTCTGGAGCGTCGTCGCCGCAAGGATGAGGCCGTCGTGGTCTATGACGCCGCGCTGGCCGCCGGTCCCGCGGACCCTGCCGTCGTGGCCGCGCGGGCCCGTGCCTCTGGTCGGGGACGCGCGCCGGAACTGGCCAGCCTGAACGACTTGGCCGCCGACTCGCTGAACTTCATTGCGGGCGGAGCCAGACAGGCCGAGGCCAGCGATCTGGCCATCATCTATCTGAGGCTGGCCCAGAGCCTGCGGTCCGACAATCTGACCGCCTATCAACTGGGCGAGGCCCTGGCCAAGGCGGAGCGCGAACTGCCTGCCCGCGAAGCCTTCGGCTCCGTCACCACGGCCGATCCGCTGATCTATGCGGAGGCGCAGTACAGCATCGGCGAGAGCTTCGTCCGCGACGAGATGTCGGAGGAGGCCCTGGCCGCGTTCCGCCGTGCAGATGCCGCTGCGCCCGACCAGCCCCGCATGGCTCTGGCATTGTCGGGCCAGTTGCTGGGGATGGGCTTTACGGAGGAGGCCCTCGGCGTCCTGAACCGGCCGGGGATCAATACGGCGGACCAGAACCCCGTGATCCGGTTTCAGCGCGGTGCCGCCTTGGAAAGGCTCGACCGTCTGGACGAGGCGGAGGCGGAACTGTGGGCCGCGCTTCAGGCCGCGCCGGACAATGCCACCATACTGAACTTCCTTGGCTATATGTGGGTCGACACCGGTCGACGGGTGGACGAAGGGGCGGCCATGCTGGCCCGTGCCCATGCCGCCGCGCCCGAGGACGGCAACATTCAGGACTCCCTCGGCTGGGCCCAGTATCGGCAGGGCCAGTACGAGACGGCGGTCGCGACCTTGCAGGAAGCGGTCGAGAAGGAGCCCGGCAATGCCGAGATCAACGACCATCTGGGCGATGCCTACTGGCAGGTCGGACGCCAGCGCGAGGCCCAGTGGCAGTGGACGCGCGTCCTGACCTTGGACCCCGACGCCGAGCGCCGGGCCGAGATCGAACGCAAGCTGGTCGAGGGTCTGACGGAGCCGACCCTGGCACCCACCTCGGAACCCGTTTCCGCAGAGGCCATCGTCGTCGGTGGCGGCTGAGCCCATGTCGCCGCTGACGGCGATCGCGCCCGCCAAGATCAACCTATTCCTGCATGTCGGGCCGGTGGACGACGAGGGCTATCACCCGCTGACCAGCCTGGTCGCCTTCGCCGATGTGGGCGACATCATATCGGTCGAGCGATCGGATCGGCTGGCACTCACTGTCGGCGGTCCGTTCGGTGCAGACTTGGCCGACGACCCAGACAATCTGATCCTGCGCGCGCTCCGCGCGTTGGGAGAGGCGGCAGGTATGGGCGAGCCGCCGGTGCACGTTCATCTCGACAAGCGTTTGCCCATCGCGGCCGGGCTGGGGGGCGGATCGTCGGATGCGGGTGTGGCGCTGAAGCTGGCGCGCGATCTGCTAGAACTGACACTCGACGATGCGGCTTTAGGCGACATCGCCAGGGTCGTGGGAGCCGATGGACCGATGTGTCTACATGCCCGCTCGGCCTGGGCCGAGGGGCGCGGCGAGGTCCTGACGTTCGAGCCCAACTTGCCGCCTCTGCCTGCCTTGCTGGTCAACCCCGGTGTGCCCTCGCCGACGGGTGCGGTTTACCGGGCCTACGATGCCGCGCCGCGGGCTCTGGAGCCGCGGCCGACGCCGCCCGCAGACTGGAGCGCCGCCGATATGATCGACTGGCTGGCAGGCCAGCGCAATGATCTGGAAGCGCCAGCTATCGCGCTCCAGCCCGCGATCCGTTCGGCGATGCAGGCCGTGGCCGCCCTGCCGGAAGCCCGGCTGACCCGCATGTCGGGATCGGGGGCCACGGTCTTCGCCCTGTTCGACACCCGCGAGGCGGCACACGTCGCGGCGCGGCAACTGGCGAGCGAACAGCCCGAATGGTGGATCACACCGACGACGCTGGCCGCCCCTTAACCGTCGGCAAACCCGTGTGCGCTAGGGTCCAGGCATGAACAGCCTGACCCCCGCCTGGATCGCCGCCTTCGAGCCCGTGCTGAACAAAGTCCCGGCGGAGGATCGCGCCCGGATCATTGCCCTTGCACCCGCCGCCGCCGAGGCCGCGACCGCCAGTGCCCCGCACTGGGATTTCGACCAGCCGGGGCATCGTGCGGAGGAGGTCCTGTCCGGCACCTTTGGTCCCGCCCTGACCGACGACCACCGCCGCGCCCTGATCGCACACTGGGCGCTGGAGATGCCGGGCCGCATCACGGCCGCCGATCTGCCTCAGGCGTCGCTGGAGCTCTATCCGGAATGGATCGGGCGGTTGGCCGACTTCCTGACCGCCGCGGCCGACCCCTATGACCGCGACTTCTGGGCCAAGGACGTGCGTATCTCGCTGGTGCTGTCGGTGCCGGGGGCCCGCACCCAGATGATCGACCTGTCCTCACCCATGGGGCCGGGCCAGGTGCTGCGTCACGCCCGCGAGGGCTGGGGCTGGTCGGTTATCCCTTCTTACATCGCCGCCCAGAGCTGGAAGCCCTGGCTGGAGGTCCATACCGAAAGCCGCGAACTGTCTGACTTTAACGAGGCGGGCTGGGATCGCGCCTGGGCGACGGCCGCCGAAATCTGCAAGCGCCGACCGCAGATGGCGGGCATGTTGGGCTCATCCTGGTTCTATGACCCGCCGCTGGAACAGATCAGCCCGCGCCTGGCCTATCTGCGGGTCAATCCGCTGAAGCATGGGGCCTTCCTGCTGCATCAGGGACCGGGCGAGATCCACACCCAGCGGGCTGCGACCAGTTCGCCCACCCGCGCCGCCCTGATCGAGAAGGGCGAATACACCGCCCGCTCCTGGATCGTCGCCTGGCCCCGTGCGGCCTTGATCCGCTGGGCCGACAGCCGCGGGACCGGCCCCGCCGACTGACCTGGTTTCACGACCGACGGCGACAGGCCGGGGTTTAAACGCCTGCCGAAAACGTCTAGCGACAGCGGCATGACCCAAGCCACCAATGCGGCCTTCTACGACCGCGTCTCCGCCGAGCTTTCCGACATAGAGGCGCAAGGCCTGACCAAGCCCGAGCGCGTCATCGCCTCACGCCAGGGCCCTGTGATCAAGGTCGGCGGACGCGACGTCCTGAACTTCTGCGCCAACAACTACCTGGGTCTGGCCGGGGACGAGCGCGTGACCCAGGCGGGCATCAAGGCGCAGGAAAAATGGGGCGCGGGCACGGCCTCGGTCCGCTTCATCTGCGGCACGCTGGAAATCCACAAGGAGCTGGAGCGGGCCACGGCCGACTATCTCGGCTTTGAGGACACCATCCTGTTCGCCGCCGCCTTCGACGCCAATGGCGGCATCTTCGAGCCGCTGTTCGGGGCCGAGGATGCGATCGTCTCGGACGCCTTGAACCACGCCTCGATCATCGACGGGGTGCGGCTGTGCAAGGCCAAACGCTATCGCTTCGCCACCTCCGACATGGACGATCTGGAGGCCCAGCTGAAACAGGCCCGGGCCGATGGCGCGCGCAATATCGTCATCGCCACCGACGGGGCCTTCTCGATGGATGGCTATATCGCCAGGCTGAAGGACATCCGCACCCTGGCGGACACGTACGACGCCCTGATCATGGTCGACGACTGCCACGCCACGGGCTTCCTCGGTCCGCAAGGGCGCGGCTCCTATGCCTACCACGGGGTCGAGATCGACTTTCTCACCGGCACCTTCGGCAAGGCGCTGGGCGGGGCCATGGGGGGCTTTATCTGTGCCAAGGCCAATGTGGTGGCCCTGCTGAAACAGCGGGCGCGGCCGTACCTGTTCTCCAACGCCCTCAGCCCCGCCGTCTGCGGCTCCTCGCTGGAGGCCATCCGCATCGCCGCCGGTGCGGAAGGCGATGCCTTGCGCACGCAACTGATGGCCAATGCCGCCCGCTATCGCGCCGCGATGACCGAGGCCGGTTTCACGCTGCAACCCGGCGAGCATCCGATTATCCCGGTCATGCTGGGCGACGCCAAGCTGGCGCAGGACATGGCGGCCCGACTGCTGGAACTGGGCGTTTATGTGATCGGCTTCTCGTTCCCGGTCGTCCCGCGCGGCCAAGCCCGCATCCGCACCCAGATGTCGGCGGCGCATACCTTCGAACAGATCGATCAAGTGGTCGCGGCATTCACGACGGCCGGAAAAGAATTGGGAGTTATCTGATGAGCACGACAGATTCTGGCACCATGCAGGCCCTGGCCAAGACCCGTCCCGAAATCGGGCTGGAACTGATCACGGCTCCGATCCCCGTCGCGGGCGACGAAGACGTCCTGATCAAGGTCCACAAGACTGCTGTCTGCGGCACCGACATCCACATCTGGAACTGGGACGAGTGGTCCCAGAAGAATGTGCCTGTCCCGATGATCACCGGCCATGAGTTCGCGGGCGAGATCGTCGCCATCGGCAAGGATGTCGATCGCAGGCTGAAGATCGGCCAGCGTGTCTCGGCAGAGGGTCACGTGATCGATCTGAACTCCGAGGCGGCCCGCGCCGGACATTTCCACCTCGATCCCGCGACCAAGGGCATCGGCGTCAATCGTCAGGGCTGTTTCGCCGAGTTCGTCGTGGCCCCGGCCTTCAACGTCATCGAACTGCCCGATGACGTGCCTTACGAGATCGGCTCGATCCTGGATCCGTTCGGCAATGCCGTGCACACGGCCCAGCAGTTCGACCTGCTGGGCGAGGATGTACTGGTCACCGGGGCCGGGCCCATCGGCATGATGGCCGCCGCCGTCGCCCGCCACGCAGGCGCGCGGACCGTCGTCCTGACCGACATCAACGACTTCCGCCTGGAGCTGGCCCAGAAGGTCGCGCCGGGCGTGCGGACGGTGAACACCACCCGCGAAGACCTGCACGACGTCATGCATGAGCTCGGCCTCAAGGTCGGCTTTGACGTCGCGCTGGAAATGTCGGGTTCGCCGATCGCCTTCAAACAGTGCGTCGACACCCTGATTATGGGCGGCGGCCTGGCCCTGCTGGGTATTCCGTCCAAGCCGATGGAGACGGACTGGGGCGCTATCATCCTGAAGGCCCTGACGATCAAGGGCGTCTATGGCCGCGAGATGTTCACAACCTGGCGCAAGATGCTGGGCCTGCTGAAGGCGGGTCTGGACCTGACGCCGCTGATCACCCACCAGATGCCCTATCAGGACTTCCAGAAGGGGTTCGAGGTCATGAAGGCCGGTCAGTCGGGCAAGGTCGTACTGGACTGGTCAAAGGCCTGAGCGCAGGTCGCCGGGGGGCCTGAATGACGACCATCGTCGATTTTCTGAAGGGTGCCGGGACCGACGGGGCCGGTCGGACCGTCTTCGACGTGGTGGCGCTGGACGACCGCTCCGTCGAGCGCACCCATGACTTCATCCAGTGGCTGTTCCCACTGGCCGAGCCGTCGGGGGCCAACCGCCGCGCGCCGGTACTGAGTGCAGCAGATGTGGAGGTGGTGCAGGCCTGCGGCATGTCGCAGATCGCTTTGGCCGCCGCGACGGATCGCATGACCGCCTTCTATCAGTTCAACACCCACTGGCTGGTGCCCTACGATCACAACCACCTGCGGATCACGCGGATCATCAGGTCGCTGCGCCTGCTGCGGGGTGAAGACGAGGCCAACGAGTTCCGCGACCTGATCCTGGGTATGGACGAGGCCGCAGGGCGTCCGGTCAGCGTTGACAGCCGCCGCTACTGGACGACGGCCTAGGCCTTCAACAGCTTGATCAGCGCGGGCTCGAACCCCTTGGTCTCCGCGCCGGGCAGGACGTCCAGCAGCTTGCCGGTTTCGAACAGTTCGAACACCTGCGGATGGACGTAGGAGCTGCGGCAAACGGTCGGCGTATTGCCCAGAAGGCCCGCGACAGCCTTCACACAGACCGTGATCTTGCGCTTCGCGTCGGTCGGCGACGTCGGTACTTCTGTGTCGCGCAGGGCCCGGGCCGCCGACACCGTCCCGGCCCAGGTGCGGAAATCCTTGGCGGAAAAGTCCTCGCCCATCGCCTCGCGGATATAGGCGTTCACATCGTCCGAGGTGATGGGGCACAGGTCGCCGTCGGCATCGCGATATTTGAACAGTTGCTGACCCGGCAGTTCGCGCAGGGACCGCACGACGGTGGCCAGCCGCCGATCCTGCACCCGTACCGAATGCTCCACACCACTCTTGCCCTTGAAGGCGAATGTCAGGCGCGTGCCGTCGACCTCCAGATGCCGCTTGTTCAACGTGGTCAGACCATAGGACCTGTTCTGCTTGGCATATTGCGCATTGCCGACGCGGATCAGGGTGATCTCCAGCAGGCGCACCGCCGTGGCCAGCACCTTGTCGCGCGAGGTCCCGCGTGTGTTCAGGTCGGCCTCGACCCGGTCGCGCAGCCGGGGCAGGGCGCGGGCGAAGGCGTGCAGGCGCTCAAACTTGGTCTCCGACGCGTGAGTGCTCCAGTCGTTGTGATAGCGGTACTGTTTGCGTCCCTTGGCATCGCGACCCGTGGCCTGGATGTGGCCGGTCGCACGGGGGCAAATCCAGACATCGGTCCAGGCGGGCGGGATGGCCAGCATGCGGATGCGGTCCAGCACCGCCTTGTCACGGATCACTGCCCCGCGCGTATCGCGATAGGAAAAGCCTTTTCCCGAGCGAACCCGGCTGAAGCCCACCCGATCATCGCTGCACCACGTCAGGCCAGTGGGGATCAGGGCATGGTCGGCGGTCGAGGTCATGTCAGGTGTATCCGGGTGCGGACAGGCCGAACGGCGAAGACCCGGCGCGGTTCCTCTTGACCCCGGCGTCCAGCGGGGGGATGCGGAGCCATGAACTATCGCCACAGCTTTCACGCCGGGAATTTCGCGGATCTGGTCAAGCATGCCCTGGTGCTGTGGCTGCTCGAGCGGCGTCAGGCCTCAGGGTCGGTGACGGTCATCGACACCCATGCGGGTGCCGGCCTGTATGACCTGACCGGGGACGCGACCCGGTCACGTGAGGCCGAGGCCGGGATTGCCCGGCTGATGGCTGCCGAGGGGCGTCCAGCGCTGATAGAGGCCCTGGCCGCCGAGGTTGCCGCGATGAACCCGGACGGCGGCGTCACCTTCTATCCGGGCTCGCCCCTGCTGATGGCCCGGCATCTGGGACCGCAGGACCGCTATGTCGGCTATGAGCTGAACCCGCCGGTTCTGGATATGCTGACCGAGGCGCTCGCACCGTTCGTGGCGGTCGAGGCCCGCGGTGGCGACGGCTTCGATCAGGCCGTGGCGGAGGCGAAGCGCACGCCCGGCCCGCTGGTCCTGATCGACCCGCCGTTTGAGAAGCCCGACGATTATCACCGCGCCGCCGACACGGGGGCCGCCATCGTGAAGGCCGATGCGCGGGCGACCGTGGCCATCTGGACCCCGCTGAAGGACATGGAAACCTTCGACGGCTTCCTGCGTCGGCTGGATCAGGGCGGCGCACGGCGCGTGCTGGTGGCCGAGGCGCGGTTGCGGCCCCTGACCAATCCCATGAAGATGAATGGCTGTGCCATGGTCGTGCTGAACCCGCCCAGCGGGGCAGAGGCAGCGGCGCGTGAAATCTGCGGCTGGGTCGTCGATACCCTGGGCGAGGCGGGCGCGAAATCCGAAGTCTGGATGGCCGACTGACGGCGGATCAGTCGATCACTTCGCCGGGCTCATACAAGTGCGGCTCGAAGGTCGCGATGGCCATGATGGGGTCCATGCGGATGGCGATGGAGGGGTGGCGCGACATGGCCTTCCAGTCCTCGCGCGATCGCCAAAGTGAATGCACCGCCGCCACCTTGCCGTCGATCCCGCGATGCAGGGTGGCCGAGATATAGCCCTCCAGATCGCGCTGGGCCCGCACGAGAGAGGTCAGATGCTCCATCAGGGCGTCCAGCTTGTCCGGCTGGCAGCGATAGACATTGATCAGAACGACGGGTTCAAGCTCGGCCATGGCGGCGGCATAACCCATCGGGCTTGGCGCGTCTTGCGTGATCGCCCATATCGACAGGCCAGCCGGAGCCGTCATGACCCGTATCGCCATTCTTGAGACCGGCCACCCGCCAGAGGCGCTGAAGAACGACTTCGACGACTATCCGGCGCGGTTTCGAGCATTGCTGGGAGAGGGCGTGGCCACCACGCGGTTCGATGTCCAGGCGGGTGTGCTGCCGGACGATCCATCTGCCTTTGCCGGCGTGATCGTCACGGGCTCGGCGGCGGGGGTCTATGACGATCTGCCCTGGATACCGCCGCTGGTCGACTGGCTGCGGGCTGCCAGAGGCCAGACCCGTTTGGTCGGCATCTGTTTCGGCCATCAGATCATGGCCCAGGCTTTCGGTGGTCGGGTCGAGAAGTCGGACAAGGGCTGGGGCATCGGCATGCATCGCTATCGGGTCACGGCGATGGAGGACTGGATGCATCCACGGGCCACATCGGTCGCCATCCCCGTCTCGCATCAGGATCAGGTGGTCGCCCCGCCCCCGGATGCCCGCATCATCGCCGCATCGGACTTCACCCCCTATGCCGGTCTGGCCTGGGACGACGCCGTCAGCTTTCAGTGCCACCCGGAGTTTCAGCCCGACTATGCCGCCGCCCTGATCGAAATCCGGCGCGGGCATCGCATCCCCGAAGCGCTGGCGGTCCAGGCGCTGGAGACCCTGAAGCAGCCGAACGACCGCGCGGTCATGACCGCCTGGATTCGGGCCTTCCTGCTGCTGACGCCGCCACCCGTCGAAGCCGGGGGCTCAGGCATCTAGGGCCATTTCACCACGGGCGGCATGGAGCTGAGGATCGAGTCGACATTGCCGCCGGTCTTCAGCCCGAACATCGTGCCCCGGTCGTACAGCAGGTTGAACTCGACATAGCGGCCCCGGCGGACCAGCTGTTCCTCACGCTCCTCAGGCGTCCAGGGCTCGACCATGCGGCGGGCGACGATCTCGGAATAGGCGAACAGGAAGGCCTCGCCGACATCGCGGGTGAAGGCGAAGTCGCGGGCGTAGTCGCCGCTGTCATGGTGGTCGTAGAAGATGCCGCCGGTGCCGCGCGGCTCGTTCCGGTGCGCCAGCCAGAAATAGTCGTCGCACCACTGTTTGAACTTCGCGTGCCAGTCGGGGGCGTGGGCGTCGCAGGCCGACTTCATCGCCGCGTGGAAACCGAGGGTGTCCTTGGCCTCCGGGTGCCGGTCGACGTCCAGTACCGGCGTCAGGTCAGCCCCGCCGCCGAACCAGCTTTGCGTGGTCGAGATGAACCGGGTGTTCATATGGACCGCCGGAATGCGCGGGCTGACCGGATGGGCGATCAGACTGATGCCGGTCGCATAGAAGCGGGGGTCCTCCGCCGCGCCCGGTACGGACTTCGCATAGTCGGCCGGGAAGGTGCCGTGGACGGTCGAGCAGTGCACCCCGACCTTTTCAAACAGCCGTCCGTGCATCATGCCCATCACGCCGCCGCCACCCTCGGGCCGCTGCCAGGGCGTGCGGACGAACCGACCGGGCTCGCCGGGGAACAGCTCCGCCGGCACCTGATCCTCCAGCGCCTCGAAGGCAAGATGGATGCGGTCGCGCAGGGCCTCGAACCAGGCGCGGGTCTCGGCCTGCTTCAGCTTCAGGGGATCGGTGGTCACGTCGCTCATCAGCAGTCTCTAGTCCGTCGCGGGACAGTGAGGGAAGAGACAGGTCAGCGCGCCGTGAGCAGGGAGTTCTGCCGCAACCCCTCCCACAGGGCCATGCCGGCGCTGACCGACAGGTTCAGCGACCGGGCGTCCGGGCGGATGGGGATGACGACGCGGGCATCGGCGGCGGCGTGGACGTGGTCTGGTGCGCCACTGGTTTCGCTGCCGAACAGAAGCGTGTCGTCGGGCCGGAAGGTGAAGGCGTCCAGTGGCGTGGCTCCCTTGGTCGTGAACAGGATCAGTCGGCCAGGGCCGCGATCTGCCTGAAAGGCGTCCCAATCGGTATGGCGCGTCAGATGGCTCAGCGGGCCGTAATCCAGGGCCGCGCGCTTCATGGCGCGGTCGTCGAAGTGGAAGCCGGTCGGCTCGATCACATGCAGGTCCACGCCGAAACAGGCGCTCAAGCGGATGCAGGCGCCGACGTTCTGTGGAATGGCCGGTTGAAAAAGGGCGAGACGCATTCTAAGGCCCTCTTACGCGTGGCCCGGGGGCTTGTCGCGGTCTTAATTGCGACTGTTTCGCAAGTGGCGTCAGCAACTTGCGTCGATGAGCCGCAAATCCAGACCGGGTCAGGACAAGGGTTTTTCGCTAAAGCGTTCATGCCGCGACAAACGCCGTCTTCAGACGCGCGACACGCGGCGCATGAGGAGTGTGACGTGGCCGAATCGGTCGTGACTGAGAACAACGAAGGTGGCGAGGCCACCCGTCGGGACTTCATCCATATCGCGGCGGGCGCCGCGGCGGTGGGGGCCGGGGCCATGGTGGCCTGGCCGCTGATCAATTCGATGAACCCGGCCGCCGACACCCTGGCGCTGTCGACCATCGAGTTCGACCTGACCAAGGTTCAGGAAGGCCAGCAGGTCGTCATCAAATGGCAGGGCAAGCCGGTGTTCGTGCGTTTCCGCACCCCGGCCGAGCTGCAGCGCGTCGTCAGCGAAGGCGCCGTCGGCAGCCCGGCCCAGACCGACGTCGAGCGCACCAAGGCCGGTCACGAGAAATATCTGGTGGTCATCGGCTCCTGCACCCACCTGGGCTGCGTGCCGACCTTCAATGCCGGGGATTACGGCGGCTGGTTCTGCCCGTGCCACGGCTCGCACTACGATGCGTCCGGACGTATCCGTAAGGGTCCGGCCCCGTTGAACCTCGTCGTGCCGGAGTACCAGTACGTGTCCGACACCCGCGTGCAGATCGGTTGATTAGGTCAGAAGCATGAGCGATCACGAATCCACCTACGTCCCCAAGACCGCCATCGAGCGGTGGATGGACACCCGCCTGCCGATCATCCGCTTCGGGGCCGACTATATGTCGCTGCCGACGCCGAAGAACCTGAACTACTGGTACACCTTCGGGGCCATCCTGGCCCTGTGTCTGGTCGTGCAGATCGCCTCGGGCATCTTCCTGGCCATGCACTATGTGCCCAATACCGAAATGGCCTTCGCCTCGGTCGAGCGCATCATGCGCGACGTCAACGGCGGCGACCTGATCCGCTACACCCACGCCAACGGGGCCTCGATGTTCTTCATCGCGGTCTACATCCACATGCTGCGCGGCCTCTACTACGGCTCATATAAAGCGCCGCGCGAGATGATCTGGATCATGGGCTGCGTGATCTTCTTCCTGATGATCGCCACCGCCTTCCTGGGCTACGTCCTGCCCTGGGGTCAGATGTCCTTCTGGGGCGCCGAGGTGATCACCAATCTGATCGGAGCCATCCCGGTCATCGGCGAGCCCGTGCTGATCTGGCTGCGTGGCGGTCCGGCCATCGACAATGCGACGCTGAACCGCTTCTTCTCGCTGCACTACCTGCTGCCGTTCGTGATCGCGGGCTGTGTGGTCCTGCACCTGTGGGCCCTGCACCACGCCGGTCAGAACAACCCCGTCGGCATCCTGATCCCCAAGGATCGCGCCAAGAAGGACATGCTGCCCTTCCACCCATACTATACGGTCAAGGATGGCTTCGCGATCATCCTGTTCCTGATCCTGTTCGCCTTCTTCGTATTCTTCATGCCCAACGCCCTGGGTCATGCGGACAACTACATCCCCGCCAATCCGCTGGTGACGCCGGCGCACATCGTGCCCGAGTGGTACATGCTGCCCTTCTACGCCATCCTGCGGGCGGTGCCGGACAAGTTCGGGGGCGTGGTCGCCATGTTCGCGGCCATCGGCGTCCTGTTCGTCCTGCCCTGGCTGGACACGTCCAAGGTGCGGTCGATGCGCTATCGCCCGACGATGCGGACCTTCTTCATCATCTTCGTGATCGTGGGTCTGGGCCTGGGCTGGTGCGGCGGGCAACTGCCTGACGCCCCTGTTATCGGATCGTTCAAGACCTTCACCCTGATCGACGGTGACCTGAACTCCTACCTGTGGCTGACGCGTTTCCTGACGCTCTACTATTTCGCCTTCTTCCTGGTGATCATGCCGCTGGTCGGTCTGCGTGAGACACCGCGCCGGATCCCTGCGACCATCTCCGAGCCGGTGCTGGGCACCAGCCATGCCATGAGCGGGGCCGTTCCCGCCTCGGCCGAGAAGAAGGGCTGATCGCGACCATGAGCCTGAAGACGAACACCATGAAGAAGACCCTGGTCATGATCGCCGCCGCTGTGGGCCTGGCCGTGGCGGCCTCGCCCGCCCTGGCCGCCGGCGGAGCCAAGCATCCGCGCTCGGGTGGCTTCTCGTTCGAGGGGCCGTTCGGCTCCTTCGATCAGGGCCAGCTGCAGCGCGGCTACAAGGTTTACCGCGAAGTCTGCTCGGCCTGCCACAGCATGAACCTGATGCATTTCCGGACCTTGGCCGAGCCGGGCGGTCCCTTCTACGACTCGCATCAGGAAAACCCCGCTGCCAACCGTTTCGTGAAGGTGCTGGCCGCCGAGGTTCAGGTGCCGGATATCGACTCGGAAACCGGTGAGCCCATCATGCGCGACGGCATCGCCGCCGACCGCTTCCCCAGCCCCTATCCCAACGCTGTGGCTGCCGCCGCTGCCAACGGCGGTGCTGCTCCGCCCGACCTGTCGGTCATGGCCAAGGCGCGTCACGACGGGGCCAACTACATCTACTCGCTGCTGTCGGGCTACCAGCCGGCCCCGGCGGGCCTGCAGATCCGTCCGGGCCAGAACTACAACCCCTATATGGCCGGCGACCTGACGCCGTTCTGGACCGGCGAGGGCCATGCGCCCGAGGGTGGCTTCATCGCCATGGCCGCGCCTCTGCGTGACGGCCAGGTAACCTATGACGACGGCACGGCCCAGACGGTGGATCAGTATTCCAAGGACGTCGCCGCCTATATCGCTTGGGCCTCGGACCCCAAGCAGGTTCAGCGCAAACAGGCCGGCGTGGGCGTGATGGTCTTCCTGTTCCTGTTCGCGGGCCTGACCTACATGAGCTACCGCCGCATCTGGAAAGGCGTGGCCCACTAGGCTTCGTGTTTCAAGGTGAACGATCAGCCCGCCCGGCTCCGGCCGCGGCGGGTTTTTCGTGCCGGATGCCCGGGTCCGTCGCATCGACACCGCCTGACGCCTGTCCTAACGTTCCGGCATCCAGAGACTTTGAAGGTGTTTCCATGCGTTTGTCCGTGTCCGCCGCCGCGCTCGCCGCCGCCCTGATGTTGTCCACGCCCGTGCTGGCCCAGCAGGCCCCGACCTTCGACACGGCACGGCTGTCCGAACACGCCCGCATCCTGTCCGACGACAGCTTTCAGGGCCGGGGCATCGGCACGCCGGCCGAGGAGATGGTGGTCAAATATCTGAGCGAGCAATACGCCGCCGCCGGCTTTCAGCCCGGCGGCCCGAACGGTCAGTGGACGCAGGATGTGACCCTGAACCGCTTCACCGCCTCCAACATCCAGGCCCAGCTGAAGGTCGGCGACGACACCATTCCCCTGACCCAGGGCCAGCAGATCGTGGTCTCGACCCGTCTGCCCGGCGACCACGTCATGCTGATGGACACGCCTCTGGTTTTCGTCGGCTACGGCATCGATGCGCCCGAGCGTCAGTGGGACGATTTCAAGGACGTCGATGTGCGCGGCAAGATCCTGGTCGTTCTGGTCAATGACGCGGACTTTGAACAGCCCGAGCTGGACACCTTCGGCGGTCGGGCCATGACCTATTACGGGCGTTGGACCTACAAATATGAAGAGGCGGCGCGTCAGGGCGCGGCGGGCGTCATCATCGTGCATGAGACGGCTCCGGCCTCCTATGGCTGGGCGACGGTGACCAACAGCTGGTCCGGGCCGCAGTTCGACATCGTGCGCCAGAATGCGGCGGCCGAGCGGGTGCCCATGGAGGCCTGGATCCAGCGCGATGTCGCCGTCGATCTGTTCCGGCGCGCCGGTCAGGATTTCGAAGCCCTGAAGGTCGCGGCCCGCAGCCGCGACTTCCGCCCGGTCGAGCTGGAAGGCGCGACCTTCAGCGGCATGTTCGATGTGGCGACCAGCCAGATCACGACCCGCAATGTCCTGGCCAGGCTGGAAGGGACGACCCATCCGGACGAGACCATCCTTTATACTGCCCACTGGGACCACATCGGGGTGGGCGCGCCCGATGCCGAGGGTGACGCCATCTTCAACGGCGCGGTCGACAATGCCACGGGTACGGCAGGCCTGCTGGAGATCGCCCGCGCCTTTGGAGCCGGGCCACGTCCCGAACGCTCCATCGTGATGATCAGCTTTACCGCCGAGGAGAGCGGCCTGCTGGGGTCGGAATTCTATGCGTCCAACCCGGTCTATCCGCTGGCCACGACCGTCGGCGGCTTCAATGCCGACGCCATGAACGTCTATGGCCGTACGGCCCGCTATGGCATCACAGGTTACGGCCAGTCCGACTTCGACGAGCGGATCGGGGCCAAGGTGGAGGCACAAGGCCGCGAGATCCAGCCGGACGCCAATCCGGCCTCGGGCGGCTATTTCCGCTCCGACCACTTCCCCCTGGCAAAGCGTGGCGTGCCCATGACCTATGGCGGCAGCACGGGCGCGTTCCGCGACGAGCCGATCGCCCAGCGCGAGGCTACACGGTCCGAGTATGGCCGCAGCCGCTATCATCAGGCGGCGGACGAATGGTCGGCGGACTGGGACCTGACGGGTCAGGCAGAGGACCTGCAGGTGCTGTACGAAGTCGGTCTGGACCTGGCCAACAGTCGCGACTGGCCCGCCTGGAAGCCGGGGTCTGAGTTTGCGCCCGCACGCGAGGCGACGGCGGCAGAGCGGCAGTAACCACGTTCTCCCTCCCCCGAGGGGGAGGGTGGTCGCGCAGCGACCGGGTGGGGAGGACTAAGGCAGGCGGCAAGCGTCGGTGTTTGCCGCGCCGAGCCCCTCCCACCCTGTCGTCGCTTTGCGCCGACATCCCTCCCCCAAGGGGGAGGGAGAGCGACATGACGAAAACTTAATGGGCCAGAGGGGCACTGCGCCCGTATGTCCGCACCAGACCTTTTCCGGACGGAGCCTGACGAATGTTTCGCAAGATGATGGGCGGCGTTGCCGTCGGCGCCGTACTGCTCGCCGCCGGAGCCGTTCAGGCCCAGGATTTCTCCGCCGCCCGCCTCAGCGAGGGCGTTCGCACCATCAGCGACGACAGCTTCCAGGGCCGCTATCCGGGCACGGAGGGCGAGCGGATGACCCTGGCCTGGCTACAGGCGCAGTATGAGGCGATGGGCCTGCAACCCGGCGGCCCGAACGGCCAGTGGCTGCAACCGGTCGAGCTGAAACGCTACACGCCTGCGCATCCGGCGACGGCCAGCTGGAGCGGCCCTGACGGCCAGCCGATTCCGCTGACGGTCGGTACCGACATCGTGCTTCGGGCCGTCAGCAATGACGGCAAGGCCGATGTCCAGAACGCTGGCGTCGTCTTTGCCGGCTACGGCATTTCGGCCCCGGAGCGGAGCTGGGACGACTATGGCGACGTGGATGTGACGGGCAAGGTCGTCATCGTTATGGCGGGTGAGCCCGACGGCGACCTGTTCAACGGGGCCTATGCCACCACCTATCAGTCCGGGGCATACAAGGCGGACGAGGCGAAGCGGCGCGGGGCTGTGGGTGTGATCACCCTGGTGCCCGCGGTGGGACGCGGTAACGACCGTCGCCGGACGCTGACGCCCGGCGCGGCGGACACAGAGTTCTCGGGCTCGATCACGCTGGATGCAGCCAGCACCCTGGCCCAGGCGGCGGGCGTGGACCTGCGAGCCGTGCTCGCCACGACCGAGAGTGGGTCGTTCAAGGCGGTGGAGATGCCGGGCGTCAGTCTGTCGGTCAGCGCCGAGGAGACCATCGATACGCTGGTCACCCACAACCTGCTGGCCCGCATCGAGGGCAGCGAGCGCCCGAACGAGACCATCGTCTATTCCGCCCACTGGGATCACGTCGGCGGTGCCGGCGAGCATCCGGGCATGACCGGCGACAACATCTTCAACGGGGCCTGGGACAATGCGTCGGGCACCATCGGCGTGCTGGAAACCGCGCGTCAATTCAGCCAGGCTCCGCGTCCGAAACGCAGCATCGTCTTTGCCCATATGGCGGCCGAGGAAATGGGCCTGCTGGGGGCCTATGGCTACACCGCCAATCCGGTCTGGCCGCTGGAGACGACGGTGGCGGACATCAATATCGACATGCTGCCCCTGTCGGCCCCGACGAAGGACCTGGCCATCTTCGGCAAGGGGCAGAACGATCTGGAGGACCGGCTGGAGGTCCTGGCCCAGGCCGAGGGCCGTTATGTCACCGACGACCGCGAGCCGGAACAGGGGTACTACTACCGCTCCGACCACTTCCCCTTCGCCCGCGCCGGGGTGCCCGCCCTGATGCCGTGGCACGGCGTCGATCTGGACGAGGGCGGCACGGCCTTGGGCCTGCCGGCCTATCGGGCCAAGTTCGGAGCCGACTATCACAAGCCCAGCGACGAATGGTCCGCCGATCTGGATTTCAGCTCGGCGGTTGAGAACCTGACCTTGCTGTACCGCCTGGGCCTGGACCTGGCCAACGGCACCGACTGGCCCGCGTGGAAACCGGCCTCGGAGTTCGGGGCGGTGCGCGCGCGGACGGATAGCGCGCGGCAGTAGACCCACTGCGCGGTATGTCGCCTTGTGGCGTGCCGCGCGCCGTCGCAAGGTCGCCGGTGATGCCGAAGGTGATGTCATGAACCGGTGGTCGCCGCGTCCCGCGCCGGGCGAGCCGGACGGCCTGATCCTGTTCGACGGGGTCTGCGTCTTCTGCTCACGCTGGGTCCGGTTCGTGATCGACCGGGACCGGGAGCGCCGTTTTCGTTTCGTCGCGATCCAGAGCCAGGCAGGCCGGGCGCTGGCCACTCGCTATGGCATCGATCCGGATGCACCCCAGACCAATGCCGTCATCCTGAACGGGCGCATCTGGTTCAAGTCGGATGCCGCGCTGGCGGTCCTGCGTGAGCTGCCGTCGACACGCGGCCTGGGCGTGCTTCGCGTTGTTCCGACGGGGCTGCGTAATCCGGTCTACGATCTGATCGCGCAGAACCGCTACCGGATCTTCGGCCGCACCGATGCCTGCATGGTCCCGTCAGCCGAAGACCGCGACCGGTTCATCGCGTGACACGCGTCCTGGTCATCGGCGCGAGCGGCGTGTTCGGCTCGCGGCTGGCCGAAGGGCTGTTACGTTCCGGCTTCGCCATCGTCCTGGCCGGGCGAGATGCGGCGCGGGCAGAGGCGGTTGCCCGGCGTCTGCGTATCGCCTTTCCGGAGGCAGACGTGGGGATGGCCCGGATCGATACGGCGACCGTCACGCCCACGGACCTGACCGCGACCGGCGCTACCATCGTCGCCGATGCCGCCGGACCGTTTCAGGGTGCCCAGCCGACGGTGGCCCGGGCGGCGATCGCGGCCGGCCTGTCCTATGTCGATCTGGCCGACGGGCGCGATTTCGTCGCGGGCTTTCCGGTGCTGGATGCGGCGGCGAGGGCGGCTGGCGTCGTCGCCTTGACGGGATGCAGTTCCACGCCGGCCCTCTCACACGCCGTGCTGGGTCATTTGACGGCGGGCTGGCGCGAGGTGGTGTCGGTCGAGGCGGCGATCTCTCCGGGAGCGAAGGCTCCGCGCGGCCTGTCGGTCATGCAGGCCATATTGACCTGGCTGGGACAGCCGGTGCGGGTGTTCGTCGCCGGAGGCTGGACACAACGGTGCGGATGGAGCGGGCTTTATCGCCGGGACTTCGGGCGGGCCGGATGGCGACGGGTCAGCCTGTGCGAAACGCCCGATCTCGACCTGCTGGCGGCGCGGTTCAGGCCAAGGGATCGCGCGCTGTTTCTGGCCGGGCTGGAGCCGTGGCCTGCGCATCTGGCGGCGTGGCTGCTGGCCAAGTTGGTCGCAGTGTTTCGGTTCGATCCGGTGCCGATGGCGGGTCTGCTGGTGCGCCTCTCGCGGTGGGCATCATTCATTGGCTCGGATCGTGGGGCGATGCGCGTAGAGGCTCTGGGGATCGATGGGGAAGGGCGGGCGGTGCGGGCCGTCTGGCGTCTGGTGGCGGAGCCGGGCGAGGGGCCGGTGACGCCCAGCTTGCCGGCTTTGGCGACGGTCAAGGCGATTGCGGCGGGCCGGGTGCCAACGGGGGCCGGGCCATGCGTGGGCCTGCTGTCGCTTAAGGACATGGTTGCGGAAATGGAGCCCCACGGCCTGACGACCGAAACAGAAGTGTCACGCGGTGCCCTGTTCGCCCGCGCCATTGGCCCGGGCTTCGAGACTCTGCCCGATCCGATCCGTGCTCTGCACGAGACGCCAGGTCGGTCGATCTGGCGGGGGCGGGCGATGACCGAGGGGGCGGCAAACCCCTTGGCGGCCTTGGTCGCCCGCATCGTCGGCTTTCCTGCGGCACAGGAGGATTGCGAAGCCGAGGTCCAGATCGATGCGGATGGCCAGCGATCAATCTGGGAGCGACGGATAGGCGGGCAGACATTCTCCAGCGTGCTGTCACATCCCGGCGAGGGCGGGCTGATCGAGGAGCGGTTTGGCTGGCTGAGTTTCCGGCTGCGCCTGACGCCTGAAGGCGATCGGCTGGTTTACACCGTAGAGGGATGGCGGCTGGGGCCGATCCCCCTGCCGCGTAAACTGGCTCCATGCACTCTCACGCATGAGCGGCTCGACGCCGAAGGGCGGTTCGTCTTCGACGTCGAGATATCGGCTCCGCTGATCGGACGGTTGGTGCGTTACTGTGGCTGGCTGGTGCGAGAAGCCTGAACGATCGGAGCCGCAGTGGCTTCGGCGATCAGGGCGCGGGCCTGGGCGACGGCGGCTTCGGTGGTCAGGGTGCCAGCCTGAATTTCGTCGGCCCAATCCATCAGCGGCTTGCCGGTCAGGGCCCCGCGATTGGCCTCTTCCTGAAGCCAGATGTGACCCGTAGTGGTGGCGCGTTCGTCCCAGGCGGCGCGGACGGCGGCCCAGTAGTTTTTGGTGGCGGTCCAATAGGCGTCGCCCGGCGCGGCGTCGTAGTTGTCGACGTGACGATAGGTGTTGATCACATCTTCCTGGACGATGGCCACGACCGCGCCATCCGTGCCGTCCGAGGCCATCTTCATATTGTCCTGCAGATGGACCCAGCCCGCTGGGGTCATGGCGTGGCGGTTGGTGCCGAGGTAGCGGTCGTAGACGGGGCTGCGCACCGCGTCGCGACGTGCCAAGGGGCGCCAGGTCGGATTGCTGGTCCAGACGCGCAGGCCGTTGTCCTCGGTCCAGCGACCGACGCCGCCATAGCGAGGGGAATCGTCGGTCTGCCACACCGTTTGGGACCAGGCACCGAGACGGTCTTCGTCTGATACCGCGGTGACGGTCCAGTGGTTCGGACCGGCATAGGTCACCACAGTTTGGGGCTCATAGACCCAGTCCTGACGCCAGTGTTTGATGACGAAGTGGTTCCCGGCGTCGTCGCTCATGACCAGGATGTGTTGCAGGCTGATCCGGTCGCCTTCGTCATAGACGAGGCGGACGATTTCGTTGCCCGCTGAAAGCTTTTCCTCCAGCGGCTCATAGCCTTCGCGGAAGCTGACGGTCTCGCGCATGTCGAAGCGCACGCGGAACTGACCGGCCTGGGCCAGGATGGCCTGGCGGTCCTGCTCGAAGCGCGAGGCGGGGGCCTGTGCCGGCGAGGGCGCGGGCGGCGTCTGGGCCAGAGCAGGCTGGGCGACCAGCAGGGCGGAGGCGACAAGGGCAGCGCGGATCATGGGGGCGGTCTCTTTGCTATTCGTTCGCATTGTCATCAATTCGTTCAGTAGCGCAAGCTGAGGGACAGGCCGACGTTCCGGCCCGGCTGGGTGTAGGCATCCTTGATCAGGGAGGCGGATGCGACGCCACGCACGTCGCTCCACCAACTGTAGGTTTCGTCGAACAGGTTGAAGACACCGACACGGGCCGTGACCTGGTCGTTGACGTTCCAGTAGGCCGTGGCGTCAACCAGAGTGACGTCGTCGCCGACGTAGCAACCCGCGGTGAAGCAACTGAGGTTGTCGGTGTCGGCCCGGTCCTTGGCCTGGGACCAAGTGCCGATCAGCTGACCCCCGAAGCGTCCGGTGGGGTCGTCATATCCCAGACCCAGAACGACCTTGATCGGATCGATGGTGTCCAGGGCGCGGGTGCCGTCCGGATCCTGGATCTCACCGTCGGCATAGGCGGCCGCGAAGCGGGCGCTGAGGCCGTTGTCCCAGAAGAGATCGGCCTTGGCTTCCAGCCCCTTCACCTCGACCTCGGCGAAGTTGACGAACTGATAGACGGCCGGGTCCGCCGGGGTGAAGGAGCCGCTGACCACCTGCTGGCTGATGAAGTCCTCATAGTCGGACTGGAAGGCCACGATTTGACCGCCGAGCCGACCGCCGAACAGGGGCAGGTCGCGGGTGCGAAGACCGACTTCGAAACTCCGGCTGATTTCGGGAGCCAGGTCTGGGTTGGAGGCGGAGACATAGCCGAAGGCCAGGTTGGAAAAGCCGTTGTTGACCTGGCTGGGGGTAGGGGCCTTGAAGCCCTCGGCCCAGTTTGCGAACAGGCCGAAGGTGGGATTAGTCCACCAGACGACACCGATCTTGGGCGACAGGTGATCGTCGGACTGGTCCGCGCGGTCGCCTGTGTAGAGCGGGTCGCTGGCGGTCGACAGGTCGTAGCTGTCCCAGCGCAGGGCGGGGATGATCTTCAGGCTTCCGTCCAGCAGGCTGATCTCGTCCTGAACGAACAGGCCGGCCAGGATGTAGTCCGTCTTCGGGAAGGGGCTGGAGGGGAAGGTCTCGCCGGCGGGAGGCACGGTGCCGTCACGGATGCCCTCCTGGGTCGTTTGCGACCAGTCGCCGCCGAAGGTCAGGCGGTGTTCGATCCCGGCCAGCGCCAGTGCTTTCGTCGCATCGGCGGCGAAGCCATAGACTTCATTGTTGAAGTGGTTGTCTCGGGTCCGGTCGGTGCCGACGCGGTCCTCGGCGCTGAACTGGCGTGTGGTGGCGTCCTGGACGTAGGCGGACATGCGGCCGCGATCCAGGCCGAGGGTGTCCTCGAACCGCCAGTCCAGGCCGATTCGCTCGCGCTCGGTGGTGTCGGCGGCCAGCAGGTTCAGCACGGCTGTGGCCGAGGCAGGCGGGGCCGTGACGAAGCGACTGGCACGGCCGCTGAGCACCTGCGCCGACATGTCCATCTGATAGTTGTCATAGGTCAGGCGCAGGGACTGGTTTGGCGCGAAGTCCCAGACCAGCTTGGCCAGCCAGGCGTCGGAGGTGATCTCTTGAGGGTTGGCCTGGGTACGCAGGGCGTAGTTGTAGCCGGGAGCGGTGACCCCGCCGATCGTGACGGGCACGACCTCTTCGCCTGAAACCGAGCCCTGGGTTTCCGTCTCCTCGCTGTCGCGGCCGGTCCAGGCGATAAGGCCGGACAGGTTGCCGCGCCGGCCGGCGATGGCGGCGGCCGTAGTCAGGCCGTCGTCGGCGCTATTGTAGCCGATGCGGGCGCGGGCTCCGAAGTCTTCTCCGGAACGCAGCAGGTCGGAGGGGTCCTTGGTGGTGAAGCTGACGGCACCCGCGACGCCGTCCGAGCCATAGAGGGCCGAGGCGGGGCCACGCAGGATTTCGACCGACTTCATCAGCTCGAGGTCGGCATAGCCTCCGCGACCGACGCTTTGCGCACCGAAGGCGAAACTGTCAGGCGTACGCACGCCATCGACGACGATCAGGACGCGATCACCGCCCAGGCCTCGGATGGTGAAGCCTTCATTGCCCGCGCGGCCCGAGGTGCCCAGCGCCGCGCCGAAGCGAGCGGGAGTGGTGGGCACGCTGACGCCTGGCTCGAACCGGACCAGATCCTTGATGTCGGTGGCCAGAATGGTTTCGATGTCGCGGGCGGTAAAGACGGTGACCGTGGCGGGGGCCTCGTCGGTGCGGGTCTCGGTGCGGGTCGCCAGAACGGAGACCTGCGGCAACTGCGTGACCTGCGGTTCTTCGGCTGAGGGTCCGGACTGGGCCGTCGCAGGCGCGGCGATGCCCAGGGCGATCAGGGAGGTCGAGAGGAGAAGAGCGCGCATCGGCAATGGTCCCGCTTGAGTGAGGCGGGGCAATTACTGCGACTGATTATCAGAATCAACCGCAATGATCGTGCGGCTATTCGTTTGTGGTGTGTCAGCGCTTCCGGACGAACACCGTCCCGGCCGAATAGCCCGCGCCGAAGCTGCAGATCAGGCCGGTGTCGCCTGCCTCGAAGCCGTCGTGGTGAAGGTGGAAGGCGATGATAGAGCCGGCCGATGATGTGTTGGCGTAGTCGTCCAGGATGATGACGTTCTCATGCGGCTCGGGCTCGCGGCCCAGGACCTTGCGACCGATGAACTGGTTCATGTTGATGTTGGCCTGGTGCAGCCACATCCGCTTCAGGGCCGTGGGATCGATGCCCAGTTCGCCCGCATGGTCGACGATCATGTCCGACACCATCGGCACCACATCCTTGAAGACCTTTCGCCCCTGCTGGATGAACAGCTTGTCGGGAGCGCCTATGCCTTCAGGGGCGGCGTTGTTCAGGAAGCCAAAGTTGTTGCGGATGTTGTTGGAGAAGCTCGTCTTCAGCCGGGTGCCCAGAACGTCCCAGCCGCCGGGGCCGGCCGTGTCGGACGATTCCACGATCACGGCGGTGCAGACGTCGCCGAAGATGAAGTGGCTGTCGCGATCCTTGAAGTTGAGATGTGCCGAGCAGACCTCCGGATTGACCATCAGCACGGCCTTGACCGAGCCGCCGGTGATGAAGTCCACGGCCGTCTTGATGCCGAAGGTCGCGCTGGAACAGGCGACGTTCATGTCGAAGGCGAAACCCTCGATGCCCAGGGCCTGCTGAACCTCGATGGCCAGGGCCGGATAGGGGCGGGGCATGTTGGAGGCGGCGCACAGGACCGCCCCGATCTCGCTGACCGGCTTGCCCCAGGCGGCGATGGCTTCACGAGCGGCCTTGACCGCCATCTCGGCCATAATCGACAGCTCGTCATTGCCGCGCTCGGGGATGTTGGGGGCCATGCGTTCGGGATCGAGAACGCCGGCCTTGTCGAGCACGAAGCGCGACTTGATGCCCGAGGCCTTTTCGATGAACTCGACCGAGGACGGCGTCAGGGGGGCGACGTCGCCTTCGACGATCTGGGCCGCATGCTCGGCGTTATAGGCGTCGGCATAGGCGTTGTAGGCGCTGACCAGTTCTTCGTTGGAGATCGACTGGTCGGGCGTGAACAGCCCGGTGGCGGCGATGACGGCGTGTGTCATGTTGGTAAGGGGCCCTATCACTCGACGCGCGGCGTCTCGTTGCTTGAGGGTCTCGGCCCTCGGGTTGGTGCCGGTCGCCTGGGCGCGTCCGGTACGTGGATCTGTGCTCTAGATAGGCGTCCGGAATGCGGCGGTCGAGAGGGGGTATCAGAGGGTCGTCGTGGCTTGCGCCAGCACCCGTTTGGCGGCGGCCAGATGCAGCCGTTCGACCATCTGGCCGTCGATCTGGAGGACCCCGCGCCCGGCCGCATTGGGCGCGCTGAAGGCAGCGACGATGGCGCGGGCCTCGGCGATCTCGGCCTCGGTGGGCGCGAAGGCGGCGTTGGCCCCGTCGATCTGGGACGGGTGGATCAGGCTTTTGCCGTCGAAGCCGTACAGGCGACCCTGGGCGCACTCAGCGGCGAAGCCTTCCGTGTCGGCGAAGCGGTTGAAAACGCCGTCGATGGCCAGAAGGCCGTGGGCGCGGGCCGTGGCGACCGTCTGGGCCAGCCAGGGCTTCAGCGGCTCGCGATCGGGGGAGGGGCCGGTCCGGAGCATGGTGGCTAGATCGTTGGTGCCCAGCATCAGGGCTTCCAGCGGGCCACCGCTGGCGGCGATGTCGTTCAGAGAGAACAGGGCGCGTGGCGTCTCGACCATGGCCCACAGGGCGGTGCCTGACTGTAGTTGGCTAGAAAGGGCGTGGACGGTGGCGGCGTCCTCGACCTTTGGCGCGACGATGAGGTCGGGGGGGGTGTCCGCGAGGGCGGCCAGATCGTCGGCTCCCGATTCGGTGTCGAGGGCATTGATGCGGACGCCCAGGCGCGGGCCAAAACCTCCCGAACGGACGGCGGCGACGGCGGCGGCTCGAGCCTCAGCCTTGGCCTCGGGGGCGACGGCGTCTTCCAGATCGAGAATGGCGACATCGCAGGCCAGGGTGCGCGCCTTCTCGATGGCCCGGGCATTGGAGGCCGGCAGATACAGGACGCTGCGCGCGGGTCGCATCACACCCGGCCCGTGACCGGCACCAGTGCCCCGGTCATGGCGCGGCTGTCGGGCGAGGCGAGGAACAGCATGACCCGGGCCAGGTTGGCAGGCGCGACCCAGGTCGAGGGGTCGGCGTCGGGCATGTCGGCGCGGTTGCGCTGGGTGTCCAGGATGGAGGGCAGGACGGCATTGACCGTGACGGAGGTGGTCTTCAGCTCCTCGGCCAGGCTCTCGGTCAGGCGATGCACCGCCGCCTTCGACGCCGCATAGGCCCCCATGCCTGCCGCGCTGCGCAGGGCGCCGTTGGCCCCGACATTGACGATCCGGCCTTCGTCCGATGCCTTCAGATGGGGCAGGGCGGCACGGCTGGCGTTCAGAGCGGTGGTCAGGTTCAGAGCGAACATCCGGTCCCAAGCCGGCTTGTCGTCGTCCGTCGTCTGCCAGACGAAGCCGCCCGCGATGTTCAGCAGGGCGTCGATACGGCCGAAGCGGCTCATGACCGCCGCGATGGCCTTGTCTGCTGCGGCCGCGTCGGTCAAATCGACGCCGCCCAGTTCCTGAACCCCCGCTGGAGCCGCATGGCCCATGGCGTGATCGATGATGGCGACACTCAATCCGTCCGCCAGGGCCTGTTCGACCACGGCCCGGCCCAGGTCGCCGTGACCTCCGGTGACGATGATGACGCGGTTGCTCATGGTCGGCGCTCCGAAAAAATACAGTCCACTGAGTCCACTCAGTCCACCTGGTAGGGGTCAGCCCGTCGACCGCGCCGCCTGGATGCCAGCGTGGCAGGGTCGAAAGACTATGTCATGAGGCTGCGTCAAATTCGGTCGTCAGGCGGCGAACACCTTGGCCAGCAGGCGCTCCAGCGCCTCCGCATCCACCGCATCGAAGGCGGCGACCTCGGTGGCGTCCACATCGAAGACGGCGATCAACTGGCCCGCCGCATCGACGACCGGCACCACGATCTCGCTGGCCGAGCGGGCGTCGCAGGCGATGTGGCCGGGGAAGGCGTGGACGTCCTCGACGATCTGGGTCTGGCGCGTGCTGGCCGCCGTCCCGCAGACACCGCGCCCGAAGGCGATCCGTAGGCAGCCTAGGGTGCCCTGATAGGGGCCGACGACCAGTTCATCCGTCTTCGTCCCGTCGACCACATAAAAGCCGGTCCAGAAGAAGACCGGAAAGGCATCGGCCAGCATGGAAGCGACGGTGGCCATCCGCGCCACGCGGTTTGGCTCGCCGTCCAGCACGGCCAGGATCTCGGCCTCGACCTCGGCATAGCGGGCGGCCTTGTCGGCGGGGCGGTCGTCGCGGGCGATGTAGGACATGTGGCAGGCCTCAGTTTACGCGTGGGCGCGCGGATATAGGCCGTCATGCCCGCCGATGCGAGGTCTGGAAGCCTTCACGACCGCCGGTTTTCCAACCTGCATCCGACTGCGCCTGCCGGGCGTAGCTGACGCAGGATTGGCCGCTATCCGGTCAGACGGAGGGACAGACATGCGACACATCACACTGGCCGCTGTGGCGGCGACGAGTTTGCTGGCAATGGCGGGGACGGCTACGGCTCAAGACTGGAGCGGCCCCTACATCGGTCTGTCCGCCGGCGGCGCCGTGGCAGACGATGACGAAGATGAACGCGTGATCTTCGACACCAATCTGGACGGCAACTTCAGCGACACGGTCCGCACCACGGGCGGCGTGGATGCCTTCGGCCCCACGACCGCCAACCCAGGCGGCTTCTGTGGTGGAAAGGCCAATGCCAACAACTTCGCCTCGGGCTGTATTGATGACGACAACATCAAGGGCGACTTTGCGGTCCGTGCGGGCTGGGACTTTCAGTCCGGACCGTGGGTCTATGGCATCGTGGCCGAGGCGGCGGCGGTAGACGTTGAAGATTTCAATACCGCCTTCAGCATCACGCCCGCAGCCTATCAGTTCAATCGCGAGATCGAGGACGTGGTCTATGCGGCCCGTCTGCGCGGCGGCTATGCCTTCGGCCGCACCCTGGCCTATGTGACCGGCGGTGCCGCCTTCGCCAAGGTGACCGACAGCTACTTCACGACCAATGGCGCCAACAGCTTCACACCCCTGGTCTCCGAGCAGGACGCGACGGGTTATCAGGCCGGTTTCGGCGTCGAGACATGGCTGAACGATCGCTTCACCGTCGGGGCCGAGTATCTCTATACCAGCCTGGATGCGGACGAGGGTCTGACCGTCCGGACAGGGCCCGGCACCGCACCCCCGACCAACCCGTTCCTGATCGTCAATCCGGCGGGCACGGACCAGCGTCGCACCAATGACGAACTGGCCTATCACGGCTTTCGCGTGACCTTGGCAGCTCGCTTCTAGGCCATTGCGATACCAGACTGGAAACGGCCCCGTCGCAGCGCGATCGGGGCCGTTTTCTTGAGCGGAGCGGTAGGCGTGGAGGGACTCGAACCCCCAACCAGACCGTTATGAGCGGTCGGCTCTAACCATTGAGCTACACGCCCGCCGTCCGCGTGGCCTAGCAGGGCGGTGGCGGCCTTGCCAAGAGCGGTTTGCAACCACAGGCCTGTCCGCGAATTCATCTAGATGAACGGCGTCTGTCGCCGTCGCCTTCCCGGTGTTCAGGCGGGTAGCGTCACTGTGCGGTCACGGTTGATCGACACGGTCACGCCGGATGGATCGTCCACGAATTCACGGAGACTAAGATGAAAGCCCTTTCCCGCGCCCTGGTTCTGGGCGGCGTCATGATGGCGTCGGGCCTGATGACCACCACCGCCATCGCCCAGTCGCAGCCGAACGGCGGCGCGCCCCTGACCATTCAGGCCGTGACCGAGCGCCCGTCGCTGAACCTGTCGGCCTATGGCGAGGTCAAGGCCGCGCCGGACATGGCGACCATCACCTTTGGCGTCGTCACCGAGGCGACGACCGCCGCCGAGGCGATGCAGCAGAATGCGACCCGCATGACCCAGGTCATGGCCGCCCTGCGCCGCGCCGGGATCAATGAGCGCGACGTCCAGACCAGCGGCCTGAACCTGTCGGCCCAGTATGACTACGTCCAGAACGAGCCGCCGAAACTGCGCGGCTATCAGGCCAACAACCGGGTGACGGTCATTATCAACGACCTGACCAAGGTCGGCACCACCGCCGACGCCGTGGTCGCCGCCGGCGTCAACCAGATCGATGGCATCAGCTTCGGCCTGAAGGACCCGTCGGCCGCCGAGAACGAGGCGCGCCGCCTGGCGGTCCGCAATCTGCAGGCCAAGGCGGCCCTGTATTCCGACGCCTTGGGTACGCCGCTGGGCAGCATCCGCTCGCTGTCGGAAGGCGGTGGCTATGCGCCGCAGCCGCCGATGCCGATGTATGCTGCGCGGGCCCAGATGATGGGTGCGGCCGACTCGACCCCGGTCGCGGCAGGCGAACTGTCGATCCGGATCGACATCACGGGCGTGTACGACCTGGCACGCTAGGTCAGAACAGCGACCCTTCCTCGTCCGTTGCGGGCGGGGAGGGGTCGTACGTCCACTCCCGCGCCACCACCATCAGCAGGGCGACGTTGAAACCGTAGCCGATGACGAAGAAGGCCAGGGTCGTGACCGAATCCAGGCCCGCAGCCATGGGGACGAGGCTCCACGGGGCCGTCAGGATGCGGGCAGGCAGGAAGCTGAAGCTGTCCAGCGAAAAACCCAGCGCGGTCAGCCCCATCGGCGTGGCCATCATCACGGCCGCGCCGCCTGCCAGCACATAGGCGGCGAACAGCGGCCAGCGCAGGGCAGACAGGATGCGGATCATGAGTAGCTCGACTTCAGGCTGTCCGGGTGCGAACGCTCAGAGAGAACGCCGTCGTCAACCTGTGGTCAAGCCAGGTTTCAAGCCGCGCGCTTGATCGCGTTGCCGTCGTCCAGCAGCACGACGGAGGGGCTCCACTGGCGGGCTTCCTCCTGGGGCATCTGACCGTAGGTGACCACGATGACCTTGTCGTTCTTCTGGACCAGGCGGGCGGCGGCACCGTTGACGCCGATGACCTTCGACCCGCGCGGAGCCTCGATGGCATAGGTGGTGAAGCGCGCGCCATTGGTGATGTTCAGCACATCGACCTGTTCGTGCGGAAAGATGCCGGCAGCCTCCAGCAGCTCCATGTCGATGGCGATGGAGCCTTCATAGTCCAGATCGGCCTGGGTCACCGTCGCGCGGTGCAGTTTGGCCTTCATCATCGTGACCAGCATGGGCGTGCGGTCCATTAGACGCGGGGCGATAGGCCCCCGCTCGCAGGCGGCTGATATAGGGGTTTAGATGCGCCTCATCAATGCGTGTGTTGCAGCGCAGCGTAAGACGCGTTTGTCTCATTTGATTACGGGACCTTCATTTGACCGAGGCGGTGGCCACCCTATGCTGGCCCCAGGGCCAGTGCCGGTCCGGATCAGGTTTTCGACGACATCATGAAGCAATTCTTCCTGACCATGGGCGGCGTGTTCGCCGGCCTGCTGCTGTTCTTCGTGGTCATTCCGGTCGTCTTCATCAGCATCATCGTCGCCTCCGCCTCGTCCAAGCCGGCGACGCCCGGCAATACGGTCATCGAGCTGGACCTGCGCGAGGGCGTGACCGACCAGACGCCGACCAATCCGTTTGCGGCCTTCGGCGGCTCGGGCCTGTCGACGCTGCAGATCGTCGATACCCTGGCCCAGGCCGGGGACGACGCCAAGGTGAAGGGCCTGCTGATCCGCCTGCCCGAGGCGGGGATGACGCCCGCCGCCGCCGACGAAATCCGCCAGGCCGTCCGCCGCTTCCGCGCCAAGGGCAAGACGGTGATCGCCCACAGCCAGGGCTTCATGCCCATCGGCACCGCGGTCAGCAGCTATATGGTCGGCGCATCGGCGGACCAGCTCTGGATGCAGAACACCTCGGCCTTCCAGCTGGCAGGCTTTTCGGCGGACTCAATCTTCCTGGGCCGCGCCTTCGAACGCTACGGCGTCGATGCCCAGTTCGAGCAGCGCTACGAATACAAGAACGCCGTCAACGAGTTCACAGAGAACGACTTCACGCCCGAGCACCGCGAGGCGATGTCGGCCTGGATGACCTCGATCTATACGACGTCGCTGGCCAATGCGGCGCAGGATCGCAAGCAGACGCCGCAGGCCCTGCGCACCGTGATCGAGGCCGGCCCCTATTCCTCGGCCCAGGCGCTGCAGAACCGCCTGATCGACAAGATTGGTCAGGTCGAGGAGGCCGAGGCCGAGATCAAGCGTCTGGCGGGTAGCGGTTCGGAACTGATGGAGTTTTCCGACTATGCCTCGTCCAAGGGCGAGCGCACGGGCTCGGGCAGTTCGGCCATCGCCATCGTGGGCGGCGAAGGCGCGATCATGACGGGCACGGGCAGCGGCGGCTTCGGCGGCGGCTCGCAGATCAGTTCGGACGACACGGCCGAGGCCATCTATCAGGCGATCGAGGACGATGCCGTGAAGGCCATCGTCTTCCGCGTCTCCTCGCCTGGCGGTTCGCCCGATGCCTCGGAGCAGATCCTGGCGGCGGTGCGCGCGGCCAGGGCGGCCGGCAAGCCGGTGGTGGTGTCGATGGGCGACTATGCGGCGTCGGGTGGTTACTGGATCAGTTCGGAAGCCGACTGGATCGTGGCCCAGCCCTCGACCCTGACCGGCTCGATCGGCGTGTTCGGCGGCAAGTTAGTTCTGGCCGATGCGCTGGGCCGGTTCGGCGTGGACATGCGCGGCCTATCGGTCGGCGGCGACTATGCCAGCGCGTTTTCGCCGTCGGAGCCGTTCACCCCGGAACAGCGCACGGCTTTCGCGGCCCAGATCGACCGCACCTATGACGAGTTCATCACGCGTGTGGCCACGGGCCGCAAGCTGTCCCCCGACCGGGTGCGCCAGATCGCGCGCGGCCGGGTCTGGACCGGGGCGCAGGCGCAAGGCCTGGGTCTGGTCGATCAGCTGGGCGGCCTGACCGAGGCCGTCGCCAAGGCGCGGGAGCTGGCCAAGATTCCGGCCGGGGATTCGGTCCGGTTCAAACGCTATCCGACGCCGCAGTCGCCGTTCGAGGCCCTGTCCGATGCGTTCGGCGTGTCCAGCGAGGCGGCCAGGGTCCTGGTCGGTATCGGTGGCGTCATGAACGATCCGCAGGCCGAGGCCCTGGTGCGCCGGGTCCAGGCCGATCGGGCGCGGGCATCGGGGGCGACGGTGCTGGCCGATCAGCCCTACTGAGACGAAACGACGCCCTGCACCGACCTGTGATGCGTCGGTCATTGACGGTTCATGTCGATGGACCGACATTGCGACAGAGACGTTGTTCGCGGCGTCCATTGAAGGTGAAGACATGAGCCCGTCCGACCGCATCGCCCTCGGCCCGCAAGGCCGCCGTTCCTCAGGCACCCTGTTCGCGCCGGTGCTGTGGCTTGGCGGCGTGATCGCGACCATGGTGGCCATGGCGGTTGGAGCGATACTGGCCGTGTTCGCCGCCGCCGCGGTCGCGGTGTTCGCCGTATTCGCCGCCGTGCTGGTCTTCTTCGCCGGACTGGCCCTGAGGGCGCGTCGCCGGATGATTGTGCGCAACCGTCGCGCCGACGACGGTGTCATCGAGGCCCGCAAGGTCGATGGGGCCTGGGTCGCCTATGGATGGGAGCGGACGGGCCGCTAGAGACGTTCAGGGAGGATCATGTTGATCGTCCGCGACGTCCCGTCCCCGAATTTCGATGCCCGGCGCGGCCCGCCGGACATGCTGGTCCTGCACTATACCGGCATGCAGACCGCCGAGGCCGCCATCGCTCGGCTGTGCGACCCCGAGGCCAAGGTGTCGGCCCACTATGTCGTCGACGAGGACGGCTCCATCCTGAAACTGGTCCCCGAGGAACGGCGGGCGTGGCATGCCGGGCGGGGCGTCTGGCTGGGCGAAACCGACTGCAATGCCGCCTCCATCGGCATCGAGATCGTCAATCCGGGCCATGAGTTCGGCTATCGCGACTTCCCCGAGGTTCAGGTCGATGCGGTGATCAGCCTGATCGCCGACATCCGCACCCGCTGGACCATCCCCGACACCCGCATCATCGCCCACTCCGACCTGGCCCCTGACCGCAAGCAGGATCCGGGCGAGCGGTTTCCATGGAAACGGCTGGCCGGGGCCGGGCACGGCCTGTGGTTCGAACCGGCGCAGGAGCGGATCGCCGCCCTGGGTGTACCGCTGAAGGTCGGGGACGAGGGGCTGGGTGTTATCGTCTTGCGTGCCGGCCTGCACCGACTGGGCTATGGCCTGCCCGCCGGCGGCGACTATGACGAGGCGACCCGCCTGACCGTAGAGGCCTTCCAGCGCCACTGGCGACCGGCGCAGGTGGATGGTGTGGCGGACGGCGAGACACGCGCGACTCTGATGGGGGTTCTGCAACTGGCGACGGCGGAGAGCACGACCGGGGTGCTGAACTAGCGGGGCGTCCAAGAGTGTGGGCTTCCCAGCCTTGGCGGATGTCCGACACGTTTGCTTCCCAACACCCGGCCAATGTCCGCTTTCGGCGTTGAGGTCGGCGACCGCTTTCGACCCATAGCGGACGTTCACTTTGTCCGTTTGCCTTCACACCCTTGAAAGCTAAGGTTGCTTGATGAGCGCGCAACGTCCCGAGCTTTTCGATGTCATCCGTCTCGACGCCAACACCGCTGCTCCCGAGATCAGGGGAGAACTGGGTTACATATTGGGCATAGTCGAAGAGGATGGCGTCCTCCACCTGTCGGCTTGGATTTACTCCCGCGAGGAACTTTGGTCGGTCAAAGCCGAGCATCTGACCTTCATCGGACACAAGGACGAAATCGCAGCTGCGGAGTATAGTCGCCGCTCCACCATTCTCGTTTCGGTCGACCCTGAGACCGGAGAGGGCAACGTCCGCTAACCACCCATCGCCGACCTTCGCGAAGTCCGTTGAGCCGGCGTTGACCTGCGCGCGGCAAAGGCGCACCTAGCGGCCGTCAGACGGCCGGGCGGTCGCGGTGGGGGTTTCGGCTCTTGTCGAGGAAAGTCCGGGCTCCACGGTGAAAAGGCGGCGGGTAACGCCCGCCCGGGGTGACCCGAGGGATAGCGCCACAGAAAGCAAACCTCCGGACCTGCGGGACCGGTAAGGGTGAAAGGGTGGGGTAAGAGCCCACCGCGTCTCTGGTAACAGCGACGGCATGGCAAGCCCCGCCTGGAGCAAGACCGAATAGGGACGTTGCGCAAGTTCGCTTGCAGGGCTCACCGCCCCAGACGTCCGGGTAGGTCGCGAGAACCGTCCAGCGATGGGCGGTCCAGATGAATGATCGTCGCTGCATCTCGGTGCGGAACAGAACCCGGCTTACAGGCCGTCTGACATTTTTTCTTTCAAGAGGAAGGGCGCTAACGCTCGGCTAGCGGAGCCTCGCTGCTTGAGCGCATCACCTCCCTGTCGCGCAGCGATGGGGAGGTGGCGCGGCGCTTCTTTGCGCCGTGACGGAGGGGGCAGCGCAGGTTTCTGCTAGCTAAACTCCAATCCCTCCCGACGGAGCCGCCCCCTCCACCACGCTTCGCGCGGTCCCCCTCCCCATCGCAGGCGATGGGGAGGTGAGGCCATTAACGCCTGTGTCAGCATCGGGGCGCGATAACAGTCCACAGCCTGTCTATACTTTGTGTGTTCCGTGTATGTTCACGGCCTTACTGGCATTTCGAGTCCAATTGAGGTTAATCCTCGTCAACTAATCCCATTGAGACCCATTCAATCCCATGCTATCCCATTCGCATCGAGTGGGGTGAGGCGTGCGCCGAACGGCGTCAATCGGATCAGAGGGGCGGGTCGAAGGGCCCGAGTTGGGGCAATCGTGTTTCTCGGAACCTATGAGAAACAGTTGGACGGAAAGCGGCGACTGCTGATCCCGCAGGAGTTCCGCACCGCCGACAACGGGGCCCAGAACGGCGTCTTCTGCTTCTTCTCCATCGCGTCGGATTGCCTGGAGGCCGGCGGTGACCGGCTGATGGCCGAATACGTCGCCCGCATCGAGGCCCTGCCGTTCGGCAGCGACGAACGCACCGCCATGGAAGAGGCCTTCTATGCCGCCCAGCGCCCGCTGTCCTACGACAGCGGTGGCCGCATCACCCTGCCCGAAGGTCTGTGCCAGGAGGCCGGGCTGGGCGAGGATGTCGTCATCGCCGGCATGGGGCCCCGTTTCCAGATCTGGGATCGCAAGGCGTGGAGCGCTCGCCGTGCCGCCAGCCGGGCCCTGGCCCGCAAGGTCATGAACGGCGAGACGACGCGTGTGGCGGGGGAGGGGGCATGACGTCTGCGCCCCACGCCCCGGTCTTGCTGGACGAAGTGATCGAAGCTCTTTCGCCCCGAGCCGGCGATGTGATCATCGACGCCACCTTCGGGGCGGGCGGCTATACCCGCGCCATTCTGGCGACCGGCGCGACCGTGATCGCCCTGGACCGCGATCCGACAGTGCAGCCACATGCCGATGCCGTGGCCAACGACTATCCCGGCAAGTTCCAGTTGGTCCGCACGCCGTTCTCGGGTCTGGCCGAGGCCTTCGCCGGGACGGGCGAGGCGCGGCTGGACGGCGTGGTGTTCGATATCGGCGTCTCGTCCATGCAGCTGGATCAGGCCGAGCGCGGCTTTTCCTTCATGCGCGACGGACCGCTGGACATGCGGATGAGCGCCAACTCCGATCATGGGGGCGAGACCGCCGCCGACATCGTGAATACCTGGGACCACGGGCCGATGGCCCATATCTTCAAACTGTATGGCGACGAGCGCCAGTCGGGCCGCGTCGCCACGGCCATCCTGCGTCGCCGGGTCGAGAAACCGTTCGAGCGCACGCTGGATCTGGCCGCCGTCGTCGAAAAGGCCCTGGGTGGACGGCGCGGAGCCGCCATCCATCCGGCCACGCGGGTGTTTCAGGCCCTGCGGATCGCGGTCAATGACGAGCTGGGCGAGCTGCGCGCCGGGCTGGAGGCGGCTGAGGCGACGCTGGCCCCCGGCGGGCGTCTGGCCGTCGTGACCTTCCATTCGCTGGAGGACCGCATCGTCAAGGCCTTCCTGACCGAGCGGACCGGCAATGCGCCGGGCGGCTCGCGTCATGCGCCGGTGGCCATCGACACCCGCAAGCCCAGCTTCACCCTGGCGTTCAAGGGCGCGCGCGAGGCGGGCGAGGCCGAACTGGCCGCCAATCCCCGAGCCCGGTCCGCCAAGCTGCGGGCGGCGGTGCGGACCGACGCTGCGCCGTGGGGGAAGGTGGCTGCATGACCTTTCCTGCCGTCGTTCAACGCGTCTTTGCCTGGAAAGTCCGGGGCATCCGCTGGGTCGAGATCATCGGCGTCATGCTGGTCGCCCTGATGGTCCTGTCCGTCTATGTCGCCAAGGCGGCGGCGGCGCGCCAGAGCAGCGACATCGCCGACATGGAGCGCCAGATCGCCTCGAACGGCGAGCGGGTTCGCCTGCTGAGTGCCGAGGTCGCGCGTCTGGAACAGCCGGCCCGTCTGGAGGCCCTGTCGCGCGAGGCGGGTCTGGGTCCCGTTGATGTGCATCGCCAGGCGACCGAGCAGGGCCTGCCCCTGATCGCGCCCGAGCCCGATCCTCGACCCGTGGTCATCGCGCCCCCGCCCGCCGGTCCTGCCCCGGTCGCAGAAGAGCAGGTCGAAGCGCCTGTCGCGCCTGCGGAGCCAGCGCAATGAGCGTGCACGATCCCCATCATCAGGCCTGGACCCGTCCCGCGCCCGGCGTGGCGAACCTGAGCGAACTGTCGCGCAAGCTTCCCTCCTGGCGCTGGCTGGGCGAGGCCATGTGGTGGGTCGAGCATGCCTTTGGCCGGGCGCGGGCCGACAACCGTCCGGAAGAGGATACGCGGGTTCGCATCCTGCTGATCCGCTGGCTGTTCGCGGGTGTCTTCGTCTGTCTGGCTCTGGGTGCGGCCAAGGCGGCGCTGTGGGGTCCGCAGGTCGGGGTCGGCAGCGCGTCGCATCCGAATGCCACGATGCGGGCCGATATCGTCGATCGCAACGGGGCCCTGCTGGCCGCCAACATCACCCACTACGGCCTGTATATCGATCCGTCCGAGGTTTGGGACCGGCCCGCCGCCATCGCCGCCATCAAGAAGGCCGTGCCCCGCATCCGCATGAGCCGCCTTGCCCGGGCCGTGAACGGCGATCGTCGTGTCCTGGCCCTGGCCCGTCTGACCCCGGCCGAGCGCGCCCGCGTGCATGACTTGGCTCTGGGCGGCCTGACGTTCGAGCCGGAGGATGTGCGCGTCTATCCGCTGGGCCAGTCCGCGCGCCACGTCGTCGGCAGCGTCGAAGAGGGCGGCGAGGTCGGCCTGTCGGGCGTCGAGAAGGCGTTCGACGCCGAGGTTCGCGCGGCGGGCGCACGCGGCGAAACCTTCCAGACCTCCATCGACCTGCGCGTGCAGGGTGTGCTGGAGAACGAACTGGCCGCCATGGCCCTGGAAACCCAGGCCAAGGGCGCGGTCGGTATCATCACCGACGTCCAGACGGGCGAGGTTCTGGGCATGGCCAGCTGGCCGGGCACCAACTCGCGCAACCTGGCCGCCAGTGCCACCTATGAGATGGGGTCGGTCTTCAAGACCTTCACCGTCGCCGCCGCCATCGATACGGGGCGGGCCGATATGCACACCATGCTGGACGCCTCCGAGGCCCTCCAGATCGGCAACCGCCGCATCAAGGACTTCCACGCCCAGAACAAGGTGATGTCGCTGGAGGAGGTCTATCTTCACTCGTCCAACATCGGCACCTCGCGGCTGGCGACCGAGATGGGCCCGGCGGTGATGCAGGACTATTTCCGGCGCTTCGGTCTGATGGACCAGGCGCCGTTCGAAATCGCGTCCGAGGCCCCGATCACCCCGCGCGGTTGGACGGATTCGACCCTGGCGTCGCTGTCGTTCGGCTACAACATCTCGATCACGCCGCTGCAGATGGCGGCCGCCATGCAGGCCATGACCAATGGCGGGCGGTTCATTCCCCTGACCCTGCGCAAGGGCGGCCGGCCTGATGCGCCGGTGCGCCAGATCATTTCGCCCGAGACGTCGCTGACCATGCTGGACCTGATGCGGCGCAACGTCGTCAACGGCTCGGGCACCCGGGCCGATGCGCCGGGCCTGCGGGTCGGGGGCAAGACGGGCTCGGCCAACAAGTCGGTCAACGGCCGTTATTCGACCGCCCATGCCATCGGCACCTTTGCGGGCGTGTTCCCGGCCGACGGCCCGGTCAATGCGCGCCGCTATCAGATCCTGATCCTGATGGACGAGCCCCAGACCTATCCGCGCACCGGCGGCTTCGTCGCCGCACCGGCCGTGGGTCGGATCGCCGATCGGATCGCGCCCTTCCTGGGCGTCCAGCGCCGGGCCGACGTCTGGCGCACGGCGACGGGCGAGCGTCTGCCGACCTATGAGGACGTCGAAGGGGACGGGCGATGAGCGTCCAGCCGCCCGTCCGCCTGTCCGACCTGCTGCGCCGCGACGTGGCCAGCGACCCGATGATCACCGGTGTGACCTCCGACAGCCGCAAGGTTGCGCCCGGCACCTTGTTCGTGGCCCTGCCCGGCAGTGCCGCCGACGGCCGCGCCTTCATCCCCCAGGCCCTGTCGCAGGGAGCCGCCGCCGTCTTGGCTCCGTCCGATACCGATGCCGGAATGGCTCCGGTGCTGGTCACCTCCGGCGATGTGCGCCGGGCCTATGCCATCGCAGCGCGCAGCTTCTATGGCGCTCAGCCGGCCACCTGCGTCGCTGTCACCGGGACCAATGGCAAGACGTCGGTCGCCGCCTTCTGCCGCCAGATCTGGGCGGCGCTGGGCCTGACCTCGGCGAGCATGGGCACCCTTGGGGTTTTGAAACAGTCCGGTAACGTTAATCAGGCGTTGACGGGGCCGGGCCTGACCAGCCCCGACGCCGCCGATGCCGCCCGCCTGCTGGCCGATCTGGCCGAGGGCGGCGTGACCCATCTGGCGCTGGAGGCGTCGTCGCACGGCATCGACCAACGGCGTCTGGACGGGGTGACGCTGAAGGCGGCGGGGTTCACCAATCTGACACAGGATCATCTGGACTATCACGGGGACATGGCCGCCTATCGCGACGCCAAGCTGCGGCTGTTCGAGACCCTGTTACCGCGCGGCCGGACCGCCGTGCTGAACGCCGATTCCGACGCCTATTCCCAGTTCGCCTCGGCCAGCATCATGTCCGGCCTAGGCGTGATGGCGGTCGGCGAGCGGGGGCGGGACCTGACCCTGCTGGGCCGCAAGGCCGTGCCGGAGGGGCAGCGGTTGTCGCTGGACGTGCGCGGCAGCCTGCATGAGGTGCTGCTGCCGCTGGCGGGGGCGTTCCAGGCGTCGAACGCCCTGGTCGCGGCGGGCCTGTGCATCGCGGGTGGCGAAGATCCCGAGCGGGTACTGGCGGCGATGGAGAAGATCGAGGGCGCACAGGGCCGGCTTGAGCGCATCCCGGGCGCGGGCGGCAGGGGCGAGGTCTATGTCGACTATGCCCATACGCCTGACGGGCTGGAGACGGTGCTGTCGGCCCTGCGGCCGCATGCGACGGGACGGCTGATCGTCGTGTTCGGGGCGGGCGGCGACCGCGATCGCGCCAAACGCCCTCTGATGGGCGAGATCGCGGGTCGGCTGGCCGATGTCGCCATCGTTACGGACGACAATCCGCGCAGCGAGGATCCGGCCGCCATCCGCCGCGCCGTGCGTGAAGGCTGTCCTGACGCGCAGGAGATCGGCGACCGCCGCGCCGCCATCCACCAGGCCATCCACATGATGCGCGACGGGGATGTGGTGGTCATCGCCGGAAAAGGGCATGAGCAGGGTCAGATCGTCGGCGAGGTGACCCACCCCTTTGACGACGCAACCGTCGCCGCCGAAGCCCTGAATGCCCATGCCTGATACGCCTGTCCTGTGGACCTCTGCCGAGATCGTAGCGGCCACGGGTGGACGCCTGTCCGGCCAGCCTTTCGAGGTCACGGGCCTGACCTACAACAGCCGCGAGATTGTTCCGGGCGACCTGTTTCTGGCCCTGATGGGCGCGCGGGACGGGCATGAGTTTGCTGCCTCGGCCTTTGCGGCGGGCGCGGCGGGCGCTCTAACGGCGCATGTCGTCGAGGGCGGATCGTCCATCGTCACGGCCGATACGCTTAAAGCCCTCGAAGCCCTGGGCGTCGCCGCGCGCGACCGGGCCGAACGACGCGGAGCCGTCACCGGCAGTGTCGGCAAGACCAGCGTGACCCAGGCGATCAAGGCCGGGCTGGATCTGGCGGGCTCGTCCCACGGGTCGATCAAGAGCTACAACAACCATATCGGCGTGCCCCTGACCCTCGCCCGGATGCCGCACGGGACGGACAGGGCCGTGTTCGAGATCGGCATGAATGCGCCGGGAGAGATCGCGCCCCTGTCGCGCATGGTCGCGCCGTATGCCGCCTGTGTGACGACGGTTGGCCCGGTCCATATCGAGGCCTTTGCCGATGGCGAGGCCGGTGTGGCGGCGGAGAAGGCCTCGATTTTTGAAGGCCTGCTGCCCGGAGGTGCCGCGGTCCTGAATGGCGACGTCGCCCAGGCGGCTGTGCTGGAAGCGGCGGCGCGAGCGCAAGGCGCGCGGCTGATGCGCTTCGGCACCGGGGCCGCCCACGAAGCACGGCTGATCGGGTTCGAGCCGGATGCGGAGGGCGCGACCGTGCGGGCCGAACTGCACGGCAAGGCGCTGGACTATCGCCTGGCCCAGTCCGGTCATCACTGGGGCCTGAACAGCCTGTGCGTCGTCCTGATGCTGGAGGCACTGGATGTGCCGCTGGAGACGGCGCTGGCGGCGCTGGCCGGGTTCGCGCCCTTGGCCGGGCGGGGGCAGACGATGCAGGTCAAGGCGCCGGGCGGAGCCTTCACCCTGATCGACGAGAGCTACAACGCCAATCCGCTGTCGATGGCGGCGGGGTTCCGCAGCCTGGGCGTGAAGCCGGTGGGGCCGGGCGGACGGCGTGTCGTGGTCCTGACCGACATGCTGGAGCTTGGCGACCAGTCGCAGGCCCTGCACCAGGGGCTGGCGACCGCGATCGAGGCGGCGGGGCTGGACATGGTCCATGCGGCGGGGCCGGAGATGAAGGCGCTTTACGACAGCCTGGCAAGTTCGCGCCGAGGTCTGTGGCGCGAGACGGCGGCCGAGCTGGCGGCCGAGGCCATGGTGCTGGCCGGGCCCGGCGATGTGGTCATGGTCAAGGGCTCAAACGGATCGAAGGCGTCGATGGTCGCCAAGGCCCTGGCGGCGCTCGGCGAAAGCCCGGAGGGGGCGGCTTAAAATGTTCTACCTGCTGTATCTGCAGTTTTCCGACGTGGCGCAGGATTATCCTCTGCTGAATCTGGTACAGTACCAGACGGTGCGGGTCGCCCTGGCCATGGCGACGGCCATGATCGTTTCGGTGGCCATGGGCAGCCGGTTCATCAACTGGATCCGTGCCAAACAGGGCCGGGGCCAGCCGATCCGCGACGACGGCCCGGTCTCGCACCTGTCCAAGGTCGGCACGCCTACCATGGGCGGGCTGATGATCCTGGCGGGCATCGCGGTGGCGGTGCTGCTGTGGGGCGACCTGACCAATCCCTACATCTGGATCGTCAGCTTCGTGACGGCGGCCTTTGGCGTGCTGGGCTTCATCGATGACTATGCCAAGGTCACGAAGCAGACGTCGGCGGGGCTGACCTCCAAGCAGAAGCTGGCGGCCCAGGTCGTGGTGTCCGTGATTGCGGGCATCCTGACCGTGCTGTGGATGACGGCGTCGCCGACGTCGCCGGGGCTGGAGACCTCGATCGCCTTTCCCTTCTTCAAGGCCGTGCTGCTGAACATCGGCTGGTTCTATGTGGCGTTCGCGGCCTTCACCATCGTGGGCTTTTCCAATGCGGTGAACCTGACCGACGGACTGGACGGCCTGGCCATCGTGCCGGTCATGATGGCGGCGGCGGCGTTCGGCATCATCAGCTATCTGGTCGGAAACTTCATCTTCTCGGGCTATCTGGGCGTCCACCACGTGCCGGGCTCGGGCGAGCTGGCGATCTTCTGCGCGGCCATGATCGGCGGGGGCGTGGGCTTCCTCTGGTACAATGCCCCGCCGGCCAAGATCTTCATGGGCGACACCGGCTCGCTGGCCCTGGGCGGCGCGCTGGGGGCCATCGCCGTGGCGACCAAGCACGAACTGGTGCTGGGCATCGTCGGCGGCCTGTTCGTCATCGAGGCCGCCTCGGTCATGATCCAGGTCGCCTATTTCAAGATGACCGGCCGACGCATCTTCCTGATGGCCCCGATCCACCACCATTTCGAAAAGATGGGCTGGCCGGAGTCGACCGTGGTCATCCGCTTCTGGATCGTCGCCGCCATGCTGGCGTTGGCCGGTCTGGCGACGTTGAAGCTGCGCTAGATGATCGTTCTCTCATGATTTTGGTCCCAGGCTTCGAGGGGCGGCGCATCGCGGTCTTCGGCCTGGGACGGTCGGGGCTGACGGCGGCGCGCGCGCTCAAGGCCGGCGGGGCGCTGCCCGTCCTGTGGGACGACAGTGTCTCCAGCCGCATGCAGGCGGAGGCCGAGGGGTTCGTGGTCGAGGACCTGACCGTCGCCGACTGGTCGGGCTTTGCGGCCCTGGTCCTGTCGCCGGGCGCGCCGCTGACCCACCCGACCCCACACTGGACGGTGGACAAGGCGCATGAGGCCGGAATCGAGATCATCGGCGATATCGAGCTGTTCGCGCGGGCGATGGCGGCCTTGCCGGAGGGACAGCGCCCCCGTGTCGTCGCCATCACCGGCACCAACGGCAAGTCCACGACAACGGCCCTGATCGGCTGGGTGCTGAAACAGGCGGGGCTGACGGTTCACGTCGGAGGCAACATCGGCATCGGCGTGCTGGCCCTGCCGGAGCCGACGCCCGAGGCCGTCTATGTGATCGAGGTGTCGAGCTATCAGCTGGACCTGACGACGACCTTCGCGCCGGACGTGGCGATCCTGACGAACATCAGCCCGGATCATCTGGACCGGCATGGCGGGATGGAAGGCTATGTCGCGGCCAAGGCGCGGATATTCCAGGCGCAGGGCCCGCAGGCTTTGGCATTGGTTGGGATCGACGAAGATTGGGGACGCAGGCTTTTGCTCGACCTCAATCGAGAGAACCGCATGTCACTGGAGGCGGTTTCCACGACTGGGCACGGTGCGTATCGAGTAAGCGGACGGACCTTGTTCTATCGCAATAAGCCGGTTCTCGATCTGTGCCCGGCTCGCTCTCTCCCCGGCCGTCACAACGCCCAGAATGCCGCCTTCGCCTATGCCGCCGCCCGCGCCCTTGGCGTAAGCCATGACGCCACGGTCGAAGGCCTGCTCTCCTTCCCCGGCCTAGCCCACCGCATGGAGACTGTCGGCACGCTCGGCCGCGTCCGCTTCGTCAACGATTCCAAGGCCACCAATGCCGACGCCGCGCGGCAGGCCCTGGCCAGCTATGACCGCAGTTTCTGGATCGCGGGCGGGCGGGCCAAACAGGGCGGTATCGACGATCTGGAGGAGCTGTTCCCCCGCGTGATCGAGGCCTTTCTGATCGGGGAGGCCGCGGGGCCGTTCGCAGCCCGTCTGGGGGACACCCCTCACCGGATCAGCGGCGACATGGCCACGGCGGTGCAGCAGGCCTATGAGGCCGCCGCCGCCACGGGGCGCGACGAGGTGGTGCTGCTCAGCCCCGCGGCGGCCAGTTTCGACCAGTATCCCGACTTCGAGGTGCGGGGTGAGGCGTTTCGCGCCGCCGTCCTGGCCCTCGGCGCAACCCCCATGGCCCCGTCATGACCGAAGCTTACAGCCCCGCGTTCTCGCGCAATGACAAGGGACCGGTGGCCAACTGGTTCTGGACCGTGGACCGGGGCCTGCTGGCTGCGGCCCTGACGCTGATGGGGCTGGGCGTGGCGCTGAGCTTTGCCTCCAGCCCCGCCGCCATCCTGGCCGACCAGTCGATCACCGACCCCTTCCACTACAGCTGGCGGATGATGGTGTTCAGCTGCGCCGGGCTGGTCATGCTGCTGGGGACGTCCTTTTTCTCGCCCAAGGGGGTGCGCCGCATCGCCCTGGCGGCGCTGCTGTGCGCCATCGTCACCATGATGCTGCTGCCCTTCATCGGCGACGAGGTGAAGGGCGCGGCGCGCTGGATCAACCTGGGCCCGTTCAGCCTGCAACCCTCCGAGTTCGCCAAGCCCGGCCTGATCGTCTTCTCCGCCTGGATGTTCGCGGAGGGCCAGAAGGGCGAGGGCGTGCCCGGTGTCAGCATCGCCTTCGGTGTCTGGGGCCTGACGGTCGCCTTGCTGCTGATCCAGCCTGACATCGGCCAGACCCTGCTGATCACCACCACCTTCATGGCCGTCTTCTTCATGGCCGGCGTGCCGCTGAAGTGGGTGGCGGCCCTGGCGGCTGCGGGCGCGGCGGGGGTAGTGGGGCTGTATTTCAGCTTCAGTCACATGCGCGATCGTCTCAGCCGTTTCGGCTCGGACGACGCCGGGGCCACCTATCAGATCGACCGCGCGTCCGAGGCCATCCGTGCCGGGGGTCTGGTCGGACGCGGGGTGGGCGAGGGGGTCATGAAGCGCTCGGTCCCCGACCTGCATACCGACTTCATCTATTCCGTCGGCGCCGAGGAGTTCGGCCTGGTGCTGAGCCTGATCATGATCGGCCTGTTCGGCTTCATCGTGCTACGCGGCATGCAGAAGGCGATGCGGCTGCGCGACCCGTTCGAACAGACGGCGGCGGCGGGCCTGTTCATCCTGATCGGGCTGCAGGCCAGCATCAACATCGCCGTCAATCTGAGCCTGGTCCCGACCAAGGGGATGACCCTGCCGTTCATCAGCTATGGTGGCTCGTCCATGGTGGCCATGGGCCTGACCATGGGGCTGGCCCTCGCCCTGACCCGCAAGCGACCGGGCGCCTATGAGCCGGGGGCCAGTCTGCCCCGACGGCGGATGTTGGGCTAGAACGTATCCATGACCTCCAGACTCTGCGTCGTCGCCGCCGGTGGGACCGGTGGGCATATGTTCCCGGCCGAGGCCCTGTCGCGCGAGCTGGCCGGGCGCGGCTGGCGGATCGTGCTGGCCACGGACAGGCGGGGCGAGGCCTATGCCCAGAATTTTCCGGCCGAGGAGCGGATCGCGCTGGACGCCGCCACCGGACGGGGGCCGATCGGCATGGCCAAGGCCGGGCTGGCCATCACGCGCGGCGTGGTTCAGGCGCGGTCGGCGCTGAAGCGGCTGGATGCGGCGGTCGTGGTCGGTTTCGGTGGCTATCCGTCCGCCCCGGCCCTGCTGGCGGCGCTCAGCCAGGGTCGACCGACCCTGCTGCACGAACAGAATGCCGTCTTGGGCCGCACCAACCGCTGGCTCAGCCCCTATGTCGGGGCCGTGGCTTCGTCCTTTCCGAACCTGCAGAAGGTGCCGCAAGGCGTCGGCGCGCAGGTGACTCTGATCGGCAATCCGGTGCGGGCGGACATCCGGGCGCTCGGCGAGCGGGCCTTCGTGGCCCCGTCCTGCGACGGACCGATCCACCTGCTGGTCACCGGCGGCAGCCAGGGCTCGCGCATCCTGTCCGAGACCGTGCCACAGGCGCTGGCGGCTTTGCCCGACACCTTGCGCACACGCCTGCGGGTGCAACAGCAGTCGCGGCCCGAGACGCTGGAGGCCGCGCGCGTTGTCTATGCCCAGGCGGGTATCGAGGCCGAGATCGCGCCCTTCTTTTCCGACATGGCCCGGCGTCTGTCGCAGGCGCATCTGGTCATCGGCCGGGCCGGGGCCTCGACCTGTTCTGAGCTGGCGGTGGCGGGTCTGCCGTCGTTGCTGATCCCGCTCAAGATCGCCATGGACGACCACCAGCGGTTCAATGCCCTCAGCCTGGTCGAGGCGGGCGGAGCCGAAATGGTGCTGGAGGACGAGGTGACGGTCGGCCGACTGGCGGCATCGCTAGCGGCCATGCTGTCGGACCCCGCCCGACTGTCGGCCATGAGTGTGGGTGCACGCTCTGCGGCCCTGCCGGACGCGACCTCTGCTCTGGCCGACATGGTCGAGGCGGTAGCGATCTGACAGCTGGCCTTCGCCTCGCCACCGTGACGCGCTAAACGTCGGCCATGCCGATCTTCATCCAGGACATGACCCGCGAGGTCTTCCGCCTCTGGCGCGAATTTTACTGGCTGCCCGAATGGGTGGTCATCTCCGTCATCGTCGGCGTCTTCGTCTTCGTCGGCTGGGCGGCCAATCAGGTGGTGTTCAGCCTGCTGAAATGGGTGGTGCGCAAGAAGGACGTCTTCTGGCGCGGAGTCGTCGGTCGCGCGCGGCTGAAGGTGCGGATCGCGGTCATGATCATCGCGGTGGCCTTGGGCGTCACCATCTCGCCCATGGACCCGGAGCCGTCGCTGCTGATCCGGCAGGCCCTGCTGTTCGGCTTCATCCTGGTGTGTGGCTGGATGCTGGCCGGGGCGGTGGACATGGGGGCCATCGTCCATCTGCGGAAGTTTAACATGGACACCGAGGACAACCTCAGTGCCCGCAAACATGTAACCCAGACCCGCATCCTGCAGAGGGTCGCCGCCCTTCTTATCGCCCTGATCACCCTGGGACTGGCGCTGCTGACCATACCGGGCGTGCGTCAGTGGGGGCTGTCGCTGCTGGCGTCGGCCGGAGTCGTCGGCATTGTCGCCGGTTTGGCGCTGCAGCCCTTCCTGACCAATCTGATCGCGGGCATCCAGATCGCCACGGCCCAGCCGATCCGCCTGGACGACGCCGTCATCGTCGAGGGCGAATGGGGCCGGGTGGAGGAGATCACCTCGACCTATGTGGTGGTCAAGCTGTGGGACTGGCGGCGCATGATCCTGCCGCTGACCTATTTCATCCAGAAGCCGTTCCAGAACTGGACCCGCGACAATGCCAGCCTGATCGGCACGGCTTTTCTGTATGTCGACTACGAAGCCCCCATCGACCGGCTGCGCATGAAGCTGGAGGAGATTGCCCATGCCTCGCCGCTGTGGGACGGCGATGTGGTCTCGCTACAGGTCACGGACGTGACGGAGCGCACGGTCCAGGTCCGTTGCCTGACCAGCGCCCGCAACGCGTCGATCGCCTTCGACCTGCGCTGCGAGGTCCGCGAAAAGATGCTGGCCTTCATGCGCGACGAACTGCCCGAGGCGCTGCCGAGGGATCGGCTGGGGTGGGATCGCAACGCGGCCCCCGTCTTGCCGCAGGGCTAGCCACCCGCGTCCAGATTGGCCCGCCCCTGGCGGACGGCCTCCTCCAGAGTGGTGGCATCGGTGTCGTAGTCCTCCGGATTGCAGGCCGCGACGACCATTTCGAAAGCATCGCCACCCTGAACGGCTTCGTATGACGGGGCGTCGTCAGGCGTAGAGGGCCCCTCTTCACCGCCTTCGCGCACGCCGGCGAAATCCAGCCGGTCCACATGGCCCTTGGGCCCGCAGTCAAACCGCCACCAAGACCAGCCGCCCCAGTAGGGCGTGCCGCCGGCGCGGAAATCCGGCTCGACCACCTGAAACACGCGGATGCGGCCACCGTCGCCTTCGGGCTCCAGACTGGCAAGATCGGCATATTGCGCGAACCGGCCCGCGCCCAGAAAGACGAAGCGGTGCGGTGCCTCGGGCTCCGGAACGGTCAGCAGCGACAGCAGGGTCAGGATCATGGGCGAACGTAACCGCCTATTGACCCGCGCGCGATAGCATCACGCCTATGACGCATTTCATGACGCTGGATTTCGCCGATGGCGACCGTGCCGCCCTGCTGGGGCGGGTGGTCGAGATGGCGCGGGGGCCCTATGCCTATGTCGTCACGCCCAATGTGGATCACGTCATCAAGCTGATGGACGGCCTCGTGGGGGCCGACGTCTATCGGGGCGCGGACCTGAAAATCTGCGACAGCCGCATCCTCAGCCATCTGGCCCGGCTGAAAGGTAGGCGACTGTCGGTCTATCCGGGCTCGGACATGACGGCGGACCTGCTGGCGTCGGAAGCGGCGCGGGAGCTGACAATTGCGGTGTTCGGGCCTGACGGCGAGGCGTTCGACGATCTGGTCGCGCGCTATTCGCATGCCAGGCTGCAGTTTCTCGATGCCCCCATGCTGGTACCCGACACGCCCGCCTGGGATGCCACCGTGCGCGCCGCCGCCGAGGCCGAGTGGGACGTGCTGCTGGCGTGCGTGTCCTTCCCCAAACAGGAGCGGTTCGCCCATGCCCTGCGTCTGGCGGGGCGACAGAGTGGCGTCACCCTGTGCGTCGGGGCCTCGGTGGACTTCCTGACCAGTCGTCAGCAGCGGGCCCCGCAGGTGTTTCAGCGCCTGTCGCTGGAATGGCTGCACCGGTTGGTGAGCCAGCCCCGTCGCATGTTCCGCCGCTACGTCATCGAGGGTCCGGCGATTGTGGTGTGGTTCGTGAGGACGGAGCTGATGGGACAATATTCGTCCGCCGGAGCGTCGCGATAACTAAGCTGAGAAGAGCCTGAGTAATCCATTCACGACGCCGAGGATCGCAAGAATCGCCAAAGGCGTAAGGACCACGATGCTGAGAACCTTCTGCGTGATAATCCACCAGAAGCGGCCGGGTTCGGAGCGACGGTCAGCGGCGCGTCCAACCCCCATTTGAACGTGGCCAGTCACAAAGCCTCTGAACAAGCCTCGTATCGTCTGAGCAATCAACAGGCTGATGACGACAGCCATCATCGCCGCACAGATCCAGATGATCGTATTGGTCACGCCACCATCCCCTCAGCCTGCTTCAAATCCACACTGACCAGCTGCGACACCCCCCGCTCAGGCATAGTGACCCCATACAACCGGTCCATTCGGCTCATGGTCACCGGGTTGTGGGTGATGACGATGAAGCGGGTGTCGGTGCGGTTGCGCATTTCGTTCAGCATGCGGCAGAAGCGGTCGACGTTGGCGTCGTCCAGAGGCGCATCGACCTCGTCCAGCACACAGACCGGCGCTGGGTTCGCCAAGAAGACGGCGAAGATCAAGGCCGCCGCCGTCAGGGCCTGTTCGCCCCCGCTCATCAGGCTCATGACCGACAGCCGCTTGCCCGGCGGGCAGGCGTAGATTTCCAGACCGGCCTCCAGCGGATCGTCGCTCTCGACCAGTTTCAGCTCGGCCTGGCCGCCGTCGAACAGGGCCTCGAACAGGGCCTTGAAGTTGTCATCGATGACGTCGAAGGCGGCGACAAGACGTTCGCGTCCCTCGGCGTTCAGTTCGTCGATGCCGTCGCGCAGCCTGGCGATGGCGCTGGTCAGGTCGGAGCGTTCGACCTTCATGGTCTGCAGCCGGTCGCCGTATTCGGTGGCTTCGTCCTCGGCGCGCAGATTGACGGCCCCCAGGGCCTCGCGCTCGCGTTCCAGACCGTAGAGCAGGCTCTCGGCCCCGGCGGCATCGGGCGGGCGGGCGATGGCGTCGTCGGTCAGCTTCTGGCCCAGATCTCCGGGCGACATCTGGGCGGTCTCGCGCAGGTTGGCTTCGGTCTCGGCCAAGCGGTCAGCGGCGGCCTCGGCGCGGGCGGACAGGCCGGCGCGCGCTTCACGAGCCGTTGCGGCGGCTGCGTCGGCGGCGCGGCTGGCGCGGTCGGCCTCGCCGGCTTCGGCCTCTCCCACGGCCAGGGCGTCGGCGGCGGCGCGGCGGCGGGTCTCGGCCGTGGTCAGGGCGTCCAGCAGGGCTGACCGCTGGGTGGCCAGGTGTTCGGGGGCATCGACGGCGGCCTTCAGCCTGGCCGCGACCTTTTCGGCATCCTTTTCCAGCGCAACAACACGCACCCTGGAGTCCGAGGCACGGCCGGTCCAGCCGTCGCGCTCGCGGGTCAGGCCGTCGCGACGAGCTGCGCAACTGGCGATCTCACGGGCTTCGCTGTCGCGCTCCACGCGGGCATTGGCGGCGGTGGTGCGGGCGGCGTCGGCAGCACTGCGGGCCGTGGCCAGTTCGGCGCGCAGGCCCTCCAGCGTCTCGGAGGGCGCATCTCCGCCTTGCGCCTCGGCCAGGGCGGCCACGGCGGCCTCATGTTCGGTGGTCAAGCGCGCGAGGGTGTCGTCCAGCGCCTGGGCGCGGGCCTCCTTGCGGGCCTGTTCGCGGCCAAGGGCCTCCACGCGGTCGCGGGCCGCGGTGACGGCCTTGTCCAGGGTGAAGGGCGCGGCACGGGCGGTCTTCACCGCTTCCTCGGCGGCGCGGAAGGCCTGGGTCGCGGCCTTCATAGTGGCTTGGGCTGCGTCCAAGGCAGGCTTGCCCGTGTCGATCTCGGCTTCCAGCTCGGCCAGACGTGTGCGCTGGGCCAGGCGGACGGCGGCAGGGCGCGGTGCCTCGGCCCGCTGGACGAAGCCGTCCCAGCGATACAGGTCGCCTTCGCGTGTGACCAGCCGGGCTCCGGGAGGAAGGTTGCGGGCCAGGGTGGGCGCAGCGGCGCGCTCCGCGACGCCGCAGAAGGCCAGCCGGGCGGCCAGAGCAGGCGGCGCGTGCACGTGATGGGCCAGAGGCACCACGCCCGACGGCCATGTCGCAGACGAAACCTCGGCACCGGCCCAGTGCGCCGCCGCGCGGGCGTCCAGCGCGGCATCCAGATCGTCGCCCAGGGCTGCGGCCAACGCGGCCTCATAGCCCTTGTCGGCTCGCACCTGATCCAGGGCGGGGGGATGGTCGCGACGGCCTTGGGTCAGCAACTGCGCCAGCCCGCGCGCCTCGGTCTGCAACCGGCCCAGCCGGTCCTCGGCGGCACGGACGGCGGTGCGGGCGTCGGCCTCGGCCCGGGCGCGGTCGCCGCGCTCGGCCTCAGCGGTTTCGACGGCGGCGCGGGCGGACGCGAGGTTGGCCTGGGCCTTGGCCAGTTCGGCCGAGGCGGCCTCGATTTCGGGCCTCTCCAGCGGCCCCAGCGCCTCGCGCTCCGATCGTGCTGACCCAAGCTGGGCCTCGGCCCGCGCCACACGGGCCTCGGCGTCGCGCTTGCGGGCGTTTTCGGCGTTCAGGCGGGCTTCGACCGAGGCGACGGCCCCGGCGACGCGCTCGACCTCGGCATCGGCGGCGCGGCGGGCGTCCTCGGCGGCAGCGAGGGCCGTCTCCAGTTCCGGGCCGCGCGCCGGGGCGGCGGCGATTTCAGCCTCTATGGCGGTCAGGGCCTCTGTGATCCGGCTCAGCTCAGCGGCGGCGTCGTCGGCCATGCCGCCTTCGCGTTCGATGTCGGCGGCGATGCGCATGGTCTCGGCCTGAAGGCGCTCGACCTCGGCCCGTGCCGCCTGTTCGGCCATGTCCAGCCGGTCGCGTTCCAGACTGGCCCGGTGCAGCAGGGCGGCGGCAACGGCGTCCTCTTCACGCGCAGGCTTCAGCGCTTCCTGGGCTTTCAAGGCGGCGGTCTGGGCGGCGGCGGCGGCGCTGGTGGCCGAGGCGACGGCGCGGTCCGCCTCGGCCAGTTCGGCGGCGGCCCCCTCGGCGGCGACACGCGCATCGTTCCAGCGCACGAACAGCAGGGCGGCCTGCAGGGCGCGGATTTCGGCGCTGATCTTCTTGTAGCGTTCGGCCTGCCGCGCCTCGCGCTTCAGCCGGTTCAGGGCGGTTTCCAGTTCGCGCCCGATGTCGTCCAGCCGCTCCAGATTGGTTTCGGCCGCCTTCAGCCGCAGCTCGGCTTCATGGCGGCGCGTGTGCAGCCCGGCGACGCCGCCGGCCTCTTCCAGAATCCGGCGACGGTTCTGGGGCTTGGCGGCGATCAGTTCGCTGATCTGGCCCTGACGCACCAGGGCCGGGCTGTTGGCCCCGGTCGAGGCATCGGCGAACAGCAGTTGCACGTCGCGTGCCCGAACCTCCTTGCCGTTGATGCGGTAGGTCGAGCCCTGGCCCCGGTCGATGCGGCGCGACACCTCCAGCATGGGGGCGTCGGTAAAGGGCTGGGGCGCCCTGCGCTGGGCGTTGTCGATGGTCAGCTGGACTTCGGCATGGTTGCGCGGCGGGCGGTCGGCAGCCCCGGCGAAGATGACGTCGTCCATCCCCTGCCCGCGCATGGCCTTGGCCGAGTTGGCCCCCATGACCCAGCGCATGGACTCAAGGACGTTGGACTTGCCGCAGCCATTGGGCCCGACGATGCCGGTCAGGCCGGGTTCGATATGCACTTCCGCCGGGTCCACGAAGGACTTGAATCCCACCAGGCGGAGGCGCTGGAACTGCATGGGCTAGGGCGTCAGTTCCCCGCCCGTGCGGCGCGGATGGCGGCGTCCAGCCCCGCCAGGCTGCGGTCAGCGACGGGCTTGCCGTTGACGAAGAAGCTGGGGGTGGAGTTCACCCCCGCCGAGACAGCGCTCTCGATGTCGGCGTTGATGGCGGCCTGGGTCTCGGGGCTGCCGACACAGGCCTCGATCTGGGCCTGCGTCCTGCCGCTGGCGGCGATTGCGGGCCGATACCAGTCCTGCAACTGACCGCCATCAAGCACAGCGGCCTGATTGCGCATCAGCAGACTGGCCACGTCGAAGAACCTGGCCGGCACCGCGCACCGCGCCAGGGCCGCACCGGACAGGGACATCTGTTGCGGCTGGGTCGGCAGGTTGCGGAAGACGTAGCGGACCTGACCGGTGTCGATGAACTGGCTCTTGAAGGCCGGATAGACGTCGTTGTGCCAGGCTGCGCAGTGGTTGCAGGAGAACGAAGCATATTCGATGACCGTCACCGGTGCGTCAGCCCGGCCCAGGACGCGGTCCTGGGCCGTGACGGCAGGGGCTTGGGCGAGGGCAGGGGCTGCGGCTGACAGGATGAAAGCGGCAGCGAGTGCGCCCAATGTGCGCCGGTTCGGGGTCATGTCTTACTTGGCCAGTTCGGCGTCGATGGCCTTGGACAGGTCGGCCATGGAGGTCCCGCTGGCGGACCCAGGCGTTACGATGGTCTGGCCGTTGACGATGAAGGTCGGCGTGCCGGTCACGCCGGCCTGTTGCGCGGCGCGGGCGCGCTCATCGACAGCCGCCTGAGCTTCAGGGTCTTTGATGCAGGTTTCGATCTGACTGTTGCTCAGACCCACGCCATTGCCGACGCGGAACAGGACGGCGCGCGCGCCGCTGGCATCGCCACCTGCGAACATCTCGTCCTGGCTGGACAGCAGTTCGTGCACGACGTCGAAATATTTGTCCGGTCCGGCACACCGGGCGATCATGAAGCCGGCGGCGGCGACATTGGCCGGCGGGGTCGGGATTTCGCGGAAGACGTAGCGGACCTTGTTGGTATCGACATAGGCCGTCTTGAACGCGTCCCAGTTTTCCTCCTGCCAGGCGGCGCAGACGTGGCAGGTGACCGAGGCATATTCGACGACCGTGACCTTGGCCCCCTCTGGCGCACCCAGCGCCATGTCACCCTCGGCGGCTGCGCCCGCGCCGCCACCACCACAACCCGCCAGGGCGGCCATGCCGGCCAAGGCGGCAGCGGTCATCGCCGCGCGGCGGCTCATCTGGGCGTACTTCGATTTGAAGGTCATGGCGTCGTCCTCACGGGTGGGGGATTTGTCTGCATCGCGCGATTCCCCGAACGCGCGCGTGTCGTGCACCTTCGAGAACAGAAGCGGCATAAAAACGTCAAGAGAAAATGTTGGCGTAGAGCGAGGCTTGTCAGGAACTGGCCAGTCGGACGACATCGACCTTGGTCTCGCTGTTTGCAGAAAGCAGCCGTTCTGGAGGTCTGCTTTGGGTGGGAAGCCGACATTGGCTCTGGCGTCACCTTCGGCTAGGTCAGACCGCATGGACAACGAAATCACTCCTTGGATTCCGCTCCCAGACCTACCGCAAACCCCATGCGGCATTGAAGTTGAAGGCGCTCCCGAACACGTCAGTGTGCGCGTCGTCTACTCCTTCTACGAGGGTGACCGTGATCTGCTGATCGAGTTTCAGGCTGAAGCCTTTGGCTGTTTCAGTGAAATTGCTGCGCCTTCTACGACGGTCCCTGCCGACTACCCTAGACTCTCGCACCCGACGTATTCCCGTTACCTCTGGCCTTTGATGGAAGTGACCAATTCCAGTTGGCTTTCCTCCCATCTAGGGAGGCTGTGGTGGTTAGACAGGCCCTATCGCCACTACCGAATCGTCTCCGACGATGGAACCTTCGATGCAATAACGTGCCACGAGCCTGTCGCACGTTGGGAAGCGGTAACGAGCTGATCTAGCGGAAGGTCCGCTTTGGGTCGAAAGCAGACGGTGGCTTTCAGTCTAGAACCAGACATCTCCGCCCAGGCCGACGAGCTGACATTCCGAACGTCGGTTACGGGTGGGAAGCGGACGTTGGCTGGCGAGCCCCACGGGATTAGGCTTCACCAATGAAGCAGCTATCCGCGCTTGAGACAGCCGTCGCTTTCCTGCTCGCAGAGCAAGTTAGCCCCGATCACAGCCAAGCCCTGATCGCGCAGTTGAAAACGGCTGAGGTACACGCTCGCGATTTCACCGGGGTGGGCTTTTACACGGAGTTCAGCGTGGACAGGACATTGCCGCCCGCCGTGGTCACAGTCAGTTGGGGCGGCTGGGTTCGAGCCGAAGTGGGGCCGAATGCCTACCCGCTGGAGTTCATGCTCTACGTCGAGGACGGCTACGCGGCGATGATCGAAGCCTATAGCTTCTTCGATGGCTACGGCGATCTGGACGTTCTCGTGGCTTCATTCACTGAGCCGAGACCAGGATAGAGATTCAGTATCGCCAACAGCCGATCCGGATTGTCAGCCACTCGGGGCCTGGGCGCAGAAAGCGGACTTACTCGATGCCACTTATCCCTGCGACACCGAGTATCGCAGGCAATATCAAGAAGTAGGCGGTGAAGCATGCCGCGACCAAGAAGTAGCTCACATATTGTAGCGGTCCTGCACGGCGTGAAACCGAAAGGCCGATGAGGATGAGCACGCCCGCGAACAACGTCCTGATTGGAGACGGCCATATTACGCCGATCGCCTCAGATCGAACGTAAGGCAGTAGAACAACGAAGCTAACGACTGTCAGGCATCCGGATAGTGCTACCCATGCGAGTTGCCGGGGGACATCAGACCTCTTATTCATGTGGCGAAGGTGTCGCAAAGGCCGAACGTCCGCAATGGGTCGGAAGCGGACGGGCGCCTATGGGTGGAAAGCGGACCTTCGATCTGCAACTCTCCAGCTATGGCGAAGCTCTCTGCGTTAGCGTTGGTCCTTCTGGTCGCAGCCTGTGCGCCAAACCCAATATCCGCCGAACTTGCCGATGAACGCGTGGTGTTGCCCGACGAGCGGCTCAACAAAAGCGATTACGTCCGGCACTACCTGCTCACCACGATCATGAGCGACACGGACCTTCCGGTCAGCACTTCCCACTCTTTCCTGCTGCCCGCGTCTCGCCAAGTGTGGGTGGGCATCTTCGCGCGAACACCGAGCGTTTGGACGACCGCACCCGCGGGTATGGCGATTGTGGAACGGCGACAGGACTTTCCCGAGTTCGTCCATGGAGGCTGTGATGCCGTCAACGTCGTAGTGGACGCGCATACGGGGGAGACCTTGGGCAGTTGGTGCAATGTCGATAATCGCCAGAGCCTCGACGGCATTCCGCGCCGGATACCAATCTATATCCCTGACGGCTCACCACTGCGTGAGGCGCCTTAAGCCGCGCACGCTGCGCAACGTCAGCTTTGGGTCGAGGGCGGACTCTAGCCTACAGGTCGTTAGCAGACCTTATCCAAAGGCTGGATTGGCCACCTTTGGCGAGTTAGCATCCTTGCATGGCAGTAGCACCGTCATCCGCCCAGTTCCGGATCGCTGAAGGCAGCGAAAGCTACTCCCGCGCCCTCTTTGAGTATCCTGTCGGGGTGGTCTTGAAACCAACCGGCAAGACCAGCCAATCCGCCAACGGCTTCGACTACGAGGGCCTCGAATTGGTTGAGGGTTCAGTCAGATTAACAGACGGCAAAGTCGCGACTGATTTCCGTTACCGACCTCGCCACGTTGAGGGCTCCATCCGTTCGGGGGACAGCATCGTTTTGTATGCTGAGATCGACGGAAGATGGACGAACGTGGGCTGGTTCGCCGTTTCGCCCGTCGAAGCCTCCTAAGCGTCGGTGATGTCCGCTTTGGGTCGGAAGCAGACGGTCGCCTATGGGTAGGAAGCGGACGAGAGAAGGGGCATCATGGCTCGCATGAATACGCACGACAAAGCACCGCCCACGGAGCTGAAGCCCTCCAATGCGGTTTGGGAAGTTGCGAAGTTTTTCGTCATTTGCCTATTCGGATTTGCCGCCGTCAGCGTCTTGATTGGAATTGGGCTCATCGTCGTTATGGGCCTGACCATCGCTGCAATGTGACGTCCGCTTTGGGTCGAAAGCGGACGGTTGCCTTTGGGCGGTTAGCGGACATCCTCCGACCTGTCATGATGCCTCGTACGGTGGAGGGCAGAGGAGACCCGAAAGGGTACCAGAGGGTAATGCTGACCGCGCCTAGGGACTTGGGCACCGCCCGCGTTAAGCCTATGCGCGGGCCTTAGCTCCGCCGTACACCAAATGTCCGCTAAGGGTCGAAGGCGGTCATCAACACTTGACCGAGAACCAGACGTTCCAGCCACCGCACGATTTGCGGATTGGAAAAGAGTTGCGGCGAAGTTTTGTCAACCGCTGGCACCGTCACGGTCGCTGAGGACCGCGCGCCCCAGGCGTTCCAGCGAGCCCTTCAGACTGTCCGGCGCGGTGGCCACGGAGGCCTTCAGCTCGGCCTCCTGATGTGCAGGCAGGGGAGGAGGCGAGGCGCGCCGCTTCGGCTGGGTCGGGGTGTCGGCGAGCGGTTTCACGGGGCCCTGGGCAATGCGGAGCTTGTCCACCGCTCCGGCCCCCAGGAACAGGTTCACGCGCTGAAGGATGTCTTCTGACTGATGCTGGACCAGCAGGGCGGCAGCCCCGACGACGCGCAGTTCCAGCGTGCCTGCCGCCCCGCCACGACCCTTGGTCAGTTTCTGTGGACGACTGACGCGGGCCAGACGCTCGCCGACGATCTCGCGCCAGCGGGCCTCCAGCGCACCGGGCCCGCGCCCGAATTTGTCGTCCAGATCCTTGATCAGCTTTTGCAGCGCACGCCCGGCCCGAGGCGCGGGACGGGGCAGGGGGCGCGTGCGACGACGCGACAGGATTTCGCGGACCTCTTCGTCGGTGGGCAGCGTGCGGCGCATTTCCGGTCTATAGCGCAGGGAATGGCCGCCGTCCCCATCCCCGACATGCCCACCATCCAGACGGCGGCCCGCATCCGCGCCGCCCTGCTGGACTGGTATGCGGGTCATGCGCGGACGCTGGTCTGGCGGACGCCGCCGGGATCGCAGGCCCGCCCTGACCCCTACCGCGTCTGGCTGTCCGAGGTGATGCTGCAACAGACGACCACGCCGCATGCCACGCCCTATTTCATGGCCTTCACCGCGCGCTGGCCGACCGTGACCGATCTGGCGGCGGCAGAGGACGGCGACGTCATGGCCGCCTGGGCGGGGCTGGGCTACTACGCCCGCGCCCGCAATCTGCTGGCCTGCGCCCGCGCCGTAGCCACGGACCATGGCGGCGTCTTTCCGGGCACCGAGGCCGAACTGCTGAGCCTGCCCGGTGTCGGGGCCTATACCGCCGCAGCCGTCGCTGCCATCGCTTTCGGACAACCCGCCAATGTCGTGGACGGCAACGTCGAGCGGGTCATGGCCCGGCTGTTCGCGGTCGAGACACCGCTGCCCGCCGCCCGGCCGCAGTTGAAGGCGTTGGCCGCCCAGTTCGTCATTGGCAATCGGCCAGGGGCCGAACACGCCGACTGGCCGCAAGCCCTGATGGACCTCGGCGCAACGATCTGCCGCCCGAAATCGCCGCTGTGCGAGCGATGCCCCGTCGCCTTCGGATGCGCCGCCCTGGCGACCGGCGAGCCGGGCCGCTATCCGCTGAAGTTGAAGAAGGCCGAGCGCCCGCATCGCCGTGGCATCGCCTGGGTGCTGCGTGATAGTCAGGGGCGCGTCGCCCTGGTGCGGCGTCCGGAAAAGGGCCTGCTGGGCGGCATGCTGGGCCTGCCGACCTCGGACTGGTCCGCCACCCCCGACGCCGCGCCGCCTGTCGTCGCCGACTGGCAAGACGCCGGATCGATCGACCACGTCTTCACCCACTTCAGCCTGACCCTGGCGGTCAGGGTCGCCACGGGCGCGGGGGATTTCCTCTGGACCGACGAGGCTCAGGCCCTGGCTGGCTTGCCTACGGTTTTCGGCAAGGCCTTGATCCGGGCCGGGACCGGTCTGGATTAGATGTTTCGGAGTTTGCTGATCTGGGGCGGGCCAGGCTAGCGCCTGATCTCACGGATCACACGCTTGATGGCGATGAAGGCCAGGCTGAACACAATGGCTCCAATGAAAGCGCCTATGATCGGGAAATAGGCGTGGTTCCTCGTGCTTTCGATGGCGAAATCTGAAAATCCTCGGCTTTGCAAATCCCTGACGCGGTGCTCGGTGTTCAGAACCTCCCACACCACAAAAAGTGCACCGATGCAGAGCAATAGAATGCGCAGCGGTGTCAGCCGCCGCTTCTTGGTTGAAACATCGCCGCCGTTCGCAGCTTTTGCTGGATGATCCTCTGGCCCGGCGTCGGTCATGATCGTCTCCCCTGATCGGGTCGACGTACCGGTCCGGAAAGCCTTGCTCAATCCATGCCCTGCCTGTCGTCAGATACCGTCAGCGCGGCTCAGGTCAGGGTTCGCACCGCCACCTGACCCGCCCGGTGCCTCGGCACCACCACCGTGTGCAGGCCCATCTGCTGGAACGACAAATCCAGGGTGGCGTTGCCGACCTTCAGGTCCGTGACGTTCAGCCGTTCGATCCCGACGGGCAGGACGGGGTTGTCGATCTCCACAGACCCCGCCACGGCGTCGATCCGAACGCCCAGCGCAGACTGCAGCATCAGGAAGACCGAGCCGGCGGCCCAGGCTTGGGGCAGGCAGGCGACGGGATAGGCGATCGGGGCCTCGCCCTCCATTCGCTCGAAACCGCAGAACAGTTCGGGCAGGCGCAGGTTGAAGCTGGCCGCGGCCTCGTAGATTTCGCTGAGCAACAGGGCCACGGCGCGCCGCTCGCCGTAGCGGGCCATGCCGGCCGCCGCCATCGCCGTGTCGTGCGGCCAGACCGAGCCGTTGTGATAGCTCAGCGGATTGAACCGCGCCTGACCCCTCGCCAGTGTCCGCACGCCCCAGCCGGATCGGAAGTCGGCGCCCAGCATGCGCTTGGCCACCTTCAGCGCCCGCTCGCGCGACGGCAGGCCGGTGAACAGCAGATGCCCGGCATTGGAGCCGATGGACCGCACGGCCTCACCGTCGCCGTCCAGAGCGATGGCGTAGAAGCCCTGATCCTCCATCCAGAACCGGTCTTCAACCTGGGTGCGGACCCGCTCGGCTCGGTCGGACCACTGCTGCGGGTCCGGCTCGCCCAGAGCTGTCGCCAGTTCGGCCATCGCCTGCCAGGCGGCAAAGGCATAGCCCTGGACCTCCAGCAGGGCGATCGGCCCCTTGGGGAACCGCCCGTCGGTATGGAAGATAGAATCCTCACTGTCCTTCCAGCCTTGGTTGGACAGGCCGGTGTCGGCCCCGCGCTGATAGCTGATCAGGCCATCGCCGCGCACGTCGCCTTCCTTGGTCATCCAGCCGGTGGCCGCGATCAGATGGGGCCACAGGGCACGGATGGTCTCGAAATCCCCGGTCCGCTTCGCATAGGCCCCGGCCAGGGCGACGAACAGGCAGGTGGTGTCGACCCCGCCGTAATAGAGGCCGAACGGAACTTCGCCCAAGGCGCTCATCTCGCCGCCGCGCGTCTCGTGCATGATCTTGCCGGGGGCGGAGTCCTGAAACGCCGAGGTCTCGGTCGCCTGACGTTTCGCCAGATAGGTCAGGACGCCCTTGGCCAGAGACGGGTCCAGCCACAGCATCTGCCAGGCCGTGATGATGCCGTCGCGCCCGAACGGCGTGGAAAACCAAGGCACCCCCGCATAGGGGTAGGGGCCGGTCGGCAGGTCGGTGGTCAGCAGCGCCACATCCGCCCGGCTCTGGTCCAGCCAGTCGTTGAAGCGCGGGCTGCGCGGCCCCCGCACCGAGGCCCCACGCCTGCGCCGCCGCCGCATCGCCAGCCGCGCCTGTACCGCATTCAGCCGAAAGCGCGTCTCGTCCGGGGCTTCGCACGCCCCGCCGCCGCATTCGACATAGAGGTCCTGATGGCGGCCCTTGGGCAGGCTGAACATAAACTCAGCCCGGCCGGCGCTGAGCCGCGCGGGTGGCTCGGAAAAGGCCAGGCAGCTCATCCGCTCGACGTCGTCCAGACCGCGATAGCGGAAGGTCACGCGTCGCCCGTCATGCGTCGGTGGCGATACGGTGCCGTGTTTCAATCGTGGTGTTCCCCGCACCTGAAAGATGTCCGCAAAATCGGCTCCGAACTCATAGGCCAGCGGCAGCAGCACATCCTCCATGCCGTGGTTGGAGACCCGCACCCGCTCGAACAGCCGCCGGTCCCAGACGAAGCGCCGCCGCTCGATATGCAGCACACCGGCCGGGGCCGATCGCCCGCCCATCGGCGGAAGGGGCCGGTTGGTCGAATGGCAGGTGAAGAAGACGTTGTCCTGGCTGACGCCCGAGCTCAGCCGCGACGGCCGTGCTCCGCCGACCGTCATGACCAGCCGCGACAGCAGGCGGGTGTCGTTGTCGAACAGGCCATCGGCCCCGCCCGCCATATCGCCCCAGCCGTCAGCCACCAGAAAGGTGTCGGCATCCTTCAACGCCATCAGCCGCTCCAGGCTGTCGGCCTCGCCGGTGCCGCTGTCTGCGGCGGCCAGTTGGGTCGAATAGGCATCGTCCATGAAGGTTCTCTCGCGTCGCAGGTCAGTCGCGAGCCATCATAGGCCGGAATGCGCGAGGAAAATGGCCCCCGCCCGGATTATTGTGCGGACTGGGCTCAGGCCTGATTGGCGGCAAAGCTGCGCGGTTCGATCAGGGGATGGACTGCCATCACAGCATCTTTCACAGACGCATTGGCATAGGGCCGCCGGGCCAGCAGGTCGCCATAGACATCCAGATACCGCCGCGCCATTGCCGTGGACGAGAAGCGCAGATCGAACCGCGCCCGGATCGCCTCGCGGTCCAGCAGATGCGCCCGGCCCGCCGCCGCCACCGCCTGCTCCAGCGTATCGACCAGGAAACCGGTCTCGCCGTCCTCGATCACCTCGGTGGTCGAACCACAGCGAAAGGCGACCACGGGCGTGCCGCAGGCCATCGCCTCGATCATCACCAGGCCGAACGGCTCGGGCCAGTCGATGGGGAACAGCAGGGCCTCGGCCCCGCCCAGGAAGGCGGACTTCTGATGGTCGCCAATCTCGCCGATGAATTCGATCAGCGGATTGCCCTCGACCATCGGCTTGATGACCGTTTCCCAATAGACCTTGTCCGCCGCATCGACCTTGGCCGCCATCTTCAGCGGCTTGTTCAGGGCTGTGGCAATCTGGATGGCGCGGTCCGGGCGCTTCTCGGGCGAGATGCGGCCCAGGAAGGCCAGGTAGCCCTGCGATTGCGAGGACGCCTGATAGATGTCGCCGGGCATGCCGTGGTGCACCGTCGCCTTCCAGTTGGCGAACGGCAGGGGACGACGCTGGTCGTCCGAAATCGAGACCAGCCCGAACTGCGGCCAGCGCTCGTAGACGCCGCCGATATCCTTCATGTCCAGCCGGCCATGCAGGGTGGTCAGAGTCTTGTCCGCCAGCGCCTCGAACATCGGGAACTGGATCATGTCGGTGTGGAAATGGATGACGTCGAACTCGTCCGCCCGCTTCAGCACTTCGTGCAGCATGACCATGTGAGAGGCCAGGTCGGACTTCAGCGGCGCGGGGTCCAGGCGGATCGCCTGATCGCGAACGGGCACCAGTCGCGCGCGCGTCTCGGCATCGGCACTGGCGAACAGGGTGACGTCATGGCCCAGATCGACCAGGGCATCCGTCAGATGCGCCACCACCCGTTCGGTCCCGCCATACAGCCTCGGCGGCACGGCTTCGTACAGCGGGGTGACCTGGGCGATCTTCATGGCGATGGGCTCCGGGCGTCATTCGTCCGGACGCCGGATCATCTAACCGTCTCGCAGGTGCGAAGTTCCCGGAACACCGCTTTTTATTCTTTTATCCCGGTAACTTAGCCGTATTCCTATGTCGGGAACCGGTCATTGCATCCCGGCGCGGACTTCGGCTCTCAGGGTGTCGATTGACCTAAGTCCCTGATCCGTCTTGAAACGCCAGTAGGTCCAGCCGTTGCAGGCCGGGGCATTCTCGAACAGGGCCCCCAGCTTGTGGATCGAGCCCGACAGATCGCCGGATACCAGCGAGCCGTCGGCCCGCACCCGCGCCTCGCGGTCGCCCTTGGGGCAGTACAGCCGGTCGCCCGGTTGCAGCAGCCCCGCCTCGACCAGGGCCCCGAACGGCACCTTGGGCTCGTTGCGCTTGGAGCCAGTGACGACCAGGTCCTCGGGCCGGGCTGGCATGACGGCGGCGATCCGCTTTTCGGCTACGTCGGCATAGGTCGGATCGCGCTCGATGCCGATGAAATGCCGCCCCAGCCGCTTGGCCGCCGCCCCCGTCGTGCCCGTGCCGAAGAAGGGGTCCAGCACCACATCGCCGGGCCGCGTGGCCGCCAGCAGCACGCGGTGCAGCAGGCCTTCGGGCTTCTGGGTCGGATGGGCCTTCTTGCCGTCGGCGTCCTTGATCCGCTCCTCGCCCGTGCACAGGGCAAAGGTCCAGTCGGACCGCATCTGGGTGTCCTCGTTGAAGGCCTTCAGCGCATCATAGTTGAAGGTATAGCGCTTCTGCTCGCGGCTGCGCGCGGCCCAGATCAGGGTTTCGTGCGCATTGGTGAAGCGGGTGCCCTTGAAGTTCGGCATCGGGTTGGACTTGCGCCAGATGATGTCGTTCAGCACCCAGAACCCCAGGTCCTGGATCGCCGTGCCCAGGCGGAAAACGTTGTGATAGCTGCCGATTACCCAGATCGACCCCTCCGGCTTCAGCACCCGGCGGCATTCCTTCAGCCAGTCGCGCGTGAAGGCGTCATAGGCTGCGAAACTGTCGAACTTGTCCCAGTCGTCATCGACCGCATCGACCAGGCTGTTGTCGGGCCTCAGCAGATCGCCGCCCAGCTGCAGATTATAGGGCGGGTCGGCGAACACCATATCGACCGACGCCGTGGGCAGCGAGCGCAACACCTCGATACAGTCCCCACGATGGACGATGTCGGTCTTCAGTTCGGACATGGAAACGCGGCCCCGGATAATCAGAGGCTTGATGGTGAATCCTTACGGTTAAGGCGGCGTAACTGCGCCGCGCTTTAGTCGATCAGGGCGGCCACTTCGTCGTAGGACCATGCAATCCGGTGCGCTCCCGCGCGGGTCAGTGCGTCCGCATGCCCATCCCGAACATGCCCCCCGGCGCACAGGCCGATCACATGCATCCCCGCCGCAACGCCCGCCAGCACGCCGGACGGGCTGTCCTCGATCACCACGGTCCTGTCGGGGCGAGCGCTCATCGCCTCGGCCGCATGCAGGAAGATGTCCGGATGCGGCTTGCCGCGCGACACATGCACGGCGGCGCTGAAGATCGGACCCATTCGGTCGGCCAGCCCGAACCGGGCCAGCCCCAGCGCGATCCAGTCCGGCGGACTGGACGCGGCGATGCAGCGCGCCTGCTGGCGTCCTTCGACGAAGGTCATCAGTCCGTCGACCGGGGTCAGCCGGGTCGAGGCCCGCTCATGGCAGAGCCGCGTCCAGTCCACGACGACCTCGTCAGGGCAGTCTCGTCCCAACTCCGCCTTGATCAAGGGTCGGAAATCCAGCCAGCGTCGCCCCATATAGCGCGCGATGGCGTCGTCGGTGGTGGTGGGCAAACCGATTGCGGTCAGCACCTCGGCCAGGGCGGTGCTGTTCAGCAGTTCGCTGTCGGCCACCACGCCATCATAGTCGAAGATAATCAGGTCCGGCTGGCGCATGTCACGCTCTGCCTTGCCTGCGCGGGTTTGACCAGTCTGTGCTCCGCCGGAACCCGACATATAAATTAAGCTGTGGCCAAGCTGGGGCTTTGTCGGCTCCGGAGTGTTTCGCTGGCACAATCCCTCCAGTCAGGACATCCCCATGGCCGCTTCCAAGACGCGCTCGCCCGGCAACGGCGGCGAGACCCATCAGACCGCCTCCACCCCCGAGACCCGCCTGACCACCAATCATGGCGTGCCCGTCAGCGACAACCAGAACTCGCTGAAGGCCGGTCCGCGCGGTCCGTCGCTGCTGGAAGACTTCGTCCTGCGCGAGAAGATCCAGCATTTCGACCATGAGCGTATTCCCGAGCGGATCGTCCACGCGCGAGGCTCGGCCGCGCACGGCGTCTTCGAACTGACCGAGAGCCTCGAGCAATACACCACTGCTAAGATCCTGACGGAGGTCGGCAAGCAGACCGAGCTGTTCACCCGCTTCTCGACCGTGGCCGGTGGTGCCGGGTCCGTCGACACGCCGCGCGACGTGCGCGGTTTCGCCGTCAAGATGTACACGACCGAGGGCAACTGGGACCTGGTGGGCAACAACATCCCGGTCTTCTTCATCCAGGACGCGATCAAATTCCCCGACCTGATCCATGCCGTGAAGATGGAGGCCGATCGCGGCTATCCCCAGGCGGCCAGCGCCCATGACACCTTCTGGGACTTCATCGGCCTGATGCCCGAAAGCACCCACATGATAATGTGGGCCATGTCGGACCGGGCCATTCCGCGATCCCTGCGCATGATCGAGGGCTTTGGCGTCAACACCTTCCGCCTGATCAATGCGGCAGGTGAGGCGACCTTCGTCAAATTCCACTGGCGGCCCAAGCTGGGCACCCAGTCCACCTGCTGGGATGAGGCGGTGAAGATCGCCGGGGCCGATCCCGACTTCCACCGTCGCGATCTGTTCGAGGCCATCGACGCCGGCGACTTCCCTGAGTGGGATTTCGGCGTCCAGCTGCTGAGCCAGGCCGAGGCCGATGCCCTGCCGTTCGACATCCTCGACGCCACCAAGCTGATCCCCGAGGAGCTCCACCCGATCCGCGTGGTCGGCAAGATGACCCTCAACCGCAACCCCGACAACTTCTTCGCCGAGACCGAACAGGCCGCCTTCCTGCCGACCAACATCGTCCCCGGCATCGACTTCTCCGAGGACCCGCTGCTGCAGGGCCGCCTGTTCTCCTATCAGGACACCCAGCTGTCGCGTCTGGGCACGGTCAACTTCCACCAGTTGCCCATCAATCAGGCGAGGGGCTGCCCGTTCCAGAACCTGCAGCGCGACGGCCAGATGCAGATGGCCGTGCCCAAGGGCCGCGCCAACTATGAGCCCAACAGTCTGGCGGAGGCGGGCGAGGAGGGCGGTCCGCGCGAGGACCCCAAGGGCGGCTTCCGGTCCTTTGCAGCGCCGGTGGAAGACACCAAGGTCCGCTTGCGGGCCGAGACCTTCGCCGACCACTACAGCCAGGCCCGACTGTTCTTCCGCAGCCAGACCGCGCCCGAACAGGCTCATCTGGCTAGCGCCATCGTATTCGAACTGTCCAAGCTCAGCCTCGACCATATCCGCGACCGCGTTCTGGGCAATCTCCAGAATGTCGATACCGACCTGGCCCAGCGCGTGGCCGACGGCCTGGGCGTCGATCTGCCCGCGGCGTCGGAGCCCGCCAAGAAACCCTATGACATGGACGACAGCCCCGCCCTGCGCATCGTCGGCAAATATCCTGACACCCTGAAAGGCCGTGCCGTCGGCATCCTGGTCAGCGACGGCGCGGACGGCGCGGTCATTGATGCCCTCAAGGCCGCCGCCGAAGGGGCAGGAGCCACCGTCAAGATCGTCGCGCCCAGGATCGGCGGCGTGAAGCTGAAGGGCGGCAAGCGCCTCAAGGCTGACGGCCAACTGGCCGGAACGCCGTCGGTCATGTTCGACGCCGTCGCCATCGTCCTGTCCCAGGCCGGATGCGCCGAACTGCTGAAGGAAGGGGCCGCCATCGATTTCGCCAAGGACGCCTTCGGCCACCTCAAGGCCATCGGCTTCACGCCGGAAGCTCAACCCCTGCTCGACAAGGCCGGGGTCGAGGCGGACGCGGGCGTGATCGACGTCTCCACCGATGCCAAGCCCTGGCTGAAACCCGCCGCCACCCGCCAGTGGGACCGCGAACCCAAGGTACGCATGCTGGCCTGACCGCGTCCGGGCGCGGGCCGACCCCGCGCCCGGGGTCAACCTTTGCGACCCGTGCGAAACCTCTTCTCACGCTTTGTTACAGCGCGGCCCTCGCCTTCGCGGGCGCTGCGCGGTAATCGGGGCGGCACGGACGCGGATGGCTGAGTCCATCCTGCGCGACCACGGCTTCAGGGACTGACTGATGACTCAATGGGTGTACGGCTTCGGTGGCGGATCCGCCGACGGCGATGCGTCGATGAAGAACCTCCTCGGCGGCAAGGGGGCCAATCTGGCCGAGATGTCGTCCCTGGGTCTGCCCGTGCCGCCCGGCTTCACCGTCACGACAGAGGCCTGCGTCCACTACTTCTCCAACGGCCAAGCCTATCCTGCCGATCTGACCGAACAGGTCGCGGCCGGGCTGAAGACGGTCGAGGGCATCGTCGGCAAGACCTTCGGCGACGCGGCCAACCCCCTGCTGGTCTCTGTCCGCTCGGGTGCCCGCGCCTCCATGCCCGGCATGATGGACACCGTCCTGAACCTGGGCCTGAACGATGCGACGGTGGAGGGGCTGGCCGCCCTGTCCGGTGACCGCCGCTTCGCCCTGGACAGCTATCGCCGCTTCATCACCATGTATTCCAACGTGGTGCTGGGCCTCAGCCACGACGATTTCGAGGAGGTGCTGGATCACCACAAGGATCGCCTGGGCGTCACCATCGACACCGACCTGCGCGCCCAGGACTGGGAAAAGGTCGTGGCCGACTACAAGGATGTGGTCGAGCGTCATCTGGGCCGCCCCTTCCCGCAGGACCCGCACGACCAGCTGTGGGGCGCGATCGGCGCGGTTTTCGACAGCTGGATGAACGACCGGGCGAAATTCTACCGCCGCATGCACGACATCCCCGAAAGCTGGGGCACGGCCGTCAATATCCAGTCGATGGTCTTCGGCAATATGGGCCAGACATCGGCGACCGGCGTGGCCTTCACCCGAAACCCTTCGACCGGCGAGGCGCGCCTGTACGGCGAGTTCCTGATCAATGCCCAGGGCGAGGACGTCGTCGCCGGCATCCGCACGCCCCAGTCCCTGACCAAGGCGGGCCGCGAGGAGATGGGCGAGACGGCCCCCTCGATGGAAGAGGCCATGCCCGAAGTCTTCGGCCAGTTCGTGGACGTGGTCGGGCGGCTGGAGACCCACTACCGCGACATGCAGGACATCGAGTTCACGGTCGAACAGGGCCGTCTTTGGATGCTCCAGACCCGCAACGGCAAGCGCACGGCCAAGTCGGCGCTGAAGATCGCCGTCGATCTGGCCGCCGAGGGTGTGATCTCTCAGGAGGAGGCGGTCAGCCGCGTCGAACCCGCCGCTCTGGACCAGTTGCTGCATCCCACGCTCGACCCCAATGCCACCCGCAACGTCGTGGCCTCGGGCCTGCCGGCCTCGCCCGGTGCCGCGACCGGCAAGATCGTTTTCGATGCCGACGAGGCCGAGCGCCTGGCGCAACTGGGCGATGCGGTCATCCTGGTGCGCGAGGAGACCAGCCCCGAGGACATCCATGGCATGCATGCGGCGCGCGGAATCGTCACGGCACGCGGCGGCATGACCAGCCACGCGGCGGTGGTCGCCCGCGGCATGGGGCGCCCCTGCGTCTGCGGTATCAACGCCCTGTCGATCGACGAGAAGGCCGGCACCTTCACCGCTCATGGCCGGACCTTCAAGGCGGGTCAGATCATCACCATCGACGGCTCCAAGGGCGAGGTCCTCGAGGGGGCTGTTGCGATGATCGAGCCGGAGCTGACGGGCGATTTCCAGACCCTGATGGCCTGGGCCGACAGCGTGCGCAGGCTGCGCGTCCGCGCCAATGCCGAGACGCCGCTGGACGCCCGCACCGCGCGAGGGTTCGGAGCCGAGGGCATCGGCCTGTGCCGCACCGAACACATGTTCTTCGACGAGGCCCGTATCGCCGCCGTGCGCGAAATGATCCTGGCTGACGACGAGCAGGGACGCCGCGCGGCCCTGGCCAAGATCGCGCCGTTCCAGAAGTCGGACTTTGTCGAGTTGTTCACCATCATGGCCGGTCTGCCGGTGACGGTGCGCCTGCTGGACCCGCCGCTGCACGAGTTCATCCCCCACACCGACGCCGACATCGACGCCCTGGCCGCCAGTTCCGGCCTCGACGCCGCCAAGCTGAAGCGTCGGGCGAAGGAATTGCACGAGACCAACCCCATGCTGGGCCATCGCGGCTGCCGCCTGGGCGTCGCCTATCCCGAGATCTACGAGATGCAGGTCCGCGCCATCATCGAGGCGGCATTGGAGGTGCAGGCCACGTCCGGCCAGGCCCCTCTGCCGGAGATCATGCACCCGCTGGTCGCCCTGGGTCTGGAGATGAAATACCTGCGTGAACTGACGGACCGTACGGCTCAGGCCGTCTTCGCCGAGACTGGCCAGTCCATCGCCTATCTGGTCGGCACCATGATCGAGCTGCCGCGCGCGGCCCTGCGGGCCGGGGACCTGGCCGAGCATGCGGAGTTCTTCAGCTTCGGCACCAACGACCTGACCCAGACCACTTTCGGTATTTCGAGAGACGACTCCGGCCGCTTCCTGCAGGCCTATATGGACAAGGGCATCTTCGAGACCGACCCCTTCGTCCGCCTGGACCAGGAGGGTGTCGGCGACCTGATCCGCATCGCGGCCGAGCGGGGCGGGGCCGTGCGCCCCGACATCAAAATGGGCATCTGCGGCGAGCATGGCGGCGACCCTTCGTCGATCGCCTTCTGCGAAGAGGTGGGCCTGAACTATGTCAGTTGCTCGCCCTACCGCGTGCCCATCGCCCGGCTGGCCGCCGCCCAGGCGGCGCTGCATGCGCGTGCCGGGACGGAGCGCGAAAAGGATCGCTGACGGGCTGAGGTGTCTGCCACGAAACTGTCATGTTTGAAGTAACGCGGTCTGTGTTTCGTGACACACAGTCGTCGTTATGTATTCGCCCGCCTCTGGAACGCCGCTTTCGGCCGCCCATTTGTGTCTTCGCTGGATGGGGCTGGTTGCCGGTCGGTGACCACATCTAGAGGATACAAGTAACAATGCGTAACATTCTTCTCGCGACCGCCGCTCTTACTCTGATCGCGGCACCCGCCATGGCGCAGAGCATCCCGAACCCGCAATGGCAGGGTTCGATCGGCTACACTCAGCTGGACGGAAGCGACGGTGACCTGGGTGCCATCACTGGCCGCGTCGGGGCCAAGTTCAACCGTTATATCGGTGCCGAGGGCGAAGCCTCGTTCGGTGTCCGTGACGACGACTTCACCGTCGCCGGCGTTGAGGGCAAGCTGAAGCACGAATATGACGCCGCCATCTATGGCGTCGGTACCCTGCCCATCAACGACAACTTCGAACTGTTCGGCCGCGTCGGCTATGGCACGACCAAGATCAAGGCCGAGATCCCGGGCGTCAGCGCCACCAATGACGGCGAGAGCGTCAACTACGGTGCCGGGGCCAACTACTTCTTCGACGGCCAGAACGGCGTCCGGGGCGACTGGACCCGCCGCGACTTCCGCGACGACGGCGGCGAAGTCGACACCTATGGCGTCAGCTACATCCGCCGCTTCTAGGATCTGGCGTCTGCCGGAATTGACGAGGCCCGCGATTTCGATCGCGGGCCTTTGTCGTTGTCGGGGAGATCAGAAGCTCAGGCGACGCCGGGTTGCAGGGCCCAGCGCATTGAGCCTTCGCCATAGGGCCGGAAGAACAGGTCGCGGTAACGTTCGAACACCTCGACGATCTTGTTGGCAAGGTCCTGGGCAACCGTTTCACCGCGCTGACGTTTGATGGCCGCGACACACTGGACCACATCGCGCTGATGCGCCGAGCCGCCCATGCGTTTGAGCACGGCCGCAATGTCCTGGGCCAGAGGATCGACCTGGGTCGCCCACGGATTGGTGTTCTGAGTCATTCGGGCGCCCCCTGTTCTCGACACTTGACGAACGGTTCGCAAATACGCGCGACGGATGCAAGCGTTACTGCTCAATTGTGATCAGCAAGTTTGCGATTGCGGTAAACGACATGACTTGTCCTGCGGTGTCATGCGGACTCCAGCGCCTGGTTCAGGTCCGCGATCAGGTCGTCGATATGCTCGATACCGACCGACAGACGCACCGTATCCTCGGTCACGCCCGCGCGGGCCAGTTCCTGCGGCGACAGCTGGCGGTGGGTCGTGGAGGCCGGGTGGCAGACCAGCGACTTGGCATCGCCGATGTTCACCAGCCGGGTGAACAGCTTGACCGCATCCTGGAAACGCCCGCCCGCCTCACGCCCGCCTTCGAGCCCGAAGGTCAGCAGACCCGACGCCTTGCCGCCGAAGTACTTCTGGATCAGGGCATGGCTGGGGTGGTCGGCCAGGCCCGCATAGTTGACCCACTTCACCTTGGGATGGGCCTTCAGATAGTTGGCCACGGCGACCGCGTTCTCGACATGGCGGTCCATGCGGAGCCCCAGCGTCTCCAGGCCTTGCAGGATCAAAAAGCTGTTGAACGGCGATATGGCCGCGCCGGTGTTGCGCAGCAGAACGGTCCGGACGCGCCCGATATAGGCCGCCGGTCCCAGGGCTTCGGTATAGACCACGCCGTGATAGCTGACCTCCGGTTCGTTCAGCCGACGGAACCGCGCCTTGTGCTCGGCCCAGGGAAAGTTGCCGCTGTCGATGATGGCCCCGCCGATGCTGGTGCCGTGACCGCCGATGTATTTGGTCAGGGACTGGACCACGATATCGGCCCCGTGTTCGATCGGGCGGGTCAGGTAGGGGGTCGGCACAGTGTTGTCGACGATCAGGGGCAGGCCTTGCGCATGGGCGGCCTCGGCCAGGGCGGCGAAGTCCACCACATTGCCCAGCGGATTGCCGATGGACTCGCAGAAGACGGCCTTGGTCCGCGCGTCGGTGTTGGCGGCCACGGCGGCGAAGTCGTCGGCATCGATGAACCGCACCTCGATGCCGTACTGGGGTAGGGTGTGGGCGAACAGATTGTAGGTGCCGCCGTACAGGGTGCTGGTGGCGATGATGTTGTCACCCGCCTCGGCAATGGTCAGCACGGCATAGGTGATCGCCGCCTGGCCGGAGGCCACGGTCAGGGCCGCAATGCCGCCCTCCAGCGCCGCCAGCCGCTGTTCCAGCACATCGGACGTCGGGTTCATGATGCGGGTATAGATGTTGCCCGCCACCTTCAGGTCGAACAGATCGGCCCCGTGCTGGGTGTCGTCGAACGCATAGCTGGTGGTCTGATAGATCGGCACGGCGACGGCGCGCGTCGTCGGATCCGGCGCATATCCGGCATGAAGCGCCAGGGTTTCGAAACGGGGAGAAGCGGTCTCGGTCATGGTCGTCACAGGTCCCGCTCATCGAGACTCTGACGGTCGAGAAACCCGTGAAGACAACGCGGCCCGAAGCGGTGGCCGAGGCGACCCCAGGCGTGGGGTCGCTGTCTCCACTCATCTCTCGCGGCTCCGAGGAACCCCGCAGGAGTTGGCACCATCTCCGAGACCGGGTGGGTCTTGGTTGGTTGCCCCGGCGTCAAAGGGCCTATCCCTCAGCCGGTCTTGATGAGTGGCATCATGCTGGCTCAGGACGGGCGACGCCGTCAAGCCTGATTGTGCGGTGCAACCTAGTTGAACAGAAAGTTCATCACGTCGCCGTCTTTGACGACGTACGACTTGCCCTCGGCGCGCAGCTTGCCAGCTTCGCGGGCCTTGGCCTCGCCGCGCAGGGCGACGAAATCGTCATAGGCGATGGTCTCGGCGCGGATGAAGCCTTTTTCAAAGTCGGTGTGGATCACCCCGGCGGCCTGCGGGGCCGTGTCGCCGATATGGATGGTCCAGGCGCGTGCCTCCTTGGGGCCGACCGTGAAATAGGACTGCAGACCCAGCAGGGCGTAAGCCTCGCGGATCAGGCGGTTCAGGCCCGGCTCGGCCAGGCCCAGGCTTTCCAGGAACTCGGCCTGTTCCTCGGCGTCCAGCACGGCCAGTTCGCTATCGATCTTGGCCGAGATGACGACCGAATTGGCGTTGTCCTCGGCGGCGCGTTTGGCGACCAGGTCGGACAGTTCATTGCCCTTGTCCGCCGAAGCCTCGTCGACGTTGGCGACGTAGAGGGCGGGCAGGGAGGTCAGCAGCTGCAGCATGTGCCAGGGCTTCTCGTCCTCCTTGGACACCTCGACGATACGGGCGGGCTTGCCGGCGCGCAGCGGCGTCAGGGCCATATTGATCAGGCGCAGGGTGGTCTGGGCCTCCTTGTCGCCGCCCTTGGCCTTCTTCTCGACGTTGACGACGCGCTTCTCCAAGCTTTCGAGATCAGCCAGCATCAGCTCGGTCTCGATGATGTCCAGGTCCGAGATCGGGTCGATGCGGTTCTCGACATGGGTGATGTCGTCGTCGACGAAACAGCGCGCCACGAAGGCCACGGCGTCGCAGTCGCGGATGTTGGCCAGGAACTGGTTGCCCAGACCCTCGCCCTTGGACGCGCCGCGCACCAGGCCCGCGATATCGACGAAGGTGATCCGCGAGGGGATGATCTCCTTGGACCCGGCAATCTCGGCCAGGACATCCAGGCGCGGCTCGGGCACGGCCACGTCGCCGGTGTTCGGCTCGATCGTGCAGAACGGATAGTTGGCGGCCTGCGCCGCCGCCGTTTTCGTCAGGGCGTTGAACAGGGTGGACTTGCCGACGTTGGGCAGGCCGACGATCGCGACTTTCAGGGCCATGACGTTCCGATGGTTTGCAATGAGCGCGAGCCTTTAGACGGTTCGATCCCGTTTGTCAGGCTCGCGCGTGATTGCAGTGTCAGTGGCCGGTGTGGGCGGCCCCCGGCTGGCCGACCGTGGCGCGGACGCCGAGGGGAGCCGCCTTCTGGAACGTCAGTGTCAGGGACACGGTGTCCCCCGCCGCCAGCGGCGTCTTCACCTGCATCAGCATGATGTGGTTGCCGCCGGGCTTCAGGCTGACCGCCTCGCCTGCGGGCAGGGCCAGGCCGTCCGGCAGCTCGGCCATCTGCATGATGCCGCCCTCGGTCTTCATCTCGTGGATTTCGGCGGTCCCCGCCGATAGCGAGGCGACGGAGACCAGCCGGTCGGCCTGGCTGGCGGTCAGGGTGACATAGCAACCCGTGACGTCGCGGCCGTTGGGTGTCGGGCGGCACAGGGCGTCGGTGGCCTCTACGACCGCCAGGGTCGAGCTCTCGGGCTGGGCCGAACAGGCCGCCAGGGTGGCCGAGGCGGCGGCGAGGATCAGGATACGTTTCATGATCTGGGGTCCTTTCAGGACGCGACCGGACGGGGCCGCACCAACCGCGCGACGAGGCGGTCGAGGGCCAGCGCAGCCAGCAGGCTGAGCCCGGTCAGGGGATAGAGGAGGCTGAGGGGAATGACGATGCCCAGGACTGCGGCACGGGCCCGCAGGCCGCCGGGGGCGGGCGGTGCGCCGAGCGACAGGCCGCGTCTGGCGGGGCGACGCTTCCACCACATGATCAGGCCGCTGATGGCCAGCACCCAGACCGCGATACAGCCCAGCAGCATGATGATGCGATTGATCTGGCCATACTGGGTGCCCTGATGGGTGAAGATGCCCCATTCGAAGGCCCTGGCCCCCCAGCCATACTGTTCGTAGCGGATGTCGCCCCTGAGCGCCCCGGTGGTGCCGTCGACATAGAGTGTGCGGCTGTCCTGAACCCGCTCGTTCTGCCGGGCCACGGCATAGGCCCGGTCCGCCGACGCCGGGATGGAGACGGTATAGGGTCGTGGCAACTGCATCGCCTCGGCCCGATCGATCACCAGCGACAGGCGGGGCGGGGCCATCTGGTGATCGGTGGTGACACCGGAATGCTCCAGCGCCCAGCCCGCGCCCTTGGGCTTGTCGTCATGCTCGGCATGGGCCCAGGATGAGGCGGCGGACGGAGCCTTGGGCCGACCCAGACCCGCCTCGTTCATGGCCTTCAGCACCTGACCGCCCCAGACGGACGACCACGGCATCCCGGTCACCGCCAGGAACAGGATGATCCCCCCGGCATACAGACCCGTCAGGGCGTGCAGGTCGCGCCAGAAGGGGCGGCGTTTCGGATCAGTGGCCTTCAACGTGGTCACGGCCACGCCCCGCTTGCGCGGCCACCACAGGAAAAGGCCCGTGGCGAATAGGATGATGGCCCAGCCCGCCACGATCTCGACCACCAGGTTCATGACCGGCCCGAACTGCTCCAGACTGTGGATCCGCTTGATGGTCTCGGTCAGGCCGACATAGGCCGTGACCCCCTTCAGCTCGGCGCTGTAGGGATCGACGAAGGCGATGCGGCGGCTGTCGTCGGGCAGACGCACGACCATTTGCACGGCGCGATCGGGTCTGTCCGGCACCAGCACATTGGTTACCTCGCCCCCCGTGCCGACCCGGGCAGCGGCGACCCAGCGGTCCGGAGACGCGGGATTGCCCCGCGCCTCCACCGTGGCCATCGGCCGATAGACGGCGTCGTCGATCTCGGCCTTGAACAGATAAAGCCCACCCGTCAGGGCCATCAGCATCAGGAACGGCAGGACCAGAAATCCGGCATAGAAATGCCAGCGCCAGACGGCGCGGTAGCTGCCGGACAGGGCGGTGTTCGCGGGCTCAGAATGCATAACGAACCCCCAGATAGGCCGAGCGGCCTTCGCCCGGCACAAAGACCGAGCTGGTGACGCGGCTGGCATCGGTCACGGCATTGACCGTCGAGATGTACTTTTCGTCCGTCAAATTGCGCGCGTCCAGGAACAGGGACACGCCATTGTCGAAGCTCCAACCCGCATTCACCGACAGGATGGCATAGTCCGGCGCGGTTAGCGGCGTCCCATCCGTGGCGCTGCGGGTATTGGCGTAGTCGACGAAGACATCCGTAGGCGACCATTCCACGCTGGGGGCCACGAACCATCCGGCGGGGTGCCCATACTTCAGCTCCGCGCGATACAGATGTTCCGGCACCACCGGCAGGCGGTTGTCGCCGTAGACGCGATCGTCCTCGAAGAAGAAGTCGGACCAGGCATAGGTCTGGCGCAGGGTCAGACGACCGTCGGTGCTGTCGATGATCCGCCAGTCCAGCCCCGCCTCGATCCCCTGGTGAACGGTGTCGCCCGCATTGAATGTGGCGGCGGGAATGTTGAGGGCCGGATCGACGATATAGTTCAGCAGCTCGCCCTCGATCTGGGCGCGATAGGCCGAGATGTCGAAGGTGAAGGGGCCCCGACGGCCGCGTGTGCCGATCTCGGCGGTCCAGGCGTCCTGGATATCGACCGGCACGAACTGCGGTACGCTGCCCTGGACCAGGGCTCCATAGCTGGGGGCCTCCACCGACCGGGTCAGATTGGCATAGACTTGGGTGCCCGTCTCATCCTCCCACAGAAGGCCGATGCGCGGCGCGAACCAGTCGAAGGTGGTCTCGGCGCTGTTGCTAGTGACCAGATTGTTCGTGTAGTCCCGCTCCGCCCGGCCATAGCTGCCGCCCGCGACGAGGGCCAGTTGATCGGTGACGAACAGGCGACCTTCCGCGAAGACGTCGATGCCGGTCGCGTCCTGGACCGCGTCGCCGATCTTTGCACCGGGGCGAGCACCGCCTGCCGCGACGAAGGTGAAGGCGTCTGTCGTGCCGCCGCGATAGCTGATCCCCGCATAGGCATCGGCCCGCATGCCGCCCAGCCGACCGTTCCAGTCCAGACGACCGTATCCGCCCCACTGCAGGCTGTTCTGATCGATGACGATCGAGATCGGGTGGTACAGGTCCTTGTCCACCACATAGAGGGCCCCTTCAAACGACAGGCTGTCGTCGACGCGCCAGCGGCCCAGGACGGTGGTCCGCAGGGACTTTACGTCACGGGCAAAGCCCAGGGCCTTATTGTTCGCCGGCACGGCGGTCGGATTGGTCAGGGCCTGCTGGCGGGTGACGGCGGATGAGACGGACTGGTCCAGATCATTGCCCTGAACGATCAGGCGCAGCTCGCGCCCTTCGCCGAACGATCGGCCCAGGTTGAGCGTCAGCCGCTTCGAGTCCGAGCTCTGATTGTCCCGGAACCCGTCCGAACTGGCTACGGTGGCGGCGGCGTACAGGTCCCAGTCGCCCCAATCGCGAGCCAGGGCGAAGTGGCCGCGCAGGGTGTCGAAGCTGCCGCCTTCCACTCGAATGAGGTTCTGGCTGGCGGCCGTGCGTCCCGTCGGTGTCACCACATTGATGGCACCCCCAAGAGCCGCGCCGCCAAAGCGCAGGGCATTTCCGCCCTTGAACACGTCGATGTGGCGGGCGATCAGGGGGTCGATTTCCTGAAACTCGCCAAAACCATCGGGCGCATTGAACGGCACGCCGTCCTGGGCCAGCAGCACGCCGCGTAGGTGCGCCCCATTGCCGATGCCCGAACCCCGGATCGATAGGCGCACCTCCTCGCCCCAGCGACGTTGGGCGAACACGCCGGGCACGCTGCGCAGGGTATCGGCAAACGTCAGGGCATAGCGGTCCTGATAGGTCTCGGATGATACCACTGCCACGGCACCCGGCGTGCGCGACAGCAGGGCGCGGGCGTCGGCGACAACGGCGGGGTCTTCGGGGTTACGGCGACCGGTAACGATGACGCTGTCCAGCTGGGTGACGGGGTCTTCGGTCGGGGGTGTGACGGGGTCCGCCAGGGCCAGTGAGGGCGTGGCGACAAGGGCGGCGACTAATAGCGCGCGCGGCGCGGCAGTGGTCTTGAGAGACATGGGTCAGTCCTGAATACAGAGAGATGCCGCGCGGCCGGACGGCGGCGCGGGGTCTGACGCGGTGGCGTCAGCGGATCTGGTTCAGGCGATGGGTGGGGCGGTCGAAGGTGGGCGCGGCGGTGCGCGCGCCGGGGGCGGTGGGCTGACCGAGGCCGGTGCATAGACGACGGCGGTGGCAAGCCGCAGCGGAGCCGAGGGCTCGGGGATTGGCGGGTCGGGCAGGACCGCCGGCAGGGGCATGACGCAGGCGGCGCATTTGGCCGGATGGGTCTTGCCGCCGGGGCCGTCCATGTCGCCGCCGACCTGGATCGTCATGGGCCCTTCGGCCGAGCAGATGACGATGGGCTGACCCGGCGTCGCCGCCGCCATGGCCCCGAACGGCAGCAGGGTGCCGAGCGTGATCGCAAAGACCGCGGCCAAGAAGGCCAGCGATCGGGCAATCGACCAGGTTTCGATGCGGGAACGGCTCACGGATCGGGCTTTAGCGGTGCCTTGGCGATTTGCAAACCGTGGCGAAGGGCCGCGTAGGCTTCAGTCGGCCTTGCCGCCTTGGGCCGCCTGGCGCGGGCTGAACTTGGGCGCGGGGGCCAGGCGCATGACCTCGCCCTGATACCGCTCATCCTCACCGGCCACGGCAAAGGGCAGGGCGTCGGCGACGGCACTCAGCATGGGGTCCAGCCAGGGCAAGTCCGCCTTGTGGAAGTCGCCCAGCACATGCGGCATGACCAGATGGCTCTCGCCGGGATGGCCGACGCCCATCCGCCCGCGCCGGAACTCGGCCCCCAGGTGGCTGATCAGGGAGCGGATGCCGTTCTGACCGGCCGCCCCGCCGCCCGTCTTCATGCGGAAGCGGCCCGGTGCCAGGTCGATCTCGTCGTGGAAGACGATCACTTCGGACGGCTTGATCTTGTAGAAGCGCGCTGCCTCGCCGACGGCGCGACCGCTCTCGTTCATGAAGGTCTGGGGCTTCATCAACAGCACCTTGGTGCCATCGATCTCGCCGTCACGCACCACCGACTGGAACTTGGCCCGCTCCGGCCCGAAGCGCCAGCGCCGCGCGATCTCGTCCACGGCCATGAAGCCGATGTTGTGACGGTTCTTTTCGTATTTCGGGCCGGGGTTACCCAGGCCGGCGATGATGATCGTCAAGGCTGAAGACCCAGAACGAAGGCGACGGCTGTGTCTATGGCTTTCATCTGTTCGTCTTCCAGACTTCCGATAACTTGGCCGCATCGCTCCCTTGGCGTGACTTGCAGCTTATCCGTCATGGCCAGAGACATAATTCGCAGTCCGTTGGTGGAGGTTGGCTGAACGAGCGGGCGATGCGGGGCGGCGTAGTTGGCATCGCTGGTCAGTGGACAGACGATAACCGAGCTGGAACCCGACAGTGCATCCGATTGAATCACGATCGAAGGACGCGGCTTGCCTTGTTCTCTTGGCAGAACCGCTATCACAACATCACCGCGTTTCATTCGTAGGGCGGCCAGGTTTCGTCGGCGGAGGCGTCCAGAAATGCCTGCAGATCCTTCGCCTCCTGGGTATCGCTCAAGGCGTTCTCCCGTTCGAAAGCCGCGTTCATAGCCTCGCGGAAGCCCGGCACGTCGGGGTCCAGCGCCCAGAGGCGCACCTGCTTCAAACCCGCCGCCTTCTTGCGTTCGCGGTAGGCCTTGTACTTGTTGGGCTTGGGCGTGTGGACGTTCATGCGGGGAAGGTAGCGCGCCACCCACCTTTGCGCAAATCCAGACAAACAAAAGCCCGCCGGGCCGGAGCCGGGCGGGCCATGTTCAGCGATGATCCGAAGATCAGTCTTCGGTCTTGGCTTCGGCGTTTTCCTCGTCCGATTGCTCGGTCGCAGGCACGTCGCCGGCCTCGACAGCAGCGGCTTCAGCCTCGGCTTGCTCCTCTGCGATGGCTTCCTCGATCTCGTCAGCAGCCTTGGCAGCCGAAGAGGTCTTGATGGAGGCGATCACGAAGTCGCGGTCGGTGATGGTCGGCTCGACGTCGTCGGTGTTCTTCAGGTCGGACCAGCGGATGGTGTCACCCAGCTTGTGACCGGCCAGGTCGACGATCAGGTCTTCGGGGATGTGGTCGGCGCGGACCTTGACCTCGACCGAGTGACGGACGACTTCCAGCGAACCACCCTGACGGAAGGCTCCGCACTGGTCTTCGTTGATGAAGTGGACGTTCACGTCGATGGTGATCGTCTGCTTCTCATCGACGCGCATCAGGTCGAAGTGCAGGGGACGGTCCGACACGGGGTCGAACTGAACGTCACGGGCGATGACCGACTGGGTCTCCTTGCCGTACTTCAGCTTGACCAGATGGCCCAGCAGCTTGCCGGTGTAGAGCGACTTGCGGAAGTCGCGCTCGTTCACCGAAATGGCGACGGGGGCTTTGTCGCCACCGTACAGCACGCCCGGGACCAGACCCGCACGACGCGCAGCGCGGGCGCCACCGGTGCCGACGCCGTCACGGACGTCTACGTTCAGAATGATCTCGGCCATCGCCTCGCCTCAACAACACAAACGGCGCGTGGCTGTTTCTCGGCCGCGCGCCGGGGTCTGTAGACCCTGAATTCAAGAGCGCGGGTCATTACACGCAAGCATCAAAGGACGCAACCGTCCCGACGAGGCTTGTCGCGGTTTGGCGCGACTTGGTTTAACCGCCGCTGTTCAGAGACGCCGTGGCGGAGGTGGAAGCCGCCGCCGCCTCGGCTGCGATCGGCGTCTGAACGGGCGTCGCGGAACTACCGGCAACCGCGCTGGCCGCAGGCAGAGCGCCAGCCGGCGCGATGGACTGGGCCGTGCAGGTAGCCAGGTCGCGGGCAACGTGGCGTCCGACGCAGAAGACATCCTCATAGCTGGGGCGCGAGGCGGCTAAGCACTGGAAAAGCATCAACTTGGACATGTTCAGGCAGAACTCGCTGTTCTGCTCCACCGTCAGGGCCTCGGTATTGGCGCGGGCGTCTTCGCCACCGGCACCCAGAGCAGCCAGTGCAGCCAGAGCCAGCGAGCGGACAACTGCAGGCGTATATGGCGGCCCGGACCGTGCAGGTGCCAGCGAGAGGCCAGAACCTGTGTTGGCGGCGGCGAACAACCGGGCAGACTCTTCCGCAGAGGGCAGCATCTGGACGGCGGACAGGGTCTTGGCACCCTCCAGGCGAATTTCGCGATTGGGAATGTGGACCACGGCCCATCGGCGGCGAGGGTCGCCGCGGCCCTGGATGGTATAGGCGTCTTCCTCGACCGCATTGGCGATCACCATCATCGCGGTGGAATCCCGCCCGATGGTGTCGACGATCAGGCCAGCCGCCGCATCGGCCCCAGGCAGCGTTGCGGCATAGGCCGGATCGGTCAGGATGCTGTTGATCACGGCCTGGCGGGTCGTCGGATCACCGGCATAGGTCCGCACGCCCTGCACGAACTCGGGCGACTGCAGCGCCAGGATGGAGCCATAGGCGATCATGCCGCGTGACAGTTGTGCCGGCTCATAGGCCGCGCCCTTGCGGATGGCGGCCTGGATCGCCTCGGCATCCTGAAAGCCGGGCTGGATGGTGCCGACATCGCGCATGAAGGCGACATAGATCGACGCCGCCTGGGCCACGCCCTCGTTCAGGCTGACAGCGGGTACGGGTGGCGGAGGCGGCGGCGCGGGCGGCGGAGCCGGTTCCGGCGTCGTGCAGCTGGCGATAAGAGCGGCGGCGGCGAGGGCGGCGATCGTCAGCCCACTGCGCATTGAAACCCGGAACATTCAGACATCCCCACGTGGACGCGCGGCGCGAACGGCACCGATACTATGTGAAGTCCCTATAACGCGGGCCGAAGTGTTTTCCGATGGTTAATCAAAAAGTTTCGAGACCGATTCTTCGTTGGCGATCCGGCGGATAGCCTCTCCGATCAGTGGTGCAGCCGATACGGCGCGGATTTTGGCACACTTCAAAACTTCGTCAGGCTGTTCGATCGAGTCGGTGATCACCAGGGTCTTCAGCGGGCCGTCGGTGATCCGCTGGACCGCTGGACCCGACAGGACGCCGTGGCTGATATAGGCCGACACCTCCGTCGCGCCCTGATCGATCAGGGCCTTGGCCGCGTTCACGAGGGTACCGCCCGAATCGACAATGTCATCGAACAGGATGCAGCGACGGCCCGCGACGTCACCGATGATGTTCATGACTTCGCTTTCGCCCGCCTTGGGCCGGCGCTTGTCGACGATGGCCAGGTCGGCGTTCAAGCGGCTGGCCAGGGCGCGGGCGCGCACCACGCCCCCGACGTCTGGCGAGACGATCATCAGCTCTTCGGGATTGGGATAATGACGGCGGATGTCGTCGGTCAGCACCGGCGTGGCCACCAGATTGTCGGTGGGAATGTCGAAGAAGCCCTGAATCTGACCCGCATGCAGATCCATGGTCAGCACCCGGTGCGCCCCGGCGCGGGTGATCATATTGGCCACCAGCTTGGCCGAGATGGGGGTGCGCCCGCCCGTCTTCCGGTCCTGACGTGCATAGCCGAAATAGGGCATGACCGCCGTGATCCGCCTGGCCGAGGCGCGCACCAGCGCATCGGTCATGATCAGAAGTTCCATCAGATTGTCGTTGGCCGGATAGCTGGTCGACTGAATGATGAAGACGTCCTCGCCGCGGACATTTTCCTCGATGACAGCGAAGACCTCGTTGTCGGCGAATCGCTTCACCTGTGCCCGGGTCAGGGGCATATCCAGATGGGCGGCGATGGCCTGGGCCAGGGTCCGGTTCGAATTGCCTGCCAGCAGCTTCATGTCCGGTCATCCTTTCGCCGTCATCGGCGGGCTGAGATTGGCGCGGTCGCGCTGGCGCGCTTCTTATCAGGGGACAGCCCGGCGACAAGGCCAAACGCCATGTGCATGACGCATTGGCGATAGGTTGTGGCCTGGTGTAGAGATCGCGTCCTGTTTTCGGATGTCGCGGGTCTGGACCCGTGCTGTCCAGTCGAAGGCCCGGATGGGCCGCACGGCCTTCGGGCCAAAGTCATTGAGGTCGTCCTTGCCTGCTTCCAAGTTCCGTACCGGCCTGATCCTGGCACTGGCGATCAGTTCGACCGTGGTTGCCGGCTGCTCCGGTCAGACCCGGCCACGCCTCGCCTATGAAGAGCGACCGGTCGAGGCGCTTTACAACACAGGTTATCAGCGACTTGAGAACAAGCGTTGGGCCGACGCCGTGGACTATTTCCAGGAAGTCGAGCGTCAGCACCCGTATTCGGAGTGGTCGCGCCGGGCGATCCTGATGCAGATCTATGCCTACTATCAGAACAACAACTATCCGGAGGCTCAGGCCGCGGCGGATCGCTTTATCCAGCTGTTCCCGGGCAACTCGGGTGCGGCCTATGCCTACTATATGAAGGCACTGTGTAACTTCGAACGCATTACCGACGTGGGCCGTGATCAAGGCTATGCCGTGGGCGCGTTGGACGGCCTGCGTGACGTCGCCCGCCGCTATCCCGGCACCAGCTATGCCATCGACGCCACGGTCAAGATCGACATGGTCAACGACCAGCTGGCCGGCAAGGAAATGTCTATCGGTCGCTATTATCAGCGCGCCGGCCAGCCCCTGGCGGCCCTGAATCGTTACAAGGCCGTCATCGACAACGAAGCCTTCCAGCGCACCTCGCACACGCCCGAGGCCCTGTATCGCCTGGTCGAGGTCAATCTGACCCTGGGCCTGAAGGAAGAGGCCATGCGCAATGGCGCGGTCCTTGGCTTCAACTATCCGGGCAGCCCCTGGTACGCCGAGGCCTACGCCCTGCTGACCGAAGAAGGCGCGCGGCCGGAAACGGCCCCGACGGGCCAGCGCGAAAGCTGGCTGCGCCGGATCATTCCGGGCTGACCCCGCGGGCGCTGAATGCGGTCTTGCGGCAAGGACCGCGTGTTCTTGCCCCGTTCCGGTCTAGACTGACGCCCATGCCGAATCGCGCGCCCTCATGCTGACCGCCCTTTCCATCCGCGACATCGTGCTGGTGGACGTGCTGGACCTGGAGGTCCGGGACGGGCTGACGGTGCTGACCGGCGAGACGGGGGCCGGCAAGTCGATCATTCTGGATGCTCTGGGCCTGGCCCTGGGTGCGCGTGGTGATGCCGGTCTGGTCCGACATGGCGCGAAACAGGCCACGGCCACGGCGGTTTTCACCGCCCCGGACGACCCCGCCCTGATCGACCTGCTGGCCGAGCGGGGGTTCGAGGTCACGGCGGGCGAGGAGTTGATCCTGCGCCGCGTCGTTACCGCCGACGGCCGCAGCCGCGCCTTCATCAACGATCAGCCTGCGGGCGTCACGGCCCTGCGCGAGATCGGCCAGGCCCTGGTGGAGGTGCATGGCCAGCATGAGACCGTCGGCCTGCTGGACTGGAAGACCCACCGCGCCCTGCTGGATACCTATGGCGGGGTCCAGCCCCAGCTCAGCGCCGTGGCCGCCGCCTCCGAAACCCTGAAGGCCGCCGATCGCGCGGTCGCAGAGCTGAAGGCCGCCGCCGCCGATGCCGCCTCTCGGGCCGAGGAACTGACCGACGCCCTGGCCGATCTGGACGCCCTGGATCCCCGCGCCGAGGAAGAGACCGAGCTGGCCGGCGAGCGCGCCATCCTGGGCGCGGCGGAAAAGGCCCTGGCTGATCTGGCCGACGCCCGCACCCTGCTGGGCGGGGACAAGCTGTCGCAGAAACTGGCCTCGGCCCTGCGCGCCGTCGAACATGCGCGTCAGCGGGCAGGGCAGGCGGGCGCGACCCCCGATCATCCGGTCATCATCCAGCTGGGCGCGGCGGCTGAAGCCATCGATCGCACCCTGATGGAGGCGACCGAGGCCATCGCCACGGTCGACGCCGCCGCCAACGCCTTCGACTTCGAACCGGGACGGCTGGACAAGGCCGAGGAGCGGCTGTTCGCCCTGCGCGCCGCGGCCCGCAAGCTGAACACATCGGTCGAGAACCTGCCCGTGCTGCGGGTGCGGTTCCGCGAGCAATTGCGCCTGATCGAGGACGGGGCCGACGCCATCGTCGCGGCCGAGCGCCAGGCCAGCGCCGCGCGCGAACACTATGACCTGGCCGCGACCTTCCTGACCTCGGCGCGCGAGGCGGCGGCGCTGCGGCTGACGGCGGCGGTGATGCAGGAGCTGGGCCCGCTGAAACTGGACCGCGCCCGCTTCCGCGTGGCGTTCGAGCCGGTGGCCGACGGGCGGCGTGGCCCGCTGGGCGTCGAGACGACCCGGTTCGAGATCGCCACCAATGCCGGCACCGACTTCGGCCCGCTGGACGCCATCGCCTCGGGCGGCGAACTGGCCCGCTTCGCCCTGGCCATGAAGGCGGCTCTGGCGGGACGCGAGGACCAGCGCCAGCCGGTCATGATCTTCGACGAGGTCGATCAGGGCGTCGGCGGCGCCGTGGCCCAGGCCGTCGGTGAACGCCTGCAACGCCTGTCCACCGGCGCCCAGGTCCTTGTCGTCACCCACAGCCCCCAGGTCGCCGCCCGCGGCCACGCCCATTGGAAGGTGCGCAAGTCCGACACCGGCGGCCTGACCACGACTACGGTCGATGCCCTGGACGATCAGGCCCGCCAGGAAGAGATCGCCCGCATGCTGTCAGGGGCGGTGATCACGGACGAGGCCAGGGCGGCGGCGCGGACGCTGATCGGGTGAGGGAAGGCGGGGTGCTAAATGATGCTGGTGCCTATGTCGGGTCCCGTTCACAATGCATATCGAAACCTCCAAGCTTCCGTCCCTCGGAACGAATATCCCATGACTCTTCGCGTGCTGGTGGCTCCTTCAGGTTACAAGGAATGTCTTGAGGCAGACCGAGTCGCCGATGCCATCGCACAAGGTGTGCTGCGCGCCATGCCTGATGCGAAGGTGACGACCTTGCCGCTGGTCGATGGGGGCGAGGGATTTGCGCAGGCCATGGCTGTGGCGACGGGCGGCCACACCCAGAAATTATACGTCACTGGCCCGGTGGGTCAGTCAGTCGCAGCGACACTGGGCTGGCTGGGTGGAGATGCAACCCGCACCGCTGTGGTCGAGATGGCCCAGGCGGCGGGGTTGCGGCTGGTTCCAACCGATGCACGCGATCCTATGAAGACGACGACACGCGGGGTTGGCGAACTGATCCGGGCCGCGCTGGACGGCGGGGCCGAGCTTGTCCTTGTCGGTTGCGGCGATTCCGGCACCAATGACGGCGGTGCGGGCATGGCTCAGGCGCTGGGTGTGAAGCTGCTCGATGCAGAGGGGGCTGATGTTCGTCGTGGATGTGAGGGGTTGTCCGATCTGGCGACCGTCGACATCAGCGGGCGAGACCCACGTCTCGACAGCGTGCGGATCGAGGCGATCTGCAACATCACCAATGTTCTGTGCGGCCCACAAGGCGTCGCGCGCGTGTTCGGTCCGCAGAAGGGTGCGTCGCCGGAAACGGTCGAACAGATGGTCGTTGCCCTCGACAGCTATGCGGCAGCGCTGGAGACAGCTTTCGGCATCGATGTCCGCCAGATGCCAGGCGGCGGGGCGTCGGGTGGCCTGGGCACGGGCTTGAGGGTGCTGCTGGGTGCCGAACTGCGGTCGCGCTATGACGTGGTCCTGCCCTATTTCGATCTTGATCGCCGGTTGGCCGAGGCCGATCTGGTCTTCACCGCAGAGGGCGGCATCGACCTGCAAACTCCAAACGGCAAGATACCGGTCGAGGTCGCGCGCCGGGCCAAGCTGCTGGGTCTGCCGGTCTTTGCTCTTGCCGGTGCGGTCGGGGAACCGGCACGGATCGTCTATGAGCATGGTGTGGATGCCTTCTTCTCGACTGCCATGCGCCCCTGTCCGATGGAGATGGCCATGGCGGAGGCCGAGACGCAGCTCGCGCTCGGGGCCGAGAACGTGATGCGGACCGTTCTGGCCGGTCGGGCCATGCCGCGCGGATGACGGCGGCAGGGGCGCAGACGTCCAAACCGAGGCGCTGGCTGAAGCCAATCGGGCTGCTGATCGCGTTCGCCCTGCTGGCCGTACTTGTGCTGATGCCCGTCGATCTGTTCCTGCCGGGGCGGGTAGCCCTGGCGGTGTTCGGCACAGCCGTCATCCTGTGGGCGACGACCAAGCTGGACGCCTCATGGATCGCGCTGGCAGGAGCGGTCGCGCTGGTGCTGTTCGGGGCGGCGGGGCAGCGCGACGTCACCGGCATGCTGGGCGACGACATCATCTGGCTGATGATCGGAGCTTTTGTCATCGGTGCGGCGTTCGAGACCAGCGGACTGGCGGCCCGCTTGACCGGGGCCGTGGCGGCGCGGGCACAGACGACAGGGCAGCTTTTCTGGCTGACCACCCTGGCCCTGATCCCACTGACTTTCCTGATTCCCTCGACCTCGGGTCGGGCCGCCGCGACGCTTCCGGCTCTTAACGCCTTCTTCGGCACGGATCGTGGCCGTGAAGCTGAGCGGGGCCGGCGCGCCTTCGCCATCCTGATCCCGACGATCATACTGGTGGCGACGACGGCGGCCTTGACCGGGGCCGGTTCGCATCTGTTGGCCGAAGATCTGTTGTATCAGCGGATCGGCGAACGGTTCGGCTTTGCGCAATGGGCTTTATGGGGCCTGCCGTTCGCCCTGACCGCATCGCTCGTGTCCTGCTGGGTCGTGCTGCGGCTATTCCTGAACAGCGACGAGCGCGCCGCCGCCGTGCCCCAGGCCCGTCTCGGGCGAGGAGCAATGACACCCGCCGAATGGAAGACGCTGGCCATCGCCGCCATCACCTTCGGTCTATGGTTTACGACCGCGTGGCACGGTTACCGGATCGCCAGCGTCGCCATTCTGGCCATGGTCGTGCTGACTGCCCCGTGGATCGGGGTGCTGAAATTCAAGGCTGCGATGAAGGCCGTGAACTGGTCGTTAGTGCTTTTCGTGGGGGCTGCCTTGGTGCTGGGCCAGGCCCTGATCAATACCCAGGCAGCAGGCTGGCTGGTCGGCGGGTTATTCGACGTCACCAATCTGGACACTATCCGCGGGGGGAATGCTCCGGTCCTCGTGGTCATTGCCGCCATCGCAGTGATCAGTCTGGCCTCGCATCTGTTCATGACCAGCCATGTTGCCCGGACCGCGGCACTGGGCCCGCCATTCATATTGATGGCGCAGACTGCCGAGTTGAACCCTGTGGCGGTCCTGTTCATCGCCACGGCCGGTATGAACTACTGCCTGACACTGCCGGTCTGCTCCAAGGCGCTGTTGCTCTTTCAGGACGTCGATGGCGTAACATTCCGGCCCCGCGACCTGATGCGGCTCAGCGTCATCATGGCACCGGTGCATCTGGTGCTGATGATTGTCTTCTATTTCGGCTGGTGGCAGTGGACCGGGCTGTCATTGGCAGGCTGATCGATCAGTCGTTGCCGTCGTCATCCCGCGCTGACTCCTCACTGCGTTCCACACTCGTCACACGCCCGTCGCGATTGATGCTGATTTCCAACTCGCGCCCCCGATGATCACGACCATCGATTTCCCAGCCGCCGTCGTCGCGTTCGACCTCACGAACTTCGACCATCCCGTAGCCACGAGCGATGCGGACAGCTCGCTCTTCGGTGATTTCGCGCCGAACGGACGGACGTTCGCGATCCTGGCTGAAAGTTGCCGTTGGCAAGCTCACGATCAAGCAGGCAAACATCGTTCTTAAAAGTCGCGACTGCATCGCTGTTTCCTGACTGGCACCCCCGGGATCGATCCGGAAATGTCTCAGGTATGATAACCCAGACCCCGCCTTCGTTCAAAGGCAACACAGGGCATCGCGTGGGGTCGGCACCTGTAGGCAAGCATGTAGCGTTGTAGCTGGGTCTGACTGCCGGTTTCTATCTCGCGGTCTTGCAACCGCACTTCTGCGGATTTGCTTCAGTTGGCGCTCGGCGCAAAGCATCGTCCCACTTCTCAGGCGTTAGCGCCCGTTTCCCGCCAGACTATGCCGAGGCTGCGTCCGAGACCGAATCCTCCTCCGCTTAGGTGTGTAATCTCGACCCTGATCTTCGCGACCTTTTGGACCCTTAACCCGCTACTCTCGACCCTCCGACGCACCCTGACCTCGCGCCAAAATCGCCCCTACGACCGTTTCTGACGCAGGCATGTGCAAGATGGTGAGGTGCCCATCGGGCTTGGTCTTTGACAGTGTCGAACCCGTCGCCGTCCCCGCCAAGGGGCCAACGAGCCGTCCTCAGCGGAGATTTTTGGATTGCCGGAAAACGCCGCCTGCATTTTCCATGCGAAATGCGAGACTCTGGACCCTTCGGCCTTAGCCCCGCAGCACCTTCAGCAACTGCGGATGCAGGTCCGAGTTGGTGGCCAGGATCTGGGCCCCCGTCTCCGGGCGGCCTTCGCCGTCGATGGTGGTGACGATGCCGCCGGCCTCGGTGACGAACAGGATGCCCGCCGCCACGTCCCAAGGCTGGAGGTTGCGCTCGTAGTAGGCGTCATACCGGCCTGCGGCGACCCAGGCGAAGTCGAGCGCGGCAGAGCCCAGACGGCGGATGCCCGCCACCCGCTGACCCACGGCGTGGATGTCCTTGATCGACTGGGCGTGGCCGGTCTTGCCGATGAAGGGCAGGCCCGTGGCGATCAGGCTTTCGGACAGGTCCTTGCGGCCCGCCACACGGATGCGCTGGTCGTTCAGATAGCAGCCCTTGCCCTTTTCGGCCCAGAACAGCTCGTTCATCACCGGGTTGTAGGTGACGCCCGCCACGATCTCGGACGTACCGTCCGGCGCGGTACGTTGCAGGCCCACCGTGATGGCGAAGTGGGGCATGGCGTGCATGAAGTTGGTCGTGCCGTCGATCGGATCGACGATCCACATATGGGACTTGTCGGTCCCCTCCATCATGCCCCGCTCCTCGCCCAGGAAGCCGTAGCCGGGGCGGGCCTTCATCAGCAGCTCATACAGGGTGTCCTCGGCCCGGATGTCGGCGGCCGTGACGAAGTCGCCGGGGCCCTTGCGCGAGACCTGAAGATTGGCGACCTCGCCAAAGTCGCGCAGCATCGGGCGGGCGGTCTTGCGAACCGCGTCCATCATCACTTGAAGCAGGGCAGAGGCGAGGGCCATGGTCTTTCCTTCTCCCTCCCTGAAGGGGAGGGTGGCCGCGTAGCGGCCGGGTGGGGAGGGCTAGGCGACGCATCCGCCGGTGATCGGGACCGCCGAGCCCCTCCCACCCGGCTTCGGCTTCGCCTCAGCCACCCTCCCCCGAGGGGGAGGGAGAATACCAATCAGTCCGCGCGGCGGACGTATTCGCCGGTCGCGGTGTCGACGACGATCTTTTCGCCTACGCCCATATAGGGGGGGATCATGATGCGGACGCCGTTGTTGGCGATCGCCGGCTTGTAGGACGAAGACGCCGTCTGGCCCTTCACCGTGGGCTCGGTCTCGACGACTTCCAGATTGACCTGATCGGGCAGGGACAGGCCGATGGGGCGGTCTTCGTGGGTCTCGATGACGACCTTCATGCCTTCTTGCAGATAGGCGATGCGGTCTTCGCCGACCCACTCCTTCTGCAGCTCGACCTGCTCGTAGGTGCTGTCGTCCATGAAGACCAGGCTGTCGCCATTGTCGAACAGGTAGGAGAAGTCCTTCTGTTCCAGCGTCACGCGCTCGACCTTGTCTTCCGACCGGAAGCGTTCGTTCAGCTTGTTGCCGGTTTCCAGGTTCTTGGCCTCGACGTTGGCGAAGGCACCGCCCTTGCCGGGCTTGACGTGGCTGGCCTTGGTCACGACCCACAGGCCGCCGTTGACCTGCAGAACCATGCCGGGCTTGATGGTGTTGCCGTTGATCTTCATCGGTGTCTCGAAAGGTTTGGCGCAGCCCTTGTGGCGCGCACGAGCGGGCGCAGTCCGTAAAGGAAGCCGGGCCCCACGGCAAGGCGCTGTCCGTCAGTGGACGGTGCGATGGTCGTCCGAAAGCTTGTCCTCGACCTTGTTCATCAGCCGGGTCGCGCCGCCGATAGGGGCGGCCATCTTCCCCGCCCCTTCATCCAGCTTGCGGGCCTCATGGGCAAAGGCCGCAGCCATGCCGGCCGAGGCCATGGCCGCAGCGATCTGGAAGCCTCGACCCGCAGGACGCGCCGCCAGCCAGATCGCATTGACCACCTGGGTTGCGGCCCACAGGGCCAGGGTGCCGGTGCGGCGTTGGCTCTTCGGCCCGTTCCAGACGCGGACGGCCGACAGGCTGGTCGCCGAGAATACCGCCGGCACAATCATGCTCATGGCCCCGCGCGGGCGCTCCGTCACGGGCCGTGCCCCGCTGCGGATGTCCGAGGCCGACAGTCGAGGCTGCAACGCCTTGTTGGCCAGAAAGGTCGCCGCCAGGGCGAAGCCGGCGGTCACCACGACGCCCAGGACAACATGGCCCATGTCGCGCTCGTCGCCATTGACGAAATCCAGCGCCGCGTCGCGCGCGTCGTCCACGAAATCTGCGATGTCGGTCATGCTCAGCCCTTCAGTTCTGGTGACCAGACAATGGACCGGATGGCCTTGCGGTTCCTCAGTCGTCGTCAGGCAGGGCCGCGTCGTCCGGATTGTAGTCGTAGTCCAGCAGTTCGCCGGGTCGGCACTCCAGCGCCGCGCACAGGCGGGCCAGTGTCCGGAACCTGATGCCCTTCACCTTGCCCGAGCGGAACAGGGAAAGCTGGGTCTCGCTGAGGCCGACCTGCTGGGCGAGGTCGCGAGCCTTGAGCCCCTTGGCCACGATCAGGGCATCAAGCGTCACGCGCACCGGCATCAGATCATCTCGTCCATATCGGACTGCAGACGGGCGGCATGATCGACCACCCGCCCCAGCAGGAACAGGGCCCCGCCGATCATCCCCAGGGTCATGCCGCCTACGTCGAAGTTTAGATAGCCGCCCTCCGTCACGCCTGCGATCCGCAGCAGATTGGTCATTAGAAAGACGGTGAACACGCCGCCGCAGCCCAGGGCCAGCCCCACCTTGCGCAGGGCGGATGACAGGGTCGGCTGGATCAGACGCCCCTTGGCCAGCTGACCCATGGCCCACCCGATCGACCAGACCGCAAACAGATAGCAGGCGGCGGGTATGATCCAGATCAGGGACGCCATCATTTCTTGGGGGACAAGGGCCCGATCCGATCTGGCCGATAGGGCCAGAGGAGCCACGAGATGCGTAAGGGCAAAGACGCTACCGACACTGATGACCATGAAGATTGCCAGCCAGCGAAACTGGCCGCACAGGCGACGGAAGCGGGCGAGATCGGAGGGGGGCACGAGCGCTCCAGACATGGACGATCTTTAATCTTGACTTAAAGAGACGCGATTTGCAACTTTAGCTAAGACTTAAACGATCTGGATGCCGTCGATGACGCCCGCCATTGAAACTCGTGCTCTGACAAGACGGTTCGGCAAACGGATCGCCGTCGATGCGGTGTCGATGACCGTGCCGGACAAGGCGGTCTATGGCTTTTTGGGGCGGAACGGCGCGGGCAAGACGACGACGCTGAAGATGCTGCTGGGTCTGATCCGGCCCAGCGCCGGAACGGCTTTTGTGGCCGGCATCGATGTCGGTCGTGACCGGATCGGAGCGGCCCGCAAGGTCGGGGCGCTGCTGGAGGCGCACGGCTTCTACGGCAATCTGTCGGGCCGCGAGAACCTCGACCTGACGCGGTCATTGCTGGGCGTGCCTGTCAGCGAGATCGACCGCGTGCTGGAGGTCGTGGAAATGCGTGGCGAGGCGGGGCGCAAGGTGTCCGACTATTCGCTGGGTATGCGTCAGAGGTTGGGTCTGGCGCGGGCCATGCTGGGCGCACCGCCGGTGCTGATCCTGGACGAGCCGACCAATGGGCTGGACCCTGACGGCATCGCGGACATGCGTCGGTTTTTGAAGGCGCTGCCAGACCAAACCGGGGCCACGGTCCTGCTGTCCAGCCACCTGCTGGGCGAAATCGAACAGACGGCGACGCACATCGGCATCGTCAATGAAGGGCGTTTGGTACTGGAAGGCGAGCTGTCGCGGCTGAAGGCCGAACTGACGCCGGAGATCGCCCTGCGCACGGATAGGCCGGATCAGGCCGCCGAGGTCTTGCGTCGTCAGGATCTGACACTGCTTTGCACCGACGACGGGGTGATAGTGCGTCTTCGACGGGGACAGGACGCCGACCAGATGTCAGCCACGCTCACCCAGGCGCTGGTGCAGGCGGGGGTTTCGGTCTTCGCCATTGGACCGCGCGAACGGTCCCTGGAGGGCATCTATCGCCAGGTCGCCGCCCCGACCGCGAAGCCTGAAGTGGAGATCGTCTGATGTTGTCCGTCCTGCTGGTCGAGGCCCGAAAACTGAACCGGTCTTTGGCCTTGCTGCTGGCAGTGGCGGCCCCGACGCTGATCGCCATCTTCCTGTTCTTCAACATACTGCGCGGCAAGGACGGGCAGCCGTGGGAGATGTGGCTGCAGCAATCGACCGGCATCTGGGCCTTCTTCATGCTGCCGATGAGTGTGACGGCCCTGACCGCCCTGGTGGCGCACATGGAGCATGGACCTAAGGCCTGGGATCACCTGCGGGCCCTGCCGGTCGCACGCTGGAAGATCTATGCCGCCAAGGCCGTCTGCGTGCTGCTGGTAATCGAGGCGATGTGCCTGCTGTGTCTATTCCTAAACATCGGAGCCGTCGCCGCGGCCGGCGCGATCAAGCCGGCGGTGGCGGCGACCGGAGAGATGAATTTCGCCAGTCAGTTACTGCTGATGGGCAAGGTGTTCGCCGCGTCGCTGCTGCTGATCGGGGTCCAGCTCTGGATCGCCCTGCGGTTCTCCAGCTTCGTCCCGGTGCTGGCGGTCGGGATCGGCGGAACCTTTTTCTCGGTCGTAGCCATGTCGGCGCGGATCGGTGTGCTGTCGCCCTGGCAGATGCCGGTCAATATGTTGGCGACGGATGCCTGGCGGGTGACGACGGCCCTGGGTCTGGGGTGCGGTCTGGGGGCGGTCGTCCTGATCCTGGCAATCGCGCATCTGTCCCGGCGCGAAGTGCTCTAGGCATCAAAAGGCCCCGGTGGGCAGAACCACCGGGGCCTTTGCAGTTCTAGTCTGGAAATCAGTTGCCGGTGGCGGACTTGTCCGGGCTGATCTCGGTCATGGCGGACTGCAGATAGTTCTGCACGCCCAGCTGGCGGATCAGGTGGTGCTGGTTTTCCAGGAAGTCGATGTGCTCTTCGGTGTCGCCGAGGATGCGCATCAGAAGGTCGCGGCTGACGAAGTCACCGGCGGCTTCGCACTGGGCGACGGCGGCGGCAGTAGTGGCACGGCTGTCGATTTCCAGCTGGAGGTCGGCACCCAGGCACTCGACCGCTTCCTCGCCGATTTTCAGCTTGTGCAAGTCCTGAAGATTGGGCAGGCCGTCCAGAAAGAGGATGCGTTTGATGAGCATGTCGGCGTGCTTCATCTCGCCGATCGACTCGTCATAGATGATCTGGCCGAGGTGTTTCAGGCCCCAGCTTTCGAACATGCGGGCATGCAGGAAATACTGGTTCACAGCGGTGAGTTCGTTGGTCAGCACCGCATTGAGGGTGCGGATGATCGCGGGATCGCCCTTCATGGCCTTGGTCTCTTTCGATGAGCGGGTGTGGAGCCGACGGCCCCGAGCGCATCCCGCCTTAGCCAGACAGTTCTATCACAGGAAATGCCGCTGTGATCTTTTGCGATTACTTATCAGTATATTGATATTGCGAATGATTTTTCCGCGCAAAGCGGGGCCTTATCGCGTCGGCTATTCGGCCGCCATGGCGAAGGCCTGGCGGGTTTCCTGAATCATCTCGCGCATTTCGCAGACGCATTTGGCGCACTGGGCCTGGCACTGGTTGCGGGTGAAGATGTCGCGCGGCCGGCAGGCGCCCGCCTCGATGGCCAGGGCCACGTCACGCTTGCGAAGACCATTGCAGTTGCAGACGTACACGGCAGGCTCGACCCGGCTGGTGATGCGAATGGTTCGCTATAGCAGGCTCGTTAAGGCGAATGCAAGGCGTTCGCAGGAGTGGCGGGTTGACGCGGACCGGAGGGCGACGCACTTGCCGGGCATGGCCAAGCAATCCCTGATCCCCGAACGCCCGCCCTGTCGGCTGTATCTGATCACGCCGCCGACGATCCCTGACATGGCGGCCTTTGTTGCAACCTTAGCCGATGCCCTGGACGCCGGAGATGTCGCGGCCCTGCAGATCAGGCTGAAGGATGTCGATGATGCAGCGGTGCTGGCGGCTGCGGAAGCTATCCGCCCGGTGGCGCAGGCCCGTGGGGTCGCGGTGATCCTGAACGACCGGCCTGACCTGGCGAAGCGGTCGGGATGCGACGGAGTCCATCTAGGGCAGTCCGATATGCCGCTGAGGGAGGCGCGGCGGATCATGGGGCCTGACGCTATGATCGGCGTCACCTGTCACGACAGCCGCGAACTGGCCATGGATGCCGCCGAGGCGGGGGCCGACTATGTCGCCTTCGGGGCCTTCTATCCGACGACGACCAAGGCGACGACGCACCGCCCCGATCCCGAAATCCTGACGATCTGGCAGGAGACGGTCGAGGTGCCTTGCGTCGCCATAGGCGGCATCACCATCGAGACGGCAAGATTATTGGCGCGGGCAGGTGCAGACTTCGTCGCGGTCAGCGGCGCGGTATGGGATCACCCCGAAGGCGCGGCGGCGGCTGTCCGCGCCTTCAACACGGCGCTGCTGGCCGGAGGCTGACCTTCAGGGGATGTTAGGGGACGCACGGTAAGCAGGGCAGCCCCTTAGTCTCCTGCCGGACATCGCGTTCATGCCCCAGAGCCGCGTGCTCTCTTCGACCGACAGCCTGCCCGTCGATGTGGCCGGACCGGTCACGACGACGGCCAAGGCGCGTCAGGCGGCGAATCTGCGTCGGCGCAGACAGGCCCTGACCCCGGTCTTTACCGCCTTGGCCGTGACCGTGATGGTCGTCGTTTCAATCAGTTTCGCCCGCTCCGTCGGACTGGTCGCGCCGCTTTGGGGCGCGGCGGGACTGGCCGTCGTGGTCTGGCTGAGGACGTCGTCCGGCCGGATGTACGACCTGAGCTTTGGTGCCATGATCGCCGTCGGTCTGGCGGCGGGCAATTTCCTCGTCGGGAATGACACCGTTCATACGCTGATGTTCACGCTGGCCAACATGCTGGACATCGTCGTGGCCGTGCTGATGGCGCGTCGGTTCGCCCCGACGCTGAATCTCGCGACGGTCACGGGGGCCACGCGCTTCCTGTTGGGGGCGGCCCTGATCGCGCCGATCCCGTCAGCGGTATTCGCCAGCACCATGCTGTACTGGATGGACGGCACCAACCCCTTGCTGAGCGCCCAGACCTGGTGGTTCGGGCATGCGTTGAGCATCGCCATCATCGGCAGTTTCGGCCTGTCGCTGACGAAGCGGGAACTTGCGCGGCTCAAGGCACCGGCGCTGGCGCTGGAGGCGGCGGTGCTGATGATATTGCTGACGGTCGGGGCCTGGGTCGTGTTCGTGCATCTGGATGTGCAGCTGTCATTCCTGATCCTGCCCGTCCTGCTGTTGATTGCCGTGCGGCTGCGCATGCTGGGGGTGACCGCGGCGTTGCTGATCGTGACGATCCTCGCTGTGGGCGGCAGCATGACGGGGCATGGCCCGTTCACTGGCGACTTCAACCGGGCTGACCAGGCCCTGATGGGGCAGTTGCTGGTCATGCTGGGTTATCTGCCGGTCATGCTGGTCGCGGCGCTGCTGGAGGAGCGCGACCGGCTGTCGGACCGCGCCAAACTGGGTCAGGTGCGGGCCGAGAAGGCCTCGGCCGCCAAGTCGCGTCTGCTGGCCAATGTCGCGCATGAGATCAAGAGCCCGGTCGGCGGCATCATCGGCATCGGCGATCTGTGGCAGGGCGGACAACTGGGGCCGATCAACGAGACCCAGGCCGAGATGGCCGCCATGCTAGTCAAGACGGCGCGTCAGGTGGAAACCTTGGCGCACGATCTGCTGGACGTGGCGCGCGCCGAGTCCGGCGAGGTCAGCGTCGAGCTGCGGCCCACGGATGTCCCCGGCGTTCTGGAGGATGTGCGTCGCGCGACGGCCCTGCGCCCAGAAGCCGACGCGCTGAAGCTGGACGTGGTCACCGAGGGCGATGGGTTGGTGGCCTTGGCCGACTCCCAACGTCTGAACCAGGTGATCACCAACCTGGCCAGCAATGCTGTCAAGTATGGAGCCAGCGGCGGCATTGTCGTCTTCCGCGCCAGTCGCGTGCACGGATCGAAGTGATCGATCAGGGGCAGGGCCTGTCGCCAGAAAAGCAGGCTCAGCTATTCGAACCGTTCAACCGTCTGGGACTCGATCGTTCTACGATAGAGGGACATGGCATTGGCCTGGCCCTGGCCAAGCGGCTGGTCGAGCTACAGGGTGGCTCCATAGGTGTGGTGTCGACACCGGGCGAAGGCGCGACCTTCTGGATCGAACTGCCCGCCGCCTGATATCAACAGCCAAGCTTAGCGACGTTCCGCCGCGCGACGGAACGCTCATGGACTTTGATGTCTGGCGGGTATAAAGCCGCAATAATCGTAGGGTTATTTGAAAAGGCGATCCCCGTGGAATTCGACGCGCTTCTGCTGTCGCGGATGCAGTTTGCCTTCACCATCGCGTTTCACATCCTGTTCCCGGCCTTCACCATCGGGCTGGCGGCGTTTCTGGCCGTGCTGGAGGGGCTGTGGCTTTGGACCAAGCGAGACGCCTTCAAGACCCTGTATCTCTTCTGGGTGAAGATCTTCGCCCTCAGCTTCGGCATGGGCGTCGTGTCGGGCGTGGTGCTGAGCTACCAGTTCGGCACCAACTGGTCGGAGTTCATTCGCCTGACCGGCGGGGTGATCGGGCCGCTGCTGGCGTTCGAGGTGCTGACGGCCTTCTTCCTGGAGGCGTCGTTCTTGGGCGTCATGCTCTTCGGCTGGAAGAAGGTCGGGCCCAAACTGCACTTCACCGCGACGGTCCTGGTGGCGATCGGCACGACCATTTCGGCCTTCTGGATCCTGTCGGCCAACAGCTGGATGCAGACGCCGCAAGGGTTCGAGATCATGGCCGACGGCCGGTTCCAGGCCACGGACTTCTGGCAGGTCGTCTTCAACCCCAGCTTTCCGTCGCGGCTGGTTCACATGTTGCTGGCCGCGTTCATGACCACGGCGCTGGTCGTGGGCGGAGCCTCGGCCTGGCGAGTGTTGAAGGAGAAGCGGGGCAGCAAGGTCTGGACCGAGAGCCGCATCGCCCTAGTCATGGCCATCGGCCTGGTGGCTGTGGTCGCGCCGCTGCAACTGGTCGTCGGCCATGAATCCGGGATGGTCGCGCACAAGTATCAGCCGTCCAAGACCGCAGCCATCGAGGGGTACTGGGAGACCCGGGCCGACCAGCCGCTGCATCTCTTCGGCATTCCGGACCGTGAAGCTCAGAAGAACCATTTCGAGGTGTCCATCCCCGGCATCGGCAACCTGATCCAGGGCGTGCCGAAGGACGAGGTCATCCAAGGTCTGGACGCCTGGCCGCGAGAGGACCAGCCGCCGCCCTTCATACCCTTCTTCGGCTTCCGCATCATGGTGGGGCTGGGTCTTCTGATGATCGCCCTCGGCGGCGTCGGAGCCGTGCTGATCTGGCGTAGACGGCTGTTCGAAAGCCGGTGGTTCCTGAAGTTCTGCGTGGCCATGGGCCCGAGCGGCTTCATCGCGGTCTTGGCCGGCTGGATGGTCACGGAGGTCGGACGTCAGCCCTGGGTCGTCTATGGCGTGCTGAAGACACGCGATGCCGTATCACCGGTCACGACGGCCGAGGTGGCGACCAGTCTGACGGTCTACGTCCTTGTGTATGCGCTGGTGTTCACGGCCGGGGCGCTGTTCATCTTGCGACTTATGGCGGAGGGTCCGAAGGCCGCGCTGGCCGAGCCTGATCCGCGTCAGGACCGGGCCCCCGGCTCGGCCCTGGCCAAGGCCCCCGCCGATGCCGAGGGTGGCATTCCCGGAGACGAAAGCTGATGGACCTGCCACTGATCTGGGCCGGGGTGATCGCCACCGCCGTGCTGCTGTACGTCATGCTGGACGGGTTCGACCTGGGCGTCGGCATCCTGTTCCCCTTCGCCAAATCTCCGGGCGAGCGGGACGTGATGATGAACACTATCGCGCCCGTCTGGGATGGGAACGAGACCTGGCTGGTGCTGGGGGGCGGGGGGCTGCTGGCGGCGTTCCCGCTGGCCTATTCCGTGCTGATGCCCGCGCTCTATCTACCGGTGCTGCTGATGCTGGCGGGCCTGATCCTGCGTGGTGTGGCGTTCGAGTTCCGTTTCAGGGCCAGAAAGCGCGGTCGCAAATTCTGGACCCAGATGTTCGCGGGCGGGTCGATCCTGACGGCGGCGGCGCAGGGTTTGATCCTGGGTGGCTTCATCCAGGGCGTGACCGTAGCGGACGACCGTTTTGCAGGCGGGCCGTTTGACTGGTTCACGCCCTATACGCTGCTGGTCTCGGCCGGGATCGTGGCGGGCTATGCCCTGCTGGGGGCGACCTGGCTGATGCTGAAAACCAAGGACAATCTGCATGGTGATGCCAAGCGCTGGTCATTGATCAGCGCGGCGTGCACGGCCGGGCTGCTTGCAGCGGTGAGTGTGGCGACCCTGTTCGTGCACCCGCGCATCGCCCTGCGCTGGGGCTTTGATCTGACGCAGGGGTTCGGTGTTGACTGGAGCGCACTGGTACCGTTGCTGCCCATTCCGTTGTTGGGACTGGCGGGGCTGATCCTGCTGGTCGGGTCGGTGCGGCGCTCGTCGCATGTGCGGCCCTTCATCGGGACGATCATGGTCTTCCTGTCCGGCTATCTCGGGCTGGCGGCCAGCTTCACGCCCTACATCGTGCCCTATGCCGTGGATTTCAGACAGGCGGCGGCTCCCGACAATGCCCTCGGGCTGATGCTGGTCGGGACACTGACCATCGTGCCGGCCATCCTGGCCTATACCGCCTGGGTCTATTGGGTCTTCCGCGGCAAGATCGACGAGGATGCCGGCTATCATCATTGAACCCGTCCCCCCGCCTGCACCAGACGAGCCGCCGGGTCCCCTGTGGAAGCGGCTGGCCTGGTTCGTAACATTGTCCGTCGTGGCTGCAGGCGTGACAGCTGTAGTCGCCTATGCGCTGAGGGCCTTGCCGTTCGCGGGCTGAGAGGCGACATAGGCGAGATGAAAAGTATCGCTTATCTCGCTGCCGCCATCGTCTTGCTGCCCGCCATGGCACAGGCGCAGGCCGCTCCCCGGACGTCCGCTCCGCAGACAGCACCGCGCACCGGCAGCGATCTGACAGGCAGCTTGAATGGCGCTCCAGTCGCGACCCAGGCTGCCCCGGCAACGACTGTCAGGCCCACGACGGGACCCGTCGTCCAAGCACCGGCGAACGTTGCGCCACGTGCCACGGTCACCGCAGCGCCGCGCGCGGAAGGGGCACCGCCGCCGCCGCCTGTCGTCACGCCCGCACCAGCCAGTGCAGCCCCACGTACCCCAGCAACGACGCCAGCGCCTACCGCGACGGGTCCCGCCACAGCTGCGCCGGTTGCCAACGAAGCGGCTCCTGCTACTTCACCTTCACCACCTGCCGCCACGGTGCTAAATGCGGCGGCCATTGCGGCTTTGCCGTTCTCCATCGAACTGCCACCGGGCTTTCGTATAGAGACGGGGCGGCCCGGGCCGAACTTCAAAATCTACACGGTGAAGCGCGGCGAAAAGTCCTTTGCGATGATCTATGCCGGGCCGTCGTCGCAGTTTCCCATCTATTCGGGCGAAATGGCCGAGGTCGGCGGGCGGGCCACGGTCGTTGCCAATCAGGGTGGCACCCGCCACGCCATGGAACATCTGTTTCAGCGCGAGACGGCACCGCGTGAAATCCACGTGTGGATCATGTCCCTGGAGGGAGCCGATCAGGCCTTGGCCGAACGGATCGCCCAGACGGTGGATGTGCGCTAGGCGCGTCTGACAGGCGTATCAGTCGTTCCCAGCCTGACACCGCGTAGGCCCGCAAACACCAGCACCTCCTGCCTTGGAGCTTCGGCCCAACGACGCAGAATCGATTGATAAGGCTCGCGCCGCCAGTCGTGCGGGCGAGCCGGATCGGACTCGACGATCAGGCGCGCACCGCCTTGCTCGCTGTGCAGGACGAAGCCTGCGACGGAGGGTTTCCACGCTTCGTCGAGCGCATCGGTCAGCAGCCAGAGGCAGTTGAAGACGCGGCAATCATCCGGGCGGTCGACATAGATGGCGCAGCCGGTGGTCTTGCTGAAGTGGCGGCACCATTTGCCGGCGGGCTTGGCCAGGGCCGTCACCCCCATCAGCTTGCAGCACAGGCCGCAGTCGCCACAGGATTTGGCGATGGTCGCCGTGGTCACGTCGCCTTCGGCTCGGACCAGATAGCCAGTTCGTTGCCGGCCGGATCGCGGAAGTGAAAGCGCTGTCCGCCGGGGAAGTCGAAGATCGGCTTGACGATGGTTCCACCCGCCGCCGTGACGCGGGACAGAGCCGCCTCCAGATCGGTGGCATAGAGGACGGGCAGGGGGGCTTTCAGCGTTGCCTCATCGGCATCGAAGCCGCCGTCCAGACCCTCGCTGAAAGCCGCATAGGTTGGGCCATAATCCTGGAACGTCCAGCCGAAGGCCGCGCCATAGAAGGCCTTGATCGTGCCGGTGCTGTCGGCGGGGAGTTCGAGGTAGTCCAGTTTTCCATCGACACGCATGCGTGATCTCCCGCTTTACAAACAGGGCTTGCCACGACCGCCCCTTCTGCGCAAACCTGCTAATGGTTCGCAATTGCGGGAGTCGCTCATGATCATCCTGACCACCGGAGGCCCGGCGCTGGCGCGGCTGATGGCGAGCGACATGCCCCGCCGCAGTCAGGCCAGCTCGACCGCCAGGGCCACGGCCTCGCCGCCGCCGATGCACAGCGACGCCACGCCGCGCTTTCCGCCGCGCGTCTGAAGCGCACCCAGCAGGGTGGCCAGAACGCGGGCCCCCGAAGCCCCGATCGGGTGACCCAAAGCCGTCGCGCCGCCGTTGACGTTCAGTCTAGCGTGGTCGATGCCCAGTTCCTGCATGGCGATCATGGGCACGACGGCGAAGGCCTCGTTGACCTCCCACAGATCGACATCCTCGACCGACCAGCCCGCCTTCTTCAGCGCCTTCTGGATGGCCGGGACGGGGGCGGTGGTGAAGAGGCCGGGCTCGTGCGCATGGGCCGAATGGCTGACGATGCGGGCGACGATCGGCAGGCCCAGCGCCTTGGCCACGCTCTCGCGCGTCATGACCAGAGCGGCGGCACCGTCGGAAATGGAGGCGGAGGAGGCGGCGGTGATGGTGCCGTCCTTGGCAAAGGCGGGCTTCAGGGCGGGAATCTTTTCCGGCATGGCCTTGCCCGGTTGCTCGTCCTCGCTGATCGTCTGGGTGCCCTTGCGGGTGGTGACGTCCACCGGCGTGATTTCGGCCTTGAAGGCTCCTGACGCGATGGCGGCGCGGGCGCGGGTCAGGCTTTCAACCGCATAGGCATCCTGGGCTTCGCGTGTGAACTGATAGGTTCTGGCCGTGTCCTCGGCGAAGGCGCCCATTGGCTTGCCGGGGGAATAGGCATCCTCCAGCCCGTCCATCATCATGCTGTCGACGATGACGTCGTGGCCGATGCGAGCACCACCGCGGTGCTTGTTCATCAGGTAGGGCGCACCGGTCATCGACTCCATGCCGCCGGCCACGATGATGTCGGCGCTGCCCGCCATCAAACTGTCTGAGGCCATCATGACGGCCTGCAAGCCAGAGCCGCACATCTTGTTGACCGTAGTGGCTTCCACGTGCTGTCCCAGACCGGCACCGAGGGCGGCCTGACGGGCCGGGGCTTGCCCCAGGCCGGCGGGCAGGACGCAGCCCATGTAGATCTGCTCGATCTTCTCAGGCGCGACACCGGCGCGTTCGACTGCGGCCTTCACCGCCGCAGCACCCAGGTCGGTGGCCTTGGTGCTCGCGAAGGCTCCCTGAAAACCGCCCATGGGCGTGCGTGCGAACGAGACGATGACGACGGGATCGGACATGGAGACGTGGCCTTCAGGTAAAGGATACAGATCGTGCAGGGGACGGCAGTTTGAAACGCGTGAGGTCAGTCGGCCGCTTCGCGCGGCATGACGTCACCGACGGTGGCGCAGTTCTCGGCGCGGATCAGTTGAATGTCGCGCGGCTTGACGATTTCGTTGCAGTGACCGCAGGCGATACGCGGCGACAGGTCGTGGCCGCAGGTCTTGTGGCGCATGGTGATGCCCGCATCGGTATCGCCATAGACGTGCTTGGCCCCCCACGCGTGCAGGGTGACGATGACACCGTACAGATCCTTGCCCTTGGCAGTGAGGACGTATTCGTTGCGGGGCGGACGTTCCGAATAAAGGCGAGGCTCCAGCACGCCGTGCTGCACCAGCGATTTCAGCCGCGCCGCCAGGACGTTGCGGGCGACGCCAAGCCGGTCCTGCCACTGTTCGAAGCGGCTGATGCCGTTGAAGGCGTCGCGGATGACCAGCAGGGTCCAGGGGTCGCCGATGACTTCCAGCGTCGCGGCGATCGAACAGCTCTGGCGTGAATAATCGGCGGTGCGTCCCATACGGACGAAAGTGACCCTGCGTCAGGGGATTTGCAAGAGGGTTGTCAATTGGGACGGACGGGGTAAGTTGCTTTTGGCTATGGACATATCGCCTCAGCTGCGCGACGCGTCCTGATCCCCTCGACCTTCGGGCGGAAGACATCGCGTCGTCCGCCCTTTTTTTTGAAGCGACCCCATGACCGAACAGACCCTGGATCAGGCCCTGACCCTGGCGCCCGACGGTAGCGGTGGGCTGATTGCAGACCTGACCACCGGTTTCTCCAACGCCCCGCAGAGTTGGCCGGGCGAGAAGGGCGCGCCGTTCGGCGGGCTGATGAGCGCGCTGGCGGTGAAGGCCCCACGTCAGGCGCTGGAGATCACCCAGCCGCTGCGGAGCGTATCGGTCCAGTTCCTGGTCGGGGCCCGGTTTGAACCGCTGACCCTGACGAGCGAGAAGCTGAGGGGTGGGCGATCGGCGGTCTACACCTCGGTCAGGGCCGGGCAGGGGGATCGGCTGGCGATGAGCGCCCAGGTCACGTTCGGCAGTGCAGGCGACGGGCCGGAGGTGCGTGCCGCCACCATCGTGCCGCCACCGCTGGAGGACCAACCTCTGACGCCGATGGGCGACGGGTTCGCACCGCATTTCCTGCGTCATGTGGAGCATCGGTTCGTCGGCGGCATCCAGCTGTTCGGTAAGAACACCACCGACCGGATGGGTGTGTGGATGCGGACCGTGGACGGCCAGCCTCTGGACGAGGCGCGGCTGGCGTTCCTGCTGGATGCGACCTTCCCGGTCTACTGGACCATGCTGGCGCCGCCGCCCGCCGTCTCGGCCACGGCTGATCTGCGCTACGATTTCTTCGGCCGGGTGCCCGAGGACGCGGCCCCGGACGGCTGGACCTATTTCGAGTTCGTCTCGCGCGACAGCCACGCCGGCTGGACCGTGGAGGATGCCACAGCCTGGGCCCAGGACGGGCGGCCGCTGGCGGTAGGGCGGCAGTTGCGCAAGGTGCTGGCGTCACGGGCAGGCTGAGGTCGCGCGTCAGGGATCGTCATGTTACGCGGCGTCGAGCGTGTTAGACTGATCCCACCATGCGGATACTGCTTTTTCTCGTCGTTCTGGGCCTGGCAGCTTTGCAGGTTCAGCCTGTGGCAGCTCAGGATTTCGACACCCTGCTGGCCCGCCTGCGACAGGGCCAGGTCATGGCAAGCGAGGGGCGATGGCAGGAGGCGGAGGTCTGGTTTCGCGACACCCTGCCCATGGCCGTGGCGGTTTCCGGCAAGGGCTCGCCGGACGAGGTCGTGGTCAATATTCTGATGGCGCACGCCATTCGTGACCAGGGCCGGACCGAGGAGGCCGAGACGCTGTATCGCGAGGCCATCGCGCAGCTGGATCAGTCGGCTCAGGGGCCCTCGCTGACCAAGAGTCTGGCGCTCAATGGCCTGGGCATGCTGCTGCTGGATGAGTGGCGGCTCGAGGAGGCCTTGGCAGCGGCGACACAGGCCGCAGAGCTGCGAGCGTCCATCGAAGGTGCCGAAAGCGAGGGCAGCCTGGTCTTTGCCACCGATCAGGCGCTGGTCCTGAGAGACATGGGTCGCAACGAGGAGGCGCACGTCCTCTATCAACGGATACTGGCTGCGCGGGAAAAGTCCGTGCCGGCGGACAATCTGGATCTGGCCACCCTGCTGAACAATATGGGGACCAATCTGGTGCTCATGGACCGCGCTGACGAGGCCGAGGTGGCCTTGAGACGAGCGATAGACATCAAGGAGGCGCAGCTCGGCCCAGGGCATCCTTCGACGGCCGTCAGCTATTCCGTTCTGGGGGCGGTACTGACGGCGCAAGGCCGTCTTGACGTCGCCGAGGCCATGATGCGCCGCGCCATCGCCAACATGCCGGTCACGGCCGGCGAGGGCACGCTGGGCGGGGCGTATACGGGTTTGAGCAACATCCTGCTGGCGCGGGGGCGTCTGGAAGAAGCCGCGACGATGACCGAGCAGGCCGTGGCCTTGAAGCGCGCGGCGGGTTCGCGCGATGATCCCAATTTCGGGGCGACGCTGTTCGAACTCGGCAAGATCAGATTGCAGCAAGGACGACCACAGGAGGCCTTGCCTCTTCTGGTCGAGGCTGTCGAGGTCATACGCGCGACCCTGCCAAACAGGCAGTCGGTTCATGTTCGCCCGCTCACACTTCTGGCCCAGGCCGAGGAGTTGACGGGGCAGCGCGCGCAGGCCGCGACGCATCTGCGCCAGTCCGTGGCGGCAGCGAAAGCCAGTCTTCCAGAAACCCACCTGACCCGAACCCTTGCGGTCGTAAATCTTGGGGTTGCCTTGCAGGGCTGGGGAGAATCCGCAGAGGCGCTTCCGCTCCTGCGCGAGGGCGGCGTGGCCTTGATCGATCGTACGAATGGTCGGAGGTCGAATGATCCCGAAGCGAGGCGCGATCTGGATGATCTGCGACCCGTTTTCCGCTCGACCGTAGGGGCCGCATGGGCGTTGGCCAATGATTCAGCCTTTCAGCAAGGCCTCCAAGTGCGATAGCCAGCGGCGCCCCAGTCGCAGCGCTTCGCCCGGTGAACTGGTCTGAACCGGCAGGGTCGCGTCCCAGAGGGCCAGTTCGAACTCCGGATGACGGGTATCGGCGAACATCAGGCGCAAGGTGACCTGTTCGGCATCGGGGGCCAGAATGTCGAGCGACTTGCGCGTCTCGCCACGCCGTACGCGGGCCACGACATGGCCGTCGACAATGATCTCGCCGCCCTCGATCTCGTGAAAGTCATAGACCAGGCCTGCCCCGCCGCGGTTCCACAGGACGCTGACCTGGGCACCGTCAAAGTCCAGACCCGCGGCGCGACCCTCGGCAGGAGAGTAGGCTTCGGCTTCCGGCGCGGACCCCAGAGATTTCAGCAGGGCGCGCTTCATGCGGCGAAGGGGCTCCATCCACCAGGCCAGGACCAGGGCGCCGGTCGTCAGCGCCACCGCCGCCAACGCCACCAGAAGCACCAGGCGCAGCGCCTCGGCCACGCTCAGTCCTCCAGTTCGACGACGACCGGGACGTGGTCGCTGGGCTTGTCCATGTCACGAGCGTCACGGTGTGTCTCAATGCCCCGGAAGCGGTCGGCCGCCTGGGGCGACAGAAGGTGGAAGTCGATTCGGATGCCGTTGTCCCGCTGCCAGGCCCCGGCCTGATAGTCCCAGAAGGTGAAGGTGCCGGGCGGCTGCTTGCCCAGTTCGCCCGCCTCGGACAGGCCCAGATGCTTCAGGCCGCGGAAGGCAGCTTTGCTCTGGGGTTGGTACAGGGCGTCACCCAGCCAGGCGTCCGGCGTCTTGGCGTCCTGGGGTGTGGGAATGACATTGTAGTCACCGCATAGAACGAAGGCCTCTTCCTGGGCCAGCAGGTTGCGGGCATGGGCCTGTAGCCGCTCTATCCACGACAGCTTGTAGGCGAACTTTTCGGTGCCGATAGGATTGCCGTTGGGCAGGTAAAGCCCGCCGACGTGGACCGGACGGGGGGCCTCGATCAGCGCCTCGATATAGCGGGCCTGTTCGAACTCGGCCTCGACGCCGGAGGTGTCCGTACCTGGCAGGCCCCGCCGGACATCGGAGACCGGGTATTTCGACAAGAGGGCGACGCCATTGTAGCTCTTCTGGCCGTGGACCTCGACATTGTAGCCGAGGGATTCAAAGGCCTCGCGCGGGAATTTCTCGTCCTGACATTTGATCTCCTGCATGCACACGACGTCGGGCGTGGCGGCTTCCAGCCAGGCCAGCACGGTGGGGAGCCGGGCGTTGACGGAGTTGACGTTCCAGGTGGCGATGCGCATCCACCCTGATTACGTCGCATCGGGGCGTTCTGTGAAGCCGGATATGAAAACACCCTCCGGAGCAGTCTCCGGAGGGTGTGTCGCGTTAGGCGGCAGCCTATTGTTCAGTCGTGGCGGCTGGCGCAACGGTTGTCAGGGTGCAGCCGGTTCCGATCGCTCGGGCCTGAGCTGTCGTGCAGGCATAGACTTGTTGGGTCACGCCCTCTGCGTTGACGCGGGCGATATAGCCGTCGCCAGCGCCGCACTTGGCCTCATAGAACCGACCGTTGGTGTTCTGGCCCATGAGGCGAACAGCTTGTATGTCACAAGACGCCGCGTCGGTACCAGTCAGTTTGCCTCTGAAGCTGGAGACTTGTTCATCTGCAGTGGTGAATTTGCAGGCACCGTTGGCGGCTACCACTTGCAAACAATCCTGCAGATCCCATCCGCTGGCCGTCTTTTCGAGCCAGTAACCGTCCTGACCTGAACAGCCCACTTCATAGATCATGTTGTCGTCCGAGCTTTTGCCGATCGCCACGGCCTGATCGACCGTGCAGCTTACGCCGGCGTCCCTGGCCCATCCGCCGATGATCGCAAGACCATTGTCGTTGGCCGGGAGGGCGCATTGCTGGCCGACGTCGGCGGCAGGGTTGCGTGCGCGGGCGGTCGCGGCGGTTCCGGCCAATTCGAGACAGTCGACAGCCATAGGCGGTGTGGACCCCACGATGATATAACCGGGGGCATTGGCGCAGGCGACCTCGTAAATGCCTTGCTGCTGGGCATCGCGGCCCAGCATGACCGCCTCGGTCGCCTGGCAGGTCTTGCCGGCTGCCGTCGCGAGAGCCTGGCCTGCGGTAACGACCTGCTCGGCGCTAGGCGCAGCGGCAGCGGCTGCGGGCTCGCTCCTGTCGCCGCGACGTACGCCGCGTACGCCTGTGGTGCGCTCCCGCTCGCGATCGTTGCGGTCACCGCCGATCCGACCGGGCAGGACCCGTTCGCCGCTGATGACGCCTGAGGCCCGCCTGGACTCGCTGCGTTCATTCGGACGTTCCTGGGCGAATGACGGCTGGGCCAACATGGCGACGGCCATGGCACATCCGATCAGGCCAAGCGTTTTCTTTTCCAACACGATAAATCTCCGGGAAGACGATGTTACGGTGCCACCCTTGGCTAGGCACGAGGCGTCGGTCAAGTGACGCGCGCTGACACGGCTGGACCAATCGCGTCTCCAGGCTTATCAGGTGAGAGTTGCGATTGGAGACGCTCTTGGCCGACGGGATGGTCACCGCGAATGAGGAGGTAGGGGTGCGTGACGAACGCGGCCTGACCTATCCGTTTGCCGATCTGCCGGGTCCGGCCGAGGCCATCCTGGTCGCGCCGGGGGTGCTGTGGATGCGGCTGCCAATGCCCATCGCCCTGAACCACATCAATGTCTTCGCGATCGAGGATGGTGAGGGCTGGGTCATCGTCGATACGGGCCTGGCGATCGAGGAGACGCGGGGGCTGTGGGAAGCGATCCTGAGCGGGCCACTGGGCGGGCGACCGGTGACGCGCGTGATCTGCACCCATATGCATCCCGATCACATCGGCCTGGCGGGATGGCTGTGCGAGCGGTTCGACGCCCCCCTGCTGATGACGCGGCTGGAGTATGTGACGGCGCGGATGTTGGTGTCGGATACGGGCAAGACGGCTCCGAAGGCGAGCGACGACTTCTATCGCGCGGCGGGATGGGACGAGACCCAGATCGAGACCTACCGTCGCGAGTTCGGGCGGTTCGGCATGGCGGTATCGCCGATGCCCGCTGGCTATATGCGGATCAGCGAGGGTGACCGGATCAGCATAGGCGGTCACGACTGGCGCGTGGTGGTGGGCGAGGGGCACAGCCCGGAGCATGCCTGTCTGTGGCGAGAGAGCGATGATGTGGTGCTGGGCGGAGACCAGATTCTGCCGCGCATATCCTCCAATGTGTCGGTCTGGCCGACGGAGCCCGAAGCTGATCCGCTGGGCGACTGGCTGGTGTCGCTAGAGCGGATGAAGACGGTGCTGCCGGAGGGCGCGCTGGTCCTGCCATCGCATGGCGAGCCGTTCTATGGCGTTCACACGCGGCTGGATGCCCTGCTTCGAGGGCACGAGACGTCGCTGAAGCGGCTGGAACGGTCGCTGAAAGAGCCGAAGCGGGCGGTGGATGTGTTCGGCAGCCTGTTCGCCAGACCGGTCGGCGACGCGGTGCGCGGCATGGCCACGGGCGAAGCGATCGCGCATCTGAACTATCTGGCCCGCCAGGGTCGTGCCGAGCGGACCCGGGACGCCGAGGGCGTGGACTGGTGGACCGCCACCCCTATCGAGGAGGCCTGAGCCATGACCGACCATATCCGTACCGAGCTGAGCGACGGTATCCTGAGCGTGACTTTCGCCCGGCCTGATAAGAAGAACGCCATTACACAGGCGATGTATGCGGCCCTGGCCGAGGCGACGCAGCGAGCGCAGAGCGACGATGCGGTGCGGGTTCTGTTGTTCCGGGCCGAGGGCGACAGCTTCTCGGCAGGCAACGATATCGCTGACTTCATCGCCATCGGATCTCAGGCGGGTGAGCCTCTGGATATGCCGGTGTTCCAGTTCCTGAAGGCGCTGGCCGATCTGGACAAGCCGGCGGTGGCGGCGGTGCGAGGGCGGGCCGTGGGGATCGGGCTGACGCTGCTGCTCCACTGCGACATGGTGGTGGTGGCCGAGGATGCGCTGCTGTCGGCACCGTTCATCAATCTGGCGCTGGCTCCGGAGGCGGCGTCCAGCCTGTTGCTGCCGCAGGTGCTGGGGCACCAGAGGGCGTTCGAGATCTTTGCCCTGGGCGAGCCGATCGACGGGCGCACGGCGGTGGCCTGGGGTCTGGCCAATCGGGCGGTGCCGAGCGACCAGGTCGAGGCGACGGCGCTGGAACTGGCTGGCAGGCTGGCCGCGCGAGCCCCCAACTCGCTGCGGAAGACCAAGCGGCTGATGCGGGACGCCGAACACCTGTGGGCCCTGATGCAGCGCGAGGGCGAGGCCTTCGGCAGCCAGATGAAGAGCCCCGAGGCGATGGAGGCCTTCATGGCCTTCAGCCAGAAGCGGGCTCCTGATTTCAGCAAGGTCGGCTGATTGGCCATTGCGCGGCGGGGCGCGGGGCTTTAGGCGCCACGCCCATGTTCGACACGCCTTCAGCCCCTGTTCGTATCGAGACCGAGACACCTGCGGACGCCGCGGCGGTCGAGGCGTTGGTGCTGGTCGCTTTCGGGCCGGGCCGGTTTGCCAAGACGGCGGAGCGGCTGCGCGAGCGGGCGTCGGTGGTTGCGGGCTTTGTGGCGCGGGAGGACGGCGCGGTCATAGGCTCTGTGCGGCTGTGGGCCATCACCATAGGAGACGCCAGGGCGCTGTTCCTGGGGCCAATCGCGGTCGAGGCGGGCAACCGGCGCGGGGGGCTGGGGGCCGAACTGGTGCAGGCGTGCCTGGCGTTTGCCGAGGCCGGGGATGCGGCGGGCGTGCTGCTGGTCGGGGATGTGCCGTACTTCGAGCGGTTCGGGTTCCGGAAGGCCGAGGGCGTCGTGCTGTCAGGGCCGGTCGATAGGCGGCGGCTGCTGTGGTGGGGCGAAGGCGATGTGTCGGGTGAGGTTAAACCGGAAAAGTCGACTTAAAACAGTGCATAAGCTGCGTCTCTTAGACGAAGCGGTCTAGTCTGAATCCGCTCTTCGCACTCGGAAAGACAGGGTGCAAAACGTGCAAATGCGGTCGGTCCGTCCAAAATGTGCACTGTGAAAAACTGAGTGCACATCGTGCACAATCGGGTGGTGGTGCCTTCCCTGCGGTTTCATCAGCCTGTGCGCCAGACTGGCATGCGGATACGTCAGATACGGTCGCAGGGCTTTCGGCGCGGGGGGATCGGGCCTAGATCGTTAGCATGCCGACATCATCCGACAATCCGACCGGACTGGCCGCCGTGGCGGCGGCGGCGAAGCAGGCACCCGGGCGGGGCATTCCGCCGGTGCATCTGTGGCATCCCGAACATTGCGGCGACATCGACATCGTCATCCAGAGGGATGGCCTGTGGATGCACGAGGGATCGCCCATCGGGAGACCTGAACTGGTGCGGCTGTTTTCGACCATCCTGCGCAAGGATGCGGACGGCTATGTGCTGGTCACGCCGGGCGAGAAGCTGTCGATCACGGTCGAGGATCTTCCGTTCCGGGCAGTGGTGGTCGATATCGAGGCGGATCGCCTGACCTTCACCACCGATGTCGGCGACGAGGTCGAGGCGGGGCCGGAGCATCCCATCGTCGTCGAGACCGATCCGGAGACGGGCGAGCCTGCGCCGCGCGTGCATGTGCGGGCCGATCTGTGGGCGCGGATCGCAAGGTCGGTCTTCTACGAACTGGTCGAGGCGGCCGAGGTCGAGGACGGGCAGTGGGTCGTGCGGGCGCAGGGGCAGGCCTTTGTGCTGGGGCCCGTGAGCGCCGAATGAGTAGAGAGGCACTGAAGGCCGAGTTGAAGGCGCGGTTGCTGCCGGTCGAAAGCTGGTCGATCGAGGGTGGGGCCGCGCGGTCCGATTTCGACCTGAACCCGGATGCCGTGCGCGAAGAGCGGACCCTGCGGGCGGCGGCGGTGCTGATCCCCATAATCGCGCATGAAGGTGGGGCGACCCTTCTGATGACGCGGCGGTCCGACACCCTGGCCAGCCATACCGGGCAGATCGCCTTTCCGGGCGGACGGCTGGACCCCGGCGAGACGGCGGTTCAGGCGGCGCTGCGTGAGGCGTGGGAAGAGGTGGCGCTCGATCCCGGCGCGGTCGAGGTGCTGGGGCTGGGCGATGCCTATGAGACGGGGACCGGGTTTCTGGTCACGCCGGTGATCGGCTGGCTGACCCTTGCGCCGGAGACGAGGCCGTCGCCGGACGAGGTGGCCGAGGTGTTCGAGGTGCCGTGGGATTTTCTGATCGACGGGGCCAATCACCGGCGGGATTACTATGACCCGGAGACGGGGCCGAGGCGGTGGTACTGGGCCATGCCGTTCGGCGAGCGCTACATCTGGGGCGTGACGGCGGGCATCGTGCGGGCGCTGAGGGTGCGGCTGTACGGCGAGGATGCCGTCGCGGCAGACGGGGAGGATGCGGCGTGAGCGTGCGGCTGACCGGACAGGACTGGCTGAACGATCCGGCGACGCGGGCGGTGATCGCGGCTCTTGAGGCAGCGGGCAAGCCGGGCTGTGCGCGGTTCGTGGGCGGCTGCGTGCGCAACGCCCTGATGGGGCAAGTCATCGACGATGTGGACATCGCCACGACGCTGAAACCCGAGGAAACCAAGGCGGCGATCGAGGCGGCGGGGCTGAAGGCCGTGCCGACAGGCATGGCGCACGGGACGGTGACGGCGGTGTCGGGGCGCAAACCCTATGAGATCACCACCCTGAGGCAGGACGTCTCCACCGATGGGCGCAATGCCACCGTGGCCTTCACCGACGACTGGGCCGAGGATGCGGCGCGGCGGGATTTCCGGCTGAATGCCCTCTATGCCGATGCGTCCGGAGCGGTGTTCGATCCGACGGGGCATGGGGTGTCGGACGCGACGGAGGGCCGGATCGTCTTCGTGGGCGAGCCGGAGACGCGCATCCGCGAGGACTACCTGCGGATCCTGAGGTTCTTCCGGTTTTACGCCTGGTATGGGCGGGGGGAGCCGGATGCGGAGGCGCTTGTCGCGTGCGCGGCCTTGGCCGAGGGGGTGACGCGGCTGTCGGCCGAGCGGGTGTCCAAGGAGATGCTGAAGCTGCTGGCCGCGCCCGATCCGCGCCGGGCGGTGGTGGCGATGCGCGAGGCCGGGGTGCTGGCGCAGGTGCTGCCTGAGGCCAGCGATCCGGCGACGTTCGAGGCGATGGTGGAGCGGTCGCCGGAGGCCGAGATGCGGCTGATGGCGTTGCTGCCGCCCGATCAGGATGTGGTGAAGGCGGTGGCGGTGCGGTTGCGGCTGTCCAATGCGGTGCGGGACCGGCTGACGGCGGCGGCGCGAGCGTGGGCGCTGGTCGATCTGGAGATGACGGATCAGGCGGCGCGGGCGGCGATCTATCGGCAGGGGCGACCGGGGTTCAAGGATGCGGTGGTGCGGCGCTGGGCCGAGGCGGTGGGTGGTGCAGACGCCGGGGCGCGACGGTTGCTGGCGCTGGCGGATGGCTGGACCGTGCCGCGGTTGCCGGTCGGAGGACGGGAGCTGGCGCGGCTGGGGCTGGAGCCGGGGCCGGAGACCGGACGGGTGCTGAAGGCGTTCGAGGACGGCTGGGTCGCGGATGATTTCCCGACCGACGGCCATGAGGCACGGCTGAAGGCTCTGATCACTCCGCCAGGGTGAAGGTGGTGACGACCGGGGCGTGGTCCGAGCCGTTGGGGCGACCCAGGCGGCGACTGGTGAAGGTCAGGTCGGACGAGCGGTAGACCTGATCGATGGTCATGCCGAAGACGGGGGGCAGGGCGCTGGGCCAGGTGCCTAGAATGCCGGGGGCGGGGCGCAGGCCGACCTCGTCGCGGACCTGACGGCCAATGCGGGCGGACGAGACGCTGTTGAAATCGCCCGCGACGATCATGGGGCCGGTGGTGGTGCGGCGAAGATCGGCCAGGTTCTCGGTCTGGATGACCTGGCCGTGCTGATATTCATAGGGCCAGGGGCGGGTCAGGTGGACACCGACGATGTTGACGGGTCCCAGCGGCGTGTCGGCCACGGCGGCGACATCGTGCAGCAGGTCGGGGAAGGTCGGCACCTGGGTCAAGGGATAGCGCGAGGCGATGATGGAGCGCGACGGCCCGCGCATCTGGGCCGGCAGCGTGGCGTCGACGCGGTGCGGATAGTCGCCCAGCAGGGCCTCGATGCCGTCGGCGGTCTGGAGGCTGAGCTCGACCAGAATGATGATGTCGGGATCGGCCTGATCGATCGAGCGGCGCATGCGGTCGATGTCGGTGTTCAGATAGTGGACGTTGGCGGAATAGAGGGTCAGTTCGGCCGCGCCGGGTCGGGCCGGGGGCTGGGCCGGAAACCACTGGGGCCAGACGGCGACCGTAAGGGTGACGGCGACGATCAACCCGAAGGCGGTGGCACGCCACAGCCGGGTGACGGCCACGAGGGCGGTCAGCAGGACCGTGGCCGTCAGGGCCGGGGCGGTGAACTGGGCCAGGATGTCGATCCAGCGGTGGCCCGAGCCGGACAGGGCCGCCACCGCCAGGGTCAGCGGGGCGAAAAGGCTGAGGCCGATGAGGACTTCGGCGATGCGCCAGGCCAGGCCGCCCCGTACGAAAGGCGGGCGTGCGGGCAGGTCCGGTTGAACGGGTGACGTCATCGGGCGTTGGAAGCTTTGCGGCAGGAGACGAATGAATGGCCAAACGGACCATCGGCGATATCGAGAAGATCTGGGCCAATGTCGAGGGCATCAAGAAGCTGTCGGACCGGGCGGTGGGCATCGGGCCGTTTGGCATCGGGCTGGATGGCCTGCTGACGTGGATCCCGATCGTCGGCACCGTCTATACGGTGGGGGCGGGGGGATGGCTGCTGACCCAGGCGTTCCGGGCCAAGGCCTCGCCGATGACCCTGCTGAAGATGTTCGGCTATCTGGGCGTCGACACGGCGACGGGCGAGGTGCCGATCCTGGGCGACGCGGTCGACTTCTTCTTCCAGGGCCATTTGCTGGCCGCCAAGGCCCTGCAGGCCGAGATGGAAGGGACTCACTGGGTCGAGGCACGCGAGGCGGATGCCAAGGCCTCAGGCGAGCATGAGCGGCATATGGAGGTCGTGGCCTGCGATCCGCAGTTGAAGAGGGTGGTGTATCTGCATGATTGAGGGGCGGAGGTCAGTCACTGTTGCTGGTGAGGTCTGATTTGAGAGCCACAAGCATTGCTCTCGCTTTCGGGGTGCTCGCTATCAAGCACGGGTCGTCCCATGCATTGTAGAAAGTCAGCTTTGTCGGATTGAGCCATCCGAAGCTATAGATGGCACCGTCGGGAACCCAGCTTTCTTTCGGCGTTCCGTATCTCGCCTCTAATGCTGCGTAGACCCGGTCGATAGGCTCGCCATTAAACTCCAGCGAACACGTACCATTTTCAAGTTCAACGAGCTCGATCATGCAGTGATGCTTACACGCCATTTTACCGACGGCAATTGTAGTTGCGGTAGGCGACTTCGGGATATATGAAACGTCCATAAATCGTATATATCGGGACCACCCCCATGGGCATCGTCAACATCGAGGATGAGCTGCATGAGCAGCTGCGGCGGGCCAGTCGGGTGTCGTGTCGGTCGATCAATGGGCAGGCGGCGTTCTGGATCCGGATCGGCATGCTGTGCGAGATGAATCCCGGCGTCAGCTATCAGGATCTGGTGGCGCGCGAGCTGAAGGCGGCGGGGGTGGATGCACCCGTTTCGGAGCCGGTCGCGGAGTGACCAAGACGCCGGCGGAAGTCGAACTGATGGCCGAGGCCGGGCGGTTGCTGGCGCGGGTGTTCACCCATCTGGACGGGCTGACCATGGCCGGGATGAGCACGCTGGAGATCAACGACCGGGTCGAGGCCTTCATCACCGATGAGCTGAAGGCGCGGCCGGCCAGCAAGGGCCAGTATGACTATGGCTTCGTGCTGAACAGCTCGATCAATGCCGTGGTCTGTCATGGCGTGCCCTCAGTGGACGAAGTGCTGAGAGACGGGGACATCGTCAACCTGGACATCACGCTGGAGAAGGACGGCTTCATCGCCGATTCCAGCAAGACCTATCTGATCGGGGCGGTGTCGCCTGCGGCCAGGCGGCTGGTCCAGACGACCTATGAGGCGATGTGGCGGGGCATTCTGGCGGTGAAGCCCGGCGCGCGTCTGGGCGACATCGGCCATGCGATCGAGCGGCATGCGCGACGGGCGGGTTACTCGATCGTGCGCGAATACTGTGGCCACGGCATCGGGCGCGAGATGCACGAGGCCCCGCAGGTGCTGCATTTCGGCAAGCCGGGGACGGGGCTGGTGCTGAAGGAAGGCATGACCTTCACCATCGAGCCGATGCTGAACCAGGGCAGGCGTGGGGTCGAGACGCTGGACGACGGCTGGACCGTGGTCACCGCCGACGGGAAACTGTCGGCCCAGTTCGAGCATACGGTGGCGGTGACCAGGGATGGCGTGCGGGTGCTGACCCTGCGGCCCGACGAGGTGCGGGGCGGCGCTCGCAGGGCCCCTGAAGCAGCGTCCATCTGCTGAGAGTTCGGCGATTGTCCGCACGAACAGATTCGCCAACTTACTGATCTGGAAGCCCTATCGGGCGCGAGCAGCGTCACGAGCCCGCCATAGGAAGCGGCTGACGCAGACTGATCTCCGACATTCCCCGGAGATTATTCGCATGAGCGCCGACCGAACCGCCCGACTGGAGCTGCCCTATCTGGCGGCCGGGCAGATGCAGAAACACGTCACCCTGAACGAGGCGCTGACGCGGCTGGATGCCCTGGTCCAGACCCTGATCGTCAGCCGCACGACGACGGTGCAGCCCGCCGGTCCGGAGGAGGGGGCGCTGTATGTGCTGCCGCCCGGGCGGACGGGGGCGGACTGGGCGGCGCGGGCGGTGGGGACGCTGGTCCGGGCCGACATGGGTGGCTGGGTCGAGGTCGAAGTGCAGGACGGGCTGATCGCCTTGGTTCAGGACGCGGGCGAGCTGATCGTGCGGTCGGGCGGGGAATGGTTGCCTCTGGGGGCGCGACTGGGGGCCTTGCAGGGGCTGAGCCGACTGGGGCTGAACACCACGGCCGATGCGACCAACCCCTTTGCCGCGCGGGTGAACAAGGCGCTGTGGACCGCGCTGGACAGCGGGGCGGGGGGCGATGGCGATCTGAGGCTGACGTTCAACAAGGAGGCGGCGGGCGATGTGCTGTCGCTGCTGTTCCAGAGCGGGTTTTCGGGGCGGGCCGAGCTGGGGCTGATCGGGGGCGACGACCTGACGCTGAAGGTCAGCGCGGACGGGACGACCTGGCACGAGGCGCTGAGCGTGGACCGCGCGACCGGTCAGGTCAGGCTGCCCAGGGGCGTGGGGCGGCGCGAGGTGACGGTGTTCAACGCCAGCGGCCCCTATGTGGTGCCGAGCTGGGCCCGCAGCGTCGAGGCCATTGTGGTGGCCGGGGGCGGCGGGGGCGGAGCGGGGGCCTTCGGGGCCTCGGGCGCACGCTTCGGCGGGGGCGGCGGCGGCGGGGGCGGCGTCAGCTTCGCCACCTGGTCGGCCGCGCGGGTCGCGGCGGGGCTGGATGTCGTGGTCGGTGCCGGTGGCGCGGGCGGCACGACCGGGAACGGCGGTGGCGGCAGCGGCAGCATCATCTATCGCGGCGCGCAGGTTCTGGTGAAGGCTATCGGCGGCAGTGGCGGCGGTGTCGGCACGGCCGTCAGTGGCCCCGGAGGTGCGGCAGGTCTGGGCGCGACCAGCACCAATCCGGGCGGAGCCTCCAGCATCACGATCACCGCCGAGGCAGGCGGCAGCCTGGGCCGCACCGATGCGCCTGGCGGCGGCGGCGGCGGCGGCGGTCTGAATGCCAGCAGCGTGGCCCGCGCAGGTGGGCCGGGCGGCGACGGGGGTTTGTGTACCGCGACATGTCCGGGCGGGGCAGGCGGGACGGCTGCTGCGGGCGCGGTAGGCAGCAGCCCGGTCGATGTCCTGCTGCAATGGGCGGGTGGCGGAGGAGGCGGCGGTGGTGCGGCGACCAGCGGTGCAGGCTGGGCCGGAGGCGCGGGCGGACCGGGCGGCGGAGGGGGCGGCGGCGGGGCGGGCGTGACGGCGGGTGGTCAGGGCGGAGCCGGCGGCTCTGGCCTGGTCTGGCTGATCGCGAACGGATGAGCCGCATCATGATCCGCAAAAATACATACGAGGACACACGTCTGCTTGATGCCGAGGCCTGGGACATGCCCGGCCGGCTGAGCGACGAGGACCTGCACGTTCTTGATCTGAACGCCGGGGATGAACCCGGCTGGCGTAGCGCGCTGGGCCTCTTCGATCCGGAGGACGCGCGATGAGCGATCTCGGGTCCGACGATGCCGCCCGACCCCTCGCCGAGGGCCAGTGGCTGTGGCGCAGACTGTATGTTTATGCCGGTACGGTCGCGTCTTGGGTGCTGCTGGACCGGCTGATCGCCGTGGTGCCGCCCGAGGCCGCACCCCGGCTGGCCGAAGGGCTGATGGCGCTGCTGGCGCTGACGCTGGTGCTGTATCTGGTCGCGCCAACCGCCCAGCAGCTGATCGTGGCGCTGAGATCGCTGCCGCCGCGTCTGAACGACGGGGGGCGGTGATGGGGTTCGGTCTGTCGAAACGGTCCCTGACGCGGCTGGAGGGGGTGCATCCGCGGCTGGTGGCCCTGGTGCGCGACGCGATCGCCCTGTCGCCGGTCGATTTCATGGTGACCGAGGGGCTGAGGACGCCCGAGCGTCAGGCGGCGCTGATCCGGGCGGGCGCCAGCCGGACGAAGCGGTCGCGGCACCTGACCGGGCATGCGGTCGATGTGGCGGCGATGGTGGACGGTCAGGTCCGCTGGGACTGGCCGCTGTATCCGCGCATCGCGGCGGCCTTCAAGGCGGCGGCGGTGCGGCAGGGGACGCCGATCGTCTGGGGCGGGGACTGGCCCAGCCTGCGCGACGGGCCGCATTTCGAGCTGGACCGCAAGGTGTTCCCATGAGGATGCCAAGCGTGTTGCGAGCTCTGACGCCCTGGGGATGGGGCCTGATGATGCTGGTGGTCGTCGTCCTGGCGCTCGGTATCGGGCGAGGGCTGGGCCTGCGCTGGGATCCGTTCGACCTGGCGGGACGGCGGCTGGAGGCGGCAGAGACACGGGCCGATACGCTGGACCGCAACCTGTCCGCCCGTCGGCTGGAGGTCGAGGGCGCGCAGGCGCAGGCGCGGCGGACGACACGCCATCATCAGACATTGAACGCGGTCGCCGCAACGACGGCTCGCACACTGGAAAGGACGGAACAGGCCGATGATGCTGAAATCCTGCTTGAGGCTGATCGTGCCGATCGGCTGCGCGATCATGACCGCGAACTGTGCCACCTCTCGCCCGCCGTCTGTGGCCCCGCCGCGACTGACCCTGCCGGATGAGGCCGCACAGCCCTGTCAGCTGGCCGTGTTGCCGGATCGGCCGACGCTGGCAGACCTGGATGCCGCCTATGTGAAGCGAGGAGCGCAACTGGTGGCCTGCGAGGCGGCACGAGCCCTGGCTGTGGAGATGCTGATGGCGGAAAGGGCGCTTCTGGACCGCTGGCGGTAAGGGCCAAACGGCACAATGTGCAGGGTGACCCGGCAAAACCTGCCGACGCCCGGCACAATCTGCCGGGCTGCAGACATGGTGAACAAGAAGTACCGTAATGAAATCAACGACAGTCGATCTGGCATGATCGATAATCCGGTGGTCCCGTCCTTGCTGATGAGGTTTCGAACAAAATGTTCCCGGCAGCCAAAATGGCGTCGGACACCTTGAAACAAGGAATATCGTCATGCCGCTGAACAGCGTCAACACGAACGTCGGTGCCATGGTCGCGCTGCAGAACCTGCAAAAGACCAATGCCGAGCTGGACGTCACCCAGAACCGCATCAACACCGGCAAGGCCATCAACTCGGCCAAGGACAACGGCGCCATCTGGGCCATCGCCCAGAGCCAGCGTTCGGAATCCGCCTCGCTGAACGCTGTCAAATCTTCGCTGCAACGCGGTCAATCGACCGTCGATGTAGCCCTGTCGGCTGGCGAAAGCATTTCCGACCTGCTGACGCAGATGAAGACCCTGGCCCTGTCCGCTTCGGACATCAGCTTGGGTACTGCGGCACGGGCCTCGCTGAACGAAGACTTCGTCACCCTGCGCAACCAGATCACGACCAACATCGCCAACGCCGGCTTTGACGGTACGAACCTGCTTGGAACCGGCACCGCCGGCTTCAAGGCCCTGGCGAACGCCAAGGGTACCTCGACGATCAACGTCGCGCAGCAAAACCTGGCTCTTGGCGGTACGATCGTGACCGTCGCCGCCGCCGGTGCAATCGCCACGGCAACGACCGCTGCGACCATGATCGCGACGGTCGATACCTCGATCCGCAACGTCTCGACGGCCCTGGCCAAGCTGGGTACGGGCTCCAAGTCGTTCGAAAACCACCTGACGTTCGTCGGCAAGCTCCAGGATTCGCTGGACGCCGGTGTGGGCAACCTGGTGGATGCCGATCTGGCCAAGGAAAGCGCACGACTGCAGTCGCTGCAAACCAAGCAACAGCTGGGTGTGCAGGCTCTGTCGATCGCCAACTCGTCCAGCTCGATCCTGCTGGGTCTGTTCCGTTAAGACCAATACGATCGGAAGGGCGGAGCTTCGGCTCCGCCCGACCTTTCCCGTCTTCAGTAACCCCCGAAACCAGTTCCTTTCAGAAAGCCAACGGCGCGTGCGTCGGAGGACAAGGACATGAGCAACAATGCCGCCATAGCCGCCGTTACCGCCACCGCCGTCCTGCCCATCGCGGGTGGATCGAGCGTCAGCAGTGATTTCAACGGCTCCAAGTCCGCCCAGGACGTTGCCAAGGCCGCGCGCTATCGTCTGGTGATCGAAGAAGGTCCCCAGAGCGGATCGTTCATCTACAAGACCATGGACCGCGAGACGGGCGAAGTGATCCGTCAGTTCCCCCGCGAACAGGTCGTCAAGATGATGCAGTCCGAAACCTACGGCGCCGGTTCGGTCATCGACACCACCGCCTGAGCGAAAGACGACCCCGCCCACCCCCGTGCCACGCAGAGCCATCTGCGGGGTTATTTCGCGTTAACCATGTGTCCATCCTTGCGCCATAGCTTGATCCAAACTTCTAAGGGTCGAGTCGGATGACGAATAGCGTCCACACCAATGCTTCCGCCGCCATCGCGCTGCAGAACCTGTCGCGCACCAACGACCGGCTGAGCCAGGTCCAGAGCCGGATCTCGACGGGCCTGAAGGTCGAGGGGGCCAAGGACAACGCCGCCATCTGGGCCATCGCGCAGCAGCAGCGAGCCGACGTCGGGGCGTTGAGCGCTGTGAAATCCAGTCTGGATCGTGCGACGTCTCTGGCCGATGTCGGTCTGGCCGCCGGTGAATCGATCTCCGACCTGCTGAACCAGCTCAAGGAAAAGGTTGTCCTGGCGAAGGATGATTCGCTCAAGACCCAGTCGCGCAAACTGCTGGACGACGACTTCAAGGCGCTGCTGCGCGCCATCTCCTCGGCCGTCGAGAATGCGACCTTCGATGGCGGCAATCTGCTGAACGGGTCCCTGACGAATGGGGTCAAATTCCTGGCCAATGCGGAGGCGACGTCGTTCATCACCCTGTCCGGTGCAAACCTGACGCTGGGCGGCACGATCATCGAACTGTCGCTGTCCGACAGTCTGGCGACGCTGACGGGGGCGACGAATGCCCTGACCAAGCTGGACGATTCGATCGCCCAGCTGAACTCGGCTCTGGGTTCGATGGGCGCTCAGGCCAAACAGATCGAGGCGCACCGCACCTTCGTCGGCAAGCTGACGGATACGCTGGAGGCTGGTATCGGCAATCTGGTCGACGCCGACCTGGCCAAGGAAAGCGCACGGCTCCAGGCCCTTCAGGTACAGCAGCAGCTGGGCGCGCAGTCTCTGTCGATCGCCAATCAGGCCCCGCAGATCATCCTGTCACTGTTCCAGTAAGTCTGGCGTTCAGTTCAGACGGCGCGGAGCGGCATGGCTGATGTGCACGGCGGCTCGGCGCACGCGTGCAGGCTGGGCGGACAGGCCATACAAAGCCAGAAGCGACATCAGGGGTTCGAAGAGCTTACTCAAGACGCATAACTCCTTCGCTAGAGGCGCAGGACGGCGCGAGGTCGAAAACCTTTGTTAGCCGAGTCGGGTTCCCTGTCACCAGAGGTGTGCCTGCGATTCCTGTGGGTTGTTAAGCTGGCGTTACCGTCAAGCCCCCAAGATGTAGGTCGGAGACGCGGTCTGTGATCAACAACAGCTATCTGCTGAGCCTTTATGGGGGCACGTCGGACACGACGTTTTCGCCCACGACGACGGCTGCGCTCAATGCCGCCAGAAAGAAACAGCCGACACCGCCGTGGTCGACGACCGTCGAACCTCCCAGGGCCAGCGATCTGGTACGGTCGGCGCTGGGCGGCCGCAAACTGATCAATGAAGGCGCGGCCCAGCTGGATGTGAAATCGGCGTCGTCGGATTACCGCAAGCTGTTTGCCCTGTATCAGGGTCTCGAGACGCTGAATGCCCTGACGAACAGGGCCGGTACGAAGGGTGTGAGCACCCTCGAGATGAGCCAGCTGGACAAGAGGTATCAGGCCGGGCTGAGCGAAATTGGCTCTTGGCTTACATCGTCCGACTTCGATGCGATCCGATTGACCCAGGGCACGGCTGGCGCGACCAGCAAGACGACGGCGGCGGTTGCCCGGGACAGCGCCGTTTCCGTCACCGGCCCCATCCATGAAGGCTCTCCCGACGCCCTGAGCCCGGCGTTTGCCGGCGATGTGAAGTTCGGCATCACGGTCAAGCGGTCGATTGACAGTCAGACCGTGTCCATCGACCTGAACGATATGGGGGCGACGCCCCGCACGTTGTCGGCCGTGCTGAGCCACATCAATGGCAAGCTGGAAGCCGCAGGCGTCGAGACGCGGATCGGTCGCGAGCTGGTGCCGGTCGCTCCGAAGACGATCACAGTGGGAGGCAAGCCGGTTACCCTGCCTGCGGGACCGGATCAGTATGCGCTGACGGTGCGCGGCAGCACGGTCGAGACCATCAACTTTTCCGCGCCCGAGCGGGCGGACGCCGTCTATGTCGTCCAGGCCAGCGGCACGACCGGCGGGCAGCAGGTCCTGAAGTTCCAGACGGATACCGGCGGCACGGCACCAACGGCCGTGGCGCGACCGGGTGAAACCTTCTGGGTCGAGGGCAGGGCAGGGCAGACGGCCTTGCCCGCAGGTGTCGAGACGGTGCGCGCCAGTGCCACGGGGCCGGATGGCTCGCTGTGGCTGGTAGCGGATCTGGAGGCCGGCCCCGGCAACCAGCCGATCAAGGGCCAGAAGGATGTGGCCCTGATGAAGCTCGATTCGGCCGGGCGCGTGGTCATGACCCAGACGCTGGGCGCGGCCTCGACGGCCAGCGGCTATGCCATCGCGGTTGATGCCGACGGACGTGTGGCGGTCGCGGGGTCGGTAACCGGCGCGCTGGAACCGGGCAAGAGCGGCGATGTGGCCGGCGTGGCAGACAGTTTCGTCACCGTCTTCAATGCCGAGGGCAGTGAAATCTGGACCCAAAGGCGCGGGGCGCGAGCAGCGGATGAGGCGACGGCCGTCAGCTTTGGGGCCGATGGCATGGTCTATGTGGCCGGACGCGCCCAGAGTGCCATGACGGGCGGCGTGGCCCAGGGCGGCTGGGACGGCTACGTCCAGGCGTTCAGCGAGACACAGGCGCACATTTACGCGCCGGTCGTGGCCACCAGCGCCAGCGTACAGCAGTTCGGCACCAGCGGGACCGACGGCGTTGACGCCATAGCGGTCGATGGGTCCAATCTGTATTCGGCCGGGGTCGAGAACGGCAAGATGGTCGTGCGGCGTTTCAGCCTCGACGCAGCAGGCAAGCCGACGCTGGTGTCATCACGCGATCTGGGCCTGGCCAGTGGCGAGATCGCGGGCATTTCGGTGTCCAATGGCCAGGTCATCCTGACCGGCACGACACGCAACTCGGCGCTCGACATCGGCAAGGTGAATACGGCGCATCACGGCGGCACGGACGCCTTCGTGGCGGTCCTGCAGGATGATCTGGCTTATGCGGCCGAGGACCGGCTGACCTACGTCGGTACTGCGGGGAACGATACGGCAGCGGACGTGAAGGTCGTCGACGGCCAGGTCTGGATCACGGGCGTGGCAGATCGAGCTGAGGGTGCCAAGGACACCGACCCGACCAAGGCCTATCTGGCCCGGATCGATCCGGAAAACGGCACGGAGCTGTGGCGCAGGGACTGGCAGGGCAATGGAGCGCAAGCCGCCCCCCTGACACTGGCCGTGGCGAAGAATGGAGCCAGCATTCTGGATCGGCTGGGCCTGCCGCAAGGCGATATCGACCAGAGCGCATCCAAAGTGCTGACCGATGCGACATCGCTGCGAGTGGGTGACAGGTTTTATGTCTCCGGTGCGGATGGTGGACGCCAGGTGGCGGTGACCATCGATGCGCGCGACACGATGCAATCGCTGGCACGCAAGATCGAACAGGCCTCGAACCGCAAGCTGAAGGTGACGCTCACGGCCGAGAACGCCAAGGCCGTGGCGGGCGATACGCCCAACGCCCTGTTCACGGGTTTGCAGCGGCTGACCATCACCGCGCGCGATGGCGTGACGGGGGCGGTGCTGACGGCGGGAGAGACCGGGCGCGACGCCCTGGCCGGCCTTGGCCTGTCACAGGGCTATATCGGCAAGACCACGGGCGATGATGTGGTGCGCACATTCGGCCTGAACCTGACCGGCGGGCTGACCCTGGGCAGTGCAGAGGCCATCAAGGCGTCGGGCGAGAAGATACAGGCCGCGATGAAGGCGGTGCGCGACGCCTATCGCGCTCTTGACCCCACGACGACGACCACCAAGCCCGTGGGGCAGGCCCCGGCCTATCTGACGGCGCAGCTGGCCAACTATCAGGCGGCGCTGGCCAGATTGGCCGGATAACCGGGATAGTCTGCGAACGGCGTTGACGCATCGGGGTCGGGCAGGGTTATTGGGGGCCTGTCCTACGTGAGTGCCGAATGCCCCAAGACAACCGCATACTGATCGCGATCGGTGCCGGCATAGCCATCATAGCGGCCGTGGTGATCGCCCTGCTGCTGAACGGCGGCCGCGACGAGCCTGCCGGACCGTCACCCGCTGCCCAAGGGGGGCTGACGATCGACGTGGCCGATGCGCCGGGGCTGGATTCAGAGCGAGAGCTGCGCTGCTTCGTCAACGGCCAGTTCGTCGGCATGGCCAATCTGGCCGACTGCGCGCGCCAGAACGGGCTGGCGACCGAGGCCATGGATGTCGGTATCGACCAGAGCGGCCAGGCGGCCGCCTTCGTGCCGCCAGCAGGTCCGCCGCCTGTCGAGGACATTCCGGTGATCGAGGTCGAGCCCTATCCTGTCGACATGAACGAGCCGAGCCGGCCATCCAGTCCGCCTGCACGTGTCGGCTCTGCCTGCCTGCGTCACACGGGTTCCGACTGGCGTTCGCTGTCGGGCAATATGAGCCTGGAGGCCTGCGTTCAGGCGCTTTACGCGGGCACCTGCGTTCGGCCGGGCGATGCCCAGTATGGCCGCTGGGGGGACACTACCGTGCGACTGGTTTCCGGTCGGGTTGAACAATCCGCCGACAACAGCCGTTTCAGCACCCTGGTCGAACAGGACCGCAGTTGTCAGTTTCCGGAGTTGCGCTGATGAAGTCTCTCGTTCGTGTTGCCGTCTTGGCGGCATTGGGTGGGCTGGGCCTGACGGCTTGCGAAAAGGAGATCAAGGCTCCGTTCGATCAGGGTGTCTGTTTCGCCGTCGAACTGGGCGAAGAGGGAAGCGATCCGGTCTTCAACAAGGTGGCCGAAAGTCAGCCGCAGATCGAATATTGCGCCGCGCGTCTGGAAGAAGTTCGCCAGCGGTTCCTGAGCCTAGGCAGCAACCGGACGGAAATGATCGGTTCCTATCAGGGCAGCTTCCTGTTTCTGGATGACTCAGGCGTGCGGCGGGCGCAGTCCCTGAACGGGACGCGCTATTTCATGATGGCGCGCACGGGAGATGGTCGTCTGGCCGTGCCGGGGACAATCGAGCAGCGTCCGGCAGAGCCTTCACCTGCGCCTTGACGGCGTGAACAAAAATAGAACATACAGGCGCGATCGGTGATTGCGGCTTAACGACAACAACGGGAACTACGGTCATGGCGGGCAGCGTCAACAAGGTTATTCTGGTCGGCAATCTGGGCAAGGACCCGGAAATCCGCACTCTCAACTCCGGCGAGCGCGTCGCCAATCTGTCGCTGGCGACGTCCGAGAGCTGGCGCGACAAGTCGACCGGCGAGCGCAAGGAAAAGACCGAGTGGCACCGCGTCGTCATCTTCAACGAGAACATCGTCAAGGTGGCCGAAAACTATCTGAAGAAGGGCTCGACCGTTTATATCGAGGGCTCGCTGCAGACCCGGAAATACGAGCAGGCGGGCGTCGAGAAATACACCACCGAGATCGTATTGCAGAAGTTCCGCGGTGAACTGACCATGCTGGGCGGTCGTGACGGCGGCGGTTCAGGTGGCGGTGGCGGCGGATCGCGTGGCGACGACGACTATTCGTCCGGCTTTTCGACCGGTGGGGCCAACAAGCCCAGCGGCCCCAAGGAAAGCTACGACCTGAACGACGACATTCCGTTCTGAAGCCAGACGGGCGTCACACCCCCTAACCCGATGTGATGGGCGGCACAGCGCAGGTCGCGCTATGCCGTCCATATGACCACGCCCGACAAGCCGCACAGTCCGCTGACCCTTGTCGAGATCGCCGCCATTGTCGCGGTGGTCGTCATCTGGGGCGTCAACAACGCCGCGGCCAAGCTGGGGACCGAAACCCTGCCGCCTCTGCTGATGGGGGCGACGCGGTTCGGGTTGGCGGCGGCCTGCCTGATCCCTTTCGTGCGGCCGCCATTCCCAAACTGGAAGAGCCTGCTGATCATCGTGGGTGTAGGCGGACCACTGCATTATGGCTTGATCTATCTGGCCTTCTGGCTGGCCAAGGATGTCAGCCCGGTTTCGGTCGCGGCGCAGTTGTGGGTGCCATTTACGGCTCTGTTCGCCTTCCTCTTGTTGGGCGAAAGATTGTCGAAATACGCCCTTATCGGCATGGGCGTGGCGTTTGCCGGCGTAGCGTGGATGACGCTGGATCCGCATGCGATCGAGGACTGGAAGGCTATTCTGGTGGCGATCGCGGCCAGTTGCGCCTGGGCCCTGACGACGGTGATCGCGCGGCGTACGACGTCCATTCCACCACTGAAGATGCAGGGGCTACTGGCGCTGGTCGCCTTGCCGACGCTGGCCTTTGCCTCTGCCGTGTTCGAGACCGGGCAGTGGCAGGCGGTGCAGAGGGCGGATGCCCTGGTCTGGGCCTGTGTGCTTTGGGCCGGGCTGGTGTCGTCGGTGCTGGCCACGACGTTGGTCTTCTGGCTGGTCCAGAAACGCGAAGCGGGACGGGTGACGCCCTATCTGCTGGCAACGCCTGTCGTCTCCATCCTGATCGGCTGGGGCTTCATGGGCGATGTGCTGACGGCGCAGATTTTGGCTGGCGCTGCCCTGACGATGGGTGGGGTCGCGATCGTGGCCTTGGCGGAGCGCGGCCTCAGAGCGGGCGCGACGAAGGGCTGATACGAAAAGACCCGAATGCTTGAGCATCCGGGTCCGATTCGTCAGGTACTGCTGGCAGGCTTCAAAGACCGGGGAGTTTGAATCCGCTGTCGCGGCGCGGCGCGATGCTGATACCCGAGTTGCCGACCAGGGCTTGATAACGTGCGTATTCGGTGGCGGGGTCGATCACCACAGCCCCTTCGGACGTCTGGGTCGTGGTGGCGGCCTGGCTGGCGGGGTCTTCACGGCGCCAGAACATGATGCGGTCGGCCCAGCCTTCTTCCTTGTGCGCCAGATCACCGAACTCGTCGTCGACGACATAGCGGGCCAGAGGGTCGGCGCGGTCACCGCCAGCTTGGGCCACCAGAATCTGTTCACCGGCCGAGCGAGTCACGGCCTGGCGCTGACCCAGCAGGATCTGGCGGGCAGCGGATTCGGGAGCCAGTTCCTGAGGGCGGGGCTGACCCGGTGCCGGCGGCGTCAGGCCGTACTCCGGCGGCACGGTCAGGGGGGCGGTGGACACCGTCAGGAACTCGTCCGGCGTGACCTTGGCCAGACCGACGCTGCGCGACAGGGTGCTGCATGCGCCCAATGCCAGGGTGGACGCGGCCACAGTCAGGATAGTCAGGGTACGAAGGCGCATGGTCACTCTCGGTGTCGGACTGGATCGCGCAGCCGAGGCGGGCGCGCATGTCAGACCGTGGATGAAGCGTTTGATTACGACTTTTCGGCGGCGCCGCCAACCTTGGCCGACTGTTCACTGCGCAGACTGTCCCAGATCAGCAGGACGACGCCGATGGAAATGGCGCTGTCGGCGACGTTGAACACCCAGGGGAAGAACCCCGTGCCGGAGAAATCCAGAAAGTCGACGACGAAGCCGAACCGGATCCGGTCGATGACATTGCCGATAGCCCCGCCCATGACCAGACCGATGGCGGTGATCAGCAGGCGGCGATCCGCCTTCAGCGCCCACCAGCCGAGGGCCCCCGCGACCAGGATCGAGAAGACGCTCAAATACCAGCGGGCCGAGCCGTCGCCGAACAGGCCGAAGCTGACGCCGCGATTCTCGACCCAGGTCAGGTTGAAGATCGGCGGCAGGACGGTGACCTGCCCCATCTCCTGCAAGTCCAGGCCTGAAATGATCCAGGCCTTGGTCAACTGGTCGAAGATGACGATGAAGAGGGCCAGGCCAAAGGCGGCATAGGCGATGCGTGGGATTTTCATTCGGGCCGTTGAATAGTGAAGCGCTCCGGTTAGCAGCCCGGCCGCAGCTCGCGAAGAGGCAAAAAGCGTTGGAAGGCATGGCTCACACGCGTTGCGAAGCGGTTTCCCGGCCGGAAAGGGTTGCCGTCAGGTCGGCATCGCCCCAAATGTAGCGCTTAAACAACCGAGTAATTCTCTGCCCACATCGAAGGAGCGCCGATGCCACATGCCGACAGCCTGATTCTGATCCTGGTCGGCGGCTTCGTGTTGGCCTTCATTTTCGGCATGTTGGCGAACCGGCTGAAGCTGTCTCCGCTGGTTGGCTATCTGGTCGCGGGGATTGCGGTCGGACCGCATACGATCGGCTTTGTGGCAGACCCGGAACTGGCTCCCCAGCTGGCCGAGATCGGCGTCATCCTGTTGATGTTCGGTGTCGGGCTGCACTTCTCGCCCAAGGATCTGATGAAGGTCCGCAAGGTCGCGGTGCCGGGTGCGCTGGTGCAGATCGCCTCGGCTATCGGCCTGGGCTGGTTGCTGGGGCGTTTCCTGCTGGGCATGTCGGATGTCGAGGCGCTGTTGATGGGCTTTGCGCTTTCAGTGGCATCTACCGTCGTGCTGATGCGGGCGCTGGAGGAGCGGAAGCAAAACAAGGGTGAGATCGGACGGATCGCGGTCGGCTGGCTGATCGTCGAGGATTTGGTGATCGTGCTGGCGCTCGTCATGCTGCCGATGATGGTCGTCCCCGCCGGTCAGGACGTCGCTGCGGGACCGCTGGCGCTCAGTATGGCGTGGACGCTGTTGAAGGTGGGCGCATTCGTGGCCTTCATGCTGATCGTAGGCGGGCGTGTCCTGCCGTGGCTTTTGATCCGGATCGCGCACACCAAGTCGCGCGAGCTGTTCACCCTCGGTGTGCTGGCTATTGCGCTGGGCATTGCCTGGATCGCCTATTACCTGTTCCATTCGTTCGCACTGGGTGCCTTCCTGGCCGGGCTGGTGCTGAACGGAACGCCGCTGGGGCATAATGCGGCGGAACGGTCACTGCCGCTGCGCGATGCGTTTGCGGTGCTGTTCTTCGTGTCGGTTGGCATGCTGTTCGACCCGATGATCCTGGTTCAGCAGCCCTGGGCCGTTCTGGGCGTGCTTGGCATCGTCATCGTCGGCAAGACGGTGGCAGCCCTGGTCATCACCACGGCGTTCAAATTGGATCGCAAGACCAGCCTGACCGTGGCGGCGTCTCTGGCCCAGATCGGGGAGTTCAGCTTCATCCTGGCGGCCCTGAGCATGAGCCTGGGGGCCATGAGCCAGGAGACGCACGACCTGATCCTGGCTGCAGCGCTGTTGTCGATCTCGCTGCATCCGTTCGTGTTCAAGCTGATCGACCGGATGGGGGCCGCGCCGGATCCCCAACGGATCGCCCGCGCCGAGGCTGCAGAGGCCTCGATCGCGAGCGGGCCGAAGGTGACCGACCTGGTCTAGGCTGCGGTCAGAGCACCCCGATCATCGAGGCAACCAGCGGGTGGCGGACGATGTCGCCCTCGGCCAGTTTGACGACCGAGATGTCGGGCACCGCCTTCAGGCGTTCGGCGATGTCGGACAGGCCGGAGATGCCGGGCAGCAGGTCAGACTGTTGCGGATCGCCAGTGACCACCATCGTCGAGTGCCAGCCCAGGCGGGTCAGCAACATCTTGAGCTGGACGTAGGTGCAGTTCTGGGCCTCATCCACGACGATGAAGGCGTTGTTGAGCGTGCGGCCGCGCATGTAGCCGATGGGGGCGATCTCGATCAGGCCCTCGGCCATCAGGGCCTTGACCCGCTTCATAGACAGGCGATCGGACAGGGCGTCGTAGAGCGGGCGCAGATAAGGGGCCAGCTTGTCTTCCATATCACCGGGCAGGAAGCCGATGGATTCGCCGGCCTCGACCGCAGGACGGCTGAGGACGATGCGACCGATCTTGCCCGCCTCCAGCGCTTCGACCGCCTTGGCGACGGCGAGGTAGGTCTTGCCCGTGCCTGCGGGACCGAGGGCCAGGACCAGATTGTGGTGGTCGATGGCGGCCATCAGCTCGGCCTGACCTTCCGACTTGGGCTTCAGCGTCTTCACATAGGCCTGGTCGCGATCGTCGTTGGACGGCATGGGCGACCAGCCGGCATGGGTCGGCAATCGGCGGACCTTGGCATCGTCCATGAACTGGCGGGTATCCAGGACACCGTGTTCACGGCCGGTGTCGCGGGTCTGTCGCTTGATGGCTGCACGCTTGGTCATGGACGCCTCATTCCTTCAGGCATGAAAAAGGCGATGCCGCAAAAGCATCGCCTGGGGAGACAGTGGGGAGGAAGTCGAGGATGGAGTCGCAAGCGCCGCCCGGGTCACAGACACGCCCTCTGATCGAGGGGGGGACTGACAGCGGAGGAAACCGCCGACCGGAACGCGTCACGCGCGTCCTCCTTGGGCTATGACCGGACCGGGCTTGATCCGGTTTCGGATCCGGGGCCGAAATGGCGACCTCGAATCGCATCAACACAATGATGCTAGCGTGGTTTACGATGGGTTAAAGCGCCCAATCGACGAAGAATAAGGTGATGATTTCATGACGGTTTATGCGTTGGCGGACAAGAAGCCACAGCTTCCGCCCAAGGGCGAATACTGGATTGCACCGAACGCTATCGTGGCAGGAGACGTGATTCTGAAGCCCGGTGCCAGTATCTGGTTCGGGGCGGTGGTGCGCGGGGACAATGATCCGATCACGATCGGGCGCGACACCAATATTCAGGACGGCAGCGTGCTGCATTCAGACCCCGGTGAGCCCCTGACTATCGGCGACGGGGTGACGGTCGGACATATGGTGATGCTGCACAGCTGCGAGATCGGGGATAACACCCTGATCGGCATCGGGGCGGTCGTGCTGGGTCGGGCAAAGATCGGAAAGAACTGCCTGATCGGAGCCAATGCCCTGATCACCGAGGGCAAGGTGATCCCGGACAACAGCCTGGTCATGGGCCAGCCGGGCAAGGTGGTGCGTGAGCTGGATCCGGGCCAGATCGAGGCGCTGAGGGCGTCGGCCCAGCATTATGTGCAGAACTGGAAACGCTACGAGACGAGCCTGACGGAGGTGTCAGCCTGACTTGCTCGCCAGTCCTTTGATCTTCGCCAGGGCCGGTTTGACTAAGGGCGTGGTCAGCATGGTCGAGGCGACCGCCATCAGCAGCAGGGCGGTGAAGGTGGTGTTGGTGATGATCTGCTTGTCCAGCAGGATGTTGGCAAAGATGATCATGATCAGGGCCTTGGTCTGCAGCAGCCAGCCGATGATCGAGGCCTCGCCCTTTTCCCATTTCAGCAGCCGACCCGCGATGTGAACGCCCAGCAGCTTGCCCGCGACCGAGGCGACCAGCAGCAATGCGGCGGCTCCGAAGACGATCAGGCCGCCGACGCCCCATTCCGTTTTCAGCCCTGTAGAGAGAAAGAAGACCGGCATGATGGCCAGGAGTATGTGGTCGCGGAACTGGTCCATCCGCTTTCGGTCGAACCAGTCGCTGTCCAGCACGGCCCCGGCCAGGAAGGCCCCGACCATGAAATGCAGCCCGGCCCAGTCCGCCGCCAGCCCGCAAGCGGCCAGCCAGATGAGGCCGATATACCAGCGGTCCGTCTCGGCCACCCGGCGCATCAAGGCGCGGACCGCCCAGGTGGCGACGGTGAAGGCGATCAGAAAGCTCCCTTGGCGACCCAGTCGCTCCCAATCCAGCAGGATCAGGGCCATGACGGCCCAGATGGCGATGTCGTCCAGACTGGCATAGCGCAGTACCCGCTGACCCAGCGGCCGACGCAGGATGTCCAATTTTTCCATCAGCAGGACCAGAATGGGCAGGGCGGTCACGGCACAGGCCATGCCGATGCCCAGTATGACCTGCCACGGTTGGCCTTCGGGGCCAGCCCAGCCCGGCGTGGTCAGCATGACCATGGCGGCCAGGCTGCCGAAGACCAGCGGCACGATCAGGGCGAGGCCTGCGGTGGTGCCGGTCTCCATGCGTTTCTGCCACGCTTGTTTGAGGTCCAGTTCGATCCCGGCGATCCAGACAAAGATCATCACGGCCCACCAGGCGATGCCGTTCAGGGCGCTGACGACAGGGCTGGAGAAGACGAAGCTGTAATAGTCGGGGAAGGCCGCGCCCAGAACGCCCGGCCCCAGCAGGATGCCGGTGATGATCTGGACGACGACCAGTGGCGCGTAGTGGTCGGTCCGGAACAGTCGCCAGATCAGCCACGGGACCGTGAAGATGATCAGCAGGGCGATCAGGAAGATTTCAGTGGTCGTCACGCGCAGGTCCCGGCAAGCGCGGCCATATGGCCCCCGGCACAGTCATGCGGCAGGCGACCAGTCACGGCAAGACGGGATAATCAGGCGATGCGGCGACCGTCGATAGCGGCCAGGCTGAGGGGCGGACGACCTGAATTGCCGACACCGATGCAGACACGCCCCGTCAGCAGTCGACTATCGCCCTCGCCGAAGGCCAAGGTCGATAGTGGCGTGTAAAGGCCGACCACGCGGTCGATCTGGCTCGACGCGCCACGCAAGGGTGCCAGGGTGACTTCGATCAGGTCGCCCGACAGGCCGATGGCGGCCTTGATCACGACGGGGCGGGCCTCCTGAATGCACTGAGCCACTGCTCCGGTGATCATGGCATGGGAGGTTTCACGCCAGAGCTTCAGCATGGGCTGATCGGTCAGTGTCGAACCGTGGAACGACTCGATCCAGCTACCGGCGATCCTCACCCGTGCGCCGCCGGGCGTGACTTCCGCCATGAACAGGCGCGGCAGGCGCAGGCCTAGGGCATCGGGATGAAAGCTGTTGCGATCCGGGACATCGGCCAAGACGCCGGGCCGGCGCGACAGCATCGTCCAGTGATCGATCAGCATATGTGTGTCGGCATGAAACATCGAAACGGCCTCCGGCTGCCGTGTCGCAAGTCCTGCGCCGAGGGAAGGCAACGGAAATGAAAGGCTTTTGCTGTCTTGATGTCGGCTGGAGCGCCGCACCCCTTGCGACGCGCATGCGAAATTTCTGGAGGGTCGGCCCATGCGGGTGCGGATCAAGACATGGCTGCCGGCCCTGGTGGGCTTCGTTGCCCTGACGGCCTTCGCCGACAAGGCAGCGGCTCAGTGCACCTCGGGCTGCACGCCCCCACCGCCGCCGTGCTGTGAACCGCCACCCCCGCCGCCGCCTCCGCCTCCGCCTCCATCTTGCTGTGGTCAGCCGCCATCGCCGCCGTTCGGGGGTGGCAACTTCGGCGTGAACGTCAATGTGAACGTCAATGGCAATGCGAACGGCAATGCCAACGCCAACTCCAACGCAAATGCGAACTCCGGCCGTGGCTTCATCGGCGCGCGCTCGGGCGGCGGCTTTTATGGCGGGGGAGGCGGTGGCTCGGCCTATGTGACCGTCGACCAGCCCTATCCCACCACGATCAATGGCTTGAACGTCGAGGGTGGCATGGCGCGCCGGATGGAGCGCGTGGCCTTTGAGGCCCGTCGTCGCGTCGAGAAGCGCGTCGTCATCCAGGCCTTCTGCATCGACGCCCGCAATGTGCCGCATCCGGCCTCTCAGGTCCGCGCTGGCCGTGACGTGGGTCTGGACTATGAGGGCGAGTTGTATCGCTGCCTGGCCGGCACCTATCTGCAAGCGACGATTGCGGATTATACCGGCGAGATCGACTTCAACCACGGCGAGACCATGCGCTGCGAACGCGGCCAGGCGCTGTGGTTCGGCAATGGCGGCACCGTCGAATGCCGCACGCAGAAGGCCGAGCGCGACTGCAACGAGCGCTCGCTGCTGCGCCGCTATGGGGCCGGGGTGAAGATCCTGACTATGTTCCGCGAGGAAACCTATACCGACTACCGTGAGGAGTACGTCGAGGAAGCCGCCGCCATGGTGTCCGGCGCGACCATGACCCTGGATGGCGGCGTGGGTGGCCGGGTATTCTGAACGGGCGTGAATGCGGTGTTCAGGTGCGGGTCAGCCGCACCGGCCTAGAGATACAGCGTCGGCTTCGTCGACGATCCTGAGAAACGAACTGGCCCCGGTGGAGCGATCCACCGGGGCCTTTTTTCGTCTGATGTCAGACCCGCTGCCTATTGAGCGGCAGGTGCAGCCGCAGCCGTCGCCGGGTTGGCTGAGACCACCAGGGCGCGCCAGGCGGTATCTGACTTCAGATACTGCTGGGCCAGGCGCTGGATGTCGGCCGGGGTGATGGCTTCCAGGTCCGTGATGTGGCTGAGCGTTTGTTCGACCGCCGCGGGCTTTTCGCCGACCTTGGCCAGTTGGCCCAGCCAGTATTCGTTGCTGGCCTGGCTGCGGCGCAGGGCTTCGATCACGGGCAGGCGGGCGCGGTTCAGCTCGTCATCGGTGACAGGCTCGTCGCGCAGCTTGGCGACGATGTCGTTGATGGCGGTCCAATAGGCGTCGGCCTTGTCAGCCCCGATTTCGGCGCGGATCGAGATCGAGCCATAGCCAGCGAAGACGTCCGATGAACTGGCGCCGACGCCGGGCGAATAGGCCAGGGCCTGACGCTCGCGGATTTCGTCCAGCACGCGCAGCTTGAGCACTTCTGAAAGGATGCTGGCCTGACGGGCAGCGGTCCGGTCCTCGACGGCATCGACGGTCGGCCAGGCGATGTAGGCCAGCGCCTGTTCTGCCGGACCATTATGGGTCAGACGAACCGGCTCGGGCGTCCCGGCGGGGAAGCGACGCTGGTCGGCACCGGGCGCGGGGGCCAGGTCCGGACCGCGGGCGGGCAGGGCACCAAACGTCGAGGCGACGCTGGCGATGGCGTCATCGACCGTGACATCACCCACCATAACGACGTCGATCGGGCCGGTGGACAGACCTTGGCGAACGCCCGCTGCCATCTGCTCGTTCGTCCAGCCCGCGATGTCCTCGGCGGTCGGCACGGCCTCGCGCTTGTCTCCGCTGGCCAGCAGTTCAGACGCTTGAATACCGAACGCTCCTCCCGGTGTCGCCATCTGCTGGGCGATGATCTGAGGGAAGAAGGCCTTGATCTGCTGGAATGGAGCAGGGCGCAGGCCAGGGTCGGTCAGATAAGCGGCCAGCACCTGAGTCTGCAGTTGCAGATCCTGCGGGCGGGTCGCGCCGGTCATGACGTAGGAATCGCCGTCCAGCGAATAGCCTGCCGAATAGATGCGGCCATTCAAGACGCGGTTGAGCTCGTCAGCCGTCAGCTTGCCCAGGCCACCGGCAGCGAAGACCAGAGGTGAAAAGGACTGCGGCTCGACCCGATCAACGGGCAGACCCAGCTCACCGATGCCGGTGCGTACGCTGACCAGAACCTGTTCGTCACGGAACTCTGTCGGCTTGACCGTCAGCCGTACGCCATTGGCGAATGTGACGACCGTGGCACCGACCGAAGCGATTTCGGTACGGCTGGCGACCGTGCCGGCGGTGCCGAACTCGGCATAGGGCCATTCCAGCTCGGCCTGCACGGCTGGGGCCGTGACAGGAACCAGACGCGAGGCCTCAAGGGCTGCGGTGACGGCCGCTTCGCCGCCTTCGATCTCGACGGGCGTGACGACCAGAGCCAGGGGGCCGCCGCCTTCGAAGACGGGCTTGATGGCTTCATTGACCTGGGCCGCAGTCAGGCCTTCGGTCGCCGCGTTGAACAGTTCCAGATTGGTCTGGGGTGCCGTGAAGACGGTTTGGGCGTTGACCGAGCCGGCCAGGGCTCCCGCCAAAGCAGGCGTGCGACGCGTGGCAGCGCCGGCGACGGCGTTTTCCAGCGCCGTGCGGGTTTCCGTGATTTCACGCTGAAGTTCGGCATCTGAAACGCCGTACTGCACCAGACGGCGCTGCTCCTGCTCGATGGCTTCCAGCGCACGCTTCCATTCGCCTGGATTGAACTCGGCGGAGACGGAGGCGATGGCGACGCTGTCGGCCAGTTCGCCTTCGCCGCCTGAGGCACCAATGAAGGGCGGGTTGTCGGCGCGAGCCAGTTCGCCCAGGCGGCGGTTCAGGACAGCGGTGCCCAAGCTGCGCAGCAGCTCTTCACGACGTTCTGCAACCGTATCGGGATCGCGGTCGGGCGCGCGGGTCCAGTTGATCTGAATGGAGGATTGCACGCCGGGTTCGACCAGGATGGCGGTTTCGGGTTCGCGCGGGGCCACGGTGCCCAGATCAGGTTCAGGCGCAGCGGGCCCCTTGCCTTGCCACTGGGCGAACTCGGCGCGGACCTTGGCCTCCATGGCATCGACATCGAAGTCGCCGACGGCCACGAAGGTCGCGCGTTCAGGGCGATAGTAGCCGTTGTAGAATTCCACGAAGCGGTCGCGCGGGGCCGTACGGATGATGTTCAGGTCGCCGATCGGCAGGCGGTTGGCCAGGCGCTGACCCGGAGCCAGAAGGGCGATCTGGGCCTTGATGGAGCGCAGGCCGGGAGTATTGCGAAGACGCTCTTCACCCACGATCACGCCGCGTTCCGCTTCGACGGCTTCGGCGGCCATCAGGGCCTCGGAGACCTGTTCGCGCATGATGCGAAGCGAGGTATCGACGGTCTCGTCGTTGGTACGGGGCAGTTCCAGCATGTACACCGTCTCGTCGAAGCTGGTGTAGGCATTGGTATCGGCACCGAAGGCCAGACCCAGACGCTCGAGAATGCGCAGCAGGTCGTTCTCGGGGATGTTCGTCGTGCCGTTGAAGGCCATGTGCTCCATGAAGTGGGCCAGACCCAGCTGGTCCTCATTCTCCATCAGCGAACCGGCGTCGATACGCAGGCGGAAGCTGGCCTGACCGGGAGGCGTCGCATTGCGGAGCAGGGCATATTGCATGCCGTTGGGCAGGGTGCCGAAGCGGACATTGCTGTCGGCGGGGATGTCGCTGGCGCTTTGCGCAAACGGGTCGGTGGGGGCCTGGGCCTGGGCCAGCGCTGGCGCAGCGGTGATCAGCACACTGGCGGAGGCGGCGACCAGCAGAAGCAGGCGGCGAGGGGAACGCATGAGGCAGTCTCTTTCCGATGGGCGCAGGGGGCCTTCTATAAGGCCGCGCCGGTCAAGGTCTGGGACTGTGGCAGGAAGTTGTCACGGTCCTGTGCCACCTTTCGGTGACAAGGACGCTTGACGCAAGTTACCGAAAGTTAATTTCCGGGGCGCGAGACGTAGAAGGTGGCCGAGTTGCCGGTGGCGTTGGCTCCGGTGATCACAGCCCGGGCCGAGCCGGCGACAGTGGTGTTGGCCGTCGCCGACACGTCGCCTTCGTTGGTCTGGGTGTTGCGGACTTCCATATAACCTTGGCAGGTCGAGCAGCCGTAGCCGGTGACATTGTTACCGACGGCGTCGGCACCGACGTAGACGTCATAGCCATTGGTGCCGCTAAAGGTGGCGGTGGAATCAACGCCGCCAGTGTTCAGCTGGGTATTGTCCAGCTCCAGATAGATGTCGTTGTTGCCGACGGACAGGTCGTTACCCGCAGCACGCGACGAGGCAGTAGCCGAGCCGTAGTCGAAGGCGGTGGTCAGGGCCGAGGAGCGAACGAAGCTGGCGTTCTGCTGATCCGAAGCGACGACGACGCTACCGCCCTGATTGTACAGATTGGCCTGGTTGGCGCTGGCGCGAGCGCGGGCGGCCAGGTCCCAGGCATTGCCGGCGTTGGAACTGGCCTCGGCCTCGATGAAATCGCCGGTCGAGCGCTGGCCGATGGTCAGGTTCTGGCCGGAGGTCTGGCCGGAGTTGACCTCGACCGCATTGGCAATCGCCTGGCTGGTCACGCCTGCGGTGGCGGGGATGTATTGGGCCTGGATACGGCCGAATGAGCGGACGGTGGCCGAGGAGGACTGATCGACGGAGCCTTCGATGAAGGCTCCTTCGCCGTAGGCCGCCACGGTGTTGGAGACGGCCGTGGCATTGATGTTGGCGCCGCCCAGAAGGCGAGCCGAGCCCGCAGGCCCGACCTCGGTGGTCGCGCTGACCAGACCGCCCGTGTTCGACTGGGTCGCATCCAGCGTGACGTCGGCATCATAGCCGCTGGCGGCCAGATAGTTGCCGGCGGCCTGGGTCGTGTCATTGATCACGCCATAGGTGTCGCCCGAAGCGTTGATATCGGTGCGGGCGACCGAATCGCCGCGCATGTCCTGGGTCGAGGTGACCGTGACGCTGCCGTTGTAGACAGCACCGGTCAGGGTGTTGCCTTGGGTGACGGTGGTGACCGTGACCTGTTCCTGGGCATTGACCACGTTCAGCGTCTGGCCCGCGATGACATCGCCCAGTTGCAGCTGATTGTTCAGAACGACGCTGTCATCCTGGGGCGGGGGAGGCGTCTGCGCGCAGGCGTCAGTAGCGACTGCGGCGAACATCGCCGTCGCGAGCATCGTGCCAGCGAGACGGATCCGCTCGTGTTGCGCCATTGTTCGTGTCCGTGTTGGGGTAGGCGGGATAGTAGCCGCCGGTCGGGCCGACCGTGCCGCCCAGAGGGTCGGGTCCAGCCGACAGGCAGACCTCCGGTCCCGGAGCGCCATACAGATTGGCCATGAATTCGACGGTGGCGCGCTCAATCAGAGCCCGCACCGCCAGCTGAACAGGCTCCAGCCCGCCTTCGCCGGCAGAGATGTCGAAGACGTTGCCGTTCAGGAAGTCGAAGACGCCGGCGGAGATTTCGCGGCCGATGATCTGCTTCTGATAGGAGACGACATCGACGACCTCCATGGTCTGGGTCTGGACCAGACGAAGGTCGATGGCGACGTTCATGACGTAAGACTTGCCGCTGAAGGCGGTGGACAGCGGCGTGCCTGTCTCGACCTGACCGGCGGCGGCGTCGAAGCCACCCGAGCGGATGTTGTAGTTCACCTCGGTAATGCCGCCGACGACGAAGAAGTCGGAGCCCGGCACCTGACCTGCGATGATGCGACGATATTCGGTATCGCCACTGTCGGCGGCCTGGTCGCCGATCAGGCGGTTGTTGGCGTAGCGCAGCTCCATCTCGGAGACGGAGGTGTCATAGCGTTCGACGATGTGCGCGCCCGACTTCGCCAAGGCGCTCATGGCCATCAGGGAGGCACCACCCGTGATCTGGCGGCCGCCGTCGGCCGAGACCGTGCCGGTGTAGTCGCTGATCCGGCCGACGGCCATGCGCGGCGACGGCAGGTTATAGCGGCGTGCGTAGTCGGCCATGCAGTACAGGGCCGCCGAATAGGGGGTCGGGTTCGCCGTCACGGGCGCATTGCCGATCGGCGTCGCATAGCGACCGCTGGAATCAGCTGTGGCCGAGATACAGCCGCTAAGCAGGGCCGCGGTCGCGCAGGCGACGCCGGCCACGCGAAGGCGGCGAGAAATGGAGCCTACGCTCATGGAAGCCTCAGGGTGCCGTTCAGGCTGGTCCCGGCATTGACGTTGCCGTTGTTGACCTGACGCGAGTTGACGATGACGACGTTGTTGTTGCCCTGAACGACGACGTTCAGGTTGTTGCCGATGGCGGTTGAGCCGCCGATGGCGGTGCCGCCGGTGCCTTGGCCCGCTCCGGCATAGGCCGAAGCCACGCCGCCCGACTGGCTGGAATAGGCGCTGGCTCCGGACTGGATCAGGCCATCCACGATCAGACGGTTGCCATTGGCGTCGCGGGTAGAGCCGGTCTGGGCCTGGCTGGTCGTGTAGCGCGAGCCGCCGTAGCCGGACTGGTAGTTGGCCATGCCTGTCGAACCTGCCGACTGGGCGGCGGCGACGGCTGGGAGCGCCAGCAGCGCGATTGCCGCGACGGGCAGAATGAGACGGTTGGACATGAGCGAACCTCGGGCCAAAAAGACGCGGGTCGCACAAGACCCTGTGTGCCACTCTGGAGCATGGTTATTAAGAACCGCTTGCCATGGTGAATCTCGTTGTGACTCAGCGAGCTGACCCGACCGGAGACACGCCCTGACCGACCGTTCCAAACCGCCGATCTTCAATGCCCCGCTGGTGGCGGTGCTGTTGGTGGCGTCCATGCCCGCGCTTTATTTCCTGCAGACGATGCTGCCGGACGGGGGGCTGTCCTTGGCGTTTCGGTCGTCATCACTGGTGGATGGCGGCTGGTGGCCTGGCGTTCTGACGTCGATGTTCGTCCACACCGGCTGGGGCCATGTCACGATGAATGCCTTGGCGGCCCTGGCCTTTGGACCGGCTGTTGCGCGTCTGTTTCCCAGACTGCACGGAAGCCTGGTTTTTTTACTTCTCTATATAATGTGTGGGATCGCCTCGACGGTGGGCTATGGCCTGCTGTATCTGGCCAGTTCCGTGCCGGTGCTGGGCGCGTCTGGGGCCGTGTTCGGTCTCACGGGGGCGGCGCTGCGGTTACTGGGGCGACGGGGGAGGGGGCCGGTCTCGCTTAGCAACAGACGTTTCCTGACCACGTCTGCTATTCTCATGGCTGTGAACGCGGCCACAGGACTGATCGGCTTCGCGCCCGGGATGGACGGCGTCCAGATCGCTTGGGAGGCGCATGCCATAGGGTATGTGGCGGGTGCTCTTCTGATCGGCCCCTGGTTCGCGTGGTTTGCGCCGAAACCGGACAGGTTTGATTCTCGAGCCGATGTGAGCGACGCTGCGTTCTGATGCGGTCCGTCCGCGGCCGCACGCGATACCTGAAGAGGGGAAGCCGATGCTGGTCGCCGAGATTCTCAAGGACAAGGGCGAGGCTGTCTTTGTCATCCGTCCGGATCTGCGTCTGTCCGATGCCTGCTCCGAGCTGGATCGCCGGCGCGTGGGAGCCCTGATCATCTGTGATGAGGAGAAGGTCGTCGGTGTCTTGTCAGAGCGGGACGTCGTCCGCGCCGTGGCCACAGACGGAATCGCAGCCCTGGATCGCCCGGTCTCTACATATATGAGCGCCGACGTGGTGTTCGCTGCCCCGGCCGAGACCGTAGCGATTCTGATGGAGCGTATGACAGACCGGCGAATCCGGCATCTGCCGGTGCTGCGGGAGGGGCGACTGGCCGGAGTGATCTCCATCGGGGACGTGGTGAAGTGTCAGATCGCCGAGGCCACGCACGAGGCGGAATCCCTGAAGACCTATATAGGCGCTGGCTGAGCGAGCGAACCAAGGCCTGATCGACCGGGACTCTGCGAGAAACTTCACAAAAGGTGCGGATTCCGGTTGCGGACAAAAGGGGTGCTGCGTATATCCCCGCCTCGCTCGGAAACGGGCCGGACGCCGGGGCGGCGGGGACCAAGGTCCT